>Ga0105045_10004710_pt1 | contig 11889 bp, 4 predicted proteins | sample MAT02_FD_78089 | JGI IMG/M metagenome (GOLD analysis project Ga0105045, IMG submission 78089) | Freshwater microbial communities from Lake Fryxell liftoff mats and glacier meltwater in Antarctica - MAT-02 (megahit assembly) | ecosystem: Environmental > Aquatic > Freshwater > Ice > Liftoff... | reverse complement strand
TGGAAAGCTTCTCTCCTATCACTGACTACACGGGCAAGCTTGAGCTGCACTTTTTGGGCAGGCAATACAAGCTCAAAAGCCCGAAGTATGACGTCGATGAGGCCAAGCGGCGGGATGCCACCTACGCTGTGCAGATGTATGTGCCGACCCGCCTAATTAACAAAGAAACTGGCGAAATCAAAGAGCAAGAGGTCTTCATCGGGGATCTGCCTCTGATGACTGATCGCGGCACTTTTATCATCAACGGGGCTGAGCGGGTCATCGTCAACCAAATTGTGCGTAGCCCTGGGGTCTACTACAAATCTGAGACCGACAAAAACGGTCGCCGCACCTACAACGCCAACCTGATCCCCAACCGGGGAGCCTGGCTCAAGTTTGAGACCGACAAAAATGATCTAGTGTGGGTGCGCATCGACAAAACCCGCAAGCTTTCAGCCCAGGTGCTGCTGAAGGCCTTGGGTCTCACCGACAACGAGATCTTCGACTCCCTGCGCAACCCCGAGTACTTCCAAAAGACCATCGAGAAAGAGGGGCAGTTCAGCGAAGAAGAGGCCCTGCTTGAGCTGTACCGCAAGCTGCGCCCCGGTGAACCGCCGACGGTGGCGGGCGGCGAGCAGCTGCTGCACTCCCGCTTCTCTGACCCCAAGCGCTACGACCTGGGTCGGGTAGGCCGATACAAGATCAACCGCAAGCTGCGCCTCAACGTGCCCGATGCCACTCGGGTGCTGACCCCTACCGATATTTTGTCGGCGATCGACTACCTGATCAACCTTGAGTTTGACGTTGGCTCCATTGACGACATTGACCACCTGGGCAACCGCCGGGTGCGCTCCGTGGGTGAGCTGCTGCAAAACCAGGTGCGAGTGGGTCTCAACCGCCTAGAGCGAATCATTCGGGAACGCATGACCGTCTCCGACTCTGACTCGCTTACCCCCGCATCTCTGGTCAACCCCAAGCCCCTGGTGGCGGCGATCAAAGAGTTCTTTGGCTCCAGCCAGCTCTCCCAGTTTATGGATCAAACCAATCCCCTGGCCGAGCTGACCCACAAGCGCCGCATCAGCGCCCTTGGCCCTGGCGGTCTGACCCGAGAACGGGCTGGCTTTGCCGTGCGCGACATTCACCCCTCCCACTACGGGCGTATCTGCCCCATTGAGACACCAGAAGGCCCCAACGCAGGTCTGATTGGCTCCCTGGCAACCCACGCCCGGGTAAATGAGTTTGGCTTCATCGAGACTCCCTTCTTCAAGGCCGAAAATGGTCGCGTCTTCAAGGATGTCGAACCTATCTACATGACCGCCGACGAAGAAGACGATCTGCGGGTTGCCCCCGGAGACATCGCCACCGATGAGAATGGCTACATCATTGGCGACACCATTCCGGTGCGCTATCGCCAAGACTTCACCACCACCGGCTCCACCGAAGTGGACTACGTGGCCGTATCGCCGGTGCAGATTATTTCTGTGGCCACCTCGCTGATCCCTTTCCTAGAGCACGACGACGCCAACCGCGCCCTGATGGGGTCAAACATGCAGCGTCAGGCGGTGCCCCTGCTACAGCCCGAGCGCCCCTTGGTGGGTACCGGCCTGGAAGCCCAGGCGGCCCGCGACTCGGGCATGGTAGTTATTAGCCGCACCGACGGGGAGATTGTCTATCTCGATGCGGATCTAATTAAGGTGCGCGATCCCGAGGGCAATGTCCATGAGTATGAGCTGCAAAAGTATCAGCGCTCCAACCAGGACACCTGTTTAAACCAGCGTCCGATTGTTTTTCCTGGGGAAAAGGTGCAGTCGGGTCAGGTGCTGGCCGACGGCTCTGCTACCGAGGGTGGTGAGTTGGCTCTCGGGCAAAACGTGTTGGTGGCCTACATGCCCTGGGAGGGCTACAACTACGAAGACGCCATTCTGCTCAGTGAGCGCCTGGTCTACGACGATGTTTACACCTCCATCCACATTGAAAAATTTGAGATTGAGGCTCGACAGACCAAGCTCGGCCCCGAGGAAATTACCCGAGAAATTCCCAACGTGGGGGAAGATTCCCTGCGCCAGCTCGACGAAACCGGCATCATCCGCATCGGGGCCTGGGTAGACTCGGGAGACATTCTAGTGGGCAAAGTCACCCCAAAGGGTGAGTCTGACCAGCCGCCGGAAGAAAAACTGCTGCGGGCTATTTTTGGCGAGAAAGCTCGGGACGTGCGCGATAACTCTCTGCGAGTGCCCAACGGCGAAAAGGGCCGGGTGGTAGATGTGCGGGTGTTTACCCGAGAGCAGGGGGATGAGCTACCCCCCGGAGCCAACATGGTCGTGCGGGTCTACGTGGCTCTGAAGCGAAAGATCCAGGTGGGTGACAAAATGGCCGGTCGCCACGGCAACAAGGGAATTATTTCCCGCATTTTGCCCATTGAAGACATGCCCTACCTGCCCGACGGCACCCCCATCGACATTGCCCTCAACCCCCTGGGGGTACCTTCCCGCATGAACGTGGGACAGGTGTTTGAGTGCCTGCTGGGCTGGGCTGCCGACAACCTAGATGCCCGCTTTAAGGTGATTCCCTTCGACGAAATGTATGGCGAAGAGGCCTCCCGTAACTCGACCCACGGCAAGCTGATGGAAGCTCGGGAGACCAGCGGTAAGGACTGGATCTTTAACCCCGATGACCCCGGCAAAATTGTGCTGCGCGATGGCCGCACTGGGGAGCGCTTTGACAAGGCGATCACCATCGGTCGCGCCTACATGCTGAAGCTGGTGCACCTGGTTGACGACAAGATCCACGCTCGTTCTACTGGCCCCTACTCGCTGGTGACCCAGCAGCCCCTGGGCGGCAAGGCCCAGCAGGGCGGTCAGCGCTTTGGCGAAATGGAGGTGTGGGCACTGGAGGCCTTTGGCGCTGCCTACACCCTGCAGGAATTGCTGACGGTGAAGTCTGACGACATGCAGGGGCGCAACGAAGCGCTCAATGCGATCGTTAAGGGTAAATCTATCCCCCGTCCTGGTACCCCTGAGTCCTTCAAGGTACTTATGCGAGAGCTGCAATCTCTGTGCTTAGACATCGCGGTGCATAAGGTTGAAACTCGTGAAGACGGTACCAGCCGCGATACCGAGGTTGACCTGATGGCCGATGTCAACAGCCGCCGTACCCCCTCTCGCCCCACCTACGAATCAATCGCTCGGGACGAAGAGCTAGAGGAAGCTGAGGAGTAGAGCCCTAACTATCCCAACCGTCGACCCTGGGCGTGTCTAAACCGATCTCGCCAGGGTCAGCCGACCCCTTTCAACCAGACCGAGAGCGCTTACAAGGAATACATCCAGCATGGCCAAGCTAGAACAGCGATTTGACTACGTCAAAATCGGCATCGCCTCTCCAGAACGCATTCGCCAGTGGGGAGAGCGCACCCTGCCCAACGGGCAAGTCGTCGGCGAAGTCACCAAGCCTGAGACGATTAACTATCGCACCCTCAAGCCCGAAATGGACGGGCTGTTCTGTGAGCGTATCTTTGGGCCTGCCAAGGATTGGGAGTGCCACTGTGGTAAGTACAAGCGGGTGCGCCATCGCGGCATTGTGTGTGAGCGCTGCGGCGTGGAAGTCACCGAGTCACGGGTGCGTCGTCACCGCATGGGCTATATCAAGCTGGCTGCCCCCGTGGCCCACGTCTGGTACCTAAAAGGCATCCCTAGCTACATCGCTATTTTGCTTGACATGCCGCTGCGCGATGTGGAGCAGATTGTCTATTTCAACGCCTATGTGGTGCTAGACGCCGGTAACGCCGATAACCTCAGCTATAAGCAGCTGCTGACGGAAGATCAGTGGATTGAAATTGAAGATCAGCTCTACGACGAGGAAACTGAGCTGGCCGGAGTTGAGGTAGGCATTGGAGCGGAGGCGCTACAGCGTCTGCTGGAAGATCTGGAGCTAGAAGCTACGGCGGAAAAGCTGCGAGAAGAGATCGCTAACTCCAAAGGCCAAAAGCGGGCCAAGCTGATCAAGCGCCTGCGGGTGATTGACAACTTTATTGCCACTGGCTCTAAAACCGAGTGGATGGTGCTGGACGTAATTCCGGTGATTCCGCCCGACCTGCGGCCGATGGTGCAGCTGGATGGCGGTCGCTTTGCCACCTCCGACCTGAATGATTTGTACCGTCGGGTGATCAACCGCAACAACCGGCTGGCCAGGCTGCAAGAAATCCTGGCGCCTGAGATCATCGTCCGCAATGAAAAGCGGATGCTGCAGGAGGCGGTGGACGCGCTGATTGACAACGGTCGCCGGGGCCGCACCGTGGTGGGGGCCAACAACCGCCCGCTGAAGTCGCTCTCGGACATCATTGAGGGTAAGCAGGGCCGATTCCGTCAGAACCTGCTGGGTAAGCGGGTGGACTACTCCGGTCGTTCTGTGATTGTGGTGGGGCCAAATCTGCAAATTCACCAGTGCGGCCTGCCTCGGGAAATGGCGATCGAGCTGTTTCAGCCTTTCGTCATTCACCGGCTGATTCGTCAGGGCTTGGTGAATAACATCAAGGCAGCAAAAAAACTGATTCAGCACAACGACCCCAGCGTGTGGGACGTGCTGGAGGAGGTGATTGAGAGCCACCCGGTGATGCTAAACCGGGCACCGACCCTGCACCGTCTCGGCATTCAGGCCTTTGAGCCAATTTTGGTGGAAGGGCGGGCTATTCAGCTGCACCCGCTGGTGTGCCCGGCCTTTAACGCTGACTTTGACGGTGACCAAATGGCGGTGCACGTGCCGCTGTCGCTGGAGGCTCAGTCGGAGGCGCGGCTGCTGATGCTGGCGTCTAATAATGTGCTGTCGCCGGCTACCGGTCAGCCGATTATTACCCCGTCTCAGGATATGGTGCTGGGCTGCTACTACCTGACGGCGGAGAACCCCGACGCCACCAAGGGAGAAGGCCACTACTTCGCCGGTATGGAAGATGCCATCATGGCCTTCGAGCAGGGAGTTGTGGATCTCCACGCCAAGGTGTGGCTAAGGTTTGACGGTGAGGTGGAGTCTGATCAACCCAAGACTGTCGCGCCAGAGCGCATGGAGTCTGAGGACGGCACCATTACTGAAATTTACCCCGATCGCCGGGTACGTCTAGACGGCGAGGGCAACCTGATTTCTCAGTACATCAAAACCACCGCAGGCCGCGTTATCTACAACAAGGCGGTGCTCGACGCGATCGCGGGCTAGGCAGCTAATAACCACAGCACGAACACCACCACTACACAAAGGCAAAACTCATGGTTGAGCAAGGGGCACCCCAAACCTCAATGACCTTTCGGAATCGGATTATTGACAAGAAACAGCTCAAGAAGCTGATTTCCTGGTCGTTTACCCACCACGGCACTGCCCGCACCTCTCAGATGGCCGATCGCATCAAGGAGCTGGGCTTCAAGTACGCCACCCGAGCCGGGGTCTCTATTAGCGTAGAAGACCTACAGGTGCCGAAAGAGAAGAAGGGCATGCTGGCCGCCGCCGAAGAAGACATTCGCATTACCGAAGAGCGCTATACCCGAGGCGAAATCACCGAGGTAGAGCGTCTGACCAAGGTAATCGACACCTGGAACGACACCAGCGAAGAGCTGAAAGACCAGGTGGTCAAAAACTTCAAAGAAAATAACCCCCTCAACTCGGTATACATGATGGCCTTCTCGGGGGCGCGGGGGAATATCTCCCAGGTGCGTCAGCTGGTGGGCATGCGGGGTCTGATGGCAAACCCCCAGGGGGAAATCATTGACCTACCCATTAAGACCAACTTCCGCGAGGGGCTGACCGTTACCGAGTACGTGATCTCCTCCTACGGAGCGCGCAAGGGTCTGGTCGACACCGCCCTGCGAACGGCAGACTCGGGCTACCTCACCCGCCGTCTGGTGGACGTCTCCCAGGACGTGATCATTCGGGAGCATGACTGTGGCACCACGCGGGGTATTCCTCTGCGCAGCATGACCGACGGTGAGCGCGTGCTGATTCCCCTAGAAAATCGGCTGCTAGGCCGGGTCATGGCCGAGGATGTGGTTCATCCCAAAACCGGGGAGGTGCTGCTAAAGAAAGATCAGCCGGTTTCTCCAGAGATTGCGGAAATGCTGGCGGAGGCTAGCGTTGAGAGGGTTGTGGTGCGATCGCCCCTGACCTGCGAAGCCACCCGTTCTGTCTGCCGCCTGTGCTATGGCTGGAGCCTGGCCCACTCTGAGCTGGTTGACCTAGGTGAAGCAGTGGGCATTATTGCCGCCCAGTCCATTGGCGAGCCTGGCACCCAGATGACCATGCGCACCTTCCACACCGGTGGTACCTTCACCGGCGAAGTGGCTCCCCGCATTCGGGCCAGCAAAGACGGCACCGTGAAGCTGCCCAAGAGTCTCAAGACCCGAGCCTTCCGCACCCGCTACGGTGAAGATGCGCTGATGCTGGAGTCAAGCGCCGACGTCACCATCGAAGGCAGCGGCAAAAACAAAACCGAATCTCTGCCCCAGGGCACCATTCTGTTTGTTAACAACGGCGAAACCGTGAAAAAGGAGCAGCTTTTGGCTGAGCTGCCCTCCGCTGGCCGCACCCGCAAAGTCACAGAAAAAGCCAGCAAAGACGTGACCTCTGACCTGTCCGGAGAGGTGCAGTTTGCCGGTCTCGTACAGGAAGAAAAAACTGACCGCCAGGGCAACACCACTCGTCTGGCCCAGCGGGGCGGTCTGCTGTGGGTGCTAGCGGGTGACGTTTACAACCTGCCCCCCAGCGCTGAGCCGGTGGTGCGCAACGGCGACTACGTCAATGCCGACGACACCCTGGCCGAAACCAAGCTCACCACCGAGCGCGGTGGTCTAGTGCGCCTGCCCGAGGCCGACCTCGAAAAAGGCACCCGCGAAGTAGAAATTATCACCGCTTCCGTGATGCTCGACCAGGCCCAGGTGCGCAAAGAGCAAGGCCAGGGCCGCGAGCACTACTTCATCGAGACCGCCAGCGGCCAGCGATTTTCTCTGATTGCAACGCCGGGGGCCAAGGTGACCAGCGGCCAGGTTATCGCTGAGCTAGAAGACGATCAATTCCACACCCAAACCGGCGGCATCATCAAATTCTCCGGCGTGGATGTGGCCAAAAAAGGCAAGGGCAAGCAGGGCTATGAAGTGGTGCAGGGCGGCACCCTGCTGTGGATTCCTGAGGAAGCCCACGAGGTCAACAAAGATATCTCCCTGCTGATGGTGGAAGACGGCCAGTACCTAGAAGCGGGTACCGAGGTGGTCAAAGACATCTTCTGTCAGAACAGCGGCGTGGTCGAGGTCACCCAGAAGAATGACATTCTGCGGGAGATTTTGGTCAAACCAGGCGACATTCACATGGTGGATGCCCCCGAAGACGTCATGGATCGCGACGGCACCATCGTCAATGCCGGGGAAGAGGTGATGCCGGGGCTGGTGGCCGATGCCCTGCGCTACGTAGAATACGTCGAAACCCCCGATGGCCCAGCGCTGCTGCTGCGTCCGGTGGAAGAGTACACCGTGCCTAACCAGCCTGCGGTGCCTAGCCAAGACTCCGCTGCCGATGCCACTGGCTCCATCAAGCTCCGTGCCATTCAGCGCATCCCGTTCAAGGATGGGGAGCGGGTGAAGTCAGTGGCCGGGGTTGAGCTACTGCGCACCCAGCTGGTGCTCGACATTGAGGATGAGTCGCCCCACGTGGTGGCCGACATTGAGCTGGTGCCCGACGACCAGGATGCCGACCTGATGCGCCTGCAAATGGTGGTGCTCGAAACCCAGGTCATTCGTCGCGACGTGGTGGCTGACCAAACCCAGGGCAGCACCGTCACTCGCCTGCTGGTGGAAGACGGCCAGCAGATTGAGCCGGGGGCCGTGGTGGCCCGCACCGAGATTCGCTGTAAAGAATCTGGCGAGGTGCGAGGCATTCGCGAGGGGCAGGAGGCCATTCGTCGTGTGCTGGTAGTGCGAGAGGCAGACCGCATGAAGGTCGACCTGCAGGGCAAAACTCCTACCGTTAAGGTGGGTGATCTGGTGGTGGCCGACACCGAGCTGGCCCCTGGCCTTACCTACGAAGAATCTGGGGAAGTGACCGCCATTGACGGTGAGCAGATCTCCCTGCGTCTGGCCCGCCCCTACCGGGTGTCGACTGGTGCAGTACTGCACATCGAAGACGGCGACCTGGTGCAGCGGGGTGACAACCTGGTGCTACTGGTGTTTGAGCGGGCTAAGACCGGCGATATCATCCAGGGTCTGCCTCGAATCGAAGAACTCCTGGAGGCCCGTAAGCCCAAGGAGGCCTGCGTGCTGTCTGAGCGACCTGGCAATGCCCAGGTGGTCTACAGCGACGATGAAACCGTGGAGGTCAAAATCGTCGAAGACGACGGCGTGGTGACCGAGTACCCGGTTAGCCCCGGTCAGAACGTGATTGTCTCTGACGGTCAGCGGGTGAACACCTCGGAGCACCTCACCGATGGCCCCGCCAACCCACACCAGATTTTGGAGGTGTTCTTTAAGTACAACCTCAGTCTGGGCCAGGGCATTCACGATGCCGCCCTGGGAGCGTTGCAGGAGGTGCAGTCGTTCTTGGTGAATGAAGTGCAGTCGGTGTATCAGTCCCAGGGAATTGATATTTCTGACAAGCACACCGAGGTGATTGTGCGGCAGATGTCGTCGAAGTGCCGCATTGAAGACGGCGGCGACACCACTATGCTGCCCGGTGAGCTGGTAGAAATCTACCAGGTGGAGCAGGTGAATGAGGCGATGGCGATTACTGGCGGTGCCCCGGCGGAATATACGCCAGCGCTGCTGGGGATCACTAAGGCATCTCTGAATACTGACAGCTTCATCTCTGCCGCCAGCTTCCAAGAGACCACTCGGGTGCTGACGGAGGCTGCCATTGAAGGCAAGTCAGACTGGTTGCGCGGCCTGAAGGAAAATGTCATCATTGGGCGTTTGATTCCAGCCGGCACGGGCTATAACGCCTATGAAGAGTCGCCCCCCGTTGAGCTTGACCCCGCCTACGAGTCGGCCATTTTGGACGACGACATGGTGCTTCAGGATGTGGTGCTGGATGACTTTACCGCCCGCAGCTATGACCTAGAGGGTAACCTCAAGATGCTCAACGACGATGAAATGATCGGCGGCATGTCGGTGGAAGACGGCACTCCCCGCGGCAACGGCGACTTCCCCGCAGCGGAGAATGGAGCTGATCTGGACGACGATCTGCTGATTGACGACCACACTGACACCGTCTAGGGTGATCGCTACAAATCCCCGGCTGCGCTAGCGCAGCCGGGGATTTGTGTTTTTTGGCGATACGGTGTCGAAGTGCGGCCCTACAACCGGTATTGTCAAGGCTCTCCGCACCCTAGCGTTTTGATTGGCCGCTGGGAGAGCTGCGTGTAGGGAAAAAAAGGGCGTCCACCGCTGCTGTTTTAGCGCAGCGTTCTCACCCTGGGGCTTAAACTAATAGCAAGAGGGAGGTAGCGCAGGCGGTTGCGGATTGGCGATCGCCAGTCTGAGGAAAGTCCGGGCTCCCGAAAGACCAGACCTGCTGGGTAACGCCCAGTGCGGGCGACCGTGAGGAGAGTGCCACAGAAACATACCGCCGATGGCCCAGGGATTTTCCCAGGCACAGGTAAGGGTGCAAGGGTGCGGTAAGAGCGCACCAGCAGCATCGAGAGGTGCTGGCTCGGTAAACCCCGGTTGGGTGCAAGGTCAAGGGGCAAGGTTGGTCTTTTTCCGGCCCCGCTGTGAGTACCGCAAGAGGCGTTTGGTAACAGACGTCCCAGATAGATAACCGCCCCCTCGGCAACGGGGGAACAGAACCCGGCTTATGTCTACCTCCTTCCCCCTAATTTCACCAGTTGCCTGTGACCTATTGACCGCTGACCGTGAACCGTGAGTGATCTACCAGCATCCCGACAGCGGCAGCTCCAGGGCTGGGTGAAGGCGCTGGGGCTGCCTGCCGCCCAGAGTCTCGACTGGCTGCGACTCGATCAGGCTCTAACCCACAAGTCGGTGGATGCCGACTATAACTACGAGCAGCTTGAGCTGCTTGGCGATGCGGTGCTGCGACTGGCGGCGACGGAGTGTCTACAAGAAGCATTTCCAGAGGCTTCGGTGGGGGAGTTGTCGGCGGTGCGATCGGTGTTGATCAGCGATCGCACCCTCGGCCACCTGGCCCAAGATCTGGGCCTAGCCCCCTACCTGATCGTCGGCCCCTCGATGACGGCTGGCCCTAGCCACCTGGCCGATGCCCTAGAGGCCGTGGTAGCGGTGCTGTATCTAGAAACTCATACCCTTGACCTGGTGCGAGCATGGCTCAATGACCCACTGCTGCGGCTGGCCGACAGCGTTCGTCAAGACCCCGCCCGCCAAAACTACAAAGTCGCCCTCCAAGAGCTGACCCAAGCCCACACCAAAATGCTGCCCCAGTACCAAACCTTAGAACAGCGCCCGGTGGATGGTGACCCCCAGCGATATCAATCCACCGTGTGGTTTTGGGAAACCTGTTGGGGAACTGGCTCTGGCTCCACCAAAAAACAGGCCGAGCAGGCCGCTGCCGCCGCCGCCTACAGTCCCCTAGCCCAGGCCCTAACCTCCCCCCGTGACGACTCATCCCCACCCGATTAACCTGGCAATCTTTGGTCTGGGCCGCTGGGGCACCCATCTGCTGCGAAATTTCTTGGCCCTGCCCGAGGCTCGGGTGGCGGCCCTGGTTGACCCCGATTCTCAGCGGCTGCACGAACTGCGCGATCGCTTCTCGCTAGACGAAACCGTTGCCTGCTACCACAGCTGGCAACAGGCCATGGCCCACCCCGGCCTCGATGCGGTGGTGATTGCCACCCCCGCCAGCACCCACTACCCGATGATTGCAGCGGCTCTGGAAGCGGGTCTCCATGCACTGAGCGAAAAACCCCTCACCCTAGAGAGCGCCACCAGCCTAGCCCTCTGCCAGCTGGCCCAGGCCCAGCAGCGGCAGCTTATGGTTGACCACACCTACCTGTTTCATCCGGCGGTGCAGCGGGGGCGGGAGCTATGCCCGCAGCTTGGCCCCCTGCGCTACGGCTACGCCACTCGCACCAACCTCGGCCCCGTGCGCCCCGATGCCGACGCCCTCTGGGATTTGGCGATTCACGATGTGTCGATTGTGAACTACTGGCTGGATCAAAGGCCTACCGCCGTGGCGGCCTGGGGACAGACCTGGCTTCAGCCCCAGACCCAGCAGAGGTTTCCCTCAGGGCTGAGGGATGTGGGCTGGCTGCGGCTAATCTATGGCAGCGGAGCTAATCCGTATCCTGTGGTAGTGACCGTGCACGTGAGCTGGGCCAACCCCGACAAGCAGCGGCGGCTGGCTCTGGTGGGCGATCGCGGCACCCTAGTCTTCGACGAAAGCCCTCAGAGCACCCCCCTGACCCTCCACCGAGGGCAATTTCAGACCCAAACAGCCCCGTTTGTACCCAATGGCCCCCAGGTGGAAGAATTGGCCGTTGCCTCCACAGAGCCGCTCAAGCAAATGTGCGCCCACTTTTTAGACTGCGTTGCCAGCAACACCCCGTCCCCGGTGTCATCGGGGTCGATGGCCACTGACTTGGTCAAAATTATGGAGGCTATTTCCCTTGCCGCTGAAACTGGCCGCCAGATAGAGATGTGAACCGGACATGTAGCCATCGCCAGCACGGTTAGGACATTCTCTATACCCTTGGAGCAATGGCCATCGCTATAAATTCCATCCAAGGCCAGACGTGGAGTTTCGTTTAGAGAAAACCTTACCCCTGTTAAGGTGGCTATCGAACACAGCAAAATCTCCAGAACGGTGATGATTTGCCGGTCTTCGGCTACGACCACCAGGGAGTGAACTCCCTGGCTCATAGCTCAAGTCTGCTAAAGCAGACTGGGGGAGTCGGCCCCCAATCCTCTTCAGAGGATT
>Ga0105045_10004708_pt1 | contig 11891 bp, 11 predicted proteins | sample MAT02_FD_78089 | JGI IMG/M metagenome (GOLD analysis project Ga0105045, IMG submission 78089) | Freshwater microbial communities from Lake Fryxell liftoff mats and glacier meltwater in Antarctica - MAT-02 (megahit assembly) | ecosystem: Environmental > Aquatic > Freshwater > Ice > Liftoff... | reverse complement strand
ATCAATGTCCGCATAAGACGACCCTCGACCCACCATCGGCTTCTGAAATGCACTCCCTGTCTCTTGCTCGCGGCACTTAATGAACTCGGTGTTATACTGCGAACCTGCGTTCCAAAAAAGTTGCGGTGGCTGCTCGTAATGCTGGCTCGCCTGCACCTTCGCAATATCGTCCTCCAAGTGCCCGTTGGCTTGAAAGAGATCCAGCCGTCCATCCAAATCAATATCGAGAAACAAGACACCAAACGTCAGCTCCAAACGCGTAGCTGGTCCAAAACCATTGGCTACCGCTGCATCGTAAAACTGAAGGTTCCTAGATCGCGAAACATAAAGTGCCGACATTTCATTAGCAAAGTTCCCAATTGCAATTCCCACCGAAGCGTCATTACGAAACGCTGCCGCGTCAATACCCATCGCACCACGGGCCGAACCAGCCGCATCGAATGCGACCCCTGCCATCGCTCCGATCTCTTCGAACTTTCCATTCCCAAGATTGTGAAACAAAAAGTTCTGAACGGTATCGTTCGAAATCACACAATCCAGTTTGTTGTCACCATCCAAATCCTCAAACACGAGCCCCAGCGATTTACCAAGCGGCACCGATGTCGCAGGATTGATCACTTGAAATCCGGACTCAGCGGACACGTCCGAAAACTTGCCATTCCCATCGTTTCGAAACAAAGAAGGAAATGAGCCGCCAAATTGCTGAGGACGCCCATACGCTCTTTCATTGCCACCCAATAACCGAAACTCTTGTGCCAAGTCAAACTCTCGCGTCCACTCTACATAATGACAAACCAACAAATCCAAATCGCCATCTTGATCGCAATCAAACCAACCGCAGGATGTGCTCCAATCTTTTTCAGCTCCACCGACACCGGCAAAATTGGTAACGTCGACAAAACGTCCTCCCTCATTGTGAAAAAGCCGATTCTTGCCTAGACATGAGATAAACAAATCGACCTTGCCATCGTTGTCATAGTCGCCACAAGCCGCACCCATTCCATAGAGCGTGACATCCAGCCCAGCAGCTTTGGTTGTATCCGAAAAGGCACCATGGCCATCGTTCGCGTAAAGCGCTAACGTACCCACAGGCTTAGAAGCATCGTGTTGCCCAGGCCAATCGCAAGAATTGACCAACAAGATATCTTGATCGCCATCGGCATCGAAATCGAAGAAGACGCAGCCACTTCCCATCGTCTCAGGCAGCAATTTTTCACCCTTGGCTCCACTGCAATGGACAAAATCCAAACCAGCGCTTTCGGTGATATCGATCCACGCAATCGTCGGGACGATGACTTTGGGCAACTCACGAACGGCAGGCGGTTCAACAGGTGCTGTGATAGAAATCTCAGCCACCGGTTTTCGCGTCAAAACGTAATAGGAAACACTTGCAATCAATCCGATCAAAACGAAAACGATCGCCGATCCCATAAAGGCTCGGCCAATAACCGCGTCGTCTTCAACTCGATCTTCGCTATTCAATGAATCACTCATCCGAAGCTCATTCTGGGGCTGCGTGTAATGGATAAATAACCAAAGGTTCCGCTGCACTATTTGCGGCAGGATACTTTTTGCGAGCTTTTTCTACGGCTATTCCTTGGGCATTGTCGTCCGGTTTGTATCTCAGGTGCAGCGACTTGTGTTTCTTTTCAAGCTCCACTTCACCCAACATGCCGTAAATCAAACCGAGATTGTAATGAGCATTCGCATTCTCAGAGTCGATCGCAATCGAACGCTTAAACTGCTTTTCCGCTTCTCGCAACAAGACTTTTCTTTCTTCGGCCTGCGAATCAAGCCTCAACTGCTCACTTCGATCGAACAGCGTACGCCCCAAGGTATTTAGTACTTCGATATCTTTGCTGAAGTCGAAGCCTCGGGCTTTACGCTCCTCTGTCGTCTTATCGACAATGCTCCTGAAATTCGCTTCCGCTTCTACCAGTCTTCCTTGCTCGCGATTAGCCAATCCGCTGAACCAAGCCATCGTCCACTCTGGTGCGACCGGGTCGGTCGCTTTTGCAGCCCGTTGCACTGCGTCTACCGCCTCATCGATTCTTCCTTCGCGAAGATAAACACGGGCCAGGTTGATGGGGCCATCGAATCGTTTCATCTTTTCGACCACTTGGAACGCCTGTTCCGCTTGCTTGAGCTCGGCCTTGCCCTCAAGGAACAACCCAATCCCATAATCATTCCAACGCTGCCAAACTGGAATATTGGATTCCGTATTCGTTGGCTCGTCGGCGATACCCTCAACCGGGAACACAACCGAATCCATTGCAAGTGTCAGTACAGGCAAATTGTTTCGATACACGTCCGGTTCTGGAGCACCAATACTCGAGACCAACGACGGCTCGTTTGATTCCTTACTTGCCTCGTTCGCAAGTGGGTTATCGCCAGGCTTGTGTCGACTGTGAATAATCTCCATGTACTCGTAGTCAAACTTGCGATACTGCAACTTGACGGTCGCAGTGATGGGTTGCGTCAAGTCGTTAGGAACTTCAAAGGAATAGTGAACGACTTGTCCAGAACCTGGTGGAATCTGGTGGTTGTATAACGGCGTGAAGATGTCTTGTGGATTGCGTCGGTTGATTCGGTTTCCGTTTCTGTCCAACATAAAGACATTGATAAAGTGTGAACGACGGTCCACTTCCCCTTTCGCATCCATTGCTCCGCTCTGACCGATGAGTCGATCGCCACTCTTAAGTAAAACGTCAAGCCAAACTTCATTAGAATCGACGGTCCCCTGAGTGAACTCATGCCCCACCTTAAGCGTCCGCACAATGGTTTCAAGCAGGTACTTGGAACCAGGCTTTAACTTTGGCACTTCAGGCCGAATGGGCCCCAATAATTTGCCGTCAACGCTTGCATCTTCCTTCAACGCGAAGATATCGACTCGCATCGTTCCCTCAAGGAATTTTTTATGTTTGTCCTCGACTTCGGTCAGAAACCCACGCAGTGCCGGCAAGCCCGTATTGCCTGAGGCAAAAGTATGGTCGTGTATGGAGAACTTGCTATTAGCACCCGCGAATTGTTTAGCGCCAAAGTCGTTCGATTCCTCGAGCGGCATGTGGCAACCAGCGCAAGCCTTTTGCGATTTTTCGGGGTAATAAAAACTGCGAGCCCCGTGCCCCGAAACACCGCTGAGGAGCCATGAGTCGTAATGATTTTGACCACGCAAAAAGTCTTTATATTGATTCAAAGCAAACGGCAAGTGAACTTTGTGACATGTCGAGCAAAACTCGGAGGTCTTGTGAAAATCCTTCAGGAACGTCTTCTTGTGAAAGGCCGGCTTGGCTTTGATCAATTGTTGGTTAACCCATTGCAACATGGGATTTTCGCTAAAAGCAAATGGATAATGCAATGGCTCTTCGATAGTAAAATCTGCATTGCCTCGCGTTGAGTTGACATTGGTTACCGCATGGCAAACAGTGCATGTAATGCCTGCTTGGGACGTTGGGTGATTGACGTCATCAAAATTGGGGTCGTCGAATGCTCCGCTAAAAAACGGAACTGGATCGTGGCAACCTGCACACCATCGCGAAGCTTTTACGTCCCCATCTCGTTTGAGCGAAACTTCGCGTGTCTCGCGCACACTAGCAAGATACGCTGGATTGTTGAAGGAACTAAAACGGTGCGCACTGTGATTCCAACTCTTGTAGGCGTCGGGGTGGCATTTTAAACAGTATTCGTCGTTGTCCAAGTTTTTCGCCGAGATAAATGCACCGTTGGCAGTCCTTGCAAGCGAAGGCTCGAAATACTTGACACCATCGACCGACCCAACTTTGTTCCACTCCCGAGGATCTTGAGTGTGCATCGAAACCATCACGGCAACCGAAGCTACAGCAATGGCTCCATAAGCGACACCCAGCTTCCACTTGATCTTTTGCCCAACCAATCGATGCAACCAGTACAACCAAATCGTGACTACCGGGCAGAGAACGTGAAGCCAATAAACGATCGATCGCGTGGCCGGCTGCTTCAAGTCAAATACGTCACCGACTCGAACGAGTAAAAGCCCTGTCCCAAGCACGACTAAACTCGCTGCAAAAAGAGCGTAGCCAACTCGAATCGCTCGCTTGTTCTTTCGCTTGCGAGCGGTAAACATGTGGATCAAACCAAATAGGACAAACGGCACTAGAAAAATAAGTCCAAGCACGACGTGGCCAAGAAACATGGCCATGTAAAACTGGTTCTGATAGGTCTCTCCTCGTTGCCATTCCAGAAAGGTAATGGTCGCCAAGTAAAGCGAATTTGCTCCAAGCAGTGAAAGCAAGGCGAAAACCACGAAGAGCAAGCGCTTTAGCTTCACGCCAATGGCAGGCTTAAAAACTCGTTTTAAAACAGGCGTCTTAACGGCTGTTGACATAGCTTGACTTCTTTAATAAGTGATTGGGTGAGTTTTTTGGGGTTTGCTGTTCAAGGGTGGCACGCCCTGAGGAACGAAGGGCGTGTGAAATGTCCAATATGTTGGACTTTAAATCCACGCTCATCACTCTCGCTCTGATTGGCAGCAACATCACAACCCGAAGCGTGAGCGAGGGGTCGGCAGTAATCCCTCGCTCACGCTTCGGGTTGTTAATTGCGGACGGCACATGGAATATGCCTGCTACCATAGAGCAAAGCAGTTAGGCGGCAGCAATCGGAGGTGGCGTCAAAACCTCAAGCGGAGAAGACGACGGAAGAGCGTCGTCATGTAATTCAAAGATTCTGGATTTCGATGCATTAGCATCTAAGTCCGCAGGTTGAAAGTTCAGTGACTGCTTAAGAGAAACAACAATCCGCAAAGGTTCAAACGGAGGCAGCATAGGAGCAGATCGGCAATTGCCACCCTCACAGGCAGTGTTTGGAGTAACAGGTATTGTTAAGTCCGAAAACATTCCAACGTGCGAGTGCCTCAAATGGTCTCCACAGCCCGCTTCCACATTCCGAGTTCCGCCGGCAACCGCGAAAAAGGCGAACATGGACACAAAGAGTGCCATTTTCGTCATTCTCGTTTTTACCAATCGGTCGGTCATTACTGCGTCAATCGAAAAAACCGTGGGGATTCGTTCACTGGATTTTAGCCAGCCCACTCATTTTCGTCAACAAACAACGCGGAGTAACCCGTCACAGATCGTCGTTTTAGGGCAACGACAGCCCTTTCGAAATACTAAGCGAGCCTTCTTTTCTCGGAGCGCCTTCAACGCCATCCCAAATACTAACGGGAATGGTATTGTGATTCAGAAGCCTTTTTGCCCAATGCTGATACTATTTCTTTTGAGGAATAGCTAGTTGAGCTTTTGCCATCGTTTTTTAGTTGTTCGGTCAATCGTAAAGCCGCTTGCACTTCGAAATGGGAGAAGAACAGTTGTACGCCGGTGTATTCGGAAATGACCTTTGGTTTTTTAGCGAGCTCCTCCCATGTCAAACCGTTTGCAACGTGCCATGCGGCGGCTTGGGCTACGTTTTGACTAACTTTTCCTGAGCCCAGCCCCTGACAAAGTTGCTCAATGATTGACGAATTGTTGACTTCGGCCAGCCGCACAACCCGGTATTTCATGCGAGGGTTCGGATCAGCCTTTCCATGGTTCAGGCACACTGTTGCAACGGTGAGTTTTCGCGGTTTGTCTGGATCGACACGAAAGAAACCGCCTTGCCCGCCGAATTGTCCTTGACCACCAAATTGTCCTTGCCGGCCACCACCTCCAAAACCTTGTCCGCCGCCTCCGAAACCTTGTCCGCCACCACCGAAACCTTGACCACCACCGAAACCTTGTCCACCACCGAACCCGCCGCCTATCCCTTGTCCGCCACCTCCTTGTTGACCGCCACCGGCGCCCAAGCCAACTCCTTGCCCGAAACCGATTCCGCCTGGGCCACCTTGAGCTAAGATCGGTACAGCACCAAATGTTGCAGGGAGAATTACGTTGACTGGCTCACTTCCTTGGTTGCGAAAGATCAAATTCGCTTCTGTTGCATCTTTACCGATGTAGTCAACGGTTAGCAGCTTTTGTTTTATTGCCTCGAACATTTCGATCGATTTGGTTTGAACTTTTTCTGCCTTATTACCGGATTTCTTAGCGGGCTCTTTCGCATCGGTTTTCTGCTTTTGGATCGGATTCGATTTGGATTCACCGTCGTCTGCCATCGCTAAGGGATTTGCAAAGGACACGGAAAGTGCAACATAAAGAAATCGGGACAGGTTTCGTTTCATTTTTAAAATCCTCTATGTAATGGGATCAGACGGGGGGCGCCACGGGGCAGCCTAAAGGCCGATGTAATATTGGATCGGCTCGGTGACTTTTAAAACGCAAACTTCGTGCCATTGCCAACTGAGCCCTCTCGTTTCGGCCTATCGAAGCACGCCCGGCGAAGGAATTTAAGCGTTTCTATTGGCTTTCAACGCACCGTTTTTTTGAAATTCTGGCTGTTTTTTTTGTGGCAATGTCCTGAATTCATGGAGCGTGAGGCCTTAACCGCGTTGCAAGAACGTAGCAGTTTGCTACCTTTTGCTGTTCAATCACGCGCACTGCGCGAATACGAAACTTCACTCTCACGTTAGGAATCCACAATGTCCATGTTTGTCGGCGAATCATTGGTAGGCGAAGGAAACGAAATTGCTCACATCGACTTGATGATTGGCAGCAAGGATGGCCCCGTCGGTACTGCTTTCGCAAATGCTCTCGTGACCCAAAGCAGTGGTCATAGCAACCTCCTCGCAGTTCTTGCACCGAACGTAGCTGTTAAGCCATCGACCGTGATGATCACCAAGGTGACGATCAAGGGGATGAAGCAAGCAGTTCAAATGTTCGGCCCAGCACAAGCCGCTGTTGCTAAGGCTGTTGCTGACAGCGTTGCAAGCGGAGTGATTCCAAAGGATCAAGCCGAAAACTTGGTAGTCGTTTGCGGTGTGTTCATTCACCCAGCTGCTGCAGATGACAAAAAGATCTACGACTACAACTATGCAGCGACCGTCGATGCCATTTCAAACGCGATGAAGGGAAGCCCGTCCGTTCAAGAGATGCTCGATAAGAAGGACACAGCTGCCCACCCATTCAAAGGGTTCTAGTGTAGCACGGCACTCCGTGCCGTGACCGCGTCGTAAGGCGAGCGGCAGGCTGAAAACTAGCGTAGGATGGGACCATTGTCCCGTCCGTTGATTCTTTCGGGACAAATGGTCCCAAACTACAACCGGTATCTTACAGCCCGCCGCTCGCCTAATAGCCACAAAAGTAGCAGGCACATTCCATGTGCCGTAGCCTCAAAAACCGAAGGTTTTTGATTTGCGGACGGCACATGGAATGTGCCTGCTACCGTTTTGAGCTTTGCTGAATTAGGCGGAGGAAGCTATGTCAATCGCGAATGCGAAGAGTCCAGGCAAGATACTCACGGCTGTTGCGTTCCTAGTTTTTCTTTTGGCAGCACACATCGCACTGCTTTGCTCGCCCATGACCAAGGAGGATACGAATGCGTTTCTTTCGTTGCTCGCAGGTGTCAGTTTGTTGATAAGTGTTTTCGATTTGGTTGCTATGAAGTTCCTGCGGTTATCATTGGTTGGGAAGAAGCCAGCTGAGAAAGAGCTTTTGTCTAAGCAGCAAGCATGTGGCCGGTTTCGCTTCGGAACACTTTTTCTTTTATTTGCGGCGATTGTTGCCTCGATCGTAGCGTTGACAGTCAGCGTGGAAGAACACCGTCACATTGGACAACCTTAATTGGGAGTTCTGCATGATCATCGCGGGGTTTTTGGTTGCCCATATGCTTTTTGGTGGGACTGTTCGCTGGCTTGGGTGGGAGCTGGGTCGAGAGGTTAACAAAAAGGGGAAACTGGGGTACGCTAAAGATATAAGATGAACTCGGCAGTGGCTTCTGAGTTCCATGGACACCAACCAAGACCTCCCCCATGTCGATTCGAAATGACCTGAAAATTCTTTATCATTTGCTTCTTCGCCCAGTACGCGGCAAAGATCATGCGCAGCGGATGGAGAGTTTTTATTCTGGGCAAGCCGAGGGTTACGACGATTTTCGCAAGCGGTTATTGCAAGGCCGAGAGCATGTTTACGAAACGCTTGGTCAATCGGAGCCTGGAGTTTGGGTCGATTTTGGTGGCGGCACAGGCGCGAATCTAGAATTCATCGGGCCAGCCATTTCGAAAATTCAAAAGGTATACGTAGTGGATTTGGCAACGTCGCTCCTTGGGATCGTGAACAAGCGATCGGAACGTCACGACTGGAAGAATGTAGAGGCTGTGACAGGAGACGCGACGACTTGGACGCCACCTGAAGGGAGTGCGGACGTGGTAACCTTTTCTTACTCGCTCACCATGATCCCCGATTGGTTTGCGGCGATCGACAATGCCGTGCGGATTTTAAGGCCGGGTGGGATGCTGGGTGTGGCGGATTTTTATGTCTCGCGAAAGTTCGCAGCTGAGGGACTAAAGCGACATGGTTGGATGACTCGAACGTTTTGGCCAACTTGGTTTGGGGGAGATAACGTTTTTCCAAGCGCAGATCACATTCCGTACTTGCAAAATAAGCTGGAAACGTCCATGCTCAACGAACAGAGAGCAAAGATTCCTTATATGCCATTGCTCAGAACCCCTTACTATCAATTCATTGGCATTAAACGATAGGTTGATTTCAAATGCCCTTTGAATTCGTTTGCCCACACTGTCACAATCGAACGAAAGTTTTGGATCGGTATGCCGGCCAATCGGGCCCCTGCGTCGGATGCGGCAAGATCGTCGTTATGCCTCATTTCAACTCGCAGGGGGTCTTGATTCCGACGATCGAAGTCCCGAAGAAAACGAAACCACCTCGCGCAAGCAAGAAGCTTGGTTGGATGCAACCTGTCATCGGAGTATCGGTCGTGGGACTAATTCTCTTTGTGTGCGTCATGTCGGCTTTCGCATTGTGGCCTCGTTTGCGGCAAGGGATGCAGAGGTCTTCGCAAAGCCGAGACTTTGAGAACATGAAATTGATTCAGGTTGCCCTAACCGACTATTCAGATCGTTATGGTTCTTATCCGCCACCAGTTACCTACGACGCAGCTGGCAAACCATTGCACTCGTGGCGTGTCTTGATCTTGCCATTTCTCGGTTACGAAGATCTTTACAAGCAATATGATTTGAAGCTGCCTTGGGATAGCGTGGCGAACACAAGTTTGCATAGGAGAATGCCGAGTGAGTATGCCAGCCCCAACTCACCCGATGCCGCGACCAGTTACGAAACGAATTACGTTTTGATAACAGGGCAGGGAACGCTGTTTCCGCCGTCAGGGCCAATCTCGACCAAGAACATAGACAAGCCGACGCTGCTGCTGGTGGAGACGAAAAACAACGCTATATGGTGCTCCCCTGGAGACATTGATTTAGGACGGAGCTTTCGCGTTGGCAACAAGCCGATGGTCGATGTAGGCGGACTTCATAAAGATTCCTTTACAGCGATGACCGTGGAAGGAGAATCCTTTCGCATTCCATCCAACGTAGCTCAAGCAGCCCTGGACGCATTGGTCACCCCCAACGGTGGCGAAAACGTGCAGACATCAACGTTCAAAGACTAGCAGAATGTCAAGACCAGAGATAAAGTTTATTTATGCAAACTTCAATACCAATACTTCTCGTCGCCTGCTTATTCGCAAGTTAATTCTTTTGCAATTCGGCGTCGCAGATGCGACCGAGGCCGCTGTTGGCAAGTACGGTTAATGTGCACGCACTATACGTGACTCGATCGAATTCCTAAAGCAAAAATAGGAACCAGATCGATAATTGATTTTCAGTCGACCTCGGTAGTTTGGCCGGCAGCGCCAACGACTAAAACGCCGGACAGAAAGATGGAAAAGTCTACTCCTAAACCTCTGACTCGAACTTGGACTGACATCAAGGGGAAAACGATCAATGGAGAATTGATTCGCGCGGAGTGTGATTTCGTTGAACTAAAGGTCAACGAAAAAACGGCTCGCGTTCCAATAGCTCGACTGAGCGACACCGACCAAAAATGGATAACCTCGCGAGGAGATAGTTCAATAGGCCCATGAATGGAGAAGGCATGCATCTGCAGAAGGCCGTTTTCAGCGCTGGCCCAAGGCCCTTGGTCGCCAGGAAAGGGCGCGTGCCATTGGTAGCACACCTAGCATTTGAGAGCATGCGTTTCTACTTCTTTGCCGTGCAACCGCCGGCGATGGCGCAAACAGCGCAACCACCGGTTCCGCATCCTGATTTCTCTTTTGTCCCACAACCTGGCCCGCAACCATGTTCCAGCAACGCTGCGAACCGAGATGAGGCTACGCTCTTTTGATAGATTTCCGAGAGCTCTTGGACACACTGCTCGGTCTCCGAAGAAGGAGTTCCCAGAAAATGGAAATAAAGCGTCCGGCCATCGATAAGTGGTTCTACCTCAAGCAGAACGTCGCACGCATTTTGGCTTTGCAAGAATGCTTGGCATGAATTGCTGGCTTCGACGCTTAAGGTAGTCAACTGCCGCCAAAGCAGTTGATCTTCCGGACGAGATTTACGGATGAACTTGCTCGCATCGGTCGTTTCGACATAATCGGGCTGGGTGGCTGTCAGCACAGTTCCCATCTCGATGCCGCGTGATGTTCGACAAATAATCTGATCACCACGCGTTAGCAGCACAAGGCCCGCTTGCACTGGTATCACATCCTGTTGGTAGCCAACGCGGACCATATAAAGACCGGTGCACTCATTTTGCATTTGCACGTCGTTGTTTATGAGAACATTCGTCATCGAGTTAAAACCAAACTTGGTTCGCGAACGATTTCGATCGCCTTGCGCATAGCTGACTGATCGATTTCATGGACATTGATGCTTTGGCCCACGGCGCGGAGCATGGTAACGGTTAGTCTACCACCAAGATGCTGACGAAACTCCTCGAGGCCATCAAAGATTGCTTGTTCCGCGAGCTCGCTATCAAAAAGCGGCAGCCCTAGATCGCTCAGCAACTTCAATGTTCGTTGGACATCCGAGAGATCTAAGCCGTGGACTAGATGGGAGTAAACAGTGTCGAGAGCTACCCCGATCGAGACCGCTTCGCCATGCCGTAATCGAAAGTTGGTCAGGTGCTCTAATTTATGGGCAGACCAATGGCCGAAATCTAAGGGCCTGGCTTCCTGCATTTCGAAAGGATCGCCCCCATGAGTAATGTGATGCAAGTGCATTAGAACGCTTGAGCGAATGGCTGGCATAACTGCGTTCCAATCGCGGTTGGCAATCGCTTTGGCATGATCGCAAAGAAATCGGAAGGCCGATGGGCTTTTGAGCAAGGAAACCTTTACGGCTTCCGAAAACCCCGCTCGGAAATCGCGATCCGGCAAATTAGCAATGAGCGTCTGGTCGTTCACTACCGCCCAAGGCACCGAAAAAGTTCCCTTCCAGTTTTTTTTTCCGTAAGCGTTGATCGCATTCTTAACTCCAACCCCCGAGTCCGCTTGCCCAAGAGTGGTCGTTGGAAAGCGAATCAAACGAATACCGCGGTGAGCGATCGCAGCCGCGTAGCCGACAGCGTCCAAGACCGCTCCGCCACCGATCACGAAGAGATAACTGCGGCGATCCAATCCATCCCGATCGATTGCCTGAAAAATGTTTTCGACCGCTTCCGGATCGTTTTTGATTTGCTCTCCGCCATTGACTAAAGCGATAGGAGCGACAAGTTCGATCACTTCGTCCGATTCGGCAATTCTCAAGGACAAATTGCGAAGTACATTCGGATTGCTTTCGACCACGCTCCGGTCGATCCAAATCTGGACGCGAGCTTTAGCAGAGTCCGTCTTCAGTAACGGCAGCACTTGATCCCAATCGTCGGCAAAGCAATCTCGGGTGCAACGCAGTCTGAGCAACTGTGGCACGGAAAAGTTCACGTCGAGTGAATCTTCGGCTACGGACCAAGGGATAGAAGCCATGT
>Ga0105045_10004707_pt1 | contig 11893 bp, 10 predicted proteins | sample MAT02_FD_78089 | JGI IMG/M metagenome (GOLD analysis project Ga0105045, IMG submission 78089) | Freshwater microbial communities from Lake Fryxell liftoff mats and glacier meltwater in Antarctica - MAT-02 (megahit assembly) | ecosystem: Environmental > Aquatic > Freshwater > Ice > Liftoff... | reverse complement strand
GGCAGCGCCCCATGTATAAAACTTGCAATGCTTCCACGCTCCGAAAGGGCAACTTAAACTGATAATTTGTTATCTTGAGGTGGTTTAAGGTTTAGATATTTTAAGCTGCCCTTTCAGGGCGCATACTTTCTTCATTTTATATTCCATTGACGTTGCCAATGGCTAAAATAAGCTGCCACGCTGTGACGAGTTTACATATTAGCATGGTAGTGATGGTTATAGTGTTATGAGGCTAACATTTACTATCAAAGAGTCAACTGTACCTCAAGCTTCTGGGGGAAAATCAATAAGCAAAAATGAATTTGATGAAGAGTAAATGGGAAGTCAATAAGCAAAAATTATCTAGCTTTGGCCTAACGCTTTTTTAAAATCAAACCCCCTCATGAATAACACCATCAAAATCAGCTTATCCATACTACTTCTGACATGTCTGTTAGATATGCCTTATGGTTGTTTTCAGGTAGTTTGCATTGTCGCCATGATTGGATTTACTGTATTGTCTTATGATGCCAACCTTCAGGACAGGCAAACTGAAATAATCGTATATGCTGGATTAGCATTGCTTTTTCAGCCATTTACAAAAGTCGTTTTGGGTCTTCAGATATGGAATATTATGGATGTCATGGTTGCTACCAGGTTAGTAGCATCTATTTATTTCGGGAAAAAAGAGGCTCAACAGAAGCATTATGTAGCGATACTTGCTCGATACAGTGCTTATAAAGCTTAGCTGACGACAAAAAAAAGAGCTCGAAAAATTATCTTCGAGCTCTTTTTTTATTTAGTACTTGTAAGTATTTACTACTAACAATGAGTATTGTAAGCATCTTGGAGATTGGCAGCTATAGCTTGTGCGGTATTGCCTTCTATGTGTCTCCGCTCTAGGAAGTGTACGATCTGACCGTCTTTGAGTAGTGCGATGCATGGTGATGATGGCGGATAAGGTAGGAAATGTTCCCTCACTTTATCTACGGCTTCTCTATCTACGCCAGCAAAAACGGTATATAGATTATCTGGTTTTTTGTCGTTGTTCAATGAATGTTTGACCCCTGGTCTAGCATTTCCAGCGGCACAACCGCATACGGAATTGATTATAAGTAGCGAAGTACCTTTTGTTTTGATGGCCGATTCCACTTGGTCACTGTCTTTTAATGGTCCGAACCCAAACTCTGTAAGGTCTTTTTCCATGGGTATCGTTAATTCTGCTGGATACATTATTATATTATTTTATATTATGAATTGATAGGTATTTTACAATGTCATTGAGATCATCTTCTACCTTAATTATTGTCTGTTTTACAACCAATAAATATTGATTTTGTTGTGATTTTACTTTTACTTAACGAATTGGACTTGGGTATTTCAGTGCAGTAATTAATTTTAAGGCTTTCACTGGATTGGCCAAAGGTAATTAATCTAGGATATCATACAACCACAATCAAAAAATAAAATGAATTATACAAAATTAGGAAAAACAAACCTGAAAGTCAGCACGATATGTCTAGGTACGATGACATGGGGCAGACAGAATACTGAGGCGGAAGGTCATGAGCAGATGAATTATGCTGTATCGCAAGGCATAAATTTTTTTGATACCGCAGAGATGTATTCTGTACCAGGCAGCGAGGAAACTTGGGGTGCAACCGAGCGCATCATAGGTAATTGGTTTGCTGCACACAGTAATAGAGATCAGATCATCCTTGCTACCAAAGTCACTGGACCGTCAGCAGGACTCAAGTTCATCAGTCCTAATCTTGGCTTTAGTCGTGCTAGAATCCTAGAAGCCATCGAAGGGAGTTTGAAGCGATTACAGACTGATTATATAGATATCTATCAGATGCATTGGCCTGAGCGCAAGACCAACTATTTTGGACAGCTGGGCTACACACATGATGAAAATGATACTTGGGAGGACAATTTTGAAGAAGCCATCAGCACCATGAATGACCTTATCCAACAAGGTAAAATCCGCCATTGGGGATTGTCTAATGAGACATCTTGGGGCATCATGAGGTGTTTAGCTATTTGCGATAAGCATGGCTACCCTAGGCCGATCACTATTCAGAACCCGTACAATCTACTCAATAGGTCGTACGAAGTCGGTCTAGCCGAAATATCGATTCGGGAGCAATTGAGCTTATTGGTTTATTCGCCGATGGGATTTGGACTTTTATCTGGCAAGTTTCATAAAGGATTAGACAAACCAGAAGATAGGATTAACCAATTCAAGCAATTAGCAAGATACAACAGTGATAAGTGTTATGAAGCGACAGCCATGTACATCGATATCGCAGAAGAGGTTGGATTAACTACCGCTGAGATGTCACTTGCATTTGTTAATTCTCGCCCTTTCGTTACTTCTAATATCATAGGCGCTACAAGTATAGAACAGCTCATAGAGAATATAAATAGTGTTGGCATTACACTTTCCAAAGATACCTTACAAGCGATTGATGGAGTGCATGCTATTATTTCTAATCCAGCTCCATAATGGTTAGAATTTTTTATAAATCAATTATATTTTTCAAAAAATTAAACAATCTGTTTGTAAAATCTAAATCTTACTTATATTTACCCTAAATATAGAATGCCATGAGCAAGCAACCACTAAATATACTCTGTATCTCTCGATTTTTTAAAGGGGGAGACTTCATGCGTAGCGCAAAAGAAGAAGGAAATAATGTCTATCTCCTTACGTCAAAAAACCTAGAGCAAGAAGCATGGCCGTGGGCTAGCATCGACGAGACTTTTTACATGGTAGAGGACAAAGATGGCGACTGGAACCACGATCATCTAGTAGGTGGGCTAGCGCACAAGATGCGTTGTATTAAGTTTGATACTTTCGTAGCATTAGATGATTTTGATGTGGAGCATGTGGCTTTTCTGAGGGAATATTTCAGAATGCCTGGGATGGGAGAAACCACAGCGAGGTACTTCAGAGACAAGCTAGCGATGAGAATCAAAGCGCAGTGCGAAGGTGTACCAGTGCCTGCTTTTACAGCACTTTTTCACGATGAGGACATCCATCACTATACAGATACTGTCCCTGCGCCATGGATGGTCAAGCCTCGTATGCAAGCTTCGGCTACAGGTATTACTAAAATCCATACTAAAGAACATCTTTGGGAAGTACTCAATAAATTAGGCGGTCAGCGCCACGAATACTTACTGGAAAAATTTGCACCAGGAGATGTGTATCATGTAGATGCACTTACTTTTGAGGGTAAGGTTGTGTTTGCTAGGGTAAGCAAATACTTAAATACTCCTTTTGAAGTGGCGCACGGCGGAGGTATATTTAGATCTCTTACGATAGATATAGGTACAACGGAAGACAAAGATATTTGCAAGCTCAATGAGGATGTGATGCAGGCATTCGGGATGCAATACAGCGCATCTCACAGTGAGTTTATCAAGTGTAACGAAGACGGCAAATACTACTTCTTAGAGACCTCATCTCGAGTAGGCGGGGCGCACTTGGCAGAAATGGTAGAAGCTGGGTCTGGCATCAATCTTTGGGCAGAATGGGCAAAAATCGAAATAGCAGTCGTCAGAAAAGAAAAATATAAACTCCCTAAAGTTAGAAATGATCACTCAGGTATCGTAGTATCGCTATGTAGATACGAATACCCTGAGACCTCTTCGTTTACAGATGCAGAACTGGTATGGAAGATAGACAAAAAACATCACATAGGCTTCATCATACAGTCAAAAACCCGTGAAAGGATCGTCAATCTATTGGACAACTATGCCGAAAGAATCCAACATGAATTTCATGCCAGTTTGCCAGCACCGGAAAGGCCTACCAGTTAATAATTTATGTATTTTTTTTGGTTACCCAAATACTTTATAAGGCTTTGTAAATCTGATAATTAACTATTAAAATAGGAAGACATCACAAAGTATTATTTAAAATTTCAAAAATAATTAGTCAATTTGTTTGTCAATATGTAGAACTATCATAAATTTGCACCGCATTTGAAAATAAGCAAAGAAACCAACTCAATCAAATCTCAAATGTCTCTTTAGCTCAGCTGGTTAGAGCGCCGGACTGTTAATCCGTAGGTCCTAGGTTCAAGTCCTAGAAGGGACGCAAACAAAAGCCTGATACTTTCACTAGTGTCAGGCTTTTTTGCTTTTGTGATCTGTAAAAATACTATTTTTTCTAATCTAATGTCATCTTTGTGATTAGGCCTACTATTTTTTCTGTAAAAACTTAATTTTGATTACTTTTGTTATTCAAAAATCACCAATTGTTACATTAACTAGATCAAGTCATTCGTTGTATTTTAATAATATTTATTCTCTATTTTGCGAATTTACATCTATTGCTTAACACCATGATCAAGTCTGGATAACTGGGATGAGTTTAAGGAATGTAATCATTAATGGTGTTAAATATGGCACCATGATTACCATCTTCGGTGAGAATACTATAGCCTTTTAGGTATGATCCTAAAATCACGCTAGATATGGCCCAGACTAATGGGTCCATCTGTGATGACGAGGGCAATCTAATGCTCTACTTTAATGGGATGCGTGCACACAATGGGCTTCACCGTACTGTGCCTGGACTAGATACCATATCCTACAGCAAGCATTGGGAAAATTTTAATTTTAAAGACTACTGCCCTGACGGATCGGCTTGAAAAAGTGGTCTTCCCATAGATCAAGGCATCATCATGGTCCCTGATCCAGTAGCTAAGGGTCACTACTATATCTTTCATCAGCGATGGGGAGAACGAGCAGATGTGGACAATCGCCTAAGGGCACAGTCTCTCCTGTGTATCAAGGTATATATAAATATTGCTAACTCTATGGGTCGGATACTCTACAAGGACAGTATATTTGCAAAAGGATACTTCCAAGCTGGCTTCTCGTCTAACAAGCATGCCAATGAGACTGGTGACTGATAGCGAGAGAGGAATAAAACGGAGCTTTCATGTGTTATTACTAGATCAACGAGGAATCACTAGCGTTGATACCCCCAGGAGTACAGTGCCTCTGAGCGATGGTTTACCTATAAGCGAGGGTACTTTTCACCTAGAGGAGATTTGTTTGTCACTTCAGAGGGGGCGGATGAAAATATAGAAAAGCTGAGACTATCTGTCTTTGATTTTGATAGATGTGAGGCTAGGTTTAGCTTTAGACAATCTAAGATCTTGGCGAGAGAGATATTATTTGGTTCGGTCGCATTTTCAGTAGATGGTAGGTATCTTTATGCTTCTGATGGTGATAAAATGTTTCGGTATGATGCAGAGGCCAGTGACATACTCGGTAGTGAACAGACCATAGCTGTTTATGATGGCAGTATCTACAATGTCAATGAATTTGATCCAGCCGTTACGCCGAGAATTTAGTCACATGTCCAGATGGACGCATTTATAACGTGCCCCCAGGTGGTGTGCGAACCATGCATGTGATAGAGTATCCTGATGAAGCAAAATCTGAGGCTTCGGTCATACTAAACAAGCTCAAGCTGGAGACTCAAAACTGGAATACTTTACCCAACTATCCTACCTATCGGGTCGATCCTGTAGATGGTAGTACATCTGATACGCTCGGTATAGATAACTATGGCATTGTATAGATATGATAGTGATAGCCTAGATTACCTCAGGATCAGATTTACTGATCTTAGCTACTTCCAGCCAGATACCTGGTTCTGGGATCTTGGTGATGGGAGTACATTTAATGGCGGAAACCTCACTGTCACACTTATGAGAGAGAAGGGATTTATCAAGTTTGCCTCACAGTACCCAATAGTAATCGATCACACACCTGTTACAAAACCATCAAGACAGGCAAGACCTCTGCAGTCTCCGATATCAGTTATCGTCAGCCGGTAGTCTATCCTAATCCTGTGCAGAATAGAGTATGGATCACGATAGATCAGTACATACCTCGCAAAGCTTGTATATATATTTATGATATGGATGGGAAGATTGGGAGTGAAGCAGTGGCTTTATTTCGGTAGCAACTCTTTAGATTTATCGTTTTTATCCAGCGGTATATTTACTTATACGGTTCGAGACGGCAGTGATGTGCTCAAAAAAGACAAATCAGTAAAAGTAGAATAAGGATTAGGAAGATAGGTTTACTTTTATATATTTGTAGTAAGCAACCTCAAAGCTTATTTTTTATAATCATCGATAGCTGCGCGGACAGATTTATTTTTGATGAGTGAGGCCTCCGCGTCTGAGTAGTTTAGACCTGTATGCTCCATGACCATCTTAGTACCACGATCCACTAGTTTAGCATTGCTGAGTTGCATATCAACCATTCTATTGCCTTTGACACGTCCGAGCTTGATCATAACGCTGGAGGTTATCATGTTTAAGACTAGTTTTTGGGCAGTGCCTGACTTCATCCTCGTACTGCCAGTGACGTATTCTGGACCTACGATGACCTCTATAGCAAAATCGGCCTCAACTGAGATAAGAGCGCCGGGATTGCAAGCGATACTTCCAGTGGTGATGCCATGCTGCCGTGCCATTTTTAACCCCTCAACTACATAAGGTGTAGAGCCCGAAGCGGCTATACCTATGACTACATCATCACTACTGATCTGAAACGCATCTAAGTCTCTCCATGCTTGATCGATACTGTCCTCAGCATTTTCGACTGCCTTTCTGATAGCACTATCGCCTCCTGCTATGATGCCTATGACCAAATCATGTGGTACTCCGTAGGTAGGCGGACACTCAGACGCATCTAGTATCCCTAGCCTACCGCTAGTACCTGCACCTATATAAAACAGCCTTCCCCCATGCTCCATCTTGTCCACGATGACATCTATCAATGGAACGATATTGTGTAATTGTTCTGATACGGCTAGAGCTACTTTTTGATCTTCGCGGTTGATATCTGTAACGAGTTCTATGGTTGACTTTTGCTCTAAGTCATTGTATAGAGAAGGTGATTCCGTGATCCGTTGCATAATATTATATTTAATTGGTGGGCAGAAGTGCGACAAATTCTGCTTCGGTCATGATGGCGACTGTACCTAGAGATTTTGCTTTTTTGAGCTTAGAGCCGGCTTTTTCTCCGACTACGAGGATGTCAAGATTGGAGGAAACAGCAGAGATGTTTTTTGCTCCGTTTTTTGCGGCAAGCTCCTCTGCCTGTTTGCGTCCCATGGTAGTCAGAGTCCCTGTGAACAAAATCGTCTTGCCGACAAAGATTCCATCTTCGGCTACAGCCAAAGGTTTGTCTTCTTCCGTTTGAGTGAGGTTGACTCCGTGGGCTTCCAGGTCATTAAGTATATCGATATTTTTGGGCTCGCTGAACCATTGAGAAACATTTTGCGCTACGACAGGACCGATGTCTTTGATCTCCAAAAACCGTTCCGTATCCCACGTCTGAAGGTCTAGCACATGATGGATTTTCTCAGCGATCAACTTTGATGCGCGTTTGCCTAGATGATGAATGCTAAGAGAATGCAACAACCTATGTATTGGGTTATTTTTTGCTTTTTCTATTGCTTTTTTTATATTTTCAGCTGACTTTTTTCCAAAGCCTTCTAACCCAGCTACTTTGTCATAATCTAGGTTATATATATCGCTGATATTCCTTATCCAACCCATTTCGTAAAATCGCTCTACATACGATTTGCCAAAACCATCTATGTCCATAGCGTCCTTTGACACATGAAAGATCATACGTTGCAGCGGTTGGTGGCCACATACACAATTAGGACATCGCCACGCAGCTTCATCTTCTATTTTGATGAGTTTGACAGGGACGTCCGTCTTGTTTGCAGGGCAATGGGTAGGAAATTCGATCACTTGTTCACTGCCGTTTCTAGCTTCAGGTATAGACTTGACGATGTAAGGAATCACATCACCAGCACGCTCCACGAGTACAGTATCGCCTAGGCGTAGATCTTTGGATTTGATGAATTCTTCATTGTGTAGCGACACGGACGAGACCGTAACTCCTGCTAGATACACTGGTTTGATCTTAGCTACAGGAGCGATAGACCCTATTTTTCCGACTTGATATTCTACCGCTTCGAGGATAGAGGTAGCTTGTTTTGCTTTAAACTTAAATGCGATTGCCCATCTTGGATGATGAGAAGTAAATCCACATTGTGACTGCATATCTAGGCTATCGACTTTGATGACCATGCCGTCTATTTCGTATTTGTAATTGTCTCTTTTTTCTTCCCATATCTTGATAAAATCATATACTTCTGCGATATTATTACAGAGGATTTTTTGCTCTTTAGGGATCTTAAAACCTAGTTCCCCGAGCATTTCTATGCTCTGGATGTGCGAGTTTAAGCTAGACAACATATCTTTACCTTCGGTATCCACTGCATAAGCGATCTGATATATAAATGCTTCGAGACCTCGCTTTCTGGTTTCATTAGCGTCCTTAGTTCTGAGACCTCCTGTGGCTGCATTTCTAGGATTGGCAAACAGCTGTAAACCATTGAGCTCTCTATCTTTATTGATGGCGTCAAACTTATCTTTGCGGATCAGTGCCTCACCACGCAGTTCTACTTTGTATATTCCCTTACCGGAAAAAGGTGCATTGAGTGGGATACTCGGTAGCGTTTTTGCATTGGCAGTCATCTCTTCGCCCATCGTACCATTACCTCTAGTCGCAGCTCTGACGAGTACATCGTTTTGGTATAGCAAAGCGATACTGCCACCATCAAATTTGGGCTCGACACAATATGTAATCTCACTATCAGGCGGGAGGTCACAAAGCTTTTTTACAGTCTTATCAAAATCCATTAGATCTTCCAGATTGTAAGAATTGTTGAGCGAAAGCATCGGAACAGTATGCGCTACCGGCGGCAAATCACCCGTAAGGTCGTTGCTCACGCGCTGTGTAGGCGAATCCTGTGTTACCAGCGATGGATTGTCTTCTTCTATGTGCACGAGTTGCTTGTATAATAGGTCGTATTCGTAGTCAGCTATCAGAGGATTGTCCTCGATATAGTACATACGCTCATGAAAAACCAACGTCTTTTTGAGTTCGTCGAGTTCTTCTTTTTGAGCTGGGGTCTGTAACCACTTACGTGAAAGTACTAAATAATTGGTGTCTATAGATGACATGATATAAGCTTCTGATGGTATGAATACAAATCTAGTACAAAATTAATAAAAAGCCCGTAAGGATAGCAAAAAGCGATAGAATTTATTCATTTTAATTTATTTGCTTAACGCAAAAAAGCGATGGTCGAAAAAAGATTACATTATAATCATGTCAAGTTAATGAATAAAACTAATGATAAATTACCAAGTAAAAACAGACCATTAAATTTGTTCAATATGCCACCCTATTTTCTTAGATATCTAAGTATTATACAATTGATCTAAATTACTCTTATTTATCATTTAGGGGTATAAAGAACATGTGTGCTTTAGTGTGCTTTCACATTAAAATTATCTTAATATTTAACTTATTGAAAAAATATTGAAAAAATAAATTGAATTATTATATATATATTTAATTATTATCTATTTTTGCCTCTCAAATAGGTCTATATAAATACATATTATATGTATGTATTAATAAAAATTTAAAATATGAAACTCATCCTCAGAAGAAGTATGTCATCTTTACATATTTGTTTATTGTTTAATCTGTTGATTATCAATAGCCTTTTGTCCCAAAACACAAGTGTATGCCCGATAGGTGTGGGAATAGAGCCTGTAGCCACTGCTCAAGAAAAATGTGCTACTCGTGCCAACGAAATCTTTTCCACTAACTTTGTTAAGTGGCAAGACTTAAAGTCAACTAAGCTTTCTGATGATGTAAAATCGAGCATTACTATAGGTGGTGTGAAGAGGAGTAGGCAAATCATGGCTAACGGACTTAGGTTTCAGTTGCCACAGGGTGCTACTATCAATGGGATCACTATGAAAATCGAAGGACAATCTTCGGATTTCACTAAAGTTGCAGAATCAGAAATTTTACTTTTGGGATGTGATGGTACTCCGATAGGTCAAAACAAGGCCAATACGGCAAACTTTCAAAATGCTTGGTCTAAAAAATCTAATAACGCTGACCATATTTGGCAATATGGCAGTAGCACAGATCTTTGGGGTGCGACATGGACAGCTGAGGATATCAATTGTGAAAATTTTGGTTTCCAAATCCAGGTACGAAACATCACCAATGACACGATAAAGATTGATATAGACCAAATCCTCATAGAAGTATATTACACACCATTGTATTCATTTTGTGATGATAACTGTCTGACGTTTTATGTGGATAAGTATGAGAAAAAAGGCCGTTACGAATGGAGATATCCTGAGCAGTTTCAGATGGTTTCTAAATCTACCAACCTGCAAACTATCGATTTGAAAACTGGCGCTGCGGACAACGGAGTCTATACAATATGTGCTGATATCTATGACAGGAGTGGCAATTTCGATGAAACCTGTTGTAGAGACTTTTTATATCAAAACTGCTCTTCATCTGAAATTAAAGGCCTAGTATGGCAAGATAATAATGATAATAAACTAAGAGACAATAACGAGACTACCATCAGCGGAATAGAAGTAATGCTTTTTACAAAAAACGGTGTTGCTTTAGATACAGTTCTATCTGATGATTTTGGAAAGTATCATTTTTTTAATATTCCAGTTGGTAATTATTACGTACGAGTACCTGCCATTCTTAATCGAAAGTTTGTATTGTTTTCGGGTGCTGATCTACAGACCAATAGTGACATCACCAATCAGAATGGCCCAGGAACTACAGACCTAATCCAAGCAGAGATAGGTCAGTGTGTAGAAGCAATTGATCTCGGATATACCGCAAGCGTAAAGCTAGGCAATTATGTATGGAACGATTTGAACTTTGATGGATTGCAAGGAGATAATGAGAAAGGAATAGCTAATGTAAAGGTGTATTTGTTTACTGGCAATAATATTTTGATAGACTCTACGTTGACCAATTCGGCTGGGACTTACAGTTTCTCTAATCTTTCGGGAAATAGATATTATATCCAGTTTGCTACTCCTACAGACTTTATTCCCACATGGGCAAATACTACCTTGACTACCAAAAATAGTAAGATTAATTTATCTGGACGTACTGTAACCCAAAGCTTTATCAATGGCGGAACTTATGACGACTTGGATGCAGGGTTTTACCAAACGGCTAGATTAGGCGATATGGTATGGATAGATAATAATGGAGATGGATTATATCAGAATACTGAGCTTCCATTAGCAAACATATTGGTCACACTCACTGGAACAGCCGGTGACAGTACTTCCTTAAACATTTCTACACGAACAAATGCAGCAGGAAAGTACTTCTTTAATGCTCTAAAACCAGGAAAATATAACCTGACTTTTGCAGCACCAAGTGGTTTTTCCTTTACTCAACCCTTTGCAGGCGAAGATGAAAATCTAGATAGCAATGTTACCAATGGAAGGATTGATGATATAATTGTATCTAGTGGTGACCTGAATCTAAATTTGGATGCCGGTTTATACCAGTTAGGAAGTCTGAGCGACTTTGTATGGGAGGATAGTAATGCTAATGGTTTGCAGGACATGGGTGAACTCGGCATTGCCAACGTCAAAGTACTACTATATAAAATAGGTAGAGACCAAATAGAATTAATCGAAACTAAATTGACAAATATCAATGGTTTGTATTTATTTAGCAATCTGGCTCCAGGTATCTATACATTGTTTTTTGAGAAGCCAATCGATTTTATAGCTACCTTAGAGAACGTAGGCAACAACGACAATATAGATTCTGATATTAGAAACGGAAATATAACCAACATATTACTTACAAGTGGTACGAACAATAATACTTACGATGCAGGATACTTCAGAACAGCTACTATCGGTGACTTCGTATGGGAAGACGCCAACGCCAATGGCATCCAAGATGCAACAGAAACTGGTATCGCAGC
>Ga0105045_10004706_pt1 | contig 11893 bp, 12 predicted proteins | sample MAT02_FD_78089 | JGI IMG/M metagenome (GOLD analysis project Ga0105045, IMG submission 78089) | Freshwater microbial communities from Lake Fryxell liftoff mats and glacier meltwater in Antarctica - MAT-02 (megahit assembly) | ecosystem: Environmental > Aquatic > Freshwater > Ice > Liftoff... | reverse complement strand
AATACTTTTAACTTTTAAATAAATAAGTTGAGCGAGCTTGCGCCTAAAATCAAAAGGCAATCGTAGATAGAAAATACAGACTCAAGTTATGATCAATATAAAGCACAAAGAAATTACTAAAAACAGAAAACCTTCAGGCAATACAAATAAAGTCTTTATGGAAACCGAATTAAGAACTACTCCAATAATAGGCGGAAACGTTTGCTTAAGAAAACGCAAAACCGGTAGTCCAGTTAAGCCACTGACAATTTCCAAACGAACGAAAAACATGATAATATTTACCAATATAGCAACATAGAAATTAGTTTGTGGTCCAAAGTCAGCAATTAATAGAATCCAAGATATTACCAAAATACTTATTTGAAAAAAGCCTAAAATTGATTCATAGGCAGCCATTATACCCGGAGCGCATGCTGCTGTTGTCATGGAAGACTTATTGCGAAAATAAGGCCTTCAACCATCGGGAACTTAGCAAATTCTATTGAATAATTGGGGGGATTTTTAAGCCATATATTTAAAATACTCTCCATTTTAATAAAAATAGATAATGCTAGAATCCACATCAGTAAAAAAGTGGCCTTGGACCCATTAATTACCAACCCAAACATCTCCTCCCTTTCATTTGCCGCAAATGACTTAATAATTGGGGGATAAAGGCTTGTATTAAACTATGTAGCAAGCATGTTTGATTGAGTAGCGATGTTCATAGCAATAGCCCGAGGCGCAACAACAACTGGAGTAAAATATTGATTTAACAGTATGATCAAAGCAGCACTCCTCGCCACTGTTGTCAATTGCCCAAACAGTGTCCACCCTGTAAAACCAACAACGTCCTTTGCTAAATAGGGATCCCAACGAATATTTTGAATTCGACACGCCACATACTTACGAAAGCAAATCAAAATATAAATTAAAGTGTCAATTGAAGCGACCACTAAAAGTAAAAATCCGTATACTACAATCTTATCCCCTGGAACATGTACTAACAAAAATACAGCCCCGAGTTTGAGTAAGGATTCTACCATAGTCAAATAAGCATAGATTTTAATATCCTAATGGGCGATGATGATGGCCATAAAAGGAGATTTAAATATTGCCAAAACGAATGTAAATACAGCTATGTAAAATAGAGAAACTAGTGCACCAAGCCGTCCTTCATGTACTTGAAGTTGATTTTCAACAAACCAAATTCCACCGGTATTTATAATAATGATGGCAGCAATCCCCATACCCAGATAGATTAACGAGTTAACACCAAAAACTCTATTCAGTTTGTCTTGGTCTTGTTGTCCAAGAGCGTGCGAAAAAAAACGTTGCGTAGCAGAGGCCATTGCCCCTGGTAAAAAACTAAGTAAGGCAACTACACCACCAACCACATTGTAAAGTCCATGATCCTCCACACCAAGCGTATTCAAAACTATTCGAACAGTATAAAGTGATACGCCCATCGTAATGAGCATTCGAAAATAAAGAATTAAGGTATTTTTCGCTATCCGCTTGTTCTTAGTCAAAGACATGAACATTCTCAGCTATTGGGAAAAATTATAGGCAAAAATTTTTCTTTTCATATTGATAATATAATCTAATTAAAAAGCGCTGTCCTATTAGTATCAAAAGAAACATGTTTAAATTATATGGACTATTTAACGTTTTCGGATTTAATTATAGGTGAAATAAAAAAATAAAACACCACGAAATTTTTTTTAAATTTTGGGTTTCCGAAATTAGCGACAGAATTTTGACAATTCTTTCAGAATTATATATTCCGAAATTTATTATTCTAGTTTCTACATGTGACTACTAAAAAACTAGGATTAAGAAGTGTTGCCTTATTATAAACCAATTTGGAGCCCCGGGGCATCTGGCATACATCGGCACCCACGACCTCCAAAATGCCCTGCGCCGCTGCAGTATCCCATTCCATAGTTGGTGCAAAACGGGGGTAAAGCTGTGCCTTGTTTTCTGCCACCAACATAAACTTCAGGGAAGATCCCATGCTTATTGTTTCTGCCCCTGGGTAGCGATCGATTATTTCTTGGGTTTCTTGGTTTAAATGGGAACGGCTGGCAACAATGGTATTTACTTCCCGATTATGGAGCTTCTCCAACTGTACAGCTGGTTCATCGCCTACCTGTTTCCAAGCCCCCTCCTCCAAACTTCCCCAGTATAACCAATTCATGATAGGAGCATAAATAACACCCATTTTTGGAGAGTCTCTGTGAATCAAGGCGATATTTATTGTAAACTCCCCGTTTTTTTTAATAAACTCTTTGGTTCCGTCGAGCGGATCTACCATCCAGAAATATTCCCAATCCTTTCTTTTGGCATAGGGGATGTCTTTTCCTTCTTCAGAAAGTATTGGAAGCTTTGTTTTCTCCAAATAGCTGACTATAATTTCATGGGCAATCCTATCCGCCTTAGTAAGGGGTGAGTCATCCTTTTTATATTCCACTGCCATTTCTGCAGAATTATATATCTTAATGATTTCTGAACCTGCGACCAAGGCAGCTTCTTTGGCAAGTTGGGTTAATTGTTGAATAGTTAAATCCATTTATTGATTAAGGTTTTTTACTATGGTTGACTTCATTCTGCTTGGGCGGTTTAGATGATCATTCCAGCGGCAACGGTTTCATTTGTTCCAGCGTCAATAAGAATGATGCTACCGGTTTGGCGATTTCGGCGATAGGGGTCGTAGAAAAGGGATTGGGCGGTGCGTAAACTTATTCTTCCGATGTCGTTCATCTCCAAATGGACGACACCTTCCTCCCGATGCAGGGTATTTACGTTGACTTTATAAAGAATTTCCTTAACAATAGCCTGGCACTCCTTGGTAGTATGTTTGATTATAACCTTAGTTCTTTCCAACAAAGGTTTTTGGCTCATCCAGCAAAGCATAACTTCCAGATCCTGTCCGATATTCGGGACATTATTGGGTCTGACAATCATGACCCCCCTACCTACATCCAACTCATCCTCTAGGGTAATGGTCACTGACATGGGTGAAAAGGCTTCCAAAATTTGCTCCCCGTCCAGTTCGATGGTTTTGATTTTTGTATTAAATCCAGACGGCAAAACCTTGACTTGATCCCCCGGTTTAAAAATACCACCTTCTATCCTTCCCGCATAGCCCCTGAAATCCTGGTGTCCGTGCCGATGTGGGCGGATGACCATCTGAACCGGAAACCTGCAGTCTATGTGATTGAGGTCACTGGCTATATGCACGTTTTCCAGCAGGTACAACAAGGTAGACCCACCATACCAGCTCATTTGCGTGGATCTATCTACCACATTATCACCTTTGAGTGCTGAAATAGGCACGAATTGAACATCGGAGATTTCCAACTTGCTGGAGAAGGCTTTGTATTCAGTTACGATCTTATTGTACACTTCTTCACTATAATCAACCAAATCCATTTTATTGACACAGACAATAACATGGGGAATTTTGAGAAGGGATGCGATAAAAGAATGCCTATAAGTTTGCTCTAATAATCCCTTTCTTGCATCGACTAAAATGATGGCAAGGTTTGCCGTAGAAGCACCAGTTACCATATTGCGTGTATATTGAATATGTCCTGGGGTGTCGGCGATGATAAATTTTCGTTTTGGAGTGGCGAAATACCTGTAAGCCACGTCAATAGTGATTCCTTGTTCCCGTTCAGACTTGAGTCCGTCGGTCAACAGGGAAAGGTCCACATAATCAAAGCCCTTTTTTTCACTGGAAGTTTTTACCGCCTCAATTTGGTCCTCAAAAATTGACTTAGAATCGTATAAAAGTCTTCCTATTAGCGTACTTTTCCCATCATCCACACTCCCGGCGGTGGTAAAGCGGAGCAATTGATTGGTTTCCTGAATGTTCATTTACTTTTGAGTTTTTCTATTAATATTTACAATTTAATGCCCTTTCATCAATGGGGGACCACAAGGGGTACAAAGGGTTGACAGTCGATTGCGGCCTTTGCGCCTTTTTTTGTCCTTTAGGGATATTGTCAAAAGTAAATTCTTTTAAAAGTATCCACTTTTTTTCCTGTCTTCCATGGCAGTTTCGCCCCGTTTGTCGTCCGCTCGGGTACCTCTCTCCGTTGTTCTTGTGGTTGCTACTTCGGCAATAATTTTATCCAAGGTATCAGCCTCTGATACTACCGCTCCGGTGATAGGCATGTCTCCACAGGTACGGTAGCGTACCGTCATGCGGGTCACCTCTTCACCTGGTTTTAAGTAAATGAATTCGGAATTTGCCAAAATAACCCCATCCCTCACGACACAATCCCGCTGATGAGAGAAATAAAGGGAGGGGAGTTCGATTTGGTTGAACTGTATATATTGCCAAACATCCATTTCCGTCCAGTTAGAAATGGGGAAAATGCGGAAATGCTCCCCCATATGCTTTTTGCCGTTGAAGAGGTTCCATAATTCCGGTCGCTGGTTTTTTGGATCCCACTGGCCAAATTCGTCTCTATGCGAAAAAAACCTCTCCTTCGCCCTGGCTTTTTCCTCATCCCGTCTAGCACCTCCCATGGCGGCATCTATCTTATATTCTGCAAGCGTATCCAAAAGCGTTATGGTTTGAAGGGCATTTCTGCTGGCATTGACACCCGTCTCCTCTATGGCTCTTCCCAAATTTATACTTTTTTGCACGGATCCAACAATAAGCTGTACACCAAGCTCTTGGATCAGTTTATCCCTAAATGTTATGGTTTCCGGAAAATTGTGTCCAGTGTCAATATGAATTAGTGGGTATGGAATCCGGGCTGGATAAAAGGCTTTCTTGGCCAAATGAGCAAGAATAATACTGTCCTTTCCTCCAGAAAAAAGTAATGCGGGCTTTTCAAATTGGGAAACCACTTCCCTGATTATAAATATAGCCTCTGATTCCAACTCCTTTAAATGCGATAAATAATACTGTCCCATGTTACGGCTTTAATTTATTCTTTACAATGGTGATTATCCTAGCGATGGATAACTCAAGGTCTTCCTCCGCTGTTTTTATGGTCAAGTCAGGGTAGTCGGGTACTTCGTAGGGAGAATCAATCCCAGTGAAATTTTTAATCTGACCCATCCTTGCTTTTTGGTAAAGCCCCTTGACGTCTCTTTGCTCACAGATCTCAAGGGGACAATCTACAAATATTTCCATAAAATGATCAGGCCCTACTATATTCTTGATGAGCTCCCTTTCACTTCTGTAGGGGGAAATAAAAGCAGAAACCACCACAAGTCCCGCCTCAAGCATCAAGTGGCAAACTTCCGCTATTCGGCGAATATTTTCGTTTCTGTCACATTCTGTGAAATTTAGATCTTTGTTGAGTCCGTATCGTATATTGTCGCCATCTAGTAAGTAGGTAAGAATACCCTGTTGATGCAAAGCGATTTCAGTTCCGTTAGCGAGGGTAGATTTTCCTGATCCTGATAATCCGGTAAACCAAATCAACAAGGAAGGTTGACCCAACAATTTGGCACGTGTCTCCCTGCTGACTTTAAATTCGGTGGGAAAAATATTTGATTTATTCATGAGAGATAATACATCTTAATAAACACAAGCACAATTGCCGTATAAATAAAGGTAAGTGGTAAACCTATCCCAAAATAATCTTTGAATTTATAGTTCCCAGGTCCCATTATCATCAGATTAGTTTGATAGCCGATAGGTGTCATAAAATCACCGGAGGCGGCAAAAGCAATGGCAACAAAAAAAGGTGTCAATGGCTGCTCCAGTTGAAGCCCCATTTCCATGGCTATGGGAAACATAATCGATACCGCCGCTGCATTGGTGATCAGGCTAGTCAAGACCAAGGTAATCAGGAAGAGTAACGATATGGACATCATTATCCCTACTGATTCTGAAACTTCCAAAATGCCCTCCACGAGTATTCCCGCTGCACCTGAATTGGTTAACGCAACCCCTATCGCCAAGGAGCAGATCAATATCATCAACAAATCAAGATCGATGGATTTACTTAGGGTATTGAGGTTCAGAACCTTAAACAGGTACAAAATAATAATGCCCCCAAAGGCAGCCATAAATAGATCTATCCACCCACCAATGCCCATTAAAAGTATCAGTATTGCCAATATGGAGGGCAGCATGCTCCGTTTCTGGGTTTTTTTTTGAATTTCTCCCCGTCGGGTGACAATAATCAGGTCTTTGAGAGTGTCTGTTTTTACCTGATTTTCCCCTGTCAGCATCAAAAGCAGGTCTCCAGCATGAATTTTGGTTTCACCGATATTTCCCTTCAGTTGTTCCCCATTTCTATGAATAGAGATGATGGATGCCTGAAACTTCATTCTAAAGTCAGAGTCTTTGATTTTTTCCCCGATCAAGCTGGAAGAGGTAGGGACTACTGCCTCTGTCAGTTGAAAATACCCGTTCATGGAAACATGGCTGTCCTCCGGGAGACTGAGTCCCGTTTTCTCATTAATCAGAGAAAGGATAGCCTTGGTATTTCCCGTAAAAAAAAGTTTATCTCCCTCCTGCAAGATTTCTTGAGGCGAAACTGGGGAAATATCCTTACCCGAACGGGAAATTTCCGCCAGAAATATTTCCTTCAAATTTCGTAACCCTGCTTCCTTTACGCTTTTTCCTATCATACTGGAATCGGAAGGAACAAATGTCTCTATCAGGTATTGGTTAAGGTGCTCGATTATCTGAGTCTTATTTTCCTGACGGTCAGGGAGAAAGTAGTTGGAAGCTATTGACAAATAGGCGATTCCAGATGATGCGACTAGCAATCCCAGATAAAAAAAATCTGTGAAACTGAGTAAAGGTTGTCCATACTGGCTGATAAGACCATTTAAAACCAAGTTGGTGGAAGTACCCACTACCGTTATCATGCCTCCCAAAATGGTGGCATAGGAAAGGGGAATTAAAAATTTGGAGGCAGGATATTTATTGGTTTCAGACCATTCTTTCACATAAGGGATCATAAAAGCCACAATGGGCGTATTGCTGAGAATGGCCGAAAGGCTTCCCACAAATACCATCATCCGAAACCTAAAATGCCCAGGTTTCAGCTTTTTGCTAAACAAAGCATAGAAAAAACCCGAGCCGATATTTTTCTGTATTCCTGCTGTAAGGCCAATCAACAGGAAAATAACAATGATTTGTTTGTTTGCCAAACCAGTTAGAAACTCCTCAGGGGTGATCACTGAAAAAAGCATTAATAAAAATGCGGCACCCATAAAGGCAAAGGCAGGTCTGAGATAATCCTTATACAGAACAATTACAAGCACTGCTACCAGCAAAATCGTAAATATCGCTGAAAGGGTCATTTATTAGTGAAAAATCATATTATTTATTCTGGTCTTCAAGTTGGTATTGCCTTCATCCATTACATTGATGAATTTACTTGGTTTTAAATTCGTTAAAGTTTTGCCACAGGATTCGTATGAATCAAATATCCTCATTTTCATCAATTAAAATTAAACCAGTCTGTATTTTAATTTTAAGAAGATATAGCTTCGCCCCATCAATCCCATGGGAGATCGGTTTGCATTTATCAAGAATGGGCCTTAAAGATTTCGACAAATATAAAGGAAATAAAATAACAGAATAAATCTTCCTGCAATTTTGGAATCCCTTCATGTCTCAGGAGATGTTGTAATACATTTATCTTATCTAAAAAGTAGGGAACACATTTTTGAGCTGGCAGAGCATGAAATCTAGAATTTTTTTTGATTTGAACTTAAAATAGGTTTTCTTTGACCCAAGATATCAGGTTAGTCCATTCTAAATGTTTGAACACGAATTAAAAGTACTTTTTAAGGTAATTTTACCATAACCGAAATTTTCTGTCCAGATTCAAAATGTAAAATCTTTTATGAGAAATGTATTTCTTTTACTTACCAGTGGAATAAGTCTTTTCTCATGTGTTTCCAATGAGAAATTGATTTACCTCCAAAATCTAGAGGATCAACCCGCGATCGCTGAAGATTCATTGATTTTTTATGACTTACAAGAATACAGACTACAATACAATGATATCATTGAAGTTCGAATACAGACGAATTCTGAAGACATGAATGAATTGTTTAATGTCAGATCTCAGCAAAATATGATGGGAGGTGGTGGACAACAAATGGGAGGAGGAGATGTTTATTATATGACAGGTTACACCATCGATAGAGAAGGATTGATTGATTTGCCATTAATCGGCAGTGTGAAGGTCAGCAATAAAACACTTTCCGAGACCAAAGATGCGGTTGTTGCGGAGTTGAGCAAGTTTATCGTATCAAATGATTTCTTTGTACGAGTCAAATTAGGAGGAATTCGGTATAGTGCACTTGGTGAGGTAAGGAGACCGGGTAAGTTTGTGGTACTTCAGGACCGAATGACCATTTTTGAAGCCATTGCCCATGCGGGAGATTTAAATACAACAGCAAAAAGAGATGAAGTCTTATTAATCAGACAATACCCCGATGGCACTAAACTCCACCGAGTTAATCTACTGGACAGAAATATCGTTCATACTCCCTTTTACTTTATTCAGCCCAACGATCAGATTTATGCGGAACCCATGAAAATAAGGGAAGTAGGAGCTGGAGAAAATGTAGCCCAATCCCTACAGCTTTTTGTTACCTCCATTACTGCCGCGGCGTTAATATTGAATTTGGTACTACGTTAATAGAAAGTATTTTTACATCATGGATGAATTGGAAGAAGAAATAGACCTTAAGGAAATCTTATTTAAATACCTTCGCTATTGGCCATTACTCCTCACATGTGCTCTGAGTGGTATAATACTGGCTTTTATTTTCAATAGGGTTGCGGTTCCGTTGTATCAGATCGAGTCCTCCGTTTTGATAAGAGAAGAAGCCGATATGACCTTAGGTGCGGATATATTTGAAGGAGCTGGTTTGTCCAAACCAAACAATAACCTGCAGAATGAAATCGGTATTCTTACCAGCAGAAGCCTTACTTTGGAGACCCTCAATAAATTAAACTTCAATGTAACCTATTTCCGGGAAGGTTTTTTTAATGAAACTGAAATTTACGGTAATGCCCCCTTTCTGGTAGAAGTTGATTGGAGGCATCCCCAACTAACAAATGGTAAATATTCAGTTATAAAAATTGATTCAATTTCTTTTCAGTTAGTAATTGAGAATGATGAGTTCTCACTTTTTTCTCCATCGGATCCAAATTATAAAAGCAAAGTTGAGTATTTGGAACTGGAAGAAAAAAATTACGATTTTGGTCAATGGATAGAAGGAGCCAATTATAGATTCAGAATTCTGGATATCAACGCAGAAATAAATAATTCAGTTATTTTTGATATTCTGGATACGCCGTCATTGGCAAATAGATACATGTCTTCATTAAGGATAAGTCCTTTAAGCAAAGACGGAAGCATAATTGTTTTGAGCCTTGAACACAACAACAGAAGAAAAGGAGAGGATTACCTGATTAAATTGGTGGAAGTTTATCTTGAAAGAGAATTGGAAGAAAAAAACAGGACCGCAGCCAATACAGTTAAATTTATTGATCAACAACTTTCCGGAATCTCTGATTCGCTGGCATTTATAGAAGACCGCTTAGAAAAGTACCGCACCTCCAATCAAGTTTTCAACCTTAGTCAGGAAGGCAGTCTGATTTTCGAAAGATTGAATGAGTTGGAACAGGAAAAAGCTCGAATTAATTTGTCTCTTTCTTACTTCAAATCTGTAATCAACTACCTGAATGAGGACCAGTTTGATGATTTGGCAGCTCCCTCGTTTATCGGCATTCAAGATCCGCTGTTGAATGCGTTAGTACTTAGTCTGGGGGATCTGCAAAGTGAACGGGTTAGACTTTCCGCAACCTTTTCTCCAGAAACACCTGCTGTTAAGGAAGTTATTGCCAAAATCAGAAACACAAAAAATACCTTATTGGAGAATCTTAGAAGCGCCGAATCGAATGCAGAGGTGTCCTTATCTGAAATTAACCAACGCTTGGGAAGCACTTCCAGAGAAATCAACAAACTTCCCGCCACAGAAAGGAACCTTATGGGAATCCAGCGTCAGTTTTCGATCAACGAAAACATATACATCTATCTGTTGGAAAAAAGGGCAGAAGCGGAAATTACCCGGGCATCCAATTCCCCAACCAACGTCTTGCTGGATGTGGGAAAATCAGGCACACAGCCGGTTTCCCCGAAGAAAACTATCAATTATTTAATTGGAATAATATTGGGCATACTATTTCCATTGGGCTACATTACCATAAAAGATTTCTTTAATGTCAAAATAGCCAATCCCCAAGAAGTCGAAAAAAAGCTTCGCATTCCTCTAATCGGACTGGTTAGCCAAAGTCCTTATAAAAGTAGCACCGTAATATTCGACAAACCCAGGTCTACAATCACAGAGGCGTTCCGAAATCTTAGGGCAAATATGAGTTATTTAGCTCCAAAACAAAATAAACTGGTTTTTGCCCTATCTTCCACCATATCCGGGGAAGGAAAAACCTTCTGTTCCATTAATCTAGCCTCCATTTATGCTATCAGTGATAAAAAAGTCATCCTGGTTGGCCTCGACCTAAGAAAGCCACGTATAGCAAATGATTTTGGGTTGATCAATGATGTGGGTGTCAGTTCTTACCTTAGTACGGATAACGATTGGAGAAGTATGGTGAAAAATTCAAAGATCAGTACCATGGATATCTTGCTGTCCGGCCCAATTCCGCCTAATCCTGCTGAGTTGCTCCTTCAGGATAATTTTCAAACATTAATTTCAGAATTGAAACAAGCCTATGATATTGTAATACTGGATTGCCCACCTGTCGGACTGGTATCTGAGACCTATGAAATTTTTAAATATGCAGACCTTAATCTCATGATTGTACGGCAGGATTACTCCGATAAGCAATCGTTGGAATTCATCAATGGTCTCGCTGAAAAAAAGAATGTAAAGAAACTATATGCCATCCTGAATGGTGTGCAACTAAACAAAAACAACTATGGAAGCTATGGAGGATATGGGAGTTATGGGTATAACAGTTCCGGATATCATGATGATGAACTTCCCCGAAAGAGAGATTGGTGGAAAAATCTTATAAAACGAACCTAGAAGAATCAAATTAACAACTCACCACATCTTTATCTCAACCATTTATTTTAAGTAGTAAGGCCTCCCATTACTGTAATGGGAGGCCTACTTAATTTCACCGAGGCTTATTAGATTTGAACTCCAGAACATTGCGAATTTTCAGGTGATTGCTCGTATGCGTGAGATCCATTTACGACAATTTTCATTATTTTTATTTTTTACTACTGTTCATTACTTATTTCTATACCTAAACCCCCCAAAATAACTTCCCTTGATGCCCTGTTTTAAAAAATTGCTCTTTTGACTTGGAAATCACAGAAAATGGAAAAGTACGTCCGGAACGACTGGGGTGGAAATAAGAATTAGCTACCATGGTCCTTGGTGTCGATTTGAATTTAGCAGAAAAAGAATTTCCAATAAGCCACTATATCCTTACCTTTAAAATGATAAACTCAAAACGCACAAAAGCATGAAATACGTCTACGGGTTAGCCATTTCGATTTGTTTTTTTTCTTGCCAACCCAGGGTTCCCTCCTACCTGGAATTTATGGCCATCGGGGATATCCCCTATCACTTGCCGGAAGATTCTGGCCGTTTCGAAAACCTGATTGCAGAAATCAACGCCCAGCAGCCTGCTTTTACCATTCACATCGGCGATATCAAATCCGGGAGTACCGAATGCAGCGATGCCTATTTTATGAAAATCAAGGATTACTTCGGCCAATTTGACAATCCGCTATTTTATACACCGGGAGACAATGACTGGACAGATTGCAACCGCCCTGCTTGTGGGGAATATGACCCGGAAGAGCGGCTGGACAAATTACGTCAGCTCTTCTTTTCCCAACCACAAAGCCTCGGTAAAAACCCATTGTCAGTT
>Ga0105045_10004705_pt1 | contig 11897 bp, 11 predicted proteins | sample MAT02_FD_78089 | JGI IMG/M metagenome (GOLD analysis project Ga0105045, IMG submission 78089) | Freshwater microbial communities from Lake Fryxell liftoff mats and glacier meltwater in Antarctica - MAT-02 (megahit assembly) | ecosystem: Environmental > Aquatic > Freshwater > Ice > Liftoff... | reverse complement strand
GGCTCCACTTTTCGGCAATGCTTGGGCCGCGTGGAGGACGCGGAAGCGATGGGCTTCGATGTGATCTACTTTCCTCCGATCCACCCCATCGGAACTTCGAATCGCAAGGGTCGCAATAATTCCCTCCACTGCGAGGAGGGCGAACCCGGTGTGCCCTATGCGATTGGCAATCACGCCCAGGGAGTCAACGGAGGTGGCCATAAAGACGTCGCGCCAGAACTTGGCACGCTTGAGGATTTTGACTGGCTCGTTGCCGAGATCCACAGCCGCGGCATGGAAGTCGCCCTCGACTTTGCGATCAACTGCTCGCCAGATCATCCCTATGTCACGGCTCATCCGGAATGGTTCTTCAAGCGGCCAGACGGTTCCATAAAATACGCCGAAAATCCGCCGAAAAAGTACCAAGACGTTTATCCGCTCAACTTTCACAATGCCAACTGGCGTGAACTTTGGAACGAGCTTCGCGATGTGATTTTGTTTTGGTGCGAACGGGAAGTTCGGATTTTTCGGGTGGATAATCCGCACACAAAACCGGTCGCGTTCTGGGAATGGATGATTGCCGAGGTGCGGCACGCTTTTCCCGATGTGGTTTTTTTAAGCGAGGCTTTCACGAGTCCGAAAATGATGCAGGAACTTGCCAAGGCTGGCTTCACGCAGAGCTACACGTATTTTACGTGGAGGAATTCGAAAGCGGAGCTGAGCGACTATCTCGTCGAGTTGACGCAGTCGGAAATGAGTGACTTTTTTCGAGCGAATTTCTTTACGAATACGCCCGATATCTTACCGAGCTACCTCCAACAAAGTGGACGTCCAGGCTTCGCCATTCGCGCGATCCTAGCTGCCCTCGCTTCTCCAGTTTATGGCATTTATAGCGGATTTGAACTCTGCGAGGCCTCGGCTATTCCCGGACGCGAGGAATACGCAGACTCAGAAAAATACCAATTTAAGGCGCGCGACTGGGATGCTCCCGGAAACATCAAGCCGCTCATCACAAAGCTGAATACGATCCGTCGTCAAAACCGCGCGCTCCACGAGTATCGCAATCTCCGCCTGCACGATGCGGAGAACGACGGTGTCCTTTGTTTCAGCAAAGCGACAGTAGGGCTTGATAACATCGTGTTCATTGTCGCTACGCTTGATCCTTTTCAGCCCCGCACGGCGTTCGTTCACGTGCCGATCGAGCAGTTTGGTATCCGAGAGAATGAGCCCTATGTTGTCGAGGACTTACTCACGTCGGAGCGCTTCACATGGCATGGAAGCCGTAATTTTGTTTCCCTCGATCCGCACACTCGACCTGCGCATGTTTTCCGAATCCGACGTTGGCAAGATCGCGAAGATGGCGAAGACGTCTTCGCGTAGTGGGAGGCCTCAATCTTGTTTGAACTTCCCGCCCCATGAAAGAATTCGCGCTTTGGCACCTGCGGATTCTGCTTCCTTGATTTGCCCATTGCGGACGTAAAAGAGCGAGAGGCTTGACCATGCTAATTGGTCATTCGGGGAAAGTTCGACCGCCCGCAACCCCGCTTCGATTGCTTCCGGATAGTTCCCATTTTTCATCAATGCCATGCCTAGCGCATGCCATCCATCAAAGAAATTCGGATCAATGGAGACGCACTCGCGATACTTCGCTATCGCTTCCGGCAGGTCTCCAACGGCAATGTCGCCGGTTGCCGCATCAAACACTTCAGCTAAAGAGAGATCGGGCATGGAACACCTAGCCGCGGGGATCTTTGGGAACCAGTATGCCAGCCTCCTCGCGGGCTATGCGCAGCCATTCGGCGAAGAGTAGACCCTGTTTGTTTTGAAGTAGAGCTTGCTGGATTTCCGCGCGATGGGTTTCCAATTCTTTTTCATCCAGAGGGCTACGCGATTGAAGATGCACGGCAAAAAGCCCCCACTCTGCAGGTTGAGCTCGAGAAACCTCGCCCTCGCGCAGCGAGACCGTTGCGGCCAAGACTACGCGATCTTCTTGAGACAGGGTAGGGGACATCGGCGCGACGTTGTCCAGCTTCCCAACCGTGAGTCCCTTGGTTGCTTCTTCGAACGTGCGTCCCGCAGCAAGGGCTTCACGTATGGCGGCAATGCGATTAGCGGCTTCTTCGCGGAGAACTTTCTCCGCGGCAATCTGCGTGAGCCGAGCGGAAATCGTGGGCGTTGCTTCCTCAAGAGTCTGAGCACGCGATGGAAGCAACTCGGAAAGCTCCATCACGTAGAATACGTCTCCGATCTGCACGACGTCACTTGTCTTCCCCACCTCACGGAGCAGAAAAGCCGTAGGAGCCAAGGCCCTCGTGACCGTGGCGATTTCTTTTGCCATCTCGCCCCCGACAAGGGCGGCGGCTGGGATTTCTCCTGATCGCGAGAAGGCGGGCGTCGAGCGCACGACGCGGCCGGCGGCCTTCACAACACCCTCAAAGGAAGCGCCGGGGGCAGCGAGGCCGTCACTTAGGTTGCTGGCATCATTGGCTTGCTTCTGAAGCGCCTCAACGCGCTCGCGGCCTTCGGGCTGTGTTCCGCCCGGGAGTTCAAATGCCACAAATCGCACGGCACGGATTTCTTCGGTCTGGAAGGAAGCTTGATTTCTTTCGTAATAGGCGGTGATTTCCTCTGGCGTGATAGAAATGTTTTTAGCGAATTCCGATGCGTCGAACTTGACGTAACCGCCCGTGACTCCCTGCAACACGCGTGCTGCATCCCGCATCTCAGCGTCACCAATGCCGATGGGTGCCTCGACAATTTGCGACACTCTCTCGACGCGCAAGCTGTCCTTCATCACATCCTCAAGGTGGCGTTCCGACATGCCGCGTGGAGCAAGTTGGTCGCGTAAAAATGTCGCGTATTTCTCGCGGTCAAATTGGCCATTGGTTTGAAAACTCGGCAGCGATTTAATGCGATCGAGCACCTGCACATCGGTCGGTTCGATTCCCAGAGCGCGGGCTTGATGTTGAAGAACCAAAAGGTTCCAAACGAATTCCGAGAGAGATTCATCGCGATCGGCTCCGGCTCCTCCGAGCTTCTGCAGGAGATCATATTGAGCCAAGGCGATTGTGAGTTGGTAGTTTCTTGCCTGACGATCTAGGGCTCCTGGTGAGAGTGTCTGGCCGTAGATCTTCATGTTTCGCGTGTTGGCGAGTTCCTCGAGCTGCGACGTATTGTAGAGGAAGATGAAGGCGACAATCGTGAGAATGGCCACGAAGAGCATCGTCACACGTTGATTTTTGCGAAGGATCGAGATCATGAAAATTTGCTATAAGGAGTTGATTTCCGGGGGTGTCTTCATTAATTGTTTTGGCACATGAAAGCAAGCGTCTCCCCAGCTCTTCTGACTCTCGGCATTCTCGCAGCCTCATCTTGCCTATTGTGGGGAGATGTGGATCTTGTTGTTCAAAAGGATGGGCAGAGGCGCGAGGGAGAGATTCTTGGCATGCGGGAGAATACCCTCCGCATCAAAATCGGGCCAGCAGAGACGGGCATCCCACTGGCAAATATCGCTTCTGTCGCCAAAGAAGAGCCGGCAGCCTTCAGCGCGGCGTTGGACTCGTGGACTGGCGGCGATACGCAAGCGGCAATCAATGCTTTGAAGCCTCTGGTAGAAAATTTTCGGGGCCTACCGACCCCATGGGCAGAGCGTGCTACGGCGCTTCTCGGCGAGGCCTACCTTGAGGCCGGTGATAATGCTTCTGCCGAAGCCGCCTTCGCAGCATTCGGAAAATCCTATCCCGCAGCGTCAGCGCCGACTGCCATAGGCCTGGCTCGTTTGGCAATCGCGAAAAAAGATTATGCGACGGCAAAAAGTAAGATTGAACCGCTTGTCGCCACCGCGCTTTCCACGAAATTTCCCGAGAGTGATAAGAGCTCGGTTTATGGTCAGGCCCTCTTTTTGATGGGCCAGATACAAGAAGCTTCTTCACAAAATCCCGAGGCCCTGCAAAACTATCTCCTTGCCTCCACAATATTTTACGCAGACAAAAGTGTGTCCTCCCGAGCTGAAGAGCGAGCACAGGCCCTCATGAAAAAAGGCGTGATTGTCCCGTGACTTTTTGATTTCATTCCCCTCAACAAGTAACCAACCCCTCAATGTCTAAAGTCCTCGTTCCAGTCCTCCTCCTCGCTTTCTCGCCCTCTCTAGCCCTCGCCGCGGGCGAATTAGGGGAAAATCCAAACGTCCTGCAGTTGATCCTGCATGGAGGGCCTTTCATCATCTTCATTTGGTTGTGTATCCTTGGCACATCGGTGCTCATGGTCACTTTTATCATCCAGTTGTTTCTGACACTCCGTGATGAGACACTCGCTCCAGCGGCCCTCTTCGAATCGCTCGAAGCCACAATACGCTCCGGAAACTATCAAGAAGCATGGGAAATCTGTCGTGCCAACAAAGCGTACGTGGCACTCGTTCTCGGTGGTGCTTTAGAACGCGTCGGTCGCGGCAAGGATTCTGTCGAAACCGCACTGATCGAGCATGGCATCCGCGAAGCCCAAGTGATCAAAACAAAAAATAGCTACCTCTCCGTCATCGGGGTTGTCGCTCCCATGATCGGGCTTCTCGGCACTGTCATTGGGATGATGGGTGCCTTCGCGGTTCTTGGGACCGCGGGCGTGGCCGATCCCCGCGGATTAGCGCTTCGCATCGGTGAGGTGCTAATGGCCACAGCAAGTGGCCTCTTTTTGGCAATCCCTGCGTTTGTTTTCTACTACTATTTCCGCAACAAGGCGATCATCGTTCTCGTGAATGCCGACGACAAGCTCAACCGCCTCGTGGAAGATATTCCTTTTGAAGAACTTTCTGGCATCAAGATCGGCGAGAATTTCCAAGCCGGCTCCGGCGCCTCCGCTCATAGCCTCCTTTCGCGCAAGGTATCTATGGCTCTTACGACGAATTGTCCCGTCTGCAACGGTGTTATTCAACCAGGCCAGAACCCTTGTCCACATTGTGGTGCCACCTTGGATTGGGCCTAAGCCGCTATGGCTGATCGTCCCCTCCATAGCCATGGCAAGAAGGCCGTCCGCCAGCCGGAGGCTGAAGCCGAGCCCGAGTTTCAGATCGCTCCCATGATTGATATTCTTCTTGTGCTCTTGGTTTTCTTCATGTCCATCAGCACGACGGAGGTGTTGCAGTCAAATACCGAAGTCAATCTTCCTGTCGCCAAAGAAGCCAAAGAAGCTAAGGAAAATCCAGGGCAAGTTATCGTGAATATCACATTCATTCCGATCACAAACACGACCGCCATCGAGGTGGATCAACGATCCTACCTTTCTCCGAGCGAGCTTGTTCCGGCTCTTCGGGCCAAAATGGAAGCAAACCCCCTCGTGCGCGTTGTCGTTCGTGCGGATCGTGAGATTCGATACGAATACATGCGCCAACTTCTTGAAGCCGTAGGCCAATCGGGCATCGGCAACGTGACCTTTTCTGTCGTGGACAAAGAAGAGTCAGCACCCAAACCCAGCTAACCCCAGAGTTTTAATTTTATGGCCGGAGGAGGAACATCGGAAGACGGAGATATTGGATTTCAAATTGCACCCATGGTGGACGTGGTGTTCGTTTTGTTGCTCTTTTTCATGGCGTCTGCCGGGTCGCAGATTGTCGAGAAGGAACTCAACATTAATTTGCCCAGCGGTCGCTCCGCTGCCAATCAACCAGCCGTGCCAACCACACCCATCATTATTGACATTGCTCCTGATGGTCGCGTGCAGATGGCAAATATGGTTTTTGACAACCCAACGAGCAAAGACCTCCCGGAACTTCGCGCTTGGTTCAAAGATACGATCGCAAAATACGGAGACAAAGATCCCGTCATCCTTCGACCAGATCCTGAGACTCGCCATGAAAGAATCATGGACGTCCTCAACGCAGCCTCCGCTGCTGGCGTTACGAAGTTGTCCTTTAGCTAAATTTTAGCGCTCGGCGGAAAGCGGTTAATTGTCTGCCACGACCGCGCGACACCGCCATTCATGAAGCCGAAGACACTCATCATCGTAGGAGTCACCGCCTGTGGGCTGCTGCTGGGCATAGTCCTAGCAGCAAATGCATCTTTCGGTTCCTATCTCAAGAGTGCACCCTTTCGCCGCCTTCTTGAACAAGCGGCTGGAAACGCCTCCCGTGCGGAGGCCAGCATCGCTCCACTTACTTGGAATGGGTCAGCAGCTTATTCGGAGACCGCAAGAATCAGTGGAAGTCCCTCTTCGCTCGTGCGCACCATGGAGGCACGCCAAGTCCGTGCGGAGGTTGATTGGCGAGCAGTATTTGGAGGGGCGTGGCGTGTGGATTCTTTGACCATCACGCAACTTACGGGCGAGTTTCAACCGCCGATAGCAGCAGAACCTCGCGAGGCACACGACGTCGCGGCATTTTCCGCATGGTTGCCAAAGCGCCTCGACCTAGCACGTGTGGAAATATCCGATGTGGATTTGTCGTACGGTTCTGCGCGCCTTTCGGGAAGCCGCGTCGAACTTCATCCTGAAAGTGTCGGTTGGCTTATTTCAGGAACTGGGGGCAAGCTGCAAATCGGGACCGTCCCGCAGATGACCGTGCAGAGTTTCGAAGTGCGCGCCCAGCGCGACGTGGTATTTCTTACAAAGAGCGACCTGCGGCTCGGCGCAAATGGAAAGTTGAATTTGCGTGGAGATTCAACACCTCTTGGGAATCTTCAACTTTCATGGGAAGCGGTCGATTCCAAAGATTTTTTCCCACCATTCCTGCAGGCCTATCTCTCCGGCACCGCGGGTGGGCAGGCGGATATGCGCAGCGATGGGCAAGTTCGTGGAACGATGGATCTCAAAGAAGGCCTGCTTCAAAATGTTCCCTTGCTGGATCTACTCGCAGATTTTTCCGGCAATCCCGGCTTCCGACGCATGCCGCTGCAAGAGCTGCGATTTCATTTCACTCGCATGGGTGAAGTCATCACAATCACCGATCTCGTAGCACAATCCAAAGGCCTCCTCCGCCTTGAGGGAACGCTCCGAATTACTAAGGGATCGGCTATCAACGGCACCTTTCAAATCGGTGTGACCCCCCAAACCCTCCAATGGCTGCCAGGCTCGAGAGAACGTGTTTTTAATACCGCGCGGGATGGCTATCTTTGGACGAGTCTGCAAATTGGAGGAACCCTCGACCAGCCCAGCGAAGACCTCTCACCACGCCTTGTCTCTGCCATGGGACAAGCCGTCATTGATAAAGGCACCCAGCTCCTCAATGGCAACCCCACGCCTGCCACGGACGCTGTAAAGGACGTCCTAAATCTCCTCAGCCCGCTCCTACGCTGAGCAGGCCGGTTTATGCAGTTGGCGGCGGACGAGGAAAACGAGTCCACCAATACTGCCAAGGATAAGGAGCACGATCGTGCTAGGCTCCGGAACCGGCGTGAAGGTTACAGCAAACATGACATCGGACGCTCCAGAGGAACCGAAGTTCGGCTGGGCAGCGGCAATCCCTCCGAAAACATAGCCGATGACCGTCGGCGCCCCAAAGGACATAAGGGCATCGAAGTCAATCATGCCATTACTGGTGAGCGGAAGGCCAGCCGTGGGCATAAAGTCAGAGGCTGCACCGAAAAGGAAGGGAGCGCCGCCGTTGAGGATATTGGGAATGCTGGGGAGGTCGCCTAGGTAGAATTGTGTGTAGTTACCTAAGCTGTCGCGCACGGTATCAGAGATCGTGTTATTAAATGGCAGATTGCTATCAGTCACAACCGCACCGCCGCTGACGTATTGACCACTGATCCCACCGAGGGCAATCGAGTGAGATTGATCCAACTGAGCGGAGTAAAGCGGTATTGTGGCGGATTTGTAGCCATTGAGCCCCTGCTTGAAGGTGCCGGGGGCGGTCGGGTCGGCCATAGTGGGGGTGCCATCAGCCGCGATCTCGACGGGGACAGTCCATGCCCCGCCGCCAAGGGTAAAGACGCCGGAAAGCGCCACTACGCCAGGGGTGGTACCGCCATTTGTCAAAATCGGCACGACATTGTGGTCGCGGCGGCGGAAGTTTGGATCGGGGGTAGTAGCGGTGGGATTTGCTATCGAGAGAGCCACGCCGTTGTCTACTAGGTCAAAGGATCGGACTTGCTGGGTATAGAAGCCATTGCTATTTGGGTTATATGGGCCGTCGAAGTTTTGCCCAAAAATCAAGTGGGCACGACCATTCATCATATGGAGCGAGCCTCCGGTGACTTGGAGCAATGGGTCGGAAGTCTGCCGGAGATGGGCTGCCAGCGTGCCAGGGCCGCCTTTTATCCATGAGATGGCCTGGGGGGCATCCACGGCAGTCAGCGTGGAGAAAGTGGAAAAAGCCCCTCCCGAGTAAACATAGCCGCCATTTACGTAAAGACGCGAGCCGATCTGGGTAGATTGGGGCGCAGTAGAAGAGAGCGCAGCGATCTGGACCGGGGAGAGGCCAGATTGGATGTCTTGCAGGGAGCGAGACCAGACGGAACGAGTCAATGGATTAATGACATAGGCAGTAGTATTTTGGCTGGCCGGGGGGAAGTTCAGCAGGCCGTCATTGGTAAAGTTGTGCAAACCATTGGTCCGTCCAGCAAGAAGGAGCCACTCGTCGCCGATCTGCGCAGTCACATAGCTCTGGAGGGCGGGAGGAGCAGACGAGCCCATGTCATGCACTGCCACACTGAGCTGATACATGGGACTCCCGGTGAGGACGACTGGCGAAAAAGTGGGAGTCTGGTTTTGCGCGTGGAGGCCGATGGGGAGGAAACAAAAGGTAAAGATTGCAAAGTTTCTCATTCGAGATACGAGACCGCGTTTTGGTCTTCCTGTCAATGTGCTCTCGCAAGCTCACAGTGATGTGGCACAAGCATGCTGTGAATCGGATGCCGCAAACCCGCCGGTGGCGCATCTCGGAGCCCAAGGCGGAAGCCGCCGGGCACGGGGAGGTTTTTGGCGATCAGTTACTGCACCGCGCATGACGGCAAAGGGCAGCGATGGTGACGAGGCCTAACCAAATAAAAAAAAGGGCTGACTCATAACAAGTCAGCCCTAATCATTGAAAAAATAACGTCACTCTTACGCAGCGCGACGGCGACGTAGGAAACACACCACACCTAGACCAAGCGCAAGCAAGGCATAGGTGGAGGGTTCGGGGATGGGAGTTACCGATGCCCAAGTTGTTCCGAAACGCACCTCGTCTAAATTCCATCTATCAGGGTTGAAGTTCGCAAATCCTATGCGATCAAAGTTAAAGGTTCCTGTGGCGGTCAATGCTGAAACAGGTTCTGCACCACCGATGGTTGGATTTACCCAATACGTAAGGACATCCGCACCTGCACCTCCAGCGTAATCGATTTTCGCAACGAAGAAAGTCGTAGCATTGCTTCTTGCAACACCAGAGTTAACGAACCCTGTTATTCTATCCAGTGTAAATTCCCCGTTTGCATTACCGTTGTTGGTGCCACCTAAGGCAAAAACAACTGTCCCTCCGTCATTGAATTCCAGCATTGAGTAACCATTAGATCCTGTGCCCATGGTATTACCTAAGAAGCTAAGATATTGCACTCCACCGGTATCGGCAAAGGAACCAAGAGCCAACACAGGACGTCCACTACCAGAGCTTGACGTATGGTTGCCAGAGGTAATTAACGCACCATAACTTAGACTTCCAGCTTGAATTATGCCGGGGCTGCCATCAGACCCCCAGGTCCCCATAGGAGCGGGTGCAACCTGACCAGCAAGATTCTGACCTACATCATAGTTGAACCCATCGTAGGCAGTTATCGTAGCCTGGGAGTTATGAACGGCGAACGCTAAGGTAGCGATTAATCCGACGGCGTGGAGTAGTTGTTTTTTCATAAATTTGTTTTGTTTACTGGGGTACTTCTGGGCTGGGACTTGGAAGATTCCAAGCTAGGTTTGTGGGGATTTCTGAAAATAGCTAAAAAAGTTGAATGAGGCAACAATTTATTACGCGGACCGTCCGTAACGGGATCTACTTCGGATGTGAGGCCGCCGGGCACGGAGAAGTTTTTAGCGAGTGTCAAAGCGCGCGGTTGAGCAAGGTTCCGCCGGCTTGCCACCGTCCGCGGATCTGGACCACCTTGGCGAAGGGAGCCAGGCCTTTTTCGCCGCGCGTGAGCTGAGCGGTGAGCAGATCGGTGGCGGCGGAGCCGGCGAACTCGCGTTGCAAATCCACGCCGGCCCAGTCCGCAACGTCGGGGCTCCAGTGCAGGTGCACCAGACCCACATCGCGGGGCACGCTCAGGCCTAATCGGGCGAGGTCGCGGAGCCACTCGTTGCCCGAGACCAAGAGCACATCGGGGCGTTCGCGGCGAAACCAACTGAGGAATTTGACAGGACTCCACGCGCCGGCTTTCCAGCCCTCGCTCCAAAACGGAGTGGTGCGTTCGCGGGGAAGAAGATCGCCATGGTCGGCGAGAAACTGGCCGGAAAGCGCGAAGTTGCTGCGAACGTCGAAGAAGCGACTAATGACCAGCCCGGGGCGACGGTAGCCAAGGCGGGCGACTTCGGCAAGGGCGAGCTGGAGGTTGTAGCCCTCGTCAAAATTGACCCGATGGAGACCGGGCATTTTGCGCGGTTCGTCAATGGCCACCGCACTCACGTCGGCCCATGGAATATGGTCACTCAGGGGCAGCGCCCAGGCCGGAGGCGGCAGCAGCAGACCCTCGATGCCGCGCGCAGTGAGGAGATTCGGCAAACGCGAGAGTTTGAAGTCGGGGGCGCACACCCAAATCTCTTCGAGCGCATAGCCCAGTTCGGCGGCGCGATCTCGTGCGCCGGTGAAAAGGCCGCGCCACCACGGCATTGCCCGCCAGGCGTCCTCGCTCGCCTCGCAGTTGATCCAGGCGAGATTGCAGAGCGCGCGTTCGTGGCGACGGCGGCGCAGGTAGCCCATGAGCTTAGTCACGTTGGCATCAACTTTATAACCGAGCCGAGAGGCCTCGCGTTGGACGAGATCGCGGCTGGCTCGGGAGACTAGCGGGGAGTTTTTTAACGCCAGAGCGATCGTGGTTTTGCCGAGACCGCATACGGCGGCGAGCTCGCGAACGGTCGGCGGACGGATGGGTGAGGGGTTGGGCATTCGAACTGTCTTAAGAAAACGCTAAAACAGTGGGTGTTTCAACCGAGGAAATAGCGTCGGCAATAGATCAGGTGGAAATGAGGATGTGGTGTTGGCCAGGAGTTGCCGTGAGGGTGAGTGCTGGGCCATCCTGCGGCACGCCGTCGAGTGTCCAGGAGCCGGTGAAGCCGGGGACGAGGCGGAGCGTGGCACTGGCCGTGCTGGAAATCTGGATACGGCAAACTTGGCGGTGGCGAATCTCGGCGCTCAGGCGGAATCCGCCGGGCACAGGGACGTTTTTGGCGACCGCCACAGTCTGCGGATCTGGACCTCCGCAGCAAAGGGTGCGAGACCTTTTTCGCCGCACGTGAGGTGGGCGGTGAGGAAATCGGTGGCGGCGGAACCGGCGAGCCTCACGTTGCAAATCCACGCCGTCCCATGATCAGATAGAAATTTTCGCTGGTCGGGTCATACGCGCAGGAGTGGGTTTACGCCGGCGGCTTCTTCCCAGTGATAGGTGACTATCTCATCGCCGAATCGCCAGACGCGCGGAGATGTGGTGTGCAGCCAATCGAGCGGTTCGCAACCGCCCGGCGTGCCTCCGGACAACGCGGTTTGCATCGCGTCACGGAAGGCGGCTCTTTGTTCCGGTTGAATCGTGCGCGGATCCACTGAGATAAACAGCGGCGTGCCACTGCGAGCGACGAGATCGAGATACTGCCGGCCAAATTCCCACGGCGTGTGCTCCGTGTGTGCCGCACAGTCGGCATCGCAGGCAAAAAAAGTTCCGTGCTGGGGCAGACGAAACGCGAGCGTGTTGATGCCCATGCGCCGCGTGCGTTCCCAACTGTGGCCGGAAGTGTCATCGCCCGTGCGC
>Ga0105045_10004704_pt1 | contig 11897 bp, 7 predicted proteins | sample MAT02_FD_78089 | JGI IMG/M metagenome (GOLD analysis project Ga0105045, IMG submission 78089) | Freshwater microbial communities from Lake Fryxell liftoff mats and glacier meltwater in Antarctica - MAT-02 (megahit assembly) | ecosystem: Environmental > Aquatic > Freshwater > Ice > Liftoff... | reverse complement strand
TGACTAAATTATTCACCATCGCCTTTTCCCTACAGTGCCTCAGCATGAGTCTTCTTCTTGCCTGGAACGGCAATGCCCAGGTGAAAAGCATAGAAGAAGTAAGCGTGTACCTTTCCCTAAATGATGTGAAGGTGGAACAAGCCTTTAAAGAGTTGGAAAGGATAACAGAATTTAATTTTGTTTTTGCCTCTAGGGAAGTCAGGGAAAGCCCCCTGATAAGCGTTGCAAGCAGTGGCGAAAGCTTATATGATATGCTGGTATCCATTGCTGTCCAATCCAATTTAAGTTTCAAGCAGATAGACCATAATATCCATGTCAAGAGATCCGATAAGGAAAATTTGATCACGGTGGTGGAATATGAAGAAATTACGATTTCGGGAACGGTTACGGATAATGTTGGAGAGCCTATACCAGGAGTGACAGTTTTAGTGAAAGGAACAACCATTGGAAACGCAACCGACTTGGATGGAAAATATACTTTAACGGCACCGGAAGAAAGTACTTTGGTTTTTTCCTTTATCGGGTATGTTTCCCAGGAAATCAGTATTGGAAATCGATCCACTATTGATGTGACATTAATGGAAGATGAAACTTCAATGGATGAAGTGGTGGTTGTGGGGTATGGAACTCAGGCCCTCAGAGATGTTTCCGGCTCGGTTGCGCTTGTAACAGAAAAAAACTTTAATAAGGGCGTGATTCGAAACGCGGTTGATCTGATTCAAGGGAAGGTTGCCGGATTAGTCATCACCACCGCAGGTGGAGACGTAACTGATCAACAAACTATTCGCTTACGCGGAACATCTTCGCTTACCGGTTTCAGTGGACCGTTTGTGGTAATAGACGGCATTCCCGGTATGGATATAAATGCAGTTGCTCCGCAAGATATTGAGTCAATAAGCGTGTTGAAGGATGCCTCGGCTGTAGCAATCTATGGCTCCCGGTCGGCAAGCGGAGTAATTCTTATCACAACAAAGAAAGGAAAAGCCGGACAAACAACTACTCAATACGAAAGTTACGTGGCGTTCGATGCAATTACCAATAAACCGAAGATGCTTACAGGGCCTGAATGGCGGAATTATACCACAGAAAAAGGCCTTAACGTTGTCGGATTAGATAAAGGCGCAAATACGGATTGGTTTAAGGAAATAACGCGTCAAGGCGTTTCCCAAAACCACAGTTTGTCGGTTTCAGGCGGGTTGGAGAAAGGAAATTATCGTGCCTCAATCAACTATTTAGACAGGCAAGGAATTATGCGAGATAACATGCTCGAACGATATAACGCCGTGTTCACCGTTAATCAAAAAGCACTTAACGATCGTATAAATTTTGCTTTTAATGGAGGCTCAATGAAAACCACATCCACACCTAGCGACCCACGCAACGCAATTCTGGCGTACAACATGCTCCCGGTTTATCCGGTAAAAAATGCCGACGGAAGCTGGTTTGATGTCCGTGATTATAACCAAGGGAATCCGGTGCACAACATTGCTGAAAACAAAAACTTGTCTAAAACTGACCTCCTTTACGGGGCACTTAAAACAGATATTAAAATTTTAAACAACCTTACAACCTCTGTTAACCTATTCCGGCAAAGTATAGGAGAGAACCGCAGCCTTTACAACGGTTCAACAACGCCCAAAGGACGAACCGATCTGGGATATGCTTATCGCGGAAATCAGGCTTGGGAAAAGAACCTGATTGAATGGACCGGAGAATTTGCTCAAGCATTTAAAAATCACGATTTAAAAGTTCTTGGAGGATATTCGTACGAAGAAAATCTTTATCGTTCAGAAAGTGCTTCTAATCGGAACTTTATCAGCGACTCTTTTCAAGACAATAATTTAAGTGCCGGCAATACGCTTTTTCCTACCGACGTAAATTCATACAGAAGTTTAAACAAGCTTATTTCTTTCTTTGGAAGAGTTAATTACGATTACAGCGGCAAATATTTGCTTACCGCCACTTTGCGCCGAGACGGTTCTTCCAAATTCGGTGTAAATAATAAATGGGGCGTGTTTCCTTCTTTTTCTGCAGGGTGGCGGATTTCCGATGAAGCTTTCATGCCTAAATCATCTGCGATTAACGATTTGAAATTACGCGTGGGATATGGGATAGTTGGAAATCAGGAAGGAATTGACCCGTATACTTCGATTGCTTTATACGGTCGGGATGATGAATTTTTCGACAACGGACAATGGCGCAATACCTACAAATATAAGCAAAACGATAATCCGGATTTGCGTTGGGAACGAACTGCTTCAATCAACGTCGGCTTAGATTATGTGTTGTTCGATAATCGTTTAAACGGTTCTATAGACGTATACGATAAACAAACCAGCGATTTATTGTACGTATACAACGTTCCTGTTCCTCCATACATTTTCCCGACTATGCTTGCTAATGTGGGCAACATGTCGAACAAGGGCTTGGAAGTGGTGATAAACGGCGAAATTGTTCGCAAAAAAGATTTGCAATACAATCTAACCTTAAACTTCGCTCACAACAGCAACGTGATCACCAAACTTTCTAGCGATATTTTTCAAACCAAGAGCATAAGAACCGGAAATGTTAACTTACGCGGTTCCGGCAACTTGACAAGCCATATTATTGAAGTAGGCAAGGAAGTAGGCTCGTTTTACAACTGGAAAGGAAACGGAATTGACGATAATGGAAAATTCATTATTGAAGATATGAACCGAGACGAAGAAATAAACAGTTCCGACTTTACTTATATCGGCAACGCCATCCCGAAGTTTAGCTACGGAATTTTAAACAGTGTTACCTATAAAAATTTTGATTTAAGTATTTTTTTAAGAGGAGTTTACGGAAATGATGTACTAAATAACCCAAGCCTTATGTACGGTAATACGACATGGCTTCCGGGCAATAACGTATTAAAAGAAGCTTTAACTAACGGGATAACGGAATCCCCCAAACTCTCCAGTTATTATATACAAAATGGTTCTTTTTTAAGATTAGATAATGCAACACTGGCTTACAGTTTCAGCTTTAAAAATTTTACCGGGCTAAAAGGAGCGAAAGTATTTCTCTCAGGTCAAAATCTGTTTCTGATAACCAAGTTTAAAGGGGGCGACCCGGAAGTAACTATGAGCGGGCTGTCGCCGGGCGTTCTTGAAGATTACTTTATTCCAAGAGCCCGAATAGTTTCGTTCGGTATAAATTTCAACTTATAAAATTAATCAGTTTTACTATGAAACATTACACATATACCCTGTTATCATCGTTTTTGATGGCGATAGTCTTAAGTGCTTGTACAACACTCGATGAAGAGTTATACAGCGATATTGCAATAGATAATTTCGGAAAAAGTGAGGCGCAAATTAATGCCTTGGTGGGTCCTATTTATAGTACATTGAAAGGCCACAATTTAGAGTGGAACCGTTATATGACCATGAATGGATTAGCGGGAGATATGATTGCTATTCCCGGTTTTAAAGGCGGGGATTGGGGTGAACCGATGTTCAAGGAGATGATGAAACACACATGGACGGCAAGCGGCGGTGGGTTCGATCCGGCTTATAACCACCCTAACGCAGCTATCGCACTATGTAATCAGATTTATCATCAGATAAATATCAACAAGGGAATCTCAGAACCGGACAAACAAAGTATTCTGGCAGAGATTAGAGGCGTTCGGGCGTTTTGGTATTATACGCTTTGCGACCATTACGGAAACGTGCCCATAGTAACCGACTTTTTAAGTAAAGATCCCCCCGAAACTAAAAGTCGCAAAGAAGTTTTTGAGTTCATAGTAAAAGAGTTGAACGAAATAAAAGATAAGCTTCGCAGCGATGTCGCCACTCCTGCAAGCTACGGTAAATTTACTAAGGGAACAGCTTACACCTTGCTTGCTAAAATGTATTTAAATGCAGAAGTATGGAATCCTGAGGGCGGTTCAAAATGGAATGAATGTATCACGGCTTGCGACGCGGTGATGGCCATGTCGTACAGGATCGAGGACAATTGGAAAACAAATTTCGTTCCAAGAAACGAGGTTTCTCAAGAAGCCATTTTTTCGGCAGCGTTTAGAGCCGGTGGAAGCGGTATTCAGAACGATCTCGCAATGAATACGCTTCACTACTTAGCTCCGATTGCGTTAGGCCTTCAAATAAATCCGTGGAACGGAATTGCTGCGCATCCAAACTATGTGAAAGGATTCGATACAACCGATGTCCGTTATCGCGGATCCTTTTTGATCGGTCCCCTGAAAGATCCTAAAACCGGCAAAACGCTAATAACCAGCCACGGCATGCCTTTAATTCACACTATAGATATGGTAATGAACAATGTTGATGCTGAAGGTATCGGTTGGATTAACCAAGAAGAAGGCGCTCGTGTTTTTAAGTGGGATTTCGAAAGCGGTTTAAGCACTTCAATGGAAAATGACATCCATATTTTTCGTCTGGCAGATGTGTATTTAATGAAGGCGGAGGCTGTGGTTAGAAGCGGCAGCAACAATTCCTTAGCAGTGCAGGCAATAAACAGGCTTCGCGAAAGGGCTTTTCCCGGCAAGACAGATAAATTATTAAGCACTGTTACGCTAGATGATATTTACAAAGAACGTCGGTATGAATTAGCTTGGGAAGGGTTTACTCGGCAAGATATGATTCGTTTTGGAACTTTTCTTTTAGCAAGGCCGCCTTTTAAAATTAAAGTGAGTCATCAGAAATATTTACTGTTTCCGATTCCGCAAGAAGCCATTAACGCCAATCAGAAGCTTAAACAAAATCCCGGTTATTAAATTTCTGTAAATAATTAATATTTTATAATTTAAAATTTCAAAAATGAAAAGTATTTCAAGAAAAAATTTCCTAAGTACTATTGGAATAGTAGGGGTTGGTGCAATGGTAGCACCTTCAGTAATAGCCAATAAGGAGGTTTCAATGGATTTTACAAATGAAAAACCATTGACCCCATTTGGCAGAAAAATTAGAGTTGGTGTTATAGGTTGTGGCAGCGTGGCAAGAAAATACCTGCCGCATTTATCCGCTTGCCCATTTGCTGAAATTGTGAGCCTCTGTGATATCATACCTGCAAAAGCTCAAACAAATGCAGAGGAATTTAATGTACCAAACTGGTATCCACATATTGATAAAATGTTTGCAGGCGTACCCTTTGATCTTTTTGTGAACCTTACCAATATGCAGGAACATGGCCGTTTGAACACAATTGCCATTAATGCTGGTAAACATGTTTGGAGCGAAAAGCCAATGGCGAATACTTATCATGAAGGGGCAGCTCTTGTAAAACTTGCAGCTCAAAAGGGAACCAAAATATGGGGAGCTCCAGTGGTTGCTAATAGCCCTCAATTTGCTTTTATGTCGCAGCATATCCAGGCCGGGAAACTTGGAAATATAGCAGGTGGACATGCAAGCTATGGCCATACGGGACCTTTGTGGTCATCGTTCTTCTATGATAAAAATGGTGGAAGCCTTCCTGATCTTGGTGTATATAATATTGCCACAATGACTGGTCTATTAGGCCCAGCAAAATCCGTAATCGCAATGACCAGTATTGTAACGCCAACACGTGAAATAGAAGATAAAGGCCTTATAAATGTGGAAGCTGAGGACAATGCACATCTCATTCTTGATCATGGTAACGGGGTACTTACGCATATTCAATGTGGATTTAATTATGTAAGCCCTCATGGATATGAAGGTGAGGAACTTACAACTCTTTTTATTGGAGGCCGTGATAGCAGACTTGATATGATTGGTTATGATTGGGCACCTTTTAGGGTGGATGTAACATCTGAGTCTGCAACTAAACCATTTGCAACAGACAGGGGTACTTATAAATGGGAGGAGGGTGCATCGGTGATTTGTGAGCATCTCTCAACGGGTAAAGAACTTGTTATCAATGTGGCACATACACTGCATGTTCTTGAGATTATAGAGGCCACAAGATTATCACAGGTTACGGGTAAGCGCATACCACTCAAATCAACTTTTAAATTTCCTATTATATAATCAACAAAATAACTAACCTGTGTCTACCATTTGTCTTTAGGCAAATAAGGTTGATATGGGTTTTTTTATGTTCAAATTAATTTTTTGAAATGTTTAAAAAAAAATTTTATGGTCACTATGTTTAGAAAATTTTTTCTAAGGATTGCTTTTTTGTTTGGTTTCGCCTCATTGGCATCCTGGATGCCGATGCTGAATCTTTGGATAGAAGAGAAGGGTTTAAGTGGTAACATTATAGGATATTTAGCAGCAATACCCTGGCTGGTAATGCTGTTTGTACAACCGCTTTGGGGCATTATTGCCGATAAGTTTGGCAAGTTGAACTGTTTCAGAGCAACCTGTATTCTGGCAGCTTTAGCTTTTGCAGTATTTCCCTTTATCGGTGCTCACTCCTTTTCAATTGCCGCAATTATCTTGCTGATGTCGCTTTTCTACACGCCGGTTTTACCCCTACTAGACAGTATTGCTTTAGATCAAATTGAAGCAGGCGATAGTTCTTACAGCAATATCCGCTTTTGGGGAGCCCCGGGTTTTGGGTTGGGAGCGTATGTTGCCGGTTTGCTTATTCCGAAAATCGGAATAGACGCGATTTTTTACTTGAGCGCAATTTTTCTTGTGCTGATGTTTATTTCGCTCGCTGGGTTAAAAGAATTGAAATCTTCTTCAAAGAGTATTGATTTAGAGTTTAGGCATATAGGAAAACTGTTTGGCACTAAAATGTTGCCCGGTTTTCTTTTTGTGATTGTTATCGTCGCCACTGCCCAAGCCTCAAGCAGTTTTTATCTTACCATTTATCTTAAAGAAATAGGCGCAAACTCACAAACGACCGGAACTGCAATCGGCATACAAGCTCTAAGCGAGCTTCCCATTTACTTCATTGCGCCGTTGCTGTTAAAAAAGTTAGGCAGCAAAAACATGTTGTTGATCTCAATTTTTGCAACAGTGTTGCGGCTTTTTTTGTATTCGGTAAACAGTTATCCCGAAAGAGTAATGTTTATAGAAACCTTGAACGGCATCACTTGGGCTTTGCTTTGGATTGCTGCCGTAGAGTTTGTGAACGAGGCCGTTCCGGCACAATGGCGCACCACCGGGCAATCACTGTTGTGGGCCGCTTATTTCGGGGCAGGTTCAATTGCCGGAAATATACTCAGCGGAAGGCTTTATGAGTTAATGCCCATGCAAAAGGTGTTCGGAATTAATGCAGTGATTGTTTTTGGAGTAGGAATCCTAGCTACTTTAATTTTTGTATTGGCAAGAAAACCTGAGTTAAAAATGCCCCCGGTTTAGGTTTTATCAGAAATTATTTTATTATGAACGAAATAGTATCACTCATCGAATAAATCATTTTATTATGAACGAAATAGTATCACTCATCGAAAGATATAAAACGGGTTGGAGCTTAGAGCAAGGATTCTATCTGAATCCCGAATTGCTTGAATTTGAAAACCTTGTGCTTTGGAGTAAGAACTGGCTTTTTGCCGGCTTCACTTGCGAAATCCCGGAACCGGGAGATTATTTTACTTATAGGGTTTTAAATCAATCCGCAATAATTATTCGCGGAGACGAAGGCGAAATATATGCTCATCATAACACATGCCGGCATCGGGGTTCTATAATTTGCCTCGAGGAACGTGGAAATAAGGCTAAATTAAAATGCCCGTATCACAATTGGGTGTACGAAAAGAACGGCAACCTTCGTAACGCACGTTTAATGCCCGATGATTTTGATAAAAGCCGATTCGGCCTTCATCCTGTTAAGGTTACGCTTTTAGAAGGCGTAATTTTTATTTCCTTTTCGGATAATCCGCCGAGTTTTTCACAAGAGACAGCCGGGCTCGGACCTTATTTAGCGCCTTTTCAATTAAACAATGCTAAAGTTGCTTATCGCGACCAATACGAACTCGAGGCTAATTGGAAACTCATAGGAGAAAACTTCAGAGAATGCTACCATTGCGGTCCGGCACATATCGAATATTGCAATGCCGTAGTGGGTGCTAATCTGGTTGAAGAGCGAGGTGAATTATGGGAGGAACAAAATAACGCTTGGACACAGAAAGGCTTGCCGGTTGAGACCATCGAAAAGGTTGCCGGAGCTTGCCATTTTGCAACAAGATATCCGCTGAGGCCCGGCGTACAAAGCTACAGCATCAACGGAAAGCCGGTTGCTCCGGTTATGGGAGCTCATCACGACTACGATAACGGTGTAGTAGGGCTTATAAATTATCCGAACTTTTGGATGGACGGGGTTAGCGATTACATCTGGGTAATGCGTATTACTCCCAAAGACGCAACACATTCTATTGTAGATATAACGTGGCTGGTTGATGGCAAAGCCGAAGAGGGCGTTGATTATGATCTGGAGCGACTAACGGAATTTTGGAAGATAACAGGCGAACAAGATTGGGAACTTTGCGAGAACAATCAGAAAGGAGTTAATTCTTCAAAATACAGTCCGGGGCCGATGGCTCCTTCCGAAATTGATGTGGTTAACTTTCATGAGTGGTATTTAAATACGTTGAAAGCAGATTTATGAAGCGAACTACCGCTGAGGTAAATAAAAATTTAAAATTGGTGCTTATCGGAAACGGAATGACCGGATTTAAATTTTGCGAGAAGTATATCAAATACAGGCTGAATAAAAAGTACGATTTAACAGTTTTCGGCGAAGAAAATTTACCGGCATACGATCGCATTAACCTCACAAAATTTTTTGAACATGATTCGCCCGACAAGCTTTGTTTAGCTCCGGCATCTTGGTATGCCCAAAATAAAATCAAACTAATTATTGAGGATCAAATAGTTGAAATAAATAGGGAAGAAAAATACGTGAAATCACTTTCGGGAAGAATAGAAAAATATGATAAGCTGATTTTCGCTACCGGTTCTAAGGCTTTTGTTCCGCCTTTGAGCGGACTGCACTTGAAGGGAGTTTTTGTATATCGGACCGTTGCAGACTTACACCAAATAAAGGCCGAAATTCCGACAACAAAAAAGGCGATAGTTATCGGCGGCGGAATTTTAGGCCTCGAAGCCGCAAGAGCATTGTTAAACTTCGGAATATCTGTAACGGTAATTGAAGCAGCGCCGCACATCATGAGCCGGCAGTTGGATCAGGAAGCGGCCGGAATTCTACGGCACAATCTCGAAGAAATGGGGTTAAGCGTTCTTACTGCTTCGCAAACCCGGGGAATAGTCGGCAAAACCGATGTTGAGGGAGTTGAATTGACTTCAGGAGAAATCATTCCGACAAATATGATTGTTATATCGGCCGGTATCCGGCCCAGAGACGAGCTGGCGAAAGCAGGCGACTTAAATGTTAATGAGCGGGGCGGAATTTCGGTTGATGAATACACCCAAACTTCCGATAAAAACATTTATGCAATCGGCGAATGTGCATTTTCGCTCGGAAAAATATGGGGCTTGGCTGCGCCTTGTTTCGAAATGGCCGATGTTCTTGCGGCACGTCTGGCAAATATTTTTAAAGCTTTTTCCGGCAACTCAATGTTTTCAAAACTCAAAATTATGGAAGTTAAGGTTGCTTTCTTCGGAGACAGTTTGGGCGAAACTCAAGAGTGTTTTCCTGTAATTTATAAGGATGAGCAACGCGGAATTTACAGGCGAGTTAATATTTCATTAGACGGGAGGTATTTATTGGGAGGAATATTGTTAGGAGATATTTCAGGTTTTTCGGCTCTATTGCAATTATGTCGTAATAAAACCAAATTAAAGATGCCGGCGGAAAGCTTAATAAGCGAAGATAGTTTTGCTGGTCAGACAATAATTTCTGACCTGCCCGACACTGCTACAATTTGTATTTGCGAACAAGTTTCTAAAGGGGCGATAACAGAGGCAATCAAAACAGAGAAATTAACCCGATTAGATCAGGTAAACGCTTCGACAGGAGCCGGTACCGGATGCGAAAGTTGTGCGTGTGTAATAGAAGAATTGCTCGACGAATTATTAAAACATTGAGAATAATTCAACACCTTTAAGCTGTTTTTCAAGACTATTTCTATTTTACCTTCTATGAACTTCCATATTATTTCAATTGCCGATTTATGTATCGATGTTTTAGTTGATGCTCAAGTAAAGCCCGAGTATGGTCAGGTTGAAAAACTGGTTGACGATTACTCTATGGATTTGGGCGGGTCAATCGGAATTTTTGCTTCGCAAATTGCCAAGCTGGGCGGTAAAATTTCGCTTGTTGGAAAGCTTGGAGACGATATTCAAGGGAAAATAGTTTTACAAACCTTAAAGGATGCGGGAGTAAATACCGCTAAAATTCAAATTTCAAGCACCGAAAAAACTCCTTTGGGTTTAAATCTCTCTTGCCGCGGCGACCGGGCAATGCTTACTTATCTCGGTACGCTAAGTTTGATAGACGCAACCGTTTTTGCAGACAATGTATTTGAAGAAGCTACTCATGTTCATATCGGCGGTTATTTCTTGTTGAATAATTTAGTACAAGCTTGGCCGAACAGGATAAAGGAACTTAAACAAAACGGCAAAACAGTCTCGTTAGATACAAACTGGGATCCCGAACAAGAATGGAAAACGATTACCGGCATATTGCCGAATGTCGATGTTTTTCTTCCTAATGAATCGGAAGCGATAGCAATAAGCGGCGAAGAAACAGTGTATGAAGCCGGGGAGTTTTTGGCAAAACTTTGTCCGCTCGTGGTTATTAAATGTGGTGCCGATGGAGCTTTGGTTTTTACTAAGGGTGAGATAATAGATTATAAAATTCCGCAAGATTTACTTGAAGGATTAAAAATAGTAGATACTACAGGGGCAGGCGATAACTTCAACGCCGGATTTATTTTCGAATGGCTTTCCGGAAGCGGCTTAAATGAATGTTTGTATCGGGCTGTATTATGCGGAACGCAAAGTTTAAAGGCTCTGGGCGGTATAAAAACACAAGTGGTTTTAAAGTAGAATATTCACCAATATTAACTTGAGCGAAGTCGGAGAATAAAGTTAAATGAGATGCAGATAAAATATTTCGAAAATTACGAGGCAATGAGCGAAGAAGCTTCGCAACAGATCGCAGTAAAAATAGCAGCTAAGCCGGATTTATTATTGTGCGCTGCAAGCGGCTCATCGCCGTTAGGCACCTACAAAAAACTGGCTGAAAATAACTCGATTATGTTTGAGCAACTGAGAGTAATAAAGCTGGATGAATGGGGAGGAATTGCGATGAATAACCCGAATTCCTGCGAAAGCTTCTTACAAGAACATGTGCTGAAAACATTAAAAATCCATCCCGACAGATATATATCTTTTCAAACAAATCCGAAAGATAAAGAAGCCGAATGTCGAACTGTGAGCGCTTATCTCGAAAATAACGGTCCGATTGATTTATGTGTTTTGGGTCTGGGTCTAAACGGGCATATCGCTTTTAACGAGCCGGCAGACTTTCTTCAGCCTTTTGCTCATGTTGCCAAACTGTCGGGCACGTCTATGCAGCATCAAATGGCATCGCAGATGAATGAAAAACCTTCGTTCGGGTTAACTTTAGGTATGGCCGAAATTCTGCAATCTCGCAAGATTATTATAGCGGTTACCGGGAGCAAGAAAAAGGAAATCGCTGAGGATTTTCTTTCGGGAAGTATTACAACCCGATTGCCCGCTTCGTTTTTATGGCTGCATCCCAACGTGGAATGCCTTGTCAATCAAGCCGTTTTTGAAGATTGATGAATTATATTTAACCCCTAACTCCGCCACTATTTTAGGTTGCCTATTTCAATTTTCTTGAAAAGGTCATCAGTTTTGACTGTTATTTCGGACAGATGCCAATTTCCCGATATTTTCATTTTGTAAATTGATTTTGCGGTTTCAATAATATCCTTTGGCGAGAAGTTGTTTAGCAGCTTTGCATTTTTCAATCTTGTAAACAGCCTGTAATAG
>Ga0105045_10004703_pt1 | contig 11897 bp, 8 predicted proteins | sample MAT02_FD_78089 | JGI IMG/M metagenome (GOLD analysis project Ga0105045, IMG submission 78089) | Freshwater microbial communities from Lake Fryxell liftoff mats and glacier meltwater in Antarctica - MAT-02 (megahit assembly) | ecosystem: Environmental > Aquatic > Freshwater > Ice > Liftoff... | reverse complement strand
TTATGAAGCTAGGGTTGAGTTAAAAGGTGAAGTAAAACGCCCTGGATTGTATGAAATTAAGATATCTGAAACTGTTAAGGATCTTTTATATTTTGCTGGAGGATTTAGCGAAAAGGCCTATAAAGAAAGAATAAAAGTAACACGCAATACATCAAAAGAAAAAAGTGTAGCAGATATACCCGAAGATATGTTTACCATATTTGAGCCGCAATCTGGCGATGTCTACGAAATTGGAAAAATAATAGATAGATATACCAATAGGATAGAAATTAAAGGTGCAGTTTTTCGTCCAGGTATGTTTTCACTGGAGGAAGGGTTGACTGCGAGTAAGCTTATCAAAAAAGCAGATGGCTTGAAAGAAGATGCTTTTATGAGTCGAGCAATCATTTACAGGTTAAAAGAGGACAATACCGCAGAGGTTATTTCTTTTGATGTAACAGAAGTTATGAATGGTAAGGGGGATATTCCATTAAAAAGGGAAGATATAGTAGAAATTAACTCTAAGTTGGAGTTAAAAGAAAGCTACAATATTACCATCCTTGGGGAGGTATTAAGACCAAGTACTTATCCTTTTGCTGAAAACACGCATATTGAAGATTTAATTGTAGCAGCAGGTGGTTTGAAAGAAAATGCGGCTAAAAATAAAATTGAAATTGCGCGAAGGGTAATAGATGATGGATCATCAAACAATTTTAGCTCTACAAAAATCTTTACTTACGAAGTTTCTGAAGATTTAAAAGTAAAATCAGATTTTTACCTAATGCCTTTTGATATTGTTACTATTTATGCATTGCCAAACTACGCTACTCAGCGAAATGTTCAATTAGAAGGAGAAGTGCAATACCCAGGGCAATACAGCTTGGCATCCCGCAGTGATAAAATTTCAGACATACTGAAAAGATCAGGGGGTGCAAACCAATATGCCAATATTGATGGAGCCATTTTAGTGCGCACTAAAAAATTAAGTAAAACCGAGGAACTTATCCGCAAGCAAAAAATTGATGCATTCATTAAGCAAACAAACGACACAACAAGGGCTGAAGAAATTGCAGTTGAGCTTCAACAAAATACGTCCATTGTAGGGATTAATTTGGGTAAAATATTAAAGAAGCCAGGCTCTAAGTTCGATTTGGTTTTGGAGGACGGTGATGTAATTAGAGTCCCTCGATTGTCACAAACGATCAAAGTTTCGGGCGAAGTGCTTTACCCAGTTCAAATACCTTACTCACAATCAAGGCAATTGAAAAAATATGTGAGTGGGGCAGGCGGTTTTACCCAAAGAGCCTTCAAAAGTAAAACGTATGTGGTTTATGCTAATGGATCAGCCGAAGGCACAAAAAGGATTTTGTTTTTTAATAACTACCCCAAACTTTTGCCAGGTGCAGAAGTAATTGTACCAGTTAAAGAAGAGCGCAAACGCTTATCGGCTATAGAGGTTGCTACTATCAGTTCCAGTTTGGCTACTGTGGTGCTGCTTATCATAACCCTTACTAGGTAATTGATTTTTATTAGCAAGATGCATATTATTGATTTTAGATAAAAATTAGTAATATTGTCATTCGTTATAGAATCAAACTTTAGAGCAAATGCGGGAAATATTTTATTACCACTCAAAAAAAGTCATTTCGATCTTTTTTTTACTAAATGCCATTACTTTTTCACCTGCATTATTTGCTCAGCTACCTTCAGATATTAAAACTGTAAAAGTTGATGAACTAACAGATGCTCAAATAAAAGGATATATCATTGAATCTGAAAAAAGTGGTATTCCTGAGGCACAACAAGAAAGTATTGCGTTGAAAAATGGATTACCACCTGCCGAATTGCAAAAGTTGCGTGAAAGAGTAGCCAAGATAAAGTCTGAAGGAGCAAAAAAACCGACCCAACCCGATGGCAATCCAAAGCCAAAAATAGTAGACACATTACTCTTGCCCGAAGAAACAGTAATCGTTGTTGAAAAGAAATTCGCAACACCTTCAGTTTTGGTAGCCCCTGCACCTCCAGATCCAGTAAAAGTATATGGTCACCAGCTATTTAAAGATAATAATTTACAATTTTTCGAAAAAGCCTCTGATGTCAAAGCCCCCGACAATTATATTATTGGAACCAATGACGAGTTAAATGTTTCCGTTTTTGGTTTTTCTTATTTTAACGAAGTGTTAAAAGTAGATGGGAGGGGAGCCATCAATCCAACTAATATTGGTTCAATAATGCTCAAGGGCATCGAGTTTGGAAAAGCCAAAGAATTAATAAGAAGTAAATTTGGGCAGTTTTTTGATTTGTCAAATAATCAGTTGACTGTAACATTATCTTACTCGCGTGTTATCAACGTCAACTTTGTTGGCGAGGTAATGAAACCAGGGAGTTATCAAATTCCAGCTATTAATACAGCTTTCAATGCATTAATTGCAGTTGGGGGACCAAGCGATTTAGGGTCTGTTCGTGCAATTCAAATTAGAAGAAATGGACGAACAATAAAGGTGCTCGATGTCTATGAATACTTAAATAATCCAAATTCAAAAATGGATTTTTACCTCGAAGATAATGACTACATTTATGTTTCGCCTTACATAAAAATTGTAAATATTTCGGGTGCAGTAAAACGTCCAATGTTATACGAATTAAACACCAATGAAAACTTAGATGATTTAATACGATTGGCAGGTGGATTAAGTTCCAATGCCTACACAAAGTTAATTATGGTTACTCGCAATGCTGATGATGGAAACCAACAACAAATTCTCAACATCTCGCTCGATAGTTTAAAAGAAACCAAAAAGTCTTTTTCACTTAAAGATGGCGACACAATAGTTATTGGCGACAAACAAAATGAACTTCGACAATTTGTAGAAGTTTCAGGCTTCGTATTTCGGCCGGGCGTATACCAATATGTAACAGGAAATCGTATTGCAGATCTTATCAATAAAGCAAATGGCTTGCGAAAAGAAGCATTAATGGATAAGGCCTATTTGATAAGAACCAATACCGATAATTCAAAGGAATACATACCAGTAAATCTTGATAATGCATTAGCGGGGTCAGCCGAAAATATATTGTTGCAAGAACGTGATATTTTAAAAGTATATGCAGTAACTGATTTTGTTGATCCTAAAGCTATATCTGCAACAGGCTTGTTTCGCAAACCAGGAACGTTTGATTTTTTTGAAGGTATTAAATTACTCGATATCGTATTTATTGCTGGTGGTGTCAGGGAAGAAGCCAATCTGGAGCGAGCATTTTTAGTAAGGGTAAAACCTGATTTCACAAAAGAGTTTTTGGTTATAAATATTAAGGAAGCGATGGCTTTTCCAGATGATACAACAAAAAATTTAATACTTAAAAAAGGGGATGTGTTAACAGTAGCATCGGTAAAGGATTTTATTGATAAAATGAATGTCTATGCCGTGGGGTTGTTTAGAAATCCAGGAACATTTGAATATGTTAATGGAATGACCGTTTCTGATTTATTGTTTGTTGCTGGTGGACTTAAGATGGAGGCTGATTTGTTAAATATTGAAGTGTCTAGAATTAGCTTTTTTGCCGAAGAATACAAGTTAGGTGATGCCTCAAGGGTAATCATAAAAACTATGCAAGCTGGAAAGGATTTAAAATTAACACAGGATCAACTTGATTTTAAACTCACGCCATTTGATCAAGTATTTGTACGTATGGTACCAGATTTTGAATTGCCCAAAAATTTAACCATTGTTGGTGAAGTAAAATACCCAGGCTTTTATGCTTTGAGCAAAAAAGATGAGAAGATAGATGAACTCATAAAAAGGTCAGGTGGATTAAATCGCTTTTCATTTTCCGAGGGTGCTACCTTGTATAGACCTAGTTTACCCGGAGGATATTTAGTAATGAACTTAAAGGCGGCTTTAAGAAATAATAGTTCAAAATACAATTATATCATTAAAGAAGGTGACGTGATTACAATACCTCAAATAATTGATTTAATTGCAATACGCGGAGATGTTGAGTACTTATCCGTTATCAATCAAGAGCAAGTAAATGCGCCTTTTATAAGGGGCAAGCGGGCAAATTATTACGTAAAAGAGTTTGCAAATGGCTTTACCAAAACAAGCTTTAGGCGAAAATTATACTCTGTTGATAATAGCGCAAAAGTAAACCGTACTAAGAATTTTGTACTTTTTAAGGTGTATCCAAAAGTAAAGAAAGGGGCTGTAATTTATGTAACAACCAAGCCTATTAGCGACAAGAAGGACAAGAAAAAATCTGAACCTGTTGATTGGAATAAGGCAATTAGTGACATCACTGTAAAGATGACTGCAATAGCCACACTATACATTTTACTTAGAACAGCAGGAGTTAAATTTTAATTAAAATGAACAACGAAGATGAAATTACCTTAAAAGAGATTATCCTGCTTATTGTTAGGTGGTTTGAGTTTTTTCTGTCTAAATGGAAGGTGATACTTATATTAGGGATTTTGGGATCAGTATTGGGTTTTACTTTAGCTTTTTTAAGTAAACCAATATATACCGCAAAACTAACTTTTGCACTAGAAGAAAAAGGTAGCGGAGGTTCCTATGCTGGTATTGCAAGTCAGTTTGGTTTGGATATTGGGGGCGGAGGTGGAGGGGCTTTTTCTGGAGATAATAGCATAGAGTTATTGAAGTCAAGGTACCTCATTGAAGATGCACTTTTAACACCTGTCGTTATTGAAGGTAAAAGAGATTTACTTGTGAATCGTTACATAAATTACAATAAACTGGATATAGCATGGGATGAAAATCCAAGGTTAACTGATATTGTTTTTAATGAAAATGAACCAAGAGGCGGATTTTCTGTTGCTAAGGATAGTTTATTGGAATTTGTATACAAAAGCATTAAACAGACTAGTTTGAATGTTTATAAAACAGATAAGAAGCTCTCAATTATTGAAGTAAAAGTTAAGTCTAATGATCAAATTTTTGCCAAATTGTTTACGGAAGTTTTAGTGTCAACGTCATCAAAGTTCTATATTGAAACCAAAACTAAACGATCAAGGCAAAATTTGGACGTCCTCGAAAATAGACTTGATTCTGTGAAGCGGGAGTTGGACAAAGAAATTTATGGGGTGGCTCTAAATAAAGATAACAATTTGAATACCATAAGAGCTAAAGCTAATGTTTCAACTGCAAAAAAGCAATTGAATATTCAGGTTTTGACAACGATGTATGGCGAATTGGTGAAAAATACGGAGCTGGCAAAATATACTCTAATGAGAGAAGAGCCTTTAATTCAAATTATTGATAGCCCTATCTTGCCTTTGGAGAGAACAAATAGAAGTAAACGAATATGGCTAATTTTGGGCGGCATTTTAGGTGGGATTTCAGGCATGCTTTATTTTTGGTTTAAAGAAATGAAAATGATCATTATGGGTAATCCCAATTGATGCTCTTGACACAATCGTTGAGGTTTAGATATAAATCACCTTTCTCTTTGTTGCAGTGACTTTACTCAAAATTTTTTGATTTTTTTTTGCATTTTTTTATATTATTGCAGTACTAAAACGGGTATTTATTTTACTCTTTTTCATAAAAAAATTATCTTTAGCCTATGTGGCTGAGGTGGCGAAGCTTTGCTAGATACACTTATTACTTCTAAAACACGCCTTAAACTTTTACTAAAGTTTTTTCTCAATAAGGATACTTCTTCTTACTTGAAGAGTCTCGCTAAAGAGTTTGACGAAAGTAGTAATGGTATTAGACTTGAATTAAACAAGTTTGAGGATGCAGGATTACTAAAGTCGGAGACTTTAGGCAATAAAAAATTCTTTAAAGCTAATACCTTGCATCCCATGTTCGGAGATATTAACCGTATTATACTCAATTATGTTGGTATTGATCAAATGATTGAGGGGATTCTCAGTAAGTTAGGTGAGTTAAAAACGGTATACCTAACAGGTTCACTGGCAAGGGGATTAGAATCCAAGATAATCGATATTATTTTGATTGGGAATGTGAATAAGGAATACTTGGTTCACCTTATTGATATGGTTGAGCCAGAGTTAAAGAAGAAAATTAGATATATAATATACGCTGAGCAAGAGTTTATGAAAAATAATAAAGAATTATTAGCACAAGATTATTTGCTTATTTGGCATTCCGATTTTTAAATATAAGTTTATCTTTGAAATTATGAGAATTTTGAAAAAAAATATTGCGGTAATTGGTTTGGGTTATGTTGGATTACCACTAGCCATTGAATTTGGAAAAAAGTACAAAGTGCTGGGTTTTGACATTAATCAACATAGGGTGAATGAGCTCCAAGCAGGCACTGACAGAACCCAAGAGGCGGATCTCGTTGGAATGAATTTGGCCATTAGCTTGAGTGGTGATAAAGGATTATCTTTTTCATCAGACGTTTCTGATTTAAATAAGGCGGATGTTTTTATTGTAACCGTTCCAACTCCAATTGATCAATTTAAAGCCCCCGACTTAACGCCTTTAATAAAAGCATCTGAAATGCTGGGTAAGGTTATCAAAAAAGGAGATATTGTGATTTACGAATCTACGGTTTACCCTGGTTGCACCGAAGAAGATTGCGTTCCCGTGCTGGAAAAATTTTCGGGCTTAATATACAATACCGACTTTTATTGTGGCTACTCTCCTGAACGGATAAACCCTGGTGATAAAGTGAATACACTCACTAAAATTAAAAAGGTAACATCTGGATCAACCCCCGAAATCGCAAATTATGTAGATGATTTATATAGATCTATCATTGAAGCTGGAACACATAAAGCCCCAAGTATTAGAGTGGCTGAAGCCAGTAAAGCTATAGAAAATGCGCAGAGAGATGTTAATATTTCTTTTGTAAATGAATTGGCTCTCATTTTTGACCGAATAGGAATTGATACTAATGATGTATTGGAAGCAGCAGGAACCAAATGGAATTTTCTCAAATACAAACCGGGCTTGGTGGGAGGTCATTGTATCGGTGTCGACCCTTATTACTTGGCTCACAAAGCAGAATCCCTCGGTTACCATCCTCAGGTTATCCTTTCGGGTAGACGTGTAAATGATAATATGGGAATGTTCGTGGCCAACAAAGTAGTGAAGTTGATGATATCAAAAGGATTTACTGTTAAAGGAGCCAACGTACTTATTTTGGGAATCGCTTTTAAAGAGAACTGCCCAGATGTTCGCAATACCAAAGTGGTTGACATTTACAATGAATTACTTCAATTCAATATTAACGTTGATGTTTTTGATCCTTGGGCTGATTCAGCCGAAGTTGAGCATGAATATAAGATAAAATTACTTCCTGAGTTAACGGACAAAAAATATGAGGCGGTTATTGTAGCAGTTGCCCACAATGAGTTTTTATCAATGGATTTTGCAGACTTCAAAGCTAACAATACCGTCATTTTTGATACAAAAGCTTGTATTGATAGAACATTGGTTGATGGAAGACTTTAATTTATAAACATGAATATTGAAATGGTGGACCTTAAAGGTCAGTACATAAAAATAAAAAAAGAGATTGATGCTGCTATGATCAAATGCATCGAATCTGCTGAATTCATTAATGGAAAAAAGGTTACCGAATTTGCAGGAAAGTTGGCTCAACATACTGGAGCAAAATTTGTAATTCCCTGTGCCAATGGAACGGATGCATTGCAAATTGCTTTAATGGCCTTGAATCTTCAACCGGGTGACGAAGTGATTGTTCCTGCTTTTACTTATGTGGCTACTGCCGAAGTGATTGCTTTGCTCCATCTGGTTCCAGTTCTAGTGGATGTTCATGCTGACGATTTTAGGATCAATTTAGAAAAAGTAGAAAAGGCCTTTACACCCAAAACAAAAGCCATCGTTCCAGTTCATCTATTTGGTCAATGTGCCGAAATGGAGGAGCTCATGAAACTGGCGGAACGTAAAAATTTATTTGTGGTGGAAGATACCGCTCAAGCAATTGGCGCTCAATATACATTTACGGATGGCACGGTGAAACAAGCCGGTACTATTGGACATATTGGAACTACCTCATTTTTCCCTTCCAAAAATTTGGGATGTTACGGAGATGGCGGGGCCCTCTTCACTAATGATGAGCAATTGGCCACCACCATCAAAATGATCGCTAATCATGGTCAAGCCAAGAAGTATTACCACGATATTATAGGAGTTAATTCTCGATTAGATACTTTACAAGCTGCAATACTTGATATTAAACTCAACTATTTGAATAGCTATACTCAGGCTAGGAATGCGGCTGCCGATTATTATGATGTAAAGTTCAAAGATATCGATGGTATAATCATCCCTTATCGTGCATCCAATTCCACCCATGTTTTTCATCAATATACCTTACAGATTTTAGAGGGTAAACGCGATGCATTGAAGGCTTTTCTGAGTTCAAAAGGTATTCCCTCTATGGTGTATTATCCACTACCATTGCATTTTCAAAAAGCCTTTAAAAATAAAAGATTTCCTTTGGGTAGTTTGCCAGTGTCCGAACGTTTAAGCGAAACGGTATTGTCATTGCCCATTCACACTGAAATGAATGTTGAAATACAAGATAAAATTATAGTTGCCATTAAAGATTTTTTCACCTACAAATCATGAGTTATTTTAAACACGATATAGCAATAGTTGAAGAAGGTTGCTCCATAAGTGGTGGAACCTACATTTAGCATTTTTCGCATATCATAACAAACTATACCATTGGACAAAAATGCTATATCGGGCAGAACGTAGTTGTGTCGCCTGAACTTGTTTCAGGTAATAATGTCAAAATTCAAAACAATGTTTCCATCTATACGGAGATAACATGTGATGATGATGTTTTTTTGGATCCTTCCATGATTTTTACCAATATGATTAATCCGCGAAGTGCAGTGAATAGAAAAGACTAATAAGGTAAAACGCACGTTGGAAAAGAGGTAAGTATACGAGCTAATGCTACTAATAGTATGTGGACATGAAATTGGAAAGCATGCTTTTATTGGTGCTAGAGCGGTTTTAAACAAAACGGTTCCTGATTTTGCATTGGTTGTAGGCAATCCCGCCAAACAAATTGGTTGGATTGGAGAATATGGTCATCGTTTAATCTTTAATGATTTTCGCATCGCTATGTTTGGTGAAAGAAAGCAAGAGTATCAGTTAGAAAACAATAAAGTTGAAAGAATAAAATAATGGAAGGTCAAAAAATAAAATTCGCTGTCATAGGCTGCGGCCATATTGGAAAACGGCATGCCGAAATGATTGCTAGAAACCCAGAATCAGAATTAGTGGCGCTTATTGATATTAAAGCCCAAAAGGAATTGGGAATTGAGCAGTACGATGTCCCCTTTTTTAATGATTTGGAGTTATTTCTTCAATCTGGAATAGCATGCAATGTTATTAATATTGCATCTCCCAACGGGTTCCATGCTGCACAATCCTTAAAATGTCTTGACGCTGGAAAACATATTGTTGTTGAAAAGCCAATGGCCTTATCCAAAAATGACGCGGAGAAGGTAATTTTTAAAGCACTGCATCTGCACAAGAATGTATTCGCAGTCATGCAAAATAGGTATTCTCCACCATCCGTTTGGATCAAAGAATTGATTGAGTCGGGTAAACTGGGTAAAATATTTATGATGCAATTAAATTGTTATTGGAATAGAGACGACCGCTATTATAAAAAGGAAAGCTGGCATGGAAAAAAAGAATTGGATGGTGGAACCTTGTTCACCCAATTCTCTCATTTTATCGATATCATGTATTGGTTATTTGGAGACATCAAAAATATTCAAGCAAAATTGAATGATTTTAACCATTCAACCCTCACGGATTTTGAAGACAGCGGATTTGTAAGTTTTGATTTTGTGGATGGGGGAATGGGTTCTTTGAACTACTCAACTTCGGTTTGGAATCAAAATATGGAAAGTAGTATGACCATTATTGCAGAGAATGGAAGTGTTAAAATTGGAGGACAATATATGAATGAGGTAGAATATTGTCATATTAAAGATTATGAAATGCCTAGACTTGAAGCTACCAATCCGGGAAATGATTATGGTGTTTACAAAGGATCTGCTGCCAATCATCATTACGTAATTGAAAATGTTGTTGACGTCCTAAAAGGTAGAGCACCAATTACTACCAATGCACTTGAAGGATTAAAGGTGGTAGATATCATTGAAAGAATTTACACATTAAATAATATACAAAAATAGTTATGGAGTTAAAAGGTTCAAAAGTACTTATTATTGGCGGTGCTGGTTTTATTGGCAGTTTTGTAGTTGCGGAGTTACTAAAAGAAGATGTAGCTGAAGTTGTAGTTTACGATAATTTTGCTCGAGGACAGCGCGATTATCTTACTGAACAGCTTAAAGATCCTCGTTGTAGCATTTTCCCTATTGGTGGAGATGTGCGTGAAACAGATATTCTGGATGCCGCAATGCAAGGAAAAGATTTTGTTATCAGTTTAGCAGCAATGTGGTTGTTGCATTGCAAGGATTATCCGCGCACAGCATTTGATGTAAACATCGCAGGTACTTTCAATATTCTGGAAGCGTGTGTGAAAAATAATATTAAAAAACTTATTTGGTCATCTTCAGCTTCAGTTTATGGAGATGCAGTTGAGTTGCCAATGACTGAGAACCATCCATTCAATAACAAGAATTTTTATGGAGCAACAAAAATAGCGGGCGAAGCAATGGCAACAGCGTTCAACGATCGATATAATTTGCCTGTAATTGGATTGCGTTACATGAACGTATATGGGCCACATCAGGATCAAACAGCAGCATACACTGGTGTTGTACCAATTATGTTGAATAAAATCGAAGCAAACGAAGCTCCAATCATTAATGGAGACGGAAGTCAAGCTTACGATTTTATTTATGTTGAAGATGTAGCCCGATGCAACATAGACGCGTTGAAAAGTGATGTGAATTTTGGCATGTACAATGTTGGTACCGAAGTGCAAACATCCATTAAACAACTATGCAATCTAATTCTTTCATTAAAACAATCGAACCTTGAAGTGGTTTACAAACCATACAGCGAAGATGATGCACGTTCGATGGTTCAAAACAGAATTGGCTCACGTGTTAAAGCAGAAGGAGAGATAGGGTTTAAATACAAATATGCATTGGATGAAGGTCTGCAAAAACTAATTGACTGGCGCATTGAAACAGGTGTTGATACAAAAAAATAATGACTAAACGAATTGCAGTTGTTGGTGGAGGTATTGTAGGCCTTGCAACAGCATACAAACTACAACAAAAAATACCAGGCGCTAAGGTTACGTTGTTTGAGAAAGAAAAAGAACTAGGCCAACATCAATCGGGGCGCAATAGCGGAGTTTTACATTGTGGATTGTATTACCAGCCTGGTTCACTTAAAGCAAAATTAGCAGTTTCTGGCATTCAACAGATGACTGATTTTTGCATTGCTAATAAAATACCGCATGATTTGTGTGGGAAGATTGTGGTAGCGTCAGATGATCGTGAAATTAAATTTTTGGAAGACTTGGCTGAAAGAGGTAATCAAAATGGGTTGGCTAATTTACGTTATCTTAACCAAGAAGAATTGCACAAACGGGAACCTTATGTTTCAGCAAAGAAAGCATTATTGGTACCCCAAGAAGGTATTGTGGATTTTAAGGCGGTAATGCAACAACTTGCTTATTTTATCAAAGAAAATGGTGGAGAAATCACCTTAAATGCCAATATCCAATCTGTCAATGATAAAGGTAATACTGTTGTGGCAGCGGATGGAAAAGATGAATGGGAGTTTGACTTGGTATTTAACTGTGCAGGATTGCACTCCGATCGCAATTATCAAAAATTTACCGGCAATAAAAGGCCATTGCGAATAGTACCTTTTAGAGGTGAGTATCTGATGTTAAAGCCAGAATACAATCATTTGGTAAATCATTTAATTTATCCTGCTCCAGATCCA
>Ga0105045_10004702_pt1 | contig 11898 bp, 6 predicted proteins | sample MAT02_FD_78089 | JGI IMG/M metagenome (GOLD analysis project Ga0105045, IMG submission 78089) | Freshwater microbial communities from Lake Fryxell liftoff mats and glacier meltwater in Antarctica - MAT-02 (megahit assembly) | ecosystem: Environmental > Aquatic > Freshwater > Ice > Liftoff... | reverse complement strand
CACCGAGTATCCAACGTCCCATGCTCACCTGCGCCGCGAGGATCGGCACACGCGTGGGATCGAGCGGCGGATCCACCAGCGCCAGTTCCCATGGAACGTACGGATCGGCGCTGTTGAGCTGCATCGTGAGTGCGCGCGAGTCACCAACCACGGCATGCACATCGCGCAACATCTGCCAGAACTCGGGTGGCAGCTGTTTGGCGATCAAGTCGCCCGAGCCCTCCACCATGAACTGCAGCATCTCTCCCCCGTCGTTCCGCGGCATATCATCAATCAGTTGACGCGCAAAGGTGCGCGCGTCGCTGCCGAGATCGATGTCGAGCGCCCTGTTGGGTACTGGAATACCGTGCGCGTTGCGCATGGTGCACAAGAAGGTGCCGCGTGCCGCGTTGCCATCGGCCTTGGCGATGTTGAGTTCCACATCCGGCTCCGCTGCCGAGGCAGTCACATTGATGCACGGAGCCGCCGGCTGATGCTGCAGCAGATCGATGCCACGTACGTCCGCGGGCGGCATCACGATACCGGGCATGACCACCGCGAGATACCGGGTGATCGAGCCGCGCGTCACACCATCGTAGGCGTAGTGCACGGTGATCGCGCGCGCTTTGATGGGCGTCTCTTGCGCGTCGGGAACCAGCGAGAGCGTCACCGTGGCACTGAATGGATCGGCCACGGACACATTGAGTACGTGCCGCCAGCCGTTCGGCGCCTGGAATCCGTCCGCCACCACCTGAATATCTATCGGGAGCGTCGTCGTGCCGCTGGGCGCGCTGAGGACCATCGGACCGGTGTCGGTCTGACCGGCCATGACGGTACTGCCAAGCCCAATCGTAAGGTCGAAGGGTACAGCAACCGTCACCTGCTCGGCGTGTTCAACGCGCGGATAGGCTTTTACCTCAACGGGGGCGGCGCTCTCCGGATTGAGCGCCGCGTCCGCGTTCTGCCCCGGCGGTGGAGGTGGCGGTGGAGATGCTCCTGCGGACGGTGAAGGCGACGCGGTGGTTGGCAGAGGCGAACGATCGCCCCCAGCCGCGCTGCGCCTCGTCTCGCCAGATTCGCCGCCGACCGGCATTTCGGGCGCGGCCATCTTCGGCATCTGCTTCGGCTCCGCCACCGCCACGAATTCCGTGCCGCGCAACACCACGCCCGAAAAATCGCGCGCCGCGCTCGGCGACGATGAGACGTCATCGGCCTGCGCCGTGGGCACACTGCCACTTTCGTGCAGATGCAGCGCATCAACAACGCGCAGATCGTCGGGCAGCGCATACAACGCATCAAACACCCATTCGGCGTCAAACGCGTACCAGAATACGGTGAGCGCTTCTTCCCGGCGCACCGCCACCCGCTGGTCATGAATCGGACGCTGCAGTACACGAATGGCGTCGGAGCGTTCCGGCGGTGCGGACGCGATCTGCGATGCGGTGGGAGATACAGCGGCAGATGCAACCGCACGGGCGTACGCCGACCTCAGCTTATCCAGATAGGCGCGCACCACCTGTTCTGCCGCGCGCTCTGTCGCGTCGCGCCAGAGTCCGTGCTGCGCGAGGCGCACTTTCGCATCGTGCACCGTCATGGAGGCATCGAGTAACACCGCGGAACGCAACATGAACGGAGGGGTTGGAGAAAGCGAAGCCTTGTAACTGCTACGCTACCGCGGGATGGCTATTCCGGTAAGACCACGTACAATACAGACATGTTTGGCGCAGGAGGAGCCGCCGAGCACGCACGCCGGGTATCAGTCAACAGCAGAGCTCGCATCACGTCCACTCACTTCGGGAGATCACCATGAAAACAGTCACGCTATTGAGTGCGATCGCACTGTTTACCATTGCAACCGGTTGCGGCAATACGGCGGACGGTGTGAAAAAAGACGCTGACAATGCGGCTGAAAAGACTGAACAGGCAGCGGACGCCGCAGACACGAAGATGGAAGGCGCGCTTCAGACGGGCGAAGTAAAAACCGCGCTGCTTGCCGACACACGAGTGGGAGCGACCGACATCAACGTCGATACGAACGAAGTCACGAAAACCGTGACACTGAACGGCAGCGTGAAGACGGAGGCCGAGAAGCAGCTGGCTGGAGAGGTCGCCACGTCGAAGGCCACGGGTTATACAGTCGTCAATAACCTCGCCATCAAGCCGTAGCGGCATTCAGGCGGTCACGGTGCAGCGTTTCGAGTACTCGCGCGCCGCAGCGTGATGCCCACCAGTACAGGGTCATGATCCGAGCTGCGGTACGGATCTGGCGCGTACAGCGCGGCTCGCTGTGCCGGACTCTTGAACGCCGACTCATAGCCAAGTACGGCGGGTTCGTCCGCGTTGATGTGCCAGGTGGTCACACCAGTGACCTGCGCCGCGAGAGCCCGTGACGCGAGTGCATGGTCGAGACTGCCCCACTGACCATCAAACACGTATGAATAGTGCGCGCCGATACCGCGCGAGGTTTCCAGATCGACGAAGCCGCGTGACGTCAGCATCGTGACGGGATCTTCCTTCGCGTACGCGTTGAGATCACCGATCAGCAGCACATCAGGATCACGCACGCCCGTTGGATCGGTGGCCAGCCACTCGGCCAGCTCTCGCGCACCATTCGTGCGCACGATGTTGCACTGCCCCTGTCCATCGCGGGCATCCGGAACGTCGCAGCTTCCGCTCTTGCTCTTGAGATGATTTACACTCACCACAAGCACCTCCCCATCGGGCTGCGCAAACGCCTGCGCCAGCGATGGTCGTGTGCGAGGACGCGAATCGCCGCCCGTGACGAAGGAGTTGGTGGCGAGCACTGCGGTGCGTCCCGTCGGTGAGAGGCGCGCTGGCTTGTACAACAGCCCCACCTTGATCGCATCCGTGCCGAGCGTGTTCCGCGTGGACGTTTGTTCGTCGGCATTGATGAACGCGAACGTGCCCGGTGCGGTGGCGTCGTTCAGACGGCGCACCAGATCGGCAATCGCGCTGTTTGTCCCGTATCCGTCGTTCTCGATTTCCATGATGCCAAGGATATCGGGGTCAAGGGCGCGAATGGCGCTGACAATCTTCGCGGCCTGCCGTTCAAAATCAGCCGCATTCGCGGCGCCGCGACAATCGGTGCTCGCACCGCGATCGCCAAGCGCGCACGCGCCGGTGCCGAACGTATTGAAGTAGTTGAGTACGTTGAACGCACTCACGCGCAATGTGCCGTCAACGGCATCGGGCGCGACGGTGCGACGATTGGTGCTCTCGATCATCGGCGCACGGTCTTGCGCGCGCGCCATCGGTCGCAGGCGGTACGCCACACCGCTCGACGCTTGGCCACCCCACGTGTGTGTCATCACCCCAACGAGTCCACGCACCTCGTCACCGCCGCGAATCGTGTTCGAGGAGGTAAGCGCCGCGCCGCGACGACCAAAGAGAATCGGATCGGGGTTTTGCGCGTTGGTCCCGTCATCGACAATCAACCGGTTCCGCGCGTTGGTCTCCTGCAGGGCCGCGGCCTCCGGTCCCGGACTGAACCGTTGTGTCGGCTGGATCAGCCGGTTGCCGGCCGAAACGACAAGCTGGCCAAACCTTCCGAGCTGAACGTTTTCCGTGACGACAAGCGTCTGCGAAAACCGTACGAACATGCCTTCGTAGCGCTCAAACTCCGACGCCGACGTGGTGGGCAGCGTGACCGTCACGGGGTTTATCGTGCGTTCGTCAGCGCACCGCACCATCGCTGACACGTTGCCGATACGCGTTTGCTGCTCGGCTTCTTCCACAACACCCGTCACGCGAACGAGATCGCCGAGCGACACACTGTCGGCGTTCCCATTGAAGACAAACAGTCCGTCAGATGTATCCGGGTCACGGTCGCCCACCGCATCTTGAATGTAGAAGCCCTGCAAGGCTGGCGACGGGCCCTCAAAGTCGCCAACCACCACGCCCACGGTAGTGACGACCTGCCCCACCAGCAGCGAGACATCACCTCGGCCCTGAATGGCGGGAATGGACGTGACGGCTGACCCCTTACAGGCCGAGTTGGGCGGCAGCGACGTGATGGGCGGCGGCGTGCTGTGCGTACACGCGAGAATGAGCGGCACGGCGCACCAGAGCACGCCTCGTGATGGACGCAGAGACAGGTGAGACATGGCAGGAAATCTCGCCGTGCGTCTGCTCAGATCACACCCCGCCAGGCACACCCGCGCGTGACGCGCTCAACGCACTGCCGCATCCGACCCGCGCGCGCTCACAAGATTCACCAGCAGTCTCGCGCCTCCCGGAACGCCGTACGGCAGCTGTCGAAAGAGTGCCAGCGTGGTGTACACATACAGCCCGCGTCCGAGCGGGGTTGAGAGCACAGCGGCCAGATTCTCTGGCTCATCAGGATCGTTCATGCCAAGCAGCGGCCGATAGCGAGCGTCGAACGTGCTCGGCATGTACAGCGCACGTTCTTGCACCCACGCCGTCCAGTCCGAGACGCCAATGCGATTGGGCACGCGCAGTAGTGAGGCGTTGGAATCGATCAATCGAACCGCTGCGTTCTCGTTGGTCACTCGTGCGGCCGGACGTGTGAGCTGCACGGGAAACGGCATTACGCCCGGCTCCTGCATCTCGGTTTGTCCGTACTGCACGACGAGCGTACCGCCGTTTTGTGCCCAGGCAAACAGGCGTGGATTCGCCGCTCGCAGTGCGTTGCTCACCTGATACGCGCGCGGACCGATGACAATGGTGCTGTAGCGCGACAGATCGGTAGACGCGAGGCGTGCCGGGTCGAGCTCATCGGTGGGAATATCGAGTGCACGCAGCGCACCGATGCCATCGTCGCTGACGCCGGAGATGTATCCGACGCGCGTAGCCGCGCGCAGTTCCACCGGTACGGCTGACACGTACATGTTGGACGCACCGTAGCTGCGCTGCGGCGTAATGTGGTCGTAGCTGATGGTGGAGTAGCCCGCCACGGCTCCCTGCCCCATGTGCGTGGCCACCGCGCTGAGTTCGTGCATTCCTTCCGGCAGTGTTCCGCGCAGCGTGAAGGTGACGCTCTGACCGACATCAGGTTGCAACGTGCGCTCGCGCACCGCCGAATCTGCGACGAGGCCATCGGGCAGTCGCAACACAACCGAGACGGTCTGCGCCGAGGGATATGACGACAACAGGTTCACGCGCAACCGACGGTCAATCGGCACGCCCGCCCGTGCGTACTCAACGACACGATCGAGCCCGATGGTGATGCCGGGCACCACGGCCACCTGCACTTGCTGATCTCCCTTCACTGGATCGGCGAAGCGGTTGACCACCGGAACACGCACGTGCACGGGCACACCCGCGATCTGAATCTCGGCAATCGCCGAAAGTTCACTCTGCCGCTGTCGCTCCGCGTCGTCACGCGCATCGATCGCGGCGCGAAAATAGGTGCCTTCGCGTCCGTTGCTGCGCCACCAGGGCATGGTGATGAGCGACGAGCGCGCGATGCGCTTCACGCTCACCACGCTGTCCGGAGCCAACAGGTCGGGGCGTTCGCTGCGCTCCGCATTATTGATCCCGACTCCCGACAGCAGCAGTGACTGCCGGCCGCGATTGTACACGCTGACCGTGACTGCCATCGTATCCGGGGCCGCCGACTTTCGCGGTTCGCGCGCAGGCAGCAGGCCGCGTGGAGCGGTGGCTTCGACCGCGACGCCGGACGCCAACACCAACGCGAGCGACGCGCGTTGCTCCGTGAGCGTGAGTGCGTCCCACAGTGCGGGGTCAGCAAACGGCTCCGCCACGGTGCGGGCCGTAAGCGCCTCGCCCGCCGCATTCACCAGGCTGCCGCTGAAGCCGGGCATCGCCGCATGCCGCAGCGGTGGTCGCGCGCCGATGGCATCACGCGCCGCACGGAGGAGCCGCACGCCACGCGCCAGCCACGGCACCGTGGCGTCGGGACTGGTGGCACGGTACGCGTCGCGCGCCCCATGGAACGCGACGTCGGCGCTGTCGAGCAGCGCGATGGTGCGCGGATTGCCGCTGCGTTGCGCGAGCGCCGTCCAGGAGGTGTCGATGCCATCGAACAGCGAACCCTCACGCGTTGCATCGGCCGGCGCTTCGGCGCGTGACGCTTCGCGTCGCAGATAATCCCACTGCACGCCGCGACGTTGCAGCACACCAAAACCCTGCGACTTGTGCTGGCTGCGGCTTTCGGCGGCGATTTCGGAGAAGCTTCGGCCGAACAGCGGAGAAAACTCGCCCACGTTGATCCGCATCGTCATCTCATCAGCCGAAAAGCGTGAGCTGCGATAGAACTTCTGCACCATCCACGGCAATCCGTACGACAGCACCGGAAAAGCCACCGTGTCGTTCGCTTGCTCGTACGCCGCACGCGCCAACTGTCCGGCCACTTGATGATGACCATGACCATCGCGTGGGGTGCCGCTGAACACCGACACAATTACGTGCGGCCGAAAGGCGCGCACCACACGAATCGCGTCGCCGAGAATCGTATCACGGGGCCACGCCTCAAATGTTTCCTCGGCGTTCTTGGAGAATCCGAAATCGAACGCGCGAGAGAAGAACTGCCGTCCACCATCAAGACGTCGCGCCGCGAGCAGTTCCTCGGTACGAATCACGCCAAGCTGATCGCCGAGTTCATTGCCGATGAGGTTCTGTCCGCCATCCCCGCGGGTGAGTGACAGGTACGCCGTCTCCACGTGACGTCCGCGTGCGAGCCAGGCGATGAGCTGTGTGTCTTCGTCGTCGGGGTGGGCCGCGATCATGAGCACGCGCGCCGTGGTGCCGAGCGATTGCAGCGTCGAACCGAGTGTGGCGGCGCCAAGTTCGCGTGGCTGCAGGACTACATCAAACGGTTGACCGGCCAACGGGGCTGCCTGGACATCTCGACCGAGTGACTGGCGACCTGAAGCTTGCGCGAACATCGGGGTAGCGTACGCGAGCAGCGCCGCGGCACAAGCCGCGGCGCTGCGAAAAACTTCTCCCGAGCGGGTCTTGTACCCGGGCGCCCTCACTGGCCAGCCCGCGCCTGCGGCATCGACTCCGCGGCGACTTCACTCACATCAAGCGCCGCGTGTACAATGCGCGCCTGCTCCGCCGTGTGCGCATCCATGAAGCCCTCGGCCGGACTCGCGCGGTCCTGGCGCCCGATGTACCGCACACCCACCGTCGCACCGGCCGACACGCGCAACCGCGGCTGCACATAGGTCCACGCGCCCATGTTTCTGGGCTCTTCCTGCGCCCACACCACTTCTTCGATCGCTGGATAGAGATCCATGACGCGCTGAATCTCTTCGTGCGGCCACGGATACAACTCTTCCACACGCACGAGCGCGACACCACCGTGCCGCTGTTCGTTGAGCGCCATGTCGTAGTACACCTTGCCCGTACAAAACACGATACGGCGCACATCGTCGCGGCGCTGCGACGCGATCGGGTCGTCGATCACCGGCTGGAAACCGGCCTGTGACAAATCCATCAGTCGCGAGGCCGCCTGAGGCAGGCGCAGCATCGACTTGGGCTGCATGAGCACCAGCGGGCGACGCGGACGACGCAGCGCCTGACGACGCAGAATGTGGAAGTACTGCGCCGGCGTGGTGAGATACGCGACCGTCATGTTGCCTTCGGCTGCCGACTGCAGGAAGCGCTCGAGACGCGCGCTCGAATGCTCCGGGCCCTGCCCTTCGTAGCCGTGCGGCAGCAGCAGCACGACACCGGAATCCTGTCCCCATTTCGCGCGATCCGCGATGATGAACTGATCGATGATCGGCTGTGCACAGTTCACGAAATCGCCGAACTGTGCTTCCCACAATACGAGCGTGTCCGGCGCTGCGGTGCTGTACCCGTATTCGAACCCGAGCACGGCGAGCTCGCTGAGCGCCGAGTTGTACGATTCGAACGCCGCTGACGCGCCTGGCAGATGCGCGAGCGGAGCATATTTCTGACCCGTCTCCACGTCATGAAGCACGCTGTGCCGATGCGAAAACGTGCCACGTTCGGCATCCTGCCCGGTGAGGCGAATGGACACGCCTTCACTGAGCAGCGAGCCGAAGGCCAGTGCTTCGGCGTTCCCCCAATCGATACCGCCGTCCGGGCCCAGCGCGTCACGGCGACGCTCGAGTTGCTTGGCGAGTCGCGGATGCGCGGTGAAGTCGGCCGGCCACCGCAGCAACGCCTCGCTGATGGCGATCAACCGCTCGGCTTGCACCGCCGTCTCCACCGGTCGAGGCGTGGAGGCGGTCTCGTCGGGCCACGGCTGGTGCGACTCGGCGCCAGCCAGCGATGCCTTGAACGTCGCATGGCGTTCGGCGTACGCGTCCATCACCTGCTTTTCAACCGCCGCGGCCTCTTCCTCTGACAAGACGCCCTCGGCGGCCAGTCGCCGCGCCCACGCGTTGGGCACGGTGGGATGATTCTTGATGCGCTGATACAGCGCCGGCTGCGTGTACGACGGCTCGTCGCCTTCGTTGTGGCCGTGACGGCGATAGCCGACCAGATCAATGAGCACATCCTTGCGGAACCGCGTGCGGTATGCACATGCGAGTCGCACGGCTTTGATGCACGCTTCGGCGTCGTCGCCATTCACGTGGAAGATCGGCACTTCAAAGCCTTTCGCGAGATCGGACGAGTAATACGTACTGCGTCCCTCGTCCGGGTCGGTGGTAAAGCCCACCTGATTGTTCACGATGACGTGAATCGTGCCGCCGGTGCGATACGCATTGAGCGCCGAAATATTGAACGTTTCGGCGACCACACCCTCGCCCGGGAAGGCCGCGTCACCGTGAATGGCGACGGGCACTACTGCGAGCTCATCGCGGGTACCGGGCGCTTCTCCGCGCACGCGCTGGTGCGCACGCGCAACGCCTTCGAGTACCGGATTGACCACTTCGAGATGCGACGGATTCGGGACCAGTCGCAGCATCACGTCGCGTCCGAGCAGACGTTTCTGCCCCTCAAATCCGAGGTGATACTTCACGTCGCCCGTACCGGCCTCGCCACCCGTCTTGTGTCGCCCTTCAAACTCGGCGAACAGCGCTTCGTACGGTTTGCCCATCACATTGGTCAGTACGTTGAGCCGACCACGATGCGCCATGCCGATCACCACTTCACGCGCGCCCGCCTGCACCGATTCGGCGATGATCTCGTCGAGAATCGGCACGAGTGCGTCGGTACCTTCAATGGAAAATCGCTTGTACCCCGTGTACGCACGACCGAGGAACCGTTCAAGCCCGTCGACCTCGCAGAGTCGGCGATGCACGGCCTTCTTTTCTTCGACAGAGAGCGGGCGCACGATGTGACCCGACCGGAACTGTGCGCGGAACCAGTTGCGCTCATCGTCGTTTTCGATGTGCCAGACTTCGATGCCCATCGACTGGGTGTACACTTCGCGTTTACGCGCGACCACTTCGGCGGCCGTCACATTTTCGAAGCGCTCGTCGTCGATCGCGGTTCCGGGAATCAAGCGGAGATCCGCGTCGGTGAGTCCGTGAAACTCGGGCGTCAGTTCTATCGCGCCGCTGGGCGGCGTGCCGAGCGGATCCACCTGCACCGCGAGATGGCCATAGTTGCGAATGGCCTGCACGAGCGAGGACGCGGCCGCCACCTTGCGCAAGTACGCGACATCGCTCGTGGCAGGCGCGGCCGGTGCGTCGTTGGCGGTGCCACTCGCGCTGTTGCCAAACAGAGCCTCGGCGGTGCGGAAATATTGGCGCCAGCTTTCGTCGACGCTCGAGGGGTCCTGACGGTAGCGCTCAAACTGTTCGGCGATCACGCCGTCATTGAACGCGCTGGTAGTCGGTTGGGCACGCATGTGAGCGTGAATCTAACGGGGCGGCGCGTGTGTTGCGCGTGTGAAGCACATGGGAAGCGCGCGGGTGTCGCGAGGCAGGCGCGTCGGCGTGGCGAGGCTAGGTGCCGACCGGCAGCACGAGCGTGAAGGTGGAGCCCTCGCCAAGGCGCGAGAGCACGTCGAGCCGGCCGCCGAGCAGTTCCGTGAGACGACGGGAGATATAGAGGCCGAGGCCCGTGCCCCTGTGCCGTCGAGCGGGTCCATCGTCAATCTGCGAGAACGGCTTGAAGAGCCGCGCGAGATCAGCGGCGGCGATACCAATACCGGTGTCGCGCACATCACAGTGCACGGTCGCGCGGCCATCGGAGTCCGGCGGGCCCGGCAGCACACTCACGGTCACCTCGCCCTGTTCCGTAAACTTGATGGCATTGGCGCTGAGATTGAGCAGGATTTGGCGCACCCGGTCCTCATCGGTAAGCACCGTGGGCAATCCCGGCGCGACTTCGAAGCGGACCGTAATGCCCTTCTCGCGCGCGAGCGGGGTGACGTAGGGGTGCAGAGAGTCGATGACTTCTTCCAGACGGACCGGCGCGAGGCGGGGCACCACACGATCGGCCTCGAGAGACGCAAAGGTCAGGATCTCTTCAATCAGGGCCCCGAGATGTCGGCCGACCGCGCGCAGATTCATGAGCACGTCGCGCTGCTCGGGAACCAGTGGCCCGAGGATCTCGTCTTCGAGCAACTCCCCGTAGCCTTCGAGCGCGGCCATCGGAGTGCGCAGCTCATGCGAGAGGGTGGCGAGAAAGGCCGTTTTGGCGGCGTCGGCGGCCCGTGCCTCCTCGAGGAGACGCGCCTTCCACAAGCCGAGGGCGGCGAGGTCCGCGACGGTGGAGAGCCGCGCCTCGTCTTCGGCGTCGAACACGGGCGTATCTACACGCCGTGTGACGATCAGCACGCCGAGAAACGACGCATGCGCAATCAGCGGCACGACAAGCGCCGGTCCCACGCCTCGCTGGCCCAACAGCGATTCAAAGAAGGGCGAACTTTCGCGCATCGTTTCCACCGCGATCGACGCGCGACCGGCCGCGACGCGCGCGGTCACCGATCCCGCCAATGGAAAGGCGGTACCGCACAGATCCGAGACCAGTCCGGAACAGGCCACGATCCGACCACCGTCCGGCGTGATCTCGGCGACCATCGCGCCGCTGGACCGCCCCTGGTCCATCGCGGCGTCGCAGAGCACGCGCAGCACCGTTGGAGAGTCCATCCCGCCCGCGAGACTGTGGGCGATCTGCCGGAACGCGTCGAGCTCACCGGATCGATCGGCCGGAATCGCGCGCGGCCGATGCCCGTATCGCGACGGGCTCTCCCAAGCTCGCGCACGCGGCGGATACGGCAGGTCGACCGGATAGCCTGGTGGCGGGACGATCTCGAGCCCGTGCTCCAGCAGCTCACTGGGCAGCACGAGATCGAAGTTGCCTGAGGGCTCGTCAGGTTCGACGTCGGGATTGCGATCGTGTGTCGTCACCCAAGGAGTGTGCGCTGTCCGGCGGCGGAAGGGAATCCCCCGCGCGTCCGTCGGCCAGCAATGTGACGCGGCTGGGAGCGCCGGTGACGGTGCAGCGCGGCCGCGTCTACCGCTCTAGGGAACCAAGGAGACGTGCACGCCCTTGTTCGGCATGCCTCGTCGACCGCACGTCACCCCGCCCTCGCGCGCTACGCTGCCCGGTGAGCGCGCCGAGAAGATCTGTGCCACCTGCGGGCGACCGTTCTCTTGGCGAAAGAAGTGGGCGCGCGACTGGGAGTCCGTGAAGTACTGCAGCGATCGGTGTCGGGCGGGGTAGAACTGCCGCACCGCGCACGTCGCCCGTACCTGCATGACTGCGCTCTTCGTTCACGGGTCGGGTACGGTGAACGGTTGACGGTTACTGCTCACGGCATTTATGGATTTGGTACCCGGTATTGGGGATCGCGCTTTCGGTTTACGGTGAGGGTGAACGGTTGACGGTTTACGGTTCAGCCCTCACGGCTGCGACGGGCGGTGGAGTGGGGCGAACCACCGTGAACCGTGGGCTGTCGACTATTACCGTGAACTGAAAGCGCGATCCCGACGTCACGCGCAGCGGGCGTAATGGGGGAGTTGCCGTGAACCGGTCACGGTTGACCGT
>Ga0105045_10004701_pt1 | contig 11899 bp, 6 predicted proteins | sample MAT02_FD_78089 | JGI IMG/M metagenome (GOLD analysis project Ga0105045, IMG submission 78089) | Freshwater microbial communities from Lake Fryxell liftoff mats and glacier meltwater in Antarctica - MAT-02 (megahit assembly) | ecosystem: Environmental > Aquatic > Freshwater > Ice > Liftoff... | reverse complement strand
TCAAGAGCTTCACGGCGCTGCTGATCCATCGTGGCCTTGAATTTAGCGTTGGCAGCGGCTGCGCGTTCCTTTACGTCTTCCAAAGCGGCTTATGCAACTTTCCCTGAAAGCCTACCCCAACCCTGCACAGGATGCCGTGACGGTGGAAGTACTCAGCCGCGTGGCGGGACCTGCCACCTTCGAAGTGCTGGACGTGACGGGCCGGGCGCGGCAGTCGCGTCGGCAGGAGCTGGCCGAAGGCTTGAATGCAGTGGAGTTCAAATTGGGTACCCTACCCACGGGCATCTACCTAATCCGGGCCGTGGACGCTCTAGGCCAGCAGGGCGTGGTGCGGGTGAGTAAGGAGTAATCAAGTAAAGATTAAAAGTGTAGCGGGGTGCTGGGTGAAAACTTCATCCAGCACCCCGTTGCTTTAGGCTAAGGTAAAACAGAATTATCGTGAATCGTTATCTACCCTTCCCGGCTACTGAGTCGATCATTTAGCTCCAAATTACCATTTTATCCCTAACATTCGGGCAGTGATAGGGTTATTCACAACGTGAAGGAGCTTACGCGCCTGGTTCAGCGAAGACTCAGATAGCCGAAATTTACATGTGACAAATAACAATTTGTTAATCCCGGCCCATCGCCAAACTTTTTAGCTTTGCCACCCATTCGACCGCCCAGTATTCATCCAAAGATTAATTTCATCACCAAACACCACTTATGAACAAACAACTACTACAATTTTGTCTTTTTCTGGGTATGGCCACCCTGCTGAGTTCAGGAAAGATCATGGGGCAGAGTGTTTCCCTGACGACCTCCGGGGTACCCTATGTTCAGGATTTTAACACCTTATCGAATACGGCAAGTAGCACGACGAATGATCTTACCATCACCGGATGGTTTATATCCGAAGCGGGAGGTAGTGCTACCCGGGACAACGAGCAGTACGCCGTGGGTACTGGCAGTGACAACACAGGCGATACATATAGCTTTGGTAGTGCCAACAGTACCGACCGGGCGCTGGGTGGTTTGCAGAGCGGTAGCCTGACTCCTACTTTTGGGGCCTCCTTCACCAATAATACAGGTAGTACCCTAACCTCACTAAAGCTCGACTACACCGGAGAACAATGGCGACTGGGAAATGCTGGCCGTACTGACCAACTGAATTTTCAGTACAGCACCAATGCCACTGACTTGAATACGGGTACCTGGACGAGTGTTTCTCAGCTCAATTTCATTACGCCCAACACCACTACCAACGGAGCCAAAAACGGTAACGACGCGACAAACAGAACCGACCTATCTCATACGATAAACGGGCTGTCCATCGCCAATGGGGCAACCTTCTGGATTCGATTCACCGATACCAATGCAAGCGGAGCCGACGATGGCCTGGCCGTGGATGATTTCAGCTTGACTCCCAATCCCAGCAATGCACCTACGCTCTCGATCAATGATGTCACCCTAAGCGAGGGCAACGCTGGTACCACCGACTTTACATTCACGGTGAGTTTATCGGCTCCTGCCCAATCCGGGGGAGTAACGTTCGACATTGCCACCGCCGACAACACCGCCATCAGTCCTGGTGACTACACCAGCAAAAGCCTGACGGGTCAGACCATCCCCGCCGGTAGTTCCACCTATAATTTCTCGGTGTTGGTCAAAGGGGATATATCGGTCGAGCCAAATGAAACATTCTTTGTGAATGTAACGAATGTGACAGGGGCTCCCGTTGCGGATGGGCAGGGCCTTGGTACTGTTCAGAATGATGATGTCAGTATTTCTTTTATACATGATATTCAGGGTTCGGGTGCTACCACTCCCGTGCCCAATACCACAGTAGCCATTGAAGGTATCGTTACCCGGACGTTTACCAGTTCTACAAAACTGAACGGCTTTTACGTGCAGGAGGAAGACACCGACAAGGATACCGACCCGACCACATCGGAGGGGATTTTTGTTTTTGATCCGTCCGGTGTTTTCTCGGGTATAGTTGGTGATATAGTGCAGGTGACGGGTACAGTAGTGGAGTTTGTAAGCAATAGTGGCGGCGTAACCAGCAGCCTGACCCAGCTTACGAACATCACCAATGTCACTCCAATTAGTTCTTCAAATCCACTCCCCGGTAGTATTACCGTCAAACTACCCGTAGCCAACGTGAGCGATCTGGAACGCTACGAGGGAATGCTGGTAGAGGTGAGTGCTACCGAAGGAAACCTGGCCGTGACAGAATACTTCCAACTCGGACGTTTCGGGCAGGTAACGCTATCCGCGACGGGTTCAAGTAATGCAGCAGGTACCGACGCCCGTCTCGACCAGTACACCCAGTTTTACCCTCCGAGTGTGCAGGGCTACGCGGACTACCTGGCTGAAACGGCCAAGCGCCGGATTATCCTCGATGATGGGAGTTCTGTCCAAAACACCGATCCCATCCTGTTTGGGCGCGGTGGGCAACCCCTGAGTGCTTTTAACACCCTGCGTGGTGGCGACGAGCTATCCAGCGTAATCGCTATCCTCGATGAGCGTTTTGAGGGCTACCGCCTGCAAACCACCACGGGCGTGAATTTCCAGCCCACAAATACCCGTCCGTCCACCCCGCCCGACGTGCGGGGAACACTCCGAGTCAGTGGCTTCAACCTGCTCAACTACTTCAATGGTGACGGCATGGGCGGAGGCTTTCCCACTTCACGAGGGGCCGATAACCTGGCTGAATTCAACCGCCAGCGCGACAAAACCACCAAAGCCATCGTAGAATCAGGGGTAGATATATTCGCATTCAATGAGTTGGAAAACGATGGCTACGGAGCCACTAGCGCTATCCATGACATTGTGAACGGAGCCAATTCGGTCACGGCACCAGGTACTTACGCATTTATCGACCCCGGTACGAGCACCGGAACGGACGCGATTACGGTGGCCATGATTTACAAGCCCGCCAAGGTAACTCCGATCGGGGATGCGGCAGTCATTCCCAACGGCTTCGGTAATGGAGCCTTCGATCTTGTGGGCCGTAAGCCAGTGGCGCAAGCGTTTGAAGAAATTGCGACAAAAGCCCGGTTCACGGTCGTAGGTAACCACTGGAAGTCGAAAGGGTCGAGTTCAGGGGGAGCGGGCGATACCGACGCGGGCGACGGGCAAGGGCTATCGAACGGAACTCGCACGCGGCAGGCGGAGGATTTGGCCGCTTGGCTGGCTACCAAACCGACGGGCTCGACCGATCCTGACTACCTGATTCTGGGTGATTTGAATTCGTACGCTAAGGAAGACCCCCTAAGGACGCTCGGCAATGCGGGCTACAACAACCTGGTACCCAACACTTCATACTCGTATGTGTTCAATGGCTATTTTGGTTCGCTCGACCATGCCCTCGGAAGCACTTCCCTGACCCAGCAGGTAGCTTCGGCCACCAAGTGGCACATCAATGCCGACGAACCCAGCGTGCTCGACTATAACACTGAATTCAAGTCCGCAGGGCAAGTCAATAGTCTTTACAATGCCGATCCGTACCGCACTTCCGACCACGACCCGGTGGTTGTGGGGCTCTCGCTCACGCCCATTGAGCCGCTCAGCCTGAGTGCAACGGTAACTGATGTGCTTTGCAATGGCGGCACTACGGCTAGTATCGACCTCAGCGTAACCGGAGGCGAAGCGGAATTTACGTACGAGTGGTCTAACGGTGCCACGTCCGAGGATCTGAGCGGACTCGCAGTCGGCAATTATTCCGTAACCGTCACCGACGGACGCGGTAGTAAGGCCATGAGGGAAGTAACTGTTACGCAGCCCCAACTCTTGGTGGTTACGACTGGCCCCGACCAGTCGGTGAGATTGGGCTTCGGTGGGCCCATCAGCAACTGCACCGACATCAGCGCAATGGCCAGCGGCGGCAGCGGAACGCTCACGTACATCTGGAACAACAATGCTGGAAACTTCCCCACCGTCAACGTCTGCCCGCAGCAGACCACGACCTACACCCTGACCGTCACCGACGGCAATGGCTGCAAGGCCGACGGCTCGGTGCGGGTGAAGGTCCAGGACTTGCGCTGCGGCAACCGCCAGCAAAACGTCACTATTTGCTACTTTGGTGTAACCCAATGCGTGAGCGAGAAGATCGCCGCCCGTTACCTCAAACTCGGTGCGACACTAGGCGGCTGCGGTACAGGCAATGCCGGGCGGCGTTCCGCAAGAATTGGCCTAGATGAAAGCAGTGAACTACCCTTGACATTAACCCTGAAAGCCTACCCCAACCCCGTGCAGGATGCCGTGACGGTGGAAGTCCTCAACCGCGTGGCGGGAGTCGCCACCTTCGAAGTGCTGGACGTTACAGGCCGGGCGCGGCAGTCGCGGAAGCAGGAGTTGGTAGAAGGGTTGAATGAGGTGGAGTTCCGGCTGGGGATTTTGCCAACGGGAATCTACCTCATAAAGGCCGTGGACGCGCTGGGTCAGCAGGGCGTGGTGCGGGTGAGTAAGGAATAATCAATTAGTCAGTCCCCAAAAAGCGTTTCTTGCCTAACCCATGTCAGCCATCGTCGGCTGGTGCGTCTGCGCCACGGGCAAGTGAAGCGCCACCGTAGTGCCTTTATTGGGCTGACTCGTAACGTGGAGCGAGCCGCCCTGCCGGGCCAACAGGTCGCGGCACAGCCGTAGCCCGAGACCCGTACCCGGCTCGTTGTCCGTGCCGGGCTTTACGATCGGGTCGGTCAGCACGCGGGCCAGTTCGTCGGCGCTCATGCCGATGCCCGTGTCCTGGACGCGCAGCACCACCTGATCGGCCTCGACGCTCGCCTGCAAACGGATGAAGCCGCCCACCGGGCTGAACTTGACGGCGTTGCTCAGGACATTGCGCAGCACCGAGTGAAGCTGGTGCTTATCGGCCTGCACCAGCACCGACGCGGGTATTTGGTTCACAACCCTAATGTCTTTCCGGCGCAATTGGTCGGATAACTGGCTGAGCAAATCTGCCGTGGTATCGGCCAGCTCAATGGGCTGAAGATTGGACTTGAAGCCCGTCAACTGGCTGTGCGACCAGTCGAGCAGGTTGGTCAGCAGGGCCAAGATATGATCGACCTGGCCTTCGAGCAGGTCGATGGACTGGCGGAGTGGGGACTGGGCCGACTGGCTGAGTTGGTGGAAACCCCGCTTGAGGTGGGCCACCGGGCTGCGCAGGTCGTGGCTAATGATGGAGAAGAGCTTGTCTTTGGTCGCGTTCAGCTCGGCCAATTGCCCGGCTTGGCGGGTGATTTCGTCCTTTTGGGTTTGGAGCAGCCGCCGGGCTTTTTGCTGACTGCGGTAGCTCCAATACCCCACGGCCAGCACCAAGCACAGCAGCAGCACCGTGATGAACGCCAGCAGCCGTCCGCGCTGCGCCAGCCGTAGCTGTAGTTCGGTATTTCGCTGCGCTTCCTGCTGAATCGTCAGGTTTTTGTTAAGGGTGGTAATCTGGTTTTGCTTGCGTTCCAGGTCGTAGAGTCCCTGCACGTTGGCGATGGCTTTTTGCTTTTCAATCCCCATGGTGCTGTCTTTCAAGGCCCCAGCCAGCCGGGTGACTTCCAAGGCTTCGCGGTAGCGGCCCAAATGCGCGAGAAGTTTGGCCTTAGTATCCAGAGCATGTTGTTGTATATTGACCGGGAGCCGCGTTTTGTCCAAGGTCAGGGCACTGTCGGCATAAGCCAAGGCTATGGCGTAGCGGTGCAGAGCCCGGTAGTCTTTGGCCAGACTCAGCAGACTCAAGCCATGCAGCTGGGCTACGTTCAACTGTCGGGCCAATCCCATAGCCTCATTATGCTTCTCTATGGCCTCCTGATAGCGATGTTGTTCTTGGGCTAAATCCCCCAGATTTAACAACAGCATGGCCACATCACTCCCGTAGCCGTATCGCCGGGCCAGAACCAAGGCCTGCCTAAACTGCCGCTCGCCCTCGTCTTGCCGTCCGGTGTTGATATAAAAAGCACCCAGATTCAGGTGGGCAAGCACAACCGCCCGGCGGTTGCTGCCTTTCTTGGCAAAAACCAGTTGCTTGCGATGGTATAGGGCGGCTTTGTCGTACTGGTGCAAATGGTCGTAGATCACCCCCAATTCTGTATAGACCATCCCCAGATGGCCGTAGGGCGGCTGGCGGGTCGACTCGTAGTCGCGCAGCAGGCTCAGGCACCGTCGCAGACCAGCCGCGTAATCGCCTTGGCTGCGGAGGTTGACGGCCGTCAGGATCCCGATTCTCAGGTTCGTGCTGTCGCGGAGGTGGCGGGGGTGCAAGCTTTCGGCGCTGCGCAGGTAAGCAAGGCTTTTGGTGGCGTTGCCCTGGTGTATGTAGATATAGCTCAAGGCGAGGTAGCCCCACGTTAGCAAGAGCTGCTGCTGCGTCGCCATACTCAGGGTGGTGCTTTGCCGATAATAATGCACGGCCGAATCGTAACTGTAGTTTCTGAAGGCATCGCCTAGCACCAGGGACTGGCTGGCCCGCGCCGAGTCCGAAGGGGCCGCCCGCAGTGCCGCCTTGGCCGCTACAATGGCCGCCGACTGCCCAAAGGCTGCCGAAGACCAGCCAGCCAAACCAGTCAGGACGGCCAACCAGCAGACGAAAAATGGGAATCCGGGTAGTCGGTGGCAGAATGTTTTCATGAAATTCGTGGTTCAGGTCCGCTTTGCATCGTCGGCGTTGAATAGCCCCAGCAGACTCGACAGACGGGGACGGTAGGACACGCCGATCGGGATTTTGCTTTTTCCCACCCAGAAATACCGCCGTTCGAAGCTGGTGATTTTGTTGATGTTGAGGATGTAGGACTTATGCACCCTGATAAAATACCGAGGAGGCAGCAGCCCGTCCAACGCCAGCAGGCGTTCGTTGACCAAGTGTACCAGCGGGCCTTCGTGCACTTTGGAATAAACCCCGTAAGCTTGCACGTAGTCGATCGAATCGTAGCCGAAACGTTGAATCTTGCGCCCCGCTTTCAAGAAAACGCCGGTCGGATCTGCGACCGTGCCGCTAGGGTCGGGAGGCAGCCGCAACGCACGGGCTAGGGCCAGTTGTAGCCGGTCGGCCGTGAAAGGTTTCAGCAGGTAGTCGGCGGCCTGACCTATCTCGTAGGAATCCACGGCATACTCGGAGAAGGAACTCATAACGATGACCGGAGGCAGTTTCATCCCCGTCCGCAACAGCGTCAGCCCCGACTGGCCCGCCAACCGAACATCCAGAAAAATCAGGTCGATATGCTGCGTGTCCAGAATCCTGACCGCTTCCTCAAGGGTAGGTGCCACCGCCGCCAGTTTATAGAAAGTAAAGGGAGTCAGTACGCTGGCCACATACTCGGCGTCCTGGGGGCTATCGTCGATGATGAGGTACTGCTTGGTATGCATGAAAAGGTAGGTAGGTTTATGGCAAACCTATTGATTTATAAAATAGTTATGACAATAATTATTCTTGTCGGGCAGAATCATTTTGCTTTTTACGTCCGGGCATAGGGGCAACAAGTTAAGCGTTAAAGGCAAGAAAACGATGGGTTGATGGTATGAAAACGACTATTGGCGTCAACAAATCTTGTTTACACGCCTTGTTTCTTTGAGGTTGGCTTACAACGAACCGACTATTGAGGGTACCCAAGTGGTGCATTCGTGACATCAAGCGCATTGTTGGTGTCATAAAGGGGAGGGGCATCCCGTTTTGGGTCGGTTTCACCCCTACCTTTGTATCTTTCCGCATACTTACCTACTACATACTATACACACGCAATTGTAGTAGTAGTTTGTAGCTGGCTCGTTCAAGGAAGGTTTCTTCCGAACGGGCCAGTTTTTCGGTCTAGTTCTCAGTCTTTATTTTCGCAAGAATATGGCTCATAAGAACGTCCGTCATTTGGCCCGTATTTTCAAAGAGCGATTCGGGGTCGTTTGAAGATAGTTTTGACGGGAGATAAATTGACGCACCGGGTCGGCAGGGGATGGTGCGTGTGCGTAATAAGTGAGTTTTCACTCAAAAAACGGCACGCCTTCGGCGGCGTATTTCTTCAAGCCTTCTTCGTTGATTTCTACGCCGATGCCCGGCTTTTCGGACAGCTTGATGAAGCCTTTCTCCACCATCGGCCCGTCGAAGGTGACGATTTCCTTGTACATCGGGTTTTCATCGAAATACACCTGCCATTCCAGAATCAGGAAGTTGGGCACCGAGGCGCAGACGTGGCACGACGACATCGCGCCCAGGTAGGAAGCCACCATGTGCGGCGCGAACGGCACGTAATAGAGATTGGCCAGATTGGCGATGCGCTGCCCCTCGCCCAGGCCACCCGCTTTTTGGAGGTCGGGCATGATGATGTCCACCGCGCCCAGCTCCATCAGCTTGCGGAAGCCGTGGGCGAGGTAGTGGTTTTCGCCCGCGCAGATGGGCGTGTCGGTGCCTTCCGTAATGTAGCGGTAAGCTTCGGGGTTTTCGGCGGGGATGGGTTCTTCCAAGAATAACAGTTTGAGCGGCTCGAACATCTTGGCCATTTTCTTGCCCGAAGTCATATCGTAGCGGCCGTGGGCGTCCACGCAGATGTCGATGTACGGCCCGACGGCCTCGCGCACGGCGGCGATTTGGTTGTACATTCGGTCGAGCTCGCCTTGGCTGGCCGTCCAGTTGTAGGCATCGTACTTGGCGGGGTCCTTGGCCTCATCCACATCAAACTTCACGGCGGTGTAGCCCGCCTTTACGGCATCTTTGGCGGCCTTCGCAAAATCCTCGGGTTTAGGGCCTTCGGTGCGGTAAGCGGCGGTATCGCAATACACCCGGATTTTATCGCGGAACTTACCCCCCAAAAGCTGGTACACGGGCATCCCGTAGGCTTTGCCCACCAAATCCCAGAGGGCGGTTTCGACGGCGGTCAGCACTGAAATGTACATCCCCGCCTGCGCTCCTTTGAAGAAACCCGCGCGACGAATATCCTCGAACAAGCGGTGCACGTTGAGCGGACTTTTACCCGCCAATTGCTTGCCCATCGTCTTGGCGAGGTGATAGGTGCCCGGCACGGCGTCAACGCCTTCGCCGCAGCCCCAGATGTCCTGGTTGGTGTATATTTTTACAAAAAGACTATAACCTCCCCGAATAAAACCGCATTTCAAGTCGGTGATTCTGAGGTCGGAAGGCTTGGACGACATCGGGGTGCGCTCGACGGCCTGCACCAGGCCGTCGCCGTAGGTGGTTCCGGCGTAGGCGGCCATTGCGCTGGCCAAGGCGCCCTTGCGCAGGAAAGAGCGGCGGGAGTTTTTGCTTTGGGACATGAGAATAGGGGATAGTCTGGATTGAGTGTTGCTTGCGTGATAGAAAAAGCCGACAGCGTTATATCTTACTCATTGCAGCGTATTTTTTCAATCCAAACTTTTACGTTTTGTGATGCGTTAATCCAGTTTCCCGCCTAACCGATCATCCCTTTGCCCAACCTTCCTGAATTTATTTAATCCTGTAAGACAATGAACCACACCCTACTCGGCATGACACTATTGACGGCTACGTTACTTTCTCCCGAAGGACAGGCACAAAAAATAACCTATCCCGCCACCCAAAAAATCGAACATGTGGACGACTACCACGGCACCCAAGTAGCCGACCCCTACCGCTGGCTCGAAGACGACCGCTCCGACGAAACGGCGGCCTGGGTGAAGGCTGAGAACGAGGTCACGTTCGATTATTTGAACAAAATCCCCTTCAAGCAAAAGATTTTCGACGACCTGGAAAAAGCCTACAACTACCCCAAGTACTCGGCCCCGCGCAAGAAGGACGATTACTTTTATTTTTACAAGAACGACGGCCTGCAAAATCAGTCGGTACTCTTTCGGCAGAAGGGTCTGAATGGCACGCCCGAGGTTGTGCTCGACCCGAACAAACTCTCCGCCGAAGGCACCACGCGGCTGACGGTTTTCAACTTGTCCAAAGACGGCGATTACGCGGTCTGTGGCTTTTCGCAGGGCGGCTCCGACTGGCAAGAATACCAGGTGATGGATATGAAAACGCTGGAAATGCTCGCCGACAAGGTGGAGTGGGTGAAGGTGTCGGGCGCATCCTGGCAGGGCGACGGCTTTTATTACAGCCGCTACCCCAAGCCCAAAGGCAGCGCCTTGGCGGCCAAAAACGAGAATCATCAGGTTTTTTACCATAAAGTCGGCACGGCTCAAAGTGCCGATAAGTTGATTTTTGAAGACGCCGCTAATCCGCAACGCTTCCACACCGTAAGCACCACCGAAGACGAGCAGTACGCGGCCCTCTACGTCAGCGACCGGGGCAAGGGAAAGGACGGGAATGGCCTGTGGGTGATGCAGCACGGCGAAAGCAAGTTTACGCCCATTGTGGCAGAAATCACGGACGATAAATACGGTATTATCGAGAACGTGGACGGCGGTTTCCTGGTCGAAACCAACGAGGATGCACCCAACGGGAAAGTGGCGAAGTATATTTCAAAAACCAAAAGCTGGCAGCCTTTCTTGCCCGAAAAGCCTGAGCCGCTCCTCAACGCAAGCACGGCCGGAGGCAAGCTGTTCGCCCTTTATTCCAAAGACGTGACCACGCGGGCTTACGTTTATGACATGAAAGGAAAAATGCAAAACGAAGTCGAGCTGCCCGGCTTAGGATCGGCGAGCGGCTTCGGCGGTGAGGCGGACGATAAGTTTGTATTCTATACCTACACTTCGTTCAATTACCCGCCCACGATTTTTCGCTACGATATTGCCAGCAAGAAAAGCAGTGTTTTTCGTGAGCCGGAGGTGAATTTCAAGCCTTCGGACTACGAAACGAAACAGGTATTTTACCCCAGCAAAGACGGCACTAAAATTCCGGCCTTCATCGTGTACAAGAAAGGTCTAAAAATGGACGGTTCCAACCCAACGATTCTGTACGGCTACGGCGGCTTCAACATCAGCCTCGACCCGTCGTTCAGCCCCACGCGGATTCCGTTTCTGGATCAAGGCGGCGTATTCGTGCAGGCCAACCTGCGTGGTGGCAGCGAATACGGCGAGAAATGGCATGAGCAGGGCATGAAGCTCAAAAAGCAGAACGTCTTCGATGATTTCATCGCCGCCGCCGAGTACCTAATCGCGGAAAAGTACACCTCGCCCGAATACCTAGCGGTGCAAGGCGGTTCCAACGGCGGTCTGTTGGTGGGGACGGTCATCAACCAACGGCCCGAACTGTTCAAAGTAGCACTACCCGCCGTGGGCGTGATGGATATGCTGCGCTTTCACAAGTTCACGATCGGTTGGAACTGGATCGCCGACTACGGCAGCAGCGATAACGCCGACGAGTTTGCGTATCAGTACCTCTACTCGCCTTTGCACAACATTAAGAAAGGCGGAAAGTACCCCGCCACGCTCATCACCACCGCCGACCACGACGACCGCGTGGTACCCGCGCACTCGTTCAAATACGCCGCCACCTTGCAAGAAAAAGCGGGCGCGTCGTCCACCAATCCGCTGCTGATCCGCATCGATACCAACTCCGGCCACGGGGCCAGCAATACCAAAAAAGCGCTGGAAACCACGGCAGATTTATACGCTTTTATGTTCAAGAATATGGGGCTGGTGTGGGAGTAGGGGGTCTTCGGCTCCGCTCAGACTGACAGGTTCTTTGGCTCCGCTCAGACTGACAAAAGTTTAGGGCTTTGGGGACACAGCCCGAGGTGTTAGGTATCGAAGCCCGTCAAAAAGCACAGCGCCGAGGTCGATTTCGGCGGACACAGCCCGAGGTGTTAGGTATCGAAGTGATGCGTATCTGATAAAGGTTAATCTCTGGAAAGAATTATCTTAGCCTCTGCCTCTAATTGAGGAATGCTGGTATGGATGATTTGCCAGACTTCCTCGGCATCGACTCCGAAGTAGTTGTGGGCAACGATGTTGCGAAAACCCTTGTATTTTGCCCAAGGGATACCTGGTTCCGACGCTTTAAGCTTTTCCGAAAGCTTTG
>Ga0105045_10004700_pt1 | contig 11900 bp, 9 predicted proteins | sample MAT02_FD_78089 | JGI IMG/M metagenome (GOLD analysis project Ga0105045, IMG submission 78089) | Freshwater microbial communities from Lake Fryxell liftoff mats and glacier meltwater in Antarctica - MAT-02 (megahit assembly) | ecosystem: Environmental > Aquatic > Freshwater > Ice > Liftoff... | reverse complement strand
CGATTTGGAGAAGGCCAGTTCACGGGACAATTTCCTGCGAATCTGGAAATGAAGGAGCGGATCGTCCCACGTTTCGAGAATATGAGCGGCAAGATCGAGTGCCTTCTTCCGTTCCTCGTCCCATTCTTTCAGTTGGCTCGAGGAGGGTTTTCCGTCAAAACGTATCCAAAGCGGACGCATCGCCGTTTCAAGGACGGACACGACTCCAAAAGCGAGCGTCAGTTCTTTCTTGTCCAAGACCTCACGGCAGAGGGAAAGCACCTTGCTCCGAAACGGGGACGTTTTTGCGATGGAAAGCCAATGTGACCTGAAGTGCATCACATCGCCGCTTCTCCACGTTTCGTCTGAAACAAGGCTGAAGAATGGCTTGAGAAGTTTGGAAAGCAAAAATGAAGTACTATTAAGATTCCCCAAGATCGAACCGTCCATCGCCTTTCCCTTAACCCAGGTGAAGGCCCTTGCGGAAATCTTGAGTGACTTCCAGAACTCGAACTTGGCGATCTCGCCCATCACGAGAATGGGGTGGGAATTCTCGCGAGCCGTGTGTACCGAAGGCTCAAGATCTTTCCCCAGTTTCCAGAGAATGTCGAAGCAACGACCCGTGAAGTCAGGACGTGAGTTGGCGAGCGGCTTGAGAAGACTAGGAATTCCAGCGACGACATGTTCGTGGTTGTCAAACTCTCGAAGCCAAAATCGCACCGATACATCCGCTTTTGGAGCTTCTTTCAATTGAATCGCCAGCTCCGCCAATTGAATCGTCCGTTCCGCTTGAAAATGGGCGATATCGGCCCATTCATCGAGTTGCTTTCGTCTCTCATAGAAAGACGCATTCCGAAACCGCTCCTCGAACCAGCTCCACACCGGATCCATGATGGAGACATTCGATTGGGTTCGTCGCGACGCTTGCCATTCGGCTTCGGCGAGATGTTGAATGATCTGCGGAAAGTTCCCGGCATCGAAATGAGTAATGACCTGGAGCGCGAACGTCTTGTCGCGCCCCTTTCCGTCGTAGCAGGCGTCGAAGGCGAGATGATCGGAAAGCAGATCCGGCACGATGCGATAACCGGCCTCCGACTCGTAGAGCAATCCCGCTTGATCGAACGCATCCCCGAGGTCTTTCACCTGATCCGGGCGGAGCGCGAATCCCGGAAAGGTGGCAACCCGCTCAAGGAAATCTCCCTCGAACTTCACGGGGCCGAGGAGGGCGAGAAGCTTTGCGAAAGTCCGTACCGTCTCCTCCCCGTAGCGCCCGAAGAGAGGTTCGATGTCGCTCTCGAAGCCAAGGGAGAGAACACGGTGACGGAATTCGGGAGTATCCCTAAGCTCAGATTCGACGAGGGCACCGGATTTCCAAAGTTCCGCTCCCATAACCCCAATGAGCGGGCTTTCTCTGGTCAAATCCGCGAAGTATTGCCCGATTCTCGGTTCCCGTTGTCTCCCCAGGATCGTTTCCGCCAGGACGATGGCTTCGTCGAGAGAAAGTTTCCCCATCGCGGGCCATTCTTCGATGTCCCGGGAATCGTAGCCAGCGAAACCGAGCTCCTGACGAATCTGGTTCGTCGGTCCGGGTCGCAGAGAGAGGACGAGTTTCACATCGTCCCGCTTGCCGGTCACCGGGAAGAGCGCCCTGCGAATTTCCCCGAGGCGGTGCGCATCGTCGAAGACGAGAACGAGAGGTTTAGGTGCCGCGTCGATGGCCTTTTTATAAGCGCTCGAATCCGCCGCCTCGTCCGAGACAAAATAGAGCGTCGATCCCTTGTGCTTGCGACTGAAGGTGCGGCTGAACTCGAGGAGGAGACGGCTCTTTCCAAGCCCTGCCCTGCCGAGGAGGAGGAGAACCTCGGGGCCCTTGGATTTCACGAAAGTGTGAAGCTGACGCAGTTCTTCGGCACGCCCAATGAGAGGATGACGGTGATGAAAGGAGCGGCCCTTTTGTAGCAGTTTGAGAAACCGCGCCTCCGCTCCGATCAGGGGCAGCGAGGTCGGCAGATCGAAAAACACCTCCGCCCAACCTGGACCGAAGTTCCGATAGAGAATTCCAGCCCCTTTGAGCGCATCGACGCGGTTCAGAAACTCGCTTGAGATCTTGCGGGAATCCCAGAGTTCCCAATCGGTATGCTCCGTGACGACCTTCCGGCACTCCTCCGAAACCTCGCGCGTGATCAGGAGAAACTTCCGTTGCGCAGGGTATACGCATTGTTCGATCGCTTTCCGAGTCTTCGACGGAGTCCACGAAGCCTTCGGGTAGTGCTTGCACTGGAAAGCCCACGTCTCCCCGTTCGCCATTTTCGCCTCGATATCGATGCCATCCTGTTTGTCGCCTTTGCGCCCGTAGGGCCGCGCGTGAATGACTTGGACAGGGTTGCCCTCCGCATCGAGCAGCGTAGGTTGGGACGCCAGGAAGTCGCAAAAGAATCCCTCGAAGGTAGCCCAGGTGAATTCCTTGGCTTCGAAGGGAAGTTCTCTCGATCTTGGCGAAACAGGTGGCATTTCCATGAAATAATAGGAGTATAATACCAATTTATCAATGAAATGATCTCATTCGTCCCTAGAAAACACCTTTCTGACGCCATCGCGGAATCGTTGCGGAGGAATCCAGTGACCGCTTTGCTCGGACCCCGCCGGGTCGGGAAGTCAACGCTCGCCCGGCTGTTTGCCGAAGATGAACGGAACCGCTTCGATTTGGAAAATCCCATCGATTTGGCGCGGCTCGGATCAGATTCCTACGGCATCCTCTCAAACCTGAAAGGAGTCGTGGTGATCGACGAACTCCAGGAGATCCCGGAGATCGTCTCGCAACTGCGCGTCATCGTTGATGATCCGATGTGCCAGAGTCGCTTTCTCGTCACCGGGAGCGCCTCCCCACAGCTCACGGGGCAGACGTCACAGACGCTGGCTGGCCGTGTCCGTCACATCGAAATGGGAGGTTTCGATCTGAACGAGATCGACCCGTCGGCTATCATGAAACTTTGGTTTCGCGGTTCATTTCCTCAATCATTCCTGGCGTCCAGCGACGAAGATTCGAAAGAATGGCTGGAGGAATTCATGAAAACCTGGGTGATGAGAGACATTCCCCGTCTCGCCGAGGGGCGTCTCAGTCCGCAAACGCTCTCCAGGTTTCTCCTGATGTTGGCTCATTACCATGGACAGGCATGGAATCAACGGGACGTGGCGGAGTCCTTGGGCATTGACGTGAAATCCGTGCAGCGCTACCTCGAGGTCTTCGAAGGGGCCTACTTAATTCGACGACTCATGCCAATGGAATCGAACATCGGCAAACGGGTCAGGAAAGCACATCGCTTCTATTTTCGCGACAGCGGACTGCTTCATCGCTTGCTACGGATTCGGGACATGGATGATCTCAGGACGCACGACCGCCTCGGTGCTTCGTGGGAGGGTTTCGCGCTGGAGCAAGTGATTCGCATTTTCGGGCTGCAATCGGATGATTGTTTCTTCTGGCGCACCCATGCGGGCGCAGAGATTGATCTCGTCTGCTCACGAGGCGGGCGCTTGACTGGTTTCGAGTTCAAAGCATCTTCGAGCAACCCGCGCGTTACGAAAGGAACGCACGAAGCGATGAAGGATCTTGAACTTGAGGAACTATATGTGGTCTACCCGGGAGATCGTGACTTCATGATTCATGATTCGATCCGGGCGGTTCCTCTGACCAAGCTCGTCGAACTTGCCTCCACCCTTGTCAGATGATGACTTAAAAAGTTCGTCCAGGATGACCCTCATCTTCCCGCTATGTCGCCCGAAGCCGATCCCCCCTCCCCCATCACCCTCCACGACCTCGCCCGGGCCGCCGGGGTCTCGGTGATGACGGTCTCGCGGGCCCTGCGGGGAGAGCCGCGCGTGGCCCCGGCGACACGCGAGCGCATCGTCACCCTGGCGGAAGCGATGCGGTATCGGCCCGATCCCGACCTCGCCAGACTGATGCACCGCGTGCGGTCGCGGAAGACGGTGAAGATCCGGGCGGTCATCGCGGTGATTCGCGAATGGGTGCCGGGCGACGACCTTCTCAGTCCCTCCTACCAATATGTGCCACTCGAGGCGATCCGGGAACGGGCGCGGGGTCACGGCTACGAGGTCGAAGAATTCTGGCTGGGAAAGGACGGGCTCACGCCGAAAAAGCTCGGCAAGATCCTCCACGCGCGGGGGATCGAGGCGGTCATCGTCTCGCCCCAGAGCAAGCGGCTCCTCTGCGCCGAGGTTGATTACGCCCCCTTTGCCGCCGCCGCCTTTGGTTACACGATGCGCGAACCGGCTCTTCACATGTGCGCGACCAACATGACTCTCGGGATCCAGACGGCGGTCGAGGAATTGAGCAAGCTTGGCTACCGGCGTATCGGGGTCGCGGTGACCCAGTGGATCGTGAACCGCTCACAGTTCGGGTACAGCGGAGGGCTTTTCCACATCCAGCAGAGCCTCGCTCCGGATGACCGCATTCCCCTGCTACTGCTGCCGCACAACCGCATTGAGCGGGGCTTCGCGGCCTTTTCCCGGTGGATGGAGGAAAACCGGCCCGATGTCCTGATCTCTTTCGACACCCATGTGCCGGGATGGCTCGAGCGAATGGGATTGAGGATTCCCGAAGACATCGGATTTGTCGTCCACGACTGGACCTCCGCGATGGCCGGATACGCCGGGATCTACCAGCGACGCGATCACCTCGCCGCCTCCGCCGTCGACCTTATCGTGACCCAACTCTCGCAACACGAGCGCGGCGTCCCGGCGGTGGCCCGTCAGATCATGATCCCCCCGCAATGGGTGCCGGGGGCGAGCGTACGGATGCAGATGTGAGGCGCAGATACCGGTACTTTGAACCGGGCCTGACCCGCAAAACGCCCGGCATCGTTCTTCCCTTCCTCTCTTCGGGAAAAGGTCATTCTTGCTTATTATCATAATTATGGTATTTTATTTTAATTATATATTTTACCACCAGAATGAAAGCAAAACTCCATTCTCTCGCCCTTTTCCTCGTCATCGCGACGCTGGCCTTCCTCAGCCCCGTCGAGGCCGGACTGTTTCAGAAAAAGCAGCCAGCTCCCCAACCGACGCCGGTCCCGATGTCGAATCAAATGCCGCTGGCACCGGCTCCGAATCCCTACGGGCAATCTCTCCCTCAGACAGTCGTCTATCAGCAACCGGTCTACAGCCCGCCGTCCTACTCCCTGCCTTTCGAAGGGTATCGCTACAAACGCACCGAAGGAAAGAAGGGATTCTTCCTCGGCAATCCGAAACCGTCCGAGGAAATGCTGCAATTGCTCTCGATCATTCGTGCCCGCGCCGAGCATATCTCGAAATTCGGCCTCCCCTATGTCTTCGGTGGCGACCATCCGAGCGAGGGCGGCATGGATTGCTCGGGCTCAATGCAGTTTCTCCTCTCTGACATCGGATTCAAAGACATGCCCCGGACCAGCTTCGACCAGTATAGCTGGCTGCGGAAGGCCAAGACGATGAACCACTCGAAGTCCATTCCCGACAAGATGGGTGGTCGCAAAGGGATCAAACCCGGCGACCTCATCTTTTGGGGCGGCACGTATAACTCCGGCCACAAGGTCTCCCACGTCATGATCTACCTCGGCCAGGGCGGTGACGGCACCCATTACATGTTTGGTGCCCGCGGCAAGAAAAAGCAGGGCCTGAACGGCAGCGGCGTCGATATCTTCAAGCTCGAGTCAGGTTACCAGAAGGGGCTGATCGGCTTTGGATCCCTACCGGGAGTCTCCTGAGAGAACGCACACCCGATGATGACCGCATCGTAGGATTCACTCATGGAGGTAGGATGGACCCCGCCAAAGAAAAAGTCGCCTCCGGAAAACGATTTCCCGAAGACGACTCGATGATTCTTTCCGACCGGCAAAGCTCAGAGCTGTCCGCAATCTTCGACGACGATGGCTTTCGAGGTTTTGCCGCTGCGGGCACCGTAGCCCTCGATCGTCTTCACGATGTCCATGCCCTCAACGATCTTGCCGAAGACGACGTGGGCGTTGTCGAGCCATTCCGTAACCACCGTGGTGATGAAAAACTGCGATCCGTTCGTGTTCGGGCCCGCATTGGCCATGCTGAGGATGCCGGGCTCGGTGTGTTTGAGCTGGAAATTCTCGTCATCGAAGCGACGCCCGTAGATGGACTGCCCGCCGGTGCCGTCCCCGCGGGTGATGTCGCCGCCCTGACACATGAAATCGGGAATGACGCGGTGGAAAGGGCTCCCTTTGTAGCTGATGCCCTTTTCCCCGGTGCAGAGCATCCGAAAATTCTCCGCCGTCTTCGGCACCACGTCGGAACGTAGTTCGATGACGATGCGGCCCAGTTTTTCTCCGCCTGCCGTCATGTCGAAAAAGACACGCGGGAGGGCTTCTTTGTTTTCACTCATATAATATAGAAATAAGATCTTAGTATTTACTCGGCAACAACGGAGGCCGATGTAATGATGACGTTCTCGACGGGTACGTTCTCCATCGGAGTCTCTCTCGTCGTATCCCCCGAGCGGGCTTTGAGGGCCTTCGTCGCGGTATCGAGTACCGCGATTTTATCGACGACCTCAATCCCTGAAACGACCTTGCCGAAGACCGCATAGCCCCATCCGTCGAATGAGGGGTAGTCGAGGTTGTCGTTATCGACGTGGTTGATGAAGAACTGGGCGGTGGCGCTGTGCGGGTCGCCGGTCCGGGCCATCGCGACCGTGCCGCGGGCGTTCTTGAGTCCGTTCTTGGCTTCGTTCTGGATGGGGGCCTTGACGGGCTTCTGCTCGATCGTGCCGTCTTCTTTCAGCTCGAATCCCCCACCCTGGACCATGAAGCCTTCCATGACCCGGTGAAAAACGGTTTTGTTGAAAAAGCCCTCGTTCACATAGGCGAGGAAGTTTTTGGCCGACTCGGGCGCCTTTTCCGAGTCGAGCTCGATCGTGATGTCGCCCTGGGTCGTTTTGAGGAGGACTTTCGGACCGGCCATGGTGAGGGCCGAGGCACCGAAAAGAAGCGTTACGGAGAGGAAGAGGGATTTCAATTGCATGTCGGGACGGGATGGTGATTAGAAGATTCGGACGGGAAAAGCCGCCGCGAGAAAGCGGGAAGTTCCGCGAAGGGTGAAATGAAGTCAACTTTTCCCGTCGCAGCGGCGGGTATCCGACCTCATTGCTGCACGACCGGCGGAGGGAGCTGGCCATCTTCGTCGAGTTCGATCCCCATGCGCCGAGCCCGCTCCTTCCAAAGATTACGCGCGTGGAGTTGGAGGTCGGCGACTTTATCCTTTTCATCGACGATCTCAAAGCCGAAGATGGTCTCGATGACATCCTCAAAGGTGACCAATCCCACCGTGGAGCCGAACTCATCGACGATCAGCATGATCTGATGCCGCTCGGAGATGAAACGGCGGAAAAGAGCGTCCACTGCCGTATGATCCGCCGCAACCGCAATGGGACGGGCGACTTCGGCGAGGGTCAGTTTATCCCCGGCATCCTTGAGGTGGGCAATGAGCACCTCGCCCCGAATCACAAAGCCGCTGATTTCATCGCGGTTCGTCTTGTAAACGGGAATGCGGCTAAAGGGCTTGTCCTCGACCGCTTTCACAAAGTCCGTCAGCGGCATCGACTCGGGAAGCGCGAAGATGACCGGACGCGGGGTCATGATGTCCCAGGTTTTCATCGAGTGCAGTTGGATGAGGTTCTGCACGAACTGGCTCTCCTGATCATCGATCTGGCCGGACTCCGCCCCGAGGCGAGTCATCGCGAGGAGCTCCTCCCGATGCATCTCCGGGACGACATGTCCGGTCGGGGTGATGAGCCGGGTGATCTGCCGCGAGAACCAGACGAGCGGGGCGAGACCGGTAATCATCAGGGGAAGAAGCGTAGCAGTGAAGCCCGCGAGCGGTACCGCGTGCCGTGACCCAAGCGTCTTCGGGATGATCTCGGTGAAAATGAGGATCGCGAGGGTGAGTCCACCCGCGAAGATCGCCTCGCCGGTATTGCCGAAGATACGGGCGTATTGGGCGCCCGCTCCCGCAGCGCCCATGGTGTGGGCGACGGTATTTAGGGTGAGGATGGCGGAGAGCGGGCGGTCGATGTCCGCCTTGTAAGCCTTCATACGCCACGCCCAGCGTGCACCGCGCTGCTCTGCACTATTGATGGCCGAGGGAGTGATCGTGAGGAGGCACGCTTCGAGGAGCGAGCACAGGAATGAAATGAAGAGAGCGACGAGAACGTAAGTGATGAGAAGTGCCATGGGCGTGCGGACGGAACCGGTCCAGTATATCTGGAATTCGGAAAGTCACATTCAGGAAATTGCGGTAAATCACGTCTCTTTAATTTCAAGGAATTGCAGCGGAGCACTGCGGAAAGGACCACGCGGCCTCATCGAGACGCTTCCGGCAGGACGGGTCAAATCCGCGGAGTTACATCCCGGAGGCGTGAGAGGGAGAACCTCCCTCACTTTGATGTAATCCGAACCCATCGGCCACCGTTCCGGGAGCTTCGGACGGCTGATAGTCCGCCGAGTGCTTGAGCTTTTCAAAATTTTTCCTCGCATCAGCGAGGGCGGATTCGGCAAGAATGCGGGCTTTCTCACTGCACCCGAGGCGCTCCATGAGCACTTCCTCCCGCGCCGCCTTCTCGGTGATGACATTACGTGCCGTCTTTTGCAACCAGGTTGTATAGGTGCAGAGAAAGAGGACGATGATAAAGAGGGACACTTTCATGATCTATCGGGTTCGAACTTTCCATTTTCCGCCGTCATAGAGGCCGGGGTCCGAAACGGAATTGGCGAGAATCAAGCTCGAGAAGGCTTTTCGCTTCGTCTTGCTCCCTTTTCCTCGCGAAGCGAGCGATCGCTTCTTGCTGGGGGCAAAACCCGCCTTGACCCAGACGGGCGTGCTCGCCGCGGTGATGACCGGAGTCCGGTAAATGCCGGTCGTAAGGCCTGCTGTTATATTGCCCAATGCACTGCTGTAAGTCACTCGAAAGATCCGCGTGCCACGCGTCGCCCTCACCGCGAGAGCCTCGGGCCGCCCCCCCAAGTTGGAGACGGTGGCAACTCCGGAGACTTTCCGCGCTTTCTTCGAAACGAGCGGAACCTCGGCGCCGGGAGCAAAAACCTGCCCTGCCGTGAGGAGATTTCCGAAATTCGATCCTATCGCGATATCCGGCCTTACGAAGCGAACCCATTCAGACTCGAACTCGATCTCGTAGGGTTCATCACCCGAGCCGGCGTCATCGCGATAGAGCACGAGGGTGTGAAACCCGGCCTCGAGTTCTTCCTCAAACCAGAACGGGAGCGCTCCATCGCTCGACGCGATGAGTTGCCCGTCTCGGTGATACAATTCCCCGCGCAGCCCTGCCGTGCCGGTCCCTGAAATGGAGAGAAATCCAGCCCGGGTCATCTCGAAGTAATAAGTATGCCTCGCGGTATTACCGAGATCGCGCCGCAGTCGCCCCTCTCCTTCATCGAGGTCGGCAGGTGCGACGTCCACCGTGGAGAGGTCTGCCGTGCCGCCGGCACCGGGGTCGAGCATCGCGAGCAGGTAGGCTCCGCCATCGGCAGGCATCTCGAAACCCATGCTGCTGTTGGCCGAGACCCCGCTAAGGTCCGAGGGTTGGAATGCGACATGCGGTTCCCCGGTCCGAATCGGCTCATCGACCGCGCGCTCGGGAAAGACGTAGAGAATCCAGGGCTGCCCTTCTTCGACACCGATCGCCGTGTAGTCGATCTCGGCGAAATGACTCGCAAACCCGCGTCGGCCGGCCCACTCGGGGATATTTACATTGGAAAACACGGCTACCACCACGTCATTGAGACCCAGCGTCTCTCCCGGGGTGAGCGGAGCGCCCGGCACGAACGAGGGGGACTCGAATCCGTCGCCGCCAGTGTCGGCAACGATCACTCCGAGTGATCCCGGCGGCACGTTAACGGCCCCCAGATGGAACTCGATCGAGATCGATGCTGTTACTGGCGAGCTCAGCATGACCGCACCCAGGACCGGGAGAATTCGTCTGTAGAGTTTCATGTGAGGGAGTCTGGTGAAGCCTGGTGATTCAAGGGGCGTCGAGATCATAGGGAGCCTCATTGGGCCATTGCACGGTTTGATCCAAAATGCCGGCGGCCTTGCGAATGACGAGACCGACGGACGGTTCGATCTTTACGAGATCCGCCACCGGGTATCCCGCAATATCCTCGATCCACTGGCCTGCTTTTCGAAAGAATGTCCCCGACGGCGTCTTGTTGAGACCGCTCGCGGCGTTGTCAAAAACGAGGAGTTCATCCTTCCGATCGATTGGAAGATTTGAGCCACTCTCTTCGAACAGACCCGGTGCGAGATCGAGTTCGGCAAGGGCTACTTTAACCGGTCGGGGCGGGGCGAGAGTTGTGTCCTGAGCCGTCCCGTCGGAAATCCGGAAACCGAGCCGCACGACCTCCCCGTAGACCTGCTCGCTCGCGACAAATTCGGTGGCGGCAGTGCCTGCGGGATGCCTGATCATGAAGGCTTCTCCGGGGGCAATCATGGTGTTGCCTGCAGCGACAAAAGCGTCCACCGAAGTCCAGCCCGAGGACGTGATGAAGAACCGTCGGGAGGGTGCGAGCTTCGTCCCTTTGCCAACCTGGTTAAAAAGGAGCAGTTCCGATCCCCGGGTCGGGGCGAGTCGCCCGGTCGAGAGATGAAAGGTGCTCTGCTGTGCCGCAGGGAAGAGCGAATCGAGCGTCCACGCCGGGATCACCTCGATCTGCGCGCCCGCACTGACTCCGGTCCAGTCCCCCGCCGCATCCTCCACATCGATGGAACTGCCGTTGTGAGCGGTGATGAAAAAGTGGCGACCGGCCGTGCCGGAAAGCGTCCGGCAGAGCGCCCAGTGCGGTGAGGCGGTGAACTCGCCCACCTCGATTTCCGGAGGCAGACCGACCGCCAGGCGGATAATCCCACCCCCCGCCATTTGCGGGGCAGAGGTGAGAGGACCTGACCAGGCGGCCACGGGGTGAAAAGGCGCCGAAACACGGGTATCAGAACCGCCGGGGCACTGGATCTTCAGGTAACCGGAGACCGGAGAATACAGCTCCTCGCCGCACAGCGAGCGAGGGGAATCGGTAATGACCACCAGCAGGAAAATGCATCGCAGGATGGAAACGGTAAAAGGTGTCATGGTCGCAAGGGGGATTGGTTTCACGGTAGCAAAATGGGAACAGTCAGCTTGAGACGAACGAAGAGACGATCCGTCGCGGTTCCGCTCGGGATGGCACGGACTTGCACGGGAACCCTCCCATCGGGGCGCAGCGTTCCGGCTGAAACATCAAAATCGACGGTAAGACCGCCCAATGTCGCGCCGTCAGCATGCCAGTCGGCGAGGTCTGTGCTCCATTCGTAAACGGCGAGGGCGTCGCCACGAACCGGCTCAACCCGAAGGTGGCTGAAAACCCACGCGCCGCCATCTGCTCCATGCGAAGCCAGCACGGAGGGATCGTAAGCGGCATTGCCGAGGTAATAACGATAGCCGTTGGCGAGGGCCCGGCCATTTGGCCTAGCCGAAACACCGATGATGAGCGGATCGGTCTCGCCCGGATATTCGGCCGCGCGCCACGCATCGTAGCCCGAGAAATCAACCTGGAACGTTCGCGTGACGTCGGGGGCGGCGAGGTGATTTGGCCCGTCCGCCTGCGAGGCGGTGACACTGACCGAACCTGCGGTGGTGAAGGTTAGAATGGTCCCGCCTGCGATAGATCCCGGCCCCGCCGTGACAGCAAAAGCTACCTCATTGCCAGATCCCCCGCCGCTCGCGGTGAGATTGAAGATCGAGGAGACGAGTTGGTCCGGAATGGCCGCAAAGTCGATGAGCTGCACCGCCCTGGCAATCACCAGAGTTCCTGATGCGGAGCCCTCGTAGATCGCATCGTCGATGGTGGCGACCACGGCGT
>Ga0105045_10004698_pt1 | contig 11901 bp, 6 predicted proteins | sample MAT02_FD_78089 | JGI IMG/M metagenome (GOLD analysis project Ga0105045, IMG submission 78089) | Freshwater microbial communities from Lake Fryxell liftoff mats and glacier meltwater in Antarctica - MAT-02 (megahit assembly) | ecosystem: Environmental > Aquatic > Freshwater > Ice > Liftoff... | reverse complement strand
CAAGCATCGAACTCATACTGCAAAAGCACAAGATCGACGCTGTGCTGCCCACCATGGGCGGCCAAACGGCGCTGAACCTCGCCATCGAGTGCGAGAAGCTCGGCATCTGGCAGGAATACGGCGTGCGCATGATCGGCGTGGACACCGAAGCCATCGACATCACCGAGGACCGCGAGAAGTTCCGTGTGTTGATGGAGAAGATCGGCGTGCCCATGGCGCCCAGCAAGACCGTCGCCAGCTTCCTCGAAGGCAAAAAGGTGGCGCAGGAATTCGGTTTCCCGCTGGTGATCCGTGCCAGCTACACGCTCGGTGGCGCGGGTGCTTCCTTCGTGAAGGATCCCTTGGAATTCGACAAGCTGTTGAAGCACGGCCTGCAGATCAGCCCCATCCACGAGGTGATGATCGACAAGGCCCTGCTCGGTTGGAAGGAGTACGAACTCGAACTGCTGCGCGACAAGGACGACAACGTCGTGATCATCTGCAGCATCGAGAACTTCGATCCGATGGGCATCCACACCGGCGACAGCATCACCGTGGCGCCGGCCATGACCCTCAGCGACCGCACCTACCAGCGCATGCGCACCGAGGCCATCAAGATGATGCGCGCCATAGGCGACTTCGCGGGCGGTTGCAACGTGCAGTTCGCCGTGAGCCCGGATGAGCACGAGCACATCTTCGCCATCGAGATCAATCCGCGCGTGAGCCGCAGCAGTGCGCTTGCATCGAAGGCCACAGGCTATCCCATCGCCAAGATCGCCAGCAAGCTCGCCATCGGGTACCGCTTGGATGAACTGGAGAACCCGATCACCGGCACCAGCGCCTTCTTCGAGCCCACGCTCGACTACGTGATCGTGAAAGTGCCGCGCTGGAACTTCGACAAATTCGAAGGCAGCGACCGCAGGCTGGGTGTGCAGATGAAGAGCGTCGGTGAAACGATGGGCATCGGTCGCAGCTTCCAGGAAGCCTTGCAGAAAGCCTGTCAGAGTCTGGAGATCAAGCGCAACGGATTGGGCGCCGACGGCAAGGAAGTGACCGATGTGGCCGTGCTGCTGGATAGCCTCGCCAACCCCAGCTGGAACCGCCTCTTCCACGTGTACGACGCCATCAAGGCCGGCATCCCGTTCAAGAAGATCCAGGACCTCACCAAGATCGATATCTGGTTCCTACGGCAGATCGAGGACATGATCCTCACCGAAAAAGAAGTGGAGAAGTACACGCTGGAAACGATTTCCCGCGACCTGCTCTTCGAGGCCAAACAGAAAGGCTACGCCGATCGCCAAGTGGCGCACCTGCTGAAGTGCCTGGAGAGCGAAGTGTACAAGAAGCGGAACGCCCTCGGCATTAAACGCGTGTACAAACTGGTGGATACCTGCGCCGGTGAGTTCCCTGCGAAAACGCCCTACTACTACAGCACCTTCGAGGAAGAGAACGAAAGCATCCCGAGCGATAAGAAGAAGATCGTCGTGTTGGGCAGTGGTCCGAACCGCATCGGCCAAGGGATCGAGTTCGACTACTGCTGTGTGCATGGCGTGCTTGCCGCGAAGGAGATGGGCTACGAGACCATCATGATCAACTGCAACCCGGAGACTGTTTCCACGGATTTCGACACCGCCGACAAGCTCTACTTCGAGCCAGTGTTCTGGGAGCACATCTACGACATCATCCTACACGAAAAGCCCGAGGGCGTCATCGTGCAGCTGGGCGGACAGACCGCGCTGAAGCTCGCCGAAAAGCTGGAGAAATACGGCATCAAGATCATTGGCACCAGCTTCGCAGCACTTGACATGGCCGAGGACCGCGAACGCTTCTCATCGCTGTTGCGCGACCTCAACATCCCGTACCCCGCGTTCGGTGCAGTGAACAATGCGGAGGAAGGCATTGCGCTTTCGCGTAAGCTCGGCTTCCCGCTGTTGGTGCGCCCCAGCTACGTGCTCGGCGGGCAGAAGATGAAGATCGTGATCAATGAGGACGAGCTCGAAGCCCAAGTGCTCGACATCCTGCGCCTGATGCCCGACAACAAGATCCTCATCGATAACTTCCTCGATGGCGCCGTCGAGGCGGAGAGCGATTCCATTTGCGACGGTGAAATGGTGCGCATCATCGGCATCATGGAGCACATCGAACCAGCGGGCATCCACAGCGGCGACAGCAATGCCGTGCTGCCTCCCTTCGACCTCAGCGAGAACGTGATCCAGCAGATCCGCGAGCACACGCACAAGATCGCGTTGGCGCTGAAGACCGTGGGTCTGGTGAACATCCAGTTCGCGATCAAGAACGAAGTGGTGTACGTGATAGAAGCCAACCCGCGCGCCAGCCGCACCGTGCCCTTCATCGCCAAGGCCTACAAAGAACCCTACGTGAACTGGGCCACCAAGGTGATGCTCGGCGCCAAGCTCAAGGACTTCCACTTCAAGCCGCACTTGGATGGGTATGCGATCAAGGTGCCGGTGTTCTCCTTTGATAAATTCCCGAACGTGGACAAGTCGCTTGGGCCTGAGATGAAGAGTACTGGGGAGGCGATCTACTTTATTAAGGATCTGAAGGATCCTTTCTTCCGGCAGGTTTACGGGGAACGGAGTATGTATTTGAGTAAATAGATCGTGAAGCCCCAGTATCGTATACTGCTGATTTCCGGAGCGCTGGTCTTTCTAGCTTCTGCGCTTTTCTATTTCGTCCTGTTCAGTACAGCCGTGCATTTAGAGGGGGACAATTACGCTATGGTCGACTTAACGAGTGCGGCCATAAGGGCATTGATCCTCACCGCCGGTTTCGTCATTGCCTATCTCTTCGTGAGATGGCTGCACGAACATGCCGTTCATCATCGACGAGCGGCTAATGGGGCCATAGTTCTCATGTTTGCATTGGTCATGATGATCCTTGTCCAGTACTTGACCGTCCCCTCGCAATTGGAGAGTCCCCTTATTCCGAGTTGGGTCATAGCCTACGCAAGAAGACCTCTTCTTATCGAAGGCTTTGGATTACTGGTGGCATTGGGGCTCGGGATACGTTATCGACGTTCTGGGCGCATGGTCAGTTGCGTGATCTGTGGGGCCGCCGCTGTGGCGTTTGATTTCTTGTTTTCGCCCATGTGGTCTCTGGTCATGCACTTTATACAGGAAGCGTGAAGAATGGCGAGGCGCACCAAGGACCTGAAGGAGTAGCCTGCCCCGCACTTCGATGCGGGGTTCTTTAGGCAGGTGTATGGGGAAAGGTCGATGTACTTGAGTAAGTAGGTAGTTTGGGCGTGCCCCCGGCTCAAATGCAGCCGGGGTCCGGCTTTCCGCTTCAAGTCCGCACTCGTCGTTCCTCTTCGCTTGCGTGCTTTCCGCTGCGATCCGTCACGCGAAATCCAAGGACCGCGGGAAGCCTATTTCTGGATACATTCGATCATGGAACTGAAGAACAGGCGGTGGTACGAATGGATCATGATCGTCCTTGGTGTTGCGGGTTTGATCTTCCAAGCCGTTGCATTGTTCGTGCCTGTACCTCGACCATTTAGTTGGGTCCAGTTTCTTGTCAGTGCCTTCTTTCTTTGGGGAGGTACGGTTCCTCGGAGGAAGAGCAACCCGGCTGTGTAAGAAGTTTGCAGGGATGAAGAGCACGGTGGAGGCGAACTACTTCATCAAGGAACTGATGGATCCGTTCTTCAGACAGGTGCATGGGGAACGGAGTATGTACTTGAGTAGGTAGCCCGCCCTGAGCGGAGTCGAAGGGTGGGCGTGCCCCCGGCTCAAATGCAGCCGGGGTCCGGCTTTACGCTGCAAGTCCGCACTCGTCGTTCCTCCTCGCTTGCGGGCTTTCCGCTGCAATCCGTCACGCGAAAAATCAGGACCACGGGATGCCTCAGGTGGTTGTTCACCAACAAATGTTTCAGGGGGCGTTTATAGAACAGCTCTGCCTTTGAGTAGAGCTCGTTGAGGTGGCATAGAGCAACCTCATCAGGTCATGAGTCTTCGGGTACGTCGTTCCGTTCACGTTTCTAAAGGAATTTAGAGATCCGCAACTGGACCATATCGTCCTGCCTGAAGTTGAACAGTATCTCTTCCTCTGAAACATCAATCAATACGGATACCAACAGGTCGACTTTCCAGTTTCCCTTGAAGCGCCTTGAGCCTTCAAAACGGAATAGACGGGTGGTCCGTTCAAGGTCAATGATGGACCCCAAAAGAAATGATGTGCCACGTACGTCGTTTAGATTGATACGGCTGCCGATGAATACGTCGTTGTCGAGCCCAGAGAATGTCAATACACCTCTGCTGTCATACAAGTATTCGCTGACTACCCCGACATCTGCTCCAGTTCCGAAGATGTTGCCAAAAGTGTACTCAAGACCAATAGCGAGCGCGACAAAGTCCTGTCGCTCGGACAGCCGATTGATGGCTTCTACCTTCAACATCAAGGCGCCTGCGGTGTACTGCGCATCAAGGCCTATTTGATGGATGATGGGATAGGTCAGGTCAAGGCCTATGGTAGGATCGAAGCCTAAGTACATGGGCTCTCGGGCCACTCCATAGAAGTAGGAAAGCCCCACATCAAGCTTGTTGAAGGTGTTGTACCATCGAGCTGCTGCTGATGGATGCCACTCGTTGGATGATGTGGTAAAGGGTACATCTTCTCGCGCCAGCACTTCCGGAAATCTGTAGCGCCCATGGCTACCGGGAAATTGCCTGCGACGTGCGATGGGCAAGTAGTAGAATTCAAAGGAACCTAAGGACGTGCTCGTAGTGAACTGCACCATGGGTTGACCAAGTTTCTCCGAACCATCGAACGCTTCGACCTGGTCGGCTTGATTGATGATATCCACGAGATGCACCGACTCCGTTACCCCCCAGAAGACCTTTTTGGCACCCACGGACAAGGCCCACTTCCGGTTGTTGTACCGGTAGTAAGCTTCCCTAAAGTCGAAGTGTGACCGCAGGGGATCGTTCAGACTTCCCCGAAGAAAGGCATCCAGAACGATCTGATGTTTCTTGTCCGGACTCCGGGTACTCCAACGCGGCCGTATCGCCCCTGATGTGAAGTGATCCAACTGACCAGGAAAGGAGCCCGACGTCGGGAAGTACTGATGTTCGATCTCCAGTTCCAACGAACGTTCCGTCTGCCACTTTGTGGAATCCGGCTGGGCAAAAGCCGAATAGGACCATGCCACGACAAGAACAAGGGGAATGGCTTTCATGCTCAATTCTTCAGGCTCTCTTCCGTGAGGTCCTTAGCGGAAAGGGAGGTCTTGAACTTGTATCCGGAGAAGATAAGTTCGGTCCGTTTTCCGTTCTGCAGGTTCACCATGCTCAGCTTATCCGCCTTCCAGTACTTATCCAAGTAGAGCTTGTAGCCTTCGAATATCAGGGTCTTTAGCGGCGACCCTTTCCTGTCGAAGTAATCCACCTTTTCTACACGGTAGTTCTTGTCCAAGTTGTAGTGGGTGATCTTTCTGGAGTAACCGCTTTTGAGGTCTTTGGGTACCATTTCGACGAGAGCGATTTTTTGTCCACCGACCACCTCTTCGCGGAGGAATTTGAAGTCGAATTTTTCAACCTCAAAGGAGGTGAGGTCTTCGAAGGCGAATTCGCTCCCCATGAAAGGCCCTGACTTGTTTGCTGACGCCAAACGCTTCACCCGTGCCACGCTCGGCAAGAATATCCATTGGTCATCGTCTCCTGTTCTATGTGTGTAGGTCAATGTTTTTGTTCCGCTCACATCTTTGGGACTATTGAAGCTGATCAAGGATCTTTCTCCGTCACCCTTCACTTCCAGTGTTTTGTTGGTGAGCAGGTTGGTCGTGCTTTGCCCGTTCTTATTGGTCAAGACCATTTTGGTTTCAACCTCATAGCTGGTAAATCCGGCATCGGCATTCTTTGCCTTTCGGGCGATATCAAGTCCGCGATCGTCCGCAACAGAGAACGCAAGTGAAAGGAGTGACGTAACGACCAATGTTCTGGTCAGTAATGCAGTTTTCATGTTACTCATGGTTTGGGTTGAACGTTCGTCTTATCTATGCTGACAAGCAGCATAGGGAGCGCGGTGAAGCACATCACGAACGATGCGAGAAGAATGATGATCGTGATGAGTGCGAGTGAGGAGTTGATGAGGAAGGAGGACTGTGTGAGCAGAAAGAACCCAACACAGAGAATGACGGTGGTCGCAGTGATGGCTGTGCCAACCTTATCGAAAGCGTAATGGACTGCTGCTTTCGCGTCGAGCCCCTGTTCTTTCCGGGCGAGTAGGTATTTGGAGATGAAGTGGATCGTGTTGTCCACAATAATGCCCAGGGTCATGCCGAAGACCGCTGTCATACCAAGGTTCACGTAACCCAAGATGAAGTACCAAAGGCCAAATCCGATAAGTGCAGGAGCCACATTCGTCACAATGCTCAAAAGGCCATATTTGAAACTTCTGAAGGTGATGATGAGGATCAACGTGATGAGCAAGGCCGAGATCAAGGCCCCTTGGATCAAGCCGGATACTTGCCGCTCACCAATGTGGGCGAACATCAGCGTTAGTGATGCTCCGTCCGCCACCATGTGTTTCGGCGCATTCTTTTCCAACCAGCCCTTCAACCTCTCGGAGAAGTCGATCATCTGCCTCGATGGCACTTCTTTAAGGGTTACCGTGAAGCGGGTCTCTGATTTGGCATTGTTCACCTGGTTGTTCATATCGAGACCATAGGGAAGCGATAGCTCGTACAGCAACAGGAACTGAGCTGCCTCCTGCTGGTTGTCGGGGATGCGATAGAAGGCCAGGTCGTCGCCGTGCATGGCTTTGTTGACCCGCTTGGAAACCTCAGTGAACGAATTCACGTGGACCACCTCAGGTTGTTCCTTCACATATTCGGTGAACGCTTCGAGTGTCTTCAGGTATGCCGGATCGTTGATGCCACCATCGCCGACGGAGGGTATCGAGAACTCCAAGTTGTAGATCCCAGTGAGGTTGGCGTTGATGAAATCGGTGTCCTTCCGGAATTGTATCGTCTCATCGAAATACTTGATGAATTCGTCGTTGAGCGCATTTCTACTGGTGAAGTATGAACCGACTAACGTTGCAGCCACTGTGGTGTAGAGAATGGGATTTTTGTACCTGAAGAGGAAGTTGACATAGCGGGCCGAGAAGCCTGTGGTCTGCTGCGAACTACGGGTGCTGATCTTCGCCTTGATCGGAAGGATCGCAAGTAGCGCGGGCAGACCTACGAGCGAGTAGAGATACGCGAACGTCATCCCGATAGCGGAGATGTTCCCGAAATCGGCGTAGGGTGGCACGTCGCCGGTATTGAGCGACAGAAAGCCGATGATGGTGGTCAGCGATGTGATCGTGACCGGAATGAAATTGATGCGCAGGCTTTCCACGATCGCTTCGTCCTTCTTCCAGCCGTCACGGAGCAGCTTCAGGAAGGAGATGGTGATGTGTATGCAATCCGCAATGGCCAGCGTGGCGATAACAATGGGGGCATTGGCTGAAGCCGATGTCAGATCGATCCCGAGCAGTGCAGCGGTGCCCAAGGTGGAAGCGATGGAAAGACAGACAACCACGAATGAGCTGATGGAACTGAAGATCGACCTGGTCGAAAGGAAGATCATCATCAAGAAGACGACAAAGACCAACGGCACAAGTGTTTGGCCGTCACTCTGGGCAGTTTCGGAGAAGGCGTTCTCCAACATGATGTTGCCGGATAAGTGGACCTTCATGTTGGGGTGCTTTGCCATCCATTCCGTGGTCTTGTTCCGGAGGAAGGCTACGACCTTGGGTGTTGCTTCATTCTCATCAGGAAGCTTGCAGGAAATGTTGATACCGGTCACCGTACCGCTTGCATTGATCAAGCGGTTCCGGAGTAAGGGCTCGTTCAGGGCGACTTGTTTGATGTTCTTGATGTCCTCGTCGGTCAGCGAGGAGGTTTCCTCCACCAGATCCGAGACGAGGAGGTCATCGCCCATGGCCCTCGTATACTGGAAATTGGTGATCGCATCTACACGAAAGGAGTAGGGCGTTTGCCAAGCGCTATCGACCAATTGCTTGATGGCTTCAAGCGATGCGGGACTGAACAGGTCCCCACTTTTATCCTCAATGGCGATGAGGACGTTGTCATCGTCCGAGTAGATCTGTTCGATCTTTTCGTAGGCCTGTAGTTGGGGGTTCTCCTTGCTGAAGAAGACCTTCGAGTCAGCGTTGAACCTCAACTTGCCAAAGCCCGCCATGGTCATGCCCGCAATGACCAAGGTGAGTATCAGGAACCACCACTTTCGTTTGACAACTGTGGAGGCAAGCTTGGTTGTAAAGCGGTCCATGGCGTTTGCTTGATGTTGTTGTGGTTCCATTGAGTGAGTTGGTCAGAGGTCATTTCTGCCCAGAGGTCGGTTCATGGGCCAGTGGTTGGGCGGGGGGTTTCTGGTCGCTTGGCTGGTGCCCGGCTTCGGGAACGTGTGATAAATGACTGACGGTCATAAAATGTTCGATAGGTCACTATTATTTTTTCACGTCCCCATGTGCTGGGTGCGACATCATCTGACACCCAGCCGTTCAGGTCGCGGCTCGGTGCGCTGACTTCAACCAAGGTTGAGCGGGCTCCGGTCGAGACTCTGGACGCCCTACTGGTCGATATTCCGGACTATACGACCGGACATGACCGCGTGACAAGCTTGAACAGCCATAAGGCTCTGAGCTTTTGCCAGTTCGCAGCTGCGAACCCAGCAGTGGCCTCTTTCATGCCGACCTGGCAGAACAAACACCAACGCGGGAGCCTATCTCTTTTGAATTCCCCTGCAGAAAGTCTCAATGAAAGAATCAAGGATCTGGCTCTCGGTGATGCTCAATTTGCTTTTGATCAGGACGCCACGCACTTTGAGCATCTGCAGAATACCTACGGTGGTGCCCCACAAGATCATCGTTACGTGCAGAGGGTCGAGGGCGGGATTCAGCTGTCCCTCTTTCTGGGCGTCGAGCGCGATCCTGGAGACGAATAACGTAATTGCATTGCTTGATCCATACATCTCTTCCGACTCGTCGAACGTATGGTTCGCTTCATACAGCGATACCAGGTCGTAGTAAAGCGGGTTCTTCAGATAGAAGCGATAGTTGATCCGTATGATCTCAGCGAACTTATCTATTGCCGAAATGTCAAGGGCATCAACCTTCTTGAATTCTTTGAGCAGAAGTGTTCTGGACTTCACGGTAAGATTGCCCAAGATCTCCTCCTTGCTCTTGAAGTAGAGGTAGATGGTACCCTTCGCGAGAGAGGTCTCTTCAGCTACTTGGTCAATATTCAGTCCGTGAAGACCATTCGCCTTCATGATCCGCTCAGCAGCTTTCAAGATCTCATTCTTGCGCTTGAGCTTCTCCTGTATCTTCCGTTCAACTGTTTTGCTCATTGCCAGATTTGTTCACGAGTAGGAAGAAGAGCAATGGTTTTCGAATGGAACAGGCGAGACCATCAGGAATATGGAACAGGTTCAATGTGGCGATATCCACCAAGCGATGAGATGTTGGTTCGTTGTATGGTGATCAGTGGTCATGAGCGGTCAGAGCGCGAGGAAGCCTTACGTGACCCAAGTGGTTAACAAAGCCCAATGTGCCGGAGGGATGACATACAAGTTCTGAAGGTTCAGTAGTTTGACCGAGAATAGGAAGCACTCTTCGCAGGCATGGTAAAGCTTACAGCCTTCATCTTGGCCCGCAAGATAAACGTACTGCTACCTCACGTTGTGCGTTTGGCAGTGGAATGGACACTGCTGATAACTCGGCTCTTGGCATAGCTGAATACCTCGCGCTGTTTTAGGCCAACCGATTTGTGAATTCAATGTGGCCAAGATTGATTCCTCCTTGTCGCAAGGGTGGCTCGCACATTGGGTTAGCGCCACTGGTGACCGTCAAGCTGTTAGAGCCTGATCAGAGGCAAGTCCGGTCGCCAGTAGCTTCCTAACCTGCACAAGGGTGGTCAGAAGTGACCATAAACACCTTCGAAGTGATTTACCGAACCACGGCGCAATTTCCACCGCTACTTTAGCCCACATGCGCGTCCTCCTGTTCCTCTGCATCCTCGTTCCGCAGCTGTTGGCGGCCCAGGTATATCCATCGATAGATCCCTTCACAGAAGCGCTGCTCGGTGCTTTTCACACCGGTGATGCACGTCAGTTCGAGCTGTTGTTGAGCACCCGCACTGACCATGCACTCGTGGTGAAAGCCGTGGAGGATGCGGCACCCACGGACTGGATGGATAGTTTGCAAACCAAGCCCCATCCAAGCACGGTGAAGTTCCGGGCTGCTTGCCTCTCTCTGCGGGCTTTCGGGGAGGAGCAGGGCATCGTCTGGAGCGACCTGACCCCGCTGCATCCGGAAGAGCTTACGAACGTGAAGCGTCAAACCACCGACGGCACCGAACGCTTGTTGCAGGCAACGGAATTCCGTTTCCCCTTCGAGTCCGATGGTCGCTTGTTCGCCATCCGGGTCGACTTCTTGTTGAATACCGGCAAGGAATGGAAGGTCGGCAACGACGCGCTCTGGCTGGAAGCCTACATCGAAGCGGTCCATGGGCCAGGGTCTTGGGTGCGGCTGGCGCCGTGAAGGTGCATGAATGGGTTTCCTCGACGAGAGCAGGATCCTGGTAGCCGGTGGCTACCTACCGTAGGCCACTTTAAATCGCAGCCAAAGGCTATGAAGCTCCGGTCATTTTGCACGTAGCCGTAGGCCAAACGCAGCGCGGAATGACCCAAGGTGGGTGTTGTGCGATGAGTGAGGTTAACCCTGTTGCTTAAAGATGAGGTCGAGGATGACGGGGATGGAGATTTGTTCGTAAGGTGCTGAAAATGAGTGCCATGGCCCTATTTTAGGATTTGACTGGAAGGGAGTATTCAAAAAAGGAATCAAAAAAGGAGGTTGGTCCACCGCAGTGTATCCCCCCAAACCACCGCCGGGTATTCCTCCTACCTCCGCCTCGTTGCGCTGCCGTTCACAGGCAGGCCGTCATGCAGGTTAATGAACACCATGGCGACCGCTGGCTCACTGTTGTCCGATGTTATGCGAAGCGCACATGCCCCTTCATTGTTCTTCGAGAACGGACGCACCTTTCGTAAAGTCCCCTGAGGTCCATTCCCACGATCCGTGCAGGCGGATCTTCCCATTGGGCAGCACTTCGGGTGTTGAGCGGCAGATGCCGGTCATCAATTCATTGCGGTCGTTGACCTAGTGGTAGCGCAGTTCGATGCCGCCGCGTTCGTCCACGATCCCGAACAGATGGCCCTGTTGGATCCGGCCACCGGAATACGCGGAGGTCAGGATGTTGCCGGCCTGGCGATACCGGAAGACTGTTTCGTCCGAGGTCTCCCCATTCTCCAGACCACCGAAGGGTGTCCTCCCAAAGCTCCGCCGGGTCTGTCCGCTGCTCGCGAGGCTGTCACTGCGAGGCTCGGCGAAGCAATGCGAAGCGATGAGCGGCCGACCCTGCGGATCGAAGCCGCTCTCACCACGCCATCTTCTCCGGGACCTGCAGCGTCAGTAGATCCTCTGCCGAATGCCCTCCTCTTCGATCACGGTGAAGCGTCCTTCGAGCACAGTGCCTGCCTCCAATGTTTCTCGGATCAGCCTGGCGGCCGCTTGTGGATCTTTGCCACGGTAGCGCAGGAAGAGCACAGCTGGCGGTGAATCGATGCCTCCCTTGAAGATCAACTCGCCATAGTCCTTGTCGAAGGTGAGGATGATGCGACCCTCTGCCTGCGCCATGGCGATCACCTCCTGGTCCGAAATACCTGGTGCATCCCTACGTAGGGTCTCCTGAATAAGTCCTGCGCCTTCATCACGCAGCGAGCTGACTTCTCCTGGTAGAGTGGCTGATGACAGTGCGGATCTCCCAATTTCGCTTTGATACCCCATGATGCAATGACCTGCATAGCGTGTATGTCGATAGCGTGTGCTGGACTT
>Ga0105045_10004695_pt1 | contig 11902 bp, 10 predicted proteins | sample MAT02_FD_78089 | JGI IMG/M metagenome (GOLD analysis project Ga0105045, IMG submission 78089) | Freshwater microbial communities from Lake Fryxell liftoff mats and glacier meltwater in Antarctica - MAT-02 (megahit assembly) | ecosystem: Environmental > Aquatic > Freshwater > Ice > Liftoff... | reverse complement strand
GCGGGTGTGGTTCAGCCTCTTCAGCGGAACGCTCGGCATGCTCGCGACGCTGCTCTTCATCTCGGGCCACTTTCTCGGCATCGGCCTTGGCGGCATGGAGCGGGTGGCCGCGTATCCGATGACGGTGTGGCAGATCGTCACGGGCATGGCACTCCTGCGCGGCGCTCAGCGGAGTGTTTTGGGGACGTAGCGGACATCGGGAAGGCTGCGGAAATCGTCATCCTGTGTCCAGAGAACGCCGCCGACACGCAGCGCCGTGGCATAGATGACACTGTCGGTCAGCGGCAGCCTGTGCTTCCCCGCGACACGCGCGGCCGACAACGCGAGCTCCGCATCCAGATCGATGACCGTGCCCTGCTGCATCACGGCCGCAATCTGCAAGGCGTCGCGCTCGCCGCGCTCGCGGGTGACGATCTTGAACACTTCGAGCAGGCAGATGGTCGGCACGACCAGTGCCGCCGTGTCCTCGATCGCGGCGGCGAATTCCACCGCGGCAGGTTCGTCGGCGAAATAGGCAAGCCACGCCGATGAATCGACGACGTTGGCGCGAGGTACGGCGATCGTCATGCGTCAGACCCGATCGGCGTCGCGTTCAATCGTGGTATCGATGCCTTTGAGCGAACCGCGCAGCGCTGCCGCGGGGCGCAGTGGGATCAATTCCACCCGATCATCGTAGGCCAAGGCCTGCATTTTCTGGCCAGGTGCAAGGTTGAGGTGCTCCCGAACCGCGCGGGGAATGACGACCTGATATTTCGGCGAAATCGTGACGACATCCATCTGAATCTCCATCGATGCGTTAGCTGTATGACGACTACTGCATCGATGGGATATACGAGGTGTCATATGTCGATGGTAGTCATGGACGTCACACCGCAGTCAGTCTGCCTGCACATCCAACACCGTCGCGACACTCGTCGCGCCACTGTCGCCTTGCTTGATCTTCGGTATCTGTTCGGTATTGTCCTGTGTCCGACCCCGGACCCGGACACTGATCATGCCTGCACCAGCTGCTGCCCTCGACGCCCTCCGCCATGCCCTCGACACCGTGGTGGAGCGGGAGCGGCCGCGCGACGATCCGTCGTTGCCCACGGGGCTTGGGGCACTGGACACGCTGCTGGGTGGCGGCCTGCCCCGGGGACGGCTGTCGGAGCTGCAGGCCCCGCGCGGGCAGGGGCGCACGACACTGCTGCGGGCCCTGGTGGCGCACACCCTCGCCTCGGGACGCTGGGTCGCCATCATCGATGCCCAGCGCACCCTGGCACCGGCCGACTGGGCACGACTGGCCAGCCCGTCGGCCAGCGGGCCGGGCGCGATCGGCACCACGCCAGCCCCGTCCCGCCGCGTCGTGCCTTCGGTTCCGGAGACCAGCCGGCTGGCCGTGATCCGCCCCAACGATCCGGCCAAGGCACCGTGGTGCGCCGACGTGCTGCTGCGCTCTGGCGCCTATGCCATGGTGGTACTGGATGGCGTGCCGTCACTCCCACGAAGCACGATCCTGCGCCTCACACGCCTGGCACATGATCGGCAGGTGGTGTTTCTGCTGGCCTGTGATGCGGAACAGGCCGCGCCCACGGTCGGCGCGTCGGTGCGATTGGGAATCCGGATCGAATCGAGCGACGCTGCACAGATGGCTTTACGATGGCGTGATGCGGGCTCCATGAAACGGCAGATGCGTCTGGTGGGGAAAGGTGTCCCTGCAGAGCCGGAGGGCGGTGTGCTGCCGACAGCACCGTCCATGGCGCTGGCCGTGACGGTGGCCAAGGGCGGCCCGCCAGCCACGATGCGCCTGCCATACGTGATCACGTCGTCGCGTCGCCTGGGGTGCCATGCGGAGGTGCCCGATCGGCGCGGTGTGGCCAGACAGACGCCAGCGCCGCCGACTGCAGCAGGTGCCGGTGCCATGACGGCTGGCGTGAATCCGGTGGCGCGTGCGATCAGTCGTGTGGACCGGAACCCACATGGCCGCCGGGCGGCGGAGTCGCGGTACGGTCGGCGGCGCTGAGCTGTGGTGTGCCACGACCATCATTGACTCTGTTCACGCGGAGGCGCGAAGCAACGGAGGAGGCGAGGGCTCTGCGCAGCGCGTGCGGTCGTCAACTGCAACGGCGAACGGCAACTCCTCTCACACGGAGTCGCGGGATCACGGAGGGTTCTACCCGCCGGCGACGGTCGGCGCAGGGCGAAGGCCCCAAAACGGCTTCGGGAACTGCACTCGCGAGACGCTGTTCACAAGCATTTGCAGTTCTCCGTGAATCCGAGGCTCCGTGTGATGGGAGTTGCAGTTCGCAGTTCACGGCCGCGCGCAGCCCTGCCGTTGTGCCGTTGTGCCGTTGTGCAGTTCTGCGGTTTCTCAGTTCTGCGGCTGTTCAGTTCTGCGATAAACGCCGTTGCCGTTGCCGTTCCAGCCGCAGTGGCCGCAGTGGCCGCGGCGTCGGCGAGGCAGACGTTCGCGCAGGCGGAATCGAGCAGTGCGTCAACGTTGCGGCCCGCCGCCCAGCGCGTTGAGTATGACGCGTTCCGACAGCGGCACGATGCCATCGCAGGCTGCGAGCGTGCGCTGCAGTTCACCTCGCAGCGCGATGAGCTGCGCCAGTTTTGCCTCGACATCCGCCAGCTGCGATGTCGCAATGCGCTGCCGTCACACCAGCGCGGTAAGCGAGCTCGCCGATCGTCATGCCGCTGTCGGCAGCGCGCAGCGCCTCGATCGCGCCTGGTTTGCTGGCCGACTGGTTCACCGGCGTTCCGGGGCGACTGATCATGGCGGATCGAAGGCGGGAGTCGACCGTGTACCGCAGGTGGGAGTCTGAAGCTGACCGCATGAGGCTCCGACGCCAAGCCCCCGCCGGGACCGTGTGCGGCTGGCCGAGCATGGACGGGTTGCCGTTCGGCGCACGGGAGTCTCACGGCGCGCCGGCGCTGCCTTGAATCCAGCGACCGGCGTGGTGCGCAACCCTGCCGCTTCGCGACCGGCAGCCGGCGCTCCGGTCGCCCTGCGCGGCGTCGGGTGCAAGCCCGCCGTCGATCATCTGCGCGTACAGAGTGACGCAGCGCAGAACCTGCGAATCAATGTGGACACTGGACGGACCATCGTCGATGCCGATCTCGGCTTCCTCGACCCTGACGTCGATCCGGGTGTCGATGCGCTCGTTCATGACGCTGCATACCGCACGCGTGATGACGATCCGCAGAATGTCACGGAACTGTATGAGATCTACGCGGCACGTGACGTACTGGTGGAGTTTCCCGCCGTATCGGAAGGTCCCGATGTCAGCCGGATGCTGACGGTTGGCGCGCTCGGTGTGGGCACCGACGCGGCGCTCGTCTTTCACATCCCTGATACGCTGCACGGCACGGCGTATGGGCTGCTCTGCGAGTCAGCGTCCGGCAAGTCCACGCGCTACGCCATCGATCTGGAGACAGGTCGTGCCACGCGTGTCGGACTGCTGGCTCAGCCGAAGTCCTGACTCGTCAGCATAGCGATGGCTCCGTGAGGCGCGCAGGCGAAAATGTGAAAGGCACGGACCGACATCGCAGCGACGCGTGTCGGTTCGTACTGTGCTGACGGCTTGCGGTGGCCCCGCAGCATCGCGGCATCGTGAAAGACACGTCGCGCGCCACCCGCCTGCCGTCGCTGCACTACGGCACGATCACCGTTCGGAACGGAGCCTGATATGCATCGAGTGCATCGAGCACACCGTTGACGGCATCCGCTTCCAGCGGAATCGTGCCGATGTCAGCCGGACCGAGATCGAGAGTGCGGGACTGCGTGAAGATCATCAGCTCGGGGAGCTCCGACAGCAGATGGTCGTTGGCCCCCACCAGCTCGACTTCGGGACCAAGCACGGTGCGATACACCGGCAACGTCATCGGGTGTGAATGAATTCCGACGGCGACGGCGCGACCATGCACGGCCAGCGCCTGCAATGCCTGCAGCGTGACCGCGGGCGCGCCGACGAGATCCAGCGCGACATCGACGCCCATGCCATTCGTGAGCTCGCGCACTCGCACCACCGCGTCGACATCGACCGCATGCACCGGCACCGCGCCCAGCGACTCGGCAACCTTCAGCTTCGCGGCATCACGGTCAACCGCAAATACGCGTGACGCACCAAGAGCACTCGCCAGTTGAATGGCGGAGATTCCGAGACCACCGAATCCGAACACCGCGACACCTTCTCCGGCCGCGAGTCGGCCGCGACGCAGTGCGTGCAGCGCGGTCGCCGACGAGCACATCATCACCGCGCCGTGCACGAAACTGATCGGCTCCGGCAGCCGGACTGCATTGCGCGCGGGTATCGTCACGAACTCCGCGTAACCGCCAGCGCGCTGGGCACCGATCATCTGATAGGACAGGCAGAACTGCTCGCGTCCGGCCACGCAGTGCACGCAGGTCGTGCAGGAGACGACGTAATGCACGCACACCCGATCGCCGAGTGCGAGGTCGCGCACGTTTTTCCCGAGTTCCGCGATCTCGCCGGCGATCTCGTGGCCCGGAATCAGCGGAAGGATCGCCGAGCTCGAGCCGCCCTGCCTCAGATGCGCATCGGTGTGACAGATCCCCGAGGCGCGAACCCGCACCACGACGTCGTCGAGACCTGGTGCGACGACCGGAATGTCGACGGCGACCAACGGATGGCCGAGTGCTTCGAGACGGAGCGCGCGCATTGGCGAGGCGTGGGTGGATAGTCGATCTGCTGCAAAACGGGTGGTCATGCGGAATGCCGCGGCGGGAACATAGACGATGCATCCTGAATGTGCGTCGGTCTTCCGTTTGTTGTGCCTTGCGGCCGCCGGTGCCGCAGGCCAGGCAGGAGAACACTACGGATGGCACGCACGCGACGGCCCACCCACCTTGCGTGTCACGACCCGCATCACCGATCCATATCCTCACACGCGATCCAATGCGCTCCACACGCGCCGCCGTGATTGTCCTGATGGTCGCCGCCGGCGCCGCCGTGATGCTGGGTCTCTCCGGCCTCGGCTATCAGCAGGAGCTGTGGACACTGCGCACGGCATTCGCGATGGTGAAGTGGTCCGCATACGTGGGCATCGTCACCGGGCTGATTGCTCTTGCTGGACTGATTGTGGCACGCCGGCAACGCACGGTAATGCTGTCGTACGTGGCCGCACTGCTGCTCTGCAGCGTGACGGCAGCACTGCCCTGGAGCTGGCAGCGGAAAGCGAGAAGCGTACCGGCGATCCATGATATCACGACCGATACGCAGGAGCCGCCAGCCTTTGTCGCGGTACTGCCACTGCGCGCCACGGCGAAGAATCCGGCGGAGTACGGTGGCGACAGCGTCGCGGCACTGCAGCGCGCCGCGTATCCCGACGTGATCCCCGTATCGCTGGCGGTGACACCGGAGGTTGCGTTCGCGAAGGTGCGCGCGGCGGCAACTGCCATGCAGTGGGAGCTCGTCGCCGCCGACTCGGCAGCTGGACGTCTCGAAGCGACCGCCACCACCCGCTGGTTCGGCTTCAGGGACGACGTCGTGATACGCGTGCGAGCTGAAGGCACCGGAAGTCGGGTCGATGTCCGCTCGCTCTCGCGCGTCGGCGGGAGCGACGTCGGGACCAACGCAGAACGGATCCGGGCCTTCGTCGCGCTGCTGACGCCGTAGCCTGATCCGGGCATGCGACTGGCGCCGTCCACGACTGTACTGTCGCGGCGACCCGGGCATGTCTCGCGTAAACGTAGAGCTGGCGCTCTGCGATTCGTGTAGCCGAGCGACGCGGCGATGGGAGCGATGGACTCGCTGAGGCTCGTCAATCGCTGGCCCGCCGCCATCCCACCTGCATCGTCCAGCAGCGCGCGGGATCGTCATGCATCACCGTCGTCACCGACATCATTTGCATGTCGGCGAGCGAGAACCGCCAAGCCACGCGGCCGCGCGACCCTTCCCCGAGATGCAGGCGCAGTGCGAGAATTCGTGAATCACCTCCAAGACCGTCAGTCTCGCGATCGAAGCGCTGGGTGCAGAACTCGGAGGGTATGACCTTCCATTGCTCGTCACTGCCAGTGTGGTGTCGCCAACGTGCCGTGGCGACAGGAGGATGATGAATCTTGGTTTCAGCCAAGGCACACCCCGGAGCGATTCCAACGGTATTGGGAGGATTCACAACGTCAGCGCGCAACAGAATACATGCCCCGTTGCGATGCGACTTTGGCGACACTGCACGAACGATGTCACAACTGGCGCAGGGACTGCACGCCAGGCGACCCTGTCAGCAGCGAGCCGGCTGTGCCCGTCTCACGCCAGTACTGGTAAGCAGTTTCAGGAGGGGGTTGACCTTGTAGCTGCCACAACGTTCAGATTATCCTTTGCCATCAAGCCTCAGTGACTCGGCTCGGCTGTCGTCGTACGATTTTTCATCCTCGAGGAGCCCATGATCAACCGTGACCTGAATACAAAAAGCGACGCCTGCTGCTGCACCTGCGCGAGCTGTACCTGTAGCTGCGGCTGCGATGTTGGCCCCTGTTGTGGCTGCTGCACGAACTGTTGCTGCTGCGGCTGATGCGTGAGCGTTCCGCTATCGTGAGCACTCACGACAGCGGAACGTGACTGAGGGGTGAACTCGACGCCGGAACATGCAGTCAAATGGTCGAATGTTCCGGTGGGAGGATAACGTCGTGCCCTGTGGCTGAAGACAATGGCGCGACCGTGAGGCGATCGCGACAGGGTGAGCGGAACTATCTCCCGCGACAGGATGGCGGTTGCTGCGTCGGGTGAGCATTCTGATGATGCGTTCGACATTTAATATGTCTTGCCGCTCACGTCACGCATTGCCGGTGCCGTGCGCATCCGTATCACTGAGGTCATCCCATGTCGCACCGCGTCTGGCGTGTGTACCGCGCGAGCACGCTTCTGCTCGCACTCGCCGGCGGAATCACCACACTCTCGACGGATGTGCGAGCGCAGGCCGCTGCCACAGCGCCGTCCCAGGATTGGTCTGCCGTCTATGCGGCGATCGGCCGCGCCGGTATCGCGCAACCGGGTGGCGTGCAGCGCTACAACTTCCCACGCAATGATTTGCAGGTCACAGTGCACGGCGCCGGCGCGGCCGTGCTCCTCAAGTCGTCGTTCGCACTCGGCGGATGGATTGCGATGCACCGGACCGGCACGGGCGACACCGTGATGGCGATGGGCGATCTGGTGCTGACGGAAGCCGAGATTACGCCGGTGATCACGGCACTGCAGGCAGGAGGTATCGAACAGTCGGCGTTGCATCACCACATACTGCACGAATCGCCACGCATCTTCTACATGCACGTGCACGCGATCGGCCACGCCGTGGCGATCGGGCGTACGCTCCGTAACGCCATCGCAGTGACGAAGGCTCCGGCGCCCGCGGCCGCGTCAGCTGCCACGCCGGCCGCGATCGATCTCGACACGACTGCCGTCGCCCGTACGCTCGGCTACGCGGGACGAGTCAACGGTGGTGTGTATCAGGTAAGCGTGCCCCGAGCGGAAGCAATTCGTGACGGCGCGATGGAGGTACCGTCATCGATGGGGCTCGGCACCGCAATCAACTTTCAGCCGACTGGCGGCGGCAAGGCGGCGATCACAGGTGACTTCGTGCTGCTGGCGTCGGAAGTGAACCGCGTCATCCGTAGTCTGCGCGAACACGGTATCGAGGTGACGAGTCTCCACAACCATCTGCTGAACGACGAGCCACGTCTCTTCTTCATGCACTTCTGGGCCAATGCGGACGCGGTCACGCTCGCGGGCGGACTGCGCGCGGCACTCGAGCTGACCAACGTCCGGCGGCCGGTGGCACGGTAGCGGTAGAATGGAGTGCGACCGCTCTCTGACGTCGGTCGCGCCGCTGTCTTCCTTCACTCACCCTCGCCCACCGGAGTCATGCGGTCACTCGTCGCCGTCGCGCTGCTCGGGCTCTCCACCAGTCTGGCCGCACAAACCAATTATGACACGGTGCAGGTTCGCGCCGTGCAACTCTCGCCGGGATTGCATGTCCTGTTCGGCGCCGGCGGCAACATCGGCGTGTCGAGCGGGCCGGATGGCACGTTCATCATCGACGACCAGTTCGCGCCGCTGACACCGAAGATCGTCGCGGCAATCAAGACGATTACCGACAAGCCGGTGAAGTTCGTGGTCAACACGCATTTTCACGGTGACCACACCGGTGGCAACGAGAACTTTGGCAACAGCGGTGCCGTGATCGTCGCGCACGAGAATGTGCGGAAGCGCATGTCGTCCGAACAGTTCATCGCGGCGATGAATTCAAGGGTGCCCGCCGCACCACACGCGGCACTGCCGGTGGTGACGTTCACCGAGGCGATCACGATTCACCTGAACGGCGACTCGATCGTCATCATGCACGTGAGCCCTGCACACACCGACGGTGATGTGGTCGTGCATTTTCTGAAGGCGAACGCAATCCACATGGGCGACGCGTTCAACAACACCGGTCTTCCATTCATCGATCGCTCGAGCGGTGGTACGTCGGCCGGCATCATCAGCTCGGCGGACCTGGTCTACGGCATGTCGAATGCGCAGACGAAGATCGTGCCGGGTCACGGGCAGATCACCGACCGCATACGACTGAAGGCGTGGCGCGATGCGGTATTCGCGGTGCGGGAACGTGTCATTCTTGAAGTACGATCAGGGAAGACGATCGAAGCCGTGCTCGCGCTCACGTTCAGCGCGGAATACGAGAAACAGTGGCCGGGCGGTCACGAGCGCTTCATTCGCACCGTGTACGACGAAGTCTCGAAGCGCTGAGAGGACTCTGATCACGCAGAGGCACGAAGCAAGGGAGGTGGGGAGGGATCTGCGCGGCGCGAACCTGCAACTGCGAACTGCAACTGCAACTGCAACTGCAACTGCAACTGCAACTCCCCTCACACGGAGCCGCGGAATCACGGAGAAAACTGCAACTTTTTGGGAACACCGTCTCGCGAGCGCAATTCACGCAGCCGTTTTCAGTGTCTGCCCAGCGCCGATCGTCGCCGGTGGGTAAGACCCTTCGTGAACCCGCGGCTCCGTCTCAGGGGAGTTTGACACGTCTCGGTCGCCGCAGAACCTTCGGCTATACGGCAGACTCACTGCAGTGGGATCGGCGTGTTCGCAGCCGGCACCTTCGTCAATGCCAGCGCACCGACTCGCCCACCGAGTTCCTGCCCGGCTGTTATGTCGAACCGGAAGTGGAGGCCGGCGTACATGCGGGCGATGCCGGCCTCAGCGACCTTCGCGTTCAGCGACGCCGCCTGCGCCACGAAAAGGCCACCCAGCACCGCCGCAGCGGCCGACGAAACGCAGCTGTGGGCTGATGGATAGGCCGGGAAGTTCGGGCGGCCGACCGGCGTGGTGATGCCTGGATCCGCCTGGTGCGGCCGCACGTACCAGAACTGGTACTTGGAGTCCCAGCAGCCAATGGTGGCGTCCATCATTGCCATGTGCAGCATCGCGTAGACCCGTGCCGCCCGGCGCTCATTGAACTGCCCGTCAGCGGCGTAGCCCGACGCAAGACTGGTGAAGTAGCCCATCGGACCGGCCGGACCCGATGCACCCTGCCAGAACTGCGCGATCGTGAGCTGGTCTGCAGTGCGTGCCACCGTGATCGCCTTCACCTCGGCCAGCGCAGCCTGAAACTCCGTCGAGCCGACCACCGGCGGCACACCGACACGGAACTGGGTCCCCGAGCTCATGAACCATGGCTTCGCCTCGCCCCAGCGCGGCAACACCGGTGGGATCGGTGCGGTGTTGACCCAGTAGCCGGCGCCGACTGGAATCGTACCGGTCCAGACGAGGGTGGCGCCATCGCTCGCGGCGCGCGCCAGCACGGTCGCAGCAATGGTGCGGCCGATGGTCTCGCCAGCGGTGATGTCGTAGTTCTGCTGGCTCGTGAATGTCGGGAAGTAGGCGCGGTCCGCGGTGACACGTGCGGTGATCGAATCCTGCTCCAGCGGATAGAGCGCGGCGAGCACTGCCGCAGAAGCCGCCGAGACAGCCGCCGCTTCAGACGGACGCCCCGCGGCTGATGCCACTGCGGTGAGGCCGGCAGCCGTGGCGGCGTTGTACTGTGCCACTGCAACGAGCGCGAAGACACGCGCGGTCGCATTCGGGCTACCGCCCTCACGTCGGCCGAGGATGCTGCGCGTCACCTCCATCCAGCGTGTGCTCGCCGGCACCTGACTTGCGGAAAGTGCCGGTCCTTCAGTCAGCATGGTATCGAGCTGGGTCGGCCCCGAATCATCGGAGCAGCCCTGCAGGCAGGGGAGCAGCAACAGTGTTGCGAGCGCGGCGAATCGCATGGCGAGCCTCGGAGGGAAAATGGTGGGTGGTGGGAGTGCCCGGGTGCGCCTGTCGTATTGCCGCCGGGTGACGGCCCAGGCATGTTCCGGCATCTCGTCAGCGCACCCGTCATCCACCTGTGCGTCATTCGCCTGAGAATCGAGCCACGTTGCCCGTGAGCGCCCCGCCGAACGTGACCCAACTGCTTCACCTGGCATCAGCCGGAGATCGATCAGCCTTCGACCGGGCGTTCGCCGCGCTGTACGACGAGCTCGGACGGATGGCACATGTGCAGCTCCGTCGTGAGGTGGAAGGCCACACGCTCGACACCAGCGCACTGGTCCACGAGGCGTACCTGCGACTCGGCGACGGTGACGCGAACACGTGGCGCGACCGATCGCATTTCATGGCCATCGCGGCCACGGCCATGCGACGTGTGCTTGTCGATCATGCCCGGCGCGTCGGCGCGGCGAAGCGCGACGGCGTCGTGCATGCCATCATGCTTTACGACCTGAATGCGCCATCACGGAACCTGCGGGATGATCGCATCGTGGATCTCGACGAGGCGCTGACACGGCTGGCGACGCTCGATGCGCGACAGGCACAGGTGGTGGAGTGCCGTTACTTCGCCGGCTTCACGGAAGAGGAGACGGCGGCAGCACTCGACGTCAGCCTGCGCACGGTCAAGCGCGACTGGGCAAAGGCTCGCAGCTGGTTGTTTCGCGAACTCGAAGCGGTACCCTGACGTGACGACGGGTCGCAGACCGACAGACGACGAATCGCGCGTGCGGTTCCAGCGCGCCGACGCACTGTTCGACGTCGCGCTCGATCGGCCCGTCGACGCGCGCGAGGTGTTCGTTCGGACCGCGTCAGGCGAGGACGTGACGCTGTATGACGACGTGATGGCGCTGCTGCGTGCGCACGACGGACTCGGCGACTATCTCGCCACGCCGGTGACGCCAGACATCACCGCGGCCCGGTTGCAGGCAGCGATCGGCAGCGCGTACGAGTTGCGCTCCCACATCGCGACTGGTGGGATGGCAAGCGTGTATCTGGCCGACGACATGCGCCATGCGCGACGAGTCGCAATCAAGGTATTCACGTTCGACGCGGCTGCCGACAGCAGCAATGGCGGTGCCGCTCGATTCCTCGATGAGATCAGGGTCACGGCGAAGCTCCAGCATCCCAACATCGTGCCGCTCTTCGATAGCGCGGTGGCCGACGGGCTTCTTTACTTCGTGATGCCGTTCGTGGATGGCGAAACATTGCGCCAGCGAATCCGCCGCGACCCGATGCTGCCACTGGACGAGGCGTTGCGCCTCGTGCACCTGATCGCGGGTGCGCTCGAACATGCGCATGCGAATGGCGTCGTGCACCGCGACCTCAAGCCGGAAAACATTCTCCTGCGCGATGGTCAGCCACTGATCGCGGATTTCGGTATTGCGCGGGCCCTCGCGGACGCTGGCGACGTACTGCGCACGCGTACCGGCACGGTGCTCGGCACTCCGCAATACATGTCGCCCGAACAGGCTGCCGGTGAGCGCACGATCGACGCGCGCTCCGACGAGTACGCCCTCGCGACGATCCTGTACGAGATGCTCACCGGAGACGCGCCACACCAGAGCAGCAGCGCGCTTGGCATCCTG
>Ga0105045_10004693_pt1 | contig 11903 bp, 6 predicted proteins | sample MAT02_FD_78089 | JGI IMG/M metagenome (GOLD analysis project Ga0105045, IMG submission 78089) | Freshwater microbial communities from Lake Fryxell liftoff mats and glacier meltwater in Antarctica - MAT-02 (megahit assembly) | ecosystem: Environmental > Aquatic > Freshwater > Ice > Liftoff... | reverse complement strand
GCTTTCTAAAAACTCGCGGCGGACCATCGGATCGAGGCCCGACGTCGGCTCATCTAAAATCAACAACTCTGGATCATGTGCCAGCGCCAATGACAACGCGACCTTGGCACGTTGGCCTTTGCTCAGGTGCTTGATCTTGCGGTCTTCGGCCAGCCCGTATCGAGCCGTCGATTCACGATACTTGGCTAGAAAACCTGTTGGATAAAACGGTGCGACGAACCAGCCGATTTCGGCGACGCTCATCCAATCATACAGAGCCGGTGCATCCGACACATAACCGATCCGGCGGCGGACTTCGAGCGACTGTTTCGTTGGATCAAGGTCACACACGCGACATTCGCCCGACGTCGGCTTTTGAAACCCGGTCAAAATTCGAATCAAGGTTGTTTTGCCTGCACCGTTCTCGCCCAATATCGCGAATACGGTGCCAGACGCGATCGTCAAGTCGATGCCGCGAAGTGCTTCGCACCCACGAAAGTGCATCGTCAATTCCCTAGCAGTGATGACTGCGGACATAGATTAGCCTTTTCCGTTTTTAATCGACTTCAGTTGCTGTTCAACAATCGCCCGAATTTCATCGGCATCGAGCCCACCGGTAAGCGCTTCATTCAGTACCTCGGCGACGCGCTCGGCGATCATCGTTTTGCGCTGTTTGCGACAACGATCAAGCGACCCTTTGCAAACGACGACGCCACGTCCGCGTAGCGTTTCGATGATGCCATCGGCTTGCAGTTCCTGAAACGCTCGCGCGACCGTGTTGGGGTTCACCGCGAGCTGTTGTGACAAGACTCGCACGCTAGGCAGCAGTTGCCCCGAACGCAGTGTTTGCTCTGCGATGGCGTATTTGATTTGGCGAACGATCTGCAGATAGATCGCTATACCGCCGGAAGGATCGACTGTGAAATACATTTTCTGTTGCTTGCTTCAGCCGCTTGATCGCCACGTTTCTAGCGTTCTGGTGTACGCATAAGATAATACAGCTAGGCCGGGCAACGTCAAGAGACATTCCAAAACTTTTTTTGTGTCATGCAACCCGAGGGTGCTAAAGCTCAAGAATGCTTCGTCCACTCATAGTCGCTGGAACAGGCAGGCCGAACTCAGGCAACATCGACTGCGTTATATGGCAACCAATTTCGCTGCCACGCGGGCAAACCGACGATGGAAGGCCATTTTCGCATACGGTGTTCGTTTCTGGTTTCCAATTTTGTCATCGCGTGTTCAGCGATCAGCTTTGCGTAGCGAGACTTGCTTTCAAGTGAGTCAAACTGACCGAGATAGTGGCCATGGCCTTTGATCGTAACTATCGCTTGGCCGCTTGCCTTGTGGAACCGTTAAGAAGGAGGAGCACCTCGTTTTCGACATGCCACGTGGTACGCCGCCAAAGCAACCGGTAGTACGACCGGATTAAACCTGGGAAAACGCCGCACGGAAACATATTCGGTAGCAACGTAAAGTGCTAAATCGGCCGGGTTTGAGATAGCGACGCTGACGGGGCTCGAACCCGCAACCTCCGGATCGACAGTCCGGTGCTCTAACCAATTGAGCTACAGCGCCGTTTAAGGCCATCGTGCTAATGCTGGGCGGATTATATCTGCCACAGTGATGTCTTCAAGCCCGGATAGGCCTGTTCTTGATTTCGGTGCCCAGGTTTTTTAATTTGCCGGGTTTCCGCGTCCGATTGCAACGTTTGGACCGTGTCTGCGGATGACAAAGTGTCTGTTTCCAACTCCAAATGCCTCAACTTTTTCGATTTTTCTCAATCGGAAGCTGACACGACCTAGGTTTTAGCGATTCCCAAGCTCGGATTGAGTTCCCAGAAAAAGAAAAAGTTTGCCTTGGATTGCCCCAGCCATGAAATTCACTCTCGCCATGTCGATCAGTAGTTGGTTCAACGACGCGTTTTACGAACTCATCCATTACTTCGACCATCTCAACAGCACTGAATGGGCAATCATCAGTGCTTCCGCCGTAGCATTTGGCTTCATGTGCCTCAAGGGACAGTCGCTTCGTGACTAGAGCAGAACGATTGTTAGAGTAGAACGATTGTCCCAATCGTTTGTTCAGGATCTGAGCAAATTGAGACAATTGCTCTACTCTCGGTCGGAAACCGTTGGCGTGCCGAATTGGTATTCGAGCCTTAACGAGTTGATGTTCACATTCACTCGCTGTTGGGGCGGCTGAACGGTCAGCCTTGTGTCAATGTCGTTGTTAAAGCCCTGACAGTCCAAGTCGGTTGAAACATAGGTTTTGGCGTCACGGGTGTCGATCGCCATGACATCCAGCAGCTTGGTTCGGCTACCGGTCGTCAAGTAGTTGGACTTGGCTCGCGACATAAGCACCAATGGCGACACGCTCGATTGCGTCAATGTGCAGCGCCATGGCTCCTTCTCAATCGGAACCTTCCACGCGGTCGTTCCGTCGCTGAGATTTACTGCCCAAGCAGCGACGTCGACTCGAACATGGTCGTCACTTGCGCCAGCGCTAAAGGCTGCCGCAACCGCGTTTTCGTCCGAATCTGACACCGCAGGTAGCAAGACAAGAGAATCGTGTCTTGCCAGGACGTGCAATCCGCTGAGGCTTGGGATCGGATCGACTTTGGCGTCGGACACGACACGGCGTTTTTCCAGATCCCAAATGAGTGTTTCTCCAGTCGTCGAAAGCGCTACCATGTAAGCACTTTCAACGATTCGTCCGAGCACGCGAACATCATCGCCAAGACCCTCAAAAACGTGTTCAAGGAGCGTTTCCCCATTGATCGGATTTTGCAAAACTAACTCACGCTTGCCGTTGCCTAGATCGCGATACAGCAACACCGCGTCATTGGTTGACGCCCAGACCTTGTAATCCGTGAATGGAGTTTCAGACAATCGTCGACCGTCTCGACAATCATATTTTACAATCAACTGCGAGTTTGGTGAAACAATGGCAACCACTTCGCCATCGCAGACAATCGTTCCTCCCTGCGGCCCTTCCATGTTACGCCAACGCTCGCGTCTGGTGACCGCATCCAAGGCAATTAGCTCCTTGCCTTGCAGCAAATAAAACGTATCGCCCACGATAGGACCCAATTGCAATTCGCCCGATTGCGATCCCGTGCCGCCAGTGGATGCGATGTAACTAAACGTGTGATCACCAAAGTCGGTGATGTCGCTGCGTCTTCGAAAGCCGGAGCCGCCGCTGCCTTCTGCTTGCCATGCGCGTCTCCAAAGCACTGGATCTGCTTGTCCATCACGCAGGTCGAACAGGTTCACGGCGATCAATTCACCGCGCAACAATGCGATCATCAATCCGCCGCTGAACATTGCTTGGCGTTTTTGTTCGTCAAGGCGATTAATACCTTCAACCGGAATCGTATGCGGAATCCCAAGAGGGTCGCGGAGGGCTACGGGGCTACTTTCGTCGCTGGTTAATTGCCAGCCCTCGAAGGATAGCCCGGTGACGCGTTTGTTTTCACCTACACTGATTTTTCGCTGCATGCCGATGCGTCCGGCGATCGCCTCACCGGACTGCCTAACGGTGACCGGTCCATCCCATGATTCCGCATAGGTTCCGCCTGCGGACATTCGCGCCAGTTGCTGCAGGTCTTCGCGAAGTTCTGTGGCAGCAAGCTTCGCCTCTGGTTCGTTTTGCATCGCGGCCTGAAGTGCGGCTGCGGCATCCGGCTTGAGTCCACCGGCGGCGTAGACAGATGCAAGAGCGAGGGCTTGCCAAGGAGCGAGTCGTTCGAGGTTGTCAGGCGTGGCAGATGCCGATGCCAAGACCAAACGCTCCATCGCTAGCCACTGTTTGTCTTCCCGATAGCGTTCTAGCAATTGGAGAATCATTTTCTTGCTGCCCGGCAACGAACCAAACTGATGAGCCAGTCGTTGCAGCGACGGAGTTGGCGCGTTGAGATGTTTGTCCAAGTGCGTCGAGATCACCGTTGAAATTTGTTGCCGTTGTTCGGATTCGGTGAGTTCAACGGCTTCTGCAACCCGAGCGCAGATCCAACTATCTAGCGAAACATACCTGGATGACTCTTCGTCGCTGCTCCGCTTTTCCGATTCAAGTGACTGGTCCGACGCGATTCGGGACGACAGTTCAATCAATCGTTTGATCGCTTCGGCTGGCTGATTTCGATCCAAAGCCGAAATCACTTGAAGCTTGATCAGCTCCGCTCGCTGCTTCGGTTGGTCAATCAATGGATCGAGTGTCGTTAGTAGATTCTCGTTGCTCGCGAAGTCCTCCCGCAGAGCACCGAGCATGGCGCTGATTGATAATTGTCTGACTTCATCGTTAGCCGGATCGCAAACACGCGCTTTTTCGAGCCACTTTAACGCATCGCCTCTTTGATTTTGCTCCATCAACAATTGGGCCATGCGGGTCATCATTTCAACGTTCGTTGGATCCGCCTCAAGCGCCGCGATCACCTTGGGCTCCAGTGACTCTTGGCCGTATGCGACGGACAACAGCGTGACGGCTTGGGATATTATTTGTCCATCAATGGCGATTAGATTTCCGAGCGGGAATGAGGTTGTGCGGTGGGCAAGCGATGACCCATCGACAAGCGAAACAGCGATGACCCGATTGAACGATGTTGGCACGAAGTAAGTCGATACCAGCTCACCGGTCGCCGGATGCTTGACCCTGCCAAACATCCCCAGTCCACTGATTTGTTCTCCAGAGTCGAGCCAGCCAACTTTGGTTTTCCAAGTCCGCGACGTACTCTTCAAGGGGCTCGCGACGTCGACGGCGTGAACGTTGTCGTTGCCGACAAGAATGATCACGCCCTCGTGAACTCCAGCAAAATAACGAGCGTTTTTTTGGGTTCGCGCAAACTCTGGCCACCTCTTTTCACCCGTCAATAAATCGAACGCGTAAAAGCGATCAGACTCAATCGGCGTCACGTAAACAGTATTGCCAACAATCATCGGTGTGGAGTCCCACCATCGCTTTAGCGTTTGACTCGGCTGGGAGCCATCTCGACGTCCGCTAACGCTCTGCTGAATCGTGTCATTTCTGTCAATCGCAGCTCCCCACAACAACGAACGGTCGTGAAGGTCAATCGCAACGACAGCACCAGCCCCTGTCACACAAACCAATACGCCGTCTTGGTGACTGATGGTTGCTCCGGCGATGCGACGAATCGGATCCGACTCGATGCCGCCCGACTCAAAGGCAAGCAAGTGTTGACGCCAAATTTCGACACCGGTGGACGCGTCTAAGCAAAGCAGGATGATGTCGCCTGCAATTTCGGCCATGACGTAGAGCGAGTTATCGATGGGAAGGGGTGGCCCAAGGAAAAATGCATCGGCGAGCGATTCATCGCTGGGCACATCACCACCGATCTGCCAAACGAGCTTGCCTTCGGTGGCCAAATCAAGTGCGATCAATGAATTCTTGCCGGTATCAGCCGGACGCGTTCCTTGCATTCCCATCAGCGGACTGAACGTGGCAACTTCGATCTGCGCGAGATCGCCAAGCATATAGACTCGCACGCCGTCGCTGGAGATTCTTCCGTAAAGCAAATCGTTCCAAACTCGTTGCTTTAGCAGCGATTGGCCCGAATCCTCATTTCGCATTCCATCAATTTCGAGTTCCGTTTTCTCAACGTCCTGTTCCGTCTTGAACCAGGGGTACTCCCAAATTCGCTTCCCGGTCACGAAATCGACGCCCACCAAGCGTTCGGTGGTTCGCATCAGGAGGTGATTGCCAATCCGTAGTGGCAACCAACTCGGCGGCGGCAACTCTCCCATTGCCGTCATCGATTCTACGGCTTCGACCAACGTTCGCTCCTGCCTTGAGCTGCCGGTTGTGTCGACGGTGTAAAGCGGATCGGCAAGCGGAAGTTGGCCACCGGCGTTCTCAGGCAACGACTGTTGTCCGGCGAACATTAAAAAGTCTGGCGACGCCTCATTGCGACGTGCTCGTAACGCGATCGATTCGGAAGGAAGTTCGTTGAGTGACCGCAAAAGTTCTTCAGCGAGCGTTTTCGATTTGGCGTCAAGTTTAGGATGTGTGTGAAGTGAATTGATCAAACGGCTTGCTTGCAGGGCGCTGCCTTGCGAGATGGCGCTACTGATCAGTAGCTGCGTTGCGTCGCGGCCTGCTTCGGTATGAAAGAACCGCCGTTTGACTTCCGCTACCGCATTCCAATTGCGTTTCGTCGATGCTTCGTCCAGCAACTTCCGCGCGTCAGCACCGTAGCGAAGTTCATAAGTCACGATCGCTTCGGAACGCAATGAGCTTAGCAAACGGCTGGCCTCGCCAATCAGCGTTTTGCTCAGACGCGGAGGAGGCTGAATCCCGTTGCCAAGGCCTGCGTCGAGGAAGAAATCTTGGCCCGTCAACTCGTCATCGGAAAACGTACGGTCGCGTTGCAAAAGCTCGCCCAGAACCACGACGGCATCGCCATGACGTCCATCGGCGCTCGATTCTTCGGCAGTACGCAACTGCTGTAGGATTGACCGAGGTGGATCGATGAATCGACCCGGTGTCATTCCTTGCTCGATGGGAAAAAACTGCTGTGCGGTAGCACCGCAGGTGAACGCCAGGAAACAGGCTGAGACCAAAATCACTCGAAGCATTGAACAAATCCATCTGCGAAAAACGAAGCGCAATTGACTTCTATTCTAACGCAATGCCACGGCTGGGGTCACTACGAGATGCCCGATCCGATGAAATATCGAGCAAACTGGCTCAGCGATTGGTCGCTGCCGAGTAATATTGTCAAAACATTCGGGACTTTTTGTCGGCCGAAGCAAAGGGGGTCAGCTCCTGAGCGACCATTGCCATCTTGTGCTGCGTCCTTTGGTTGACGGAGAGATGGGTCGATTCATGGGATGGGTAAGTGGTGGCCTGACGAAACGGTGTTAAGGAGGTGGAATTTCATGGTCACTTGCCAAGTTAATTCCGGCTAACTTCTTCCCAGGTACTCTGGGGAGAAGGGTTGGGGATGAGGGGGGAAATCGGTGAAATCATAATAAAATTCGGCGTTCAGAAGCCCCTCACCCCGGCCCCTCTCCCCGAGTACGGGGCGAGGGGAGCCAGATTAACGCCAAAACTTGGCCATAATGAACGGAAAGATGTAACGGAGATTTACTTTCGCAGCTTACCCATTTTTGCCATCGTTTCGTCAGGCCACCCCGAGTACGTACCGAACCCGAAAACTACTCGTGACCCATTTAGAACGCAAGAAGACCCCGCTCCCATTTTCCTACCTCCATTCTTCTAGCTAACGCTTAAATCAGCCAGGATGGAAGACGGTCGGCGAAGCAATTGGGAGGGGAAAGATAGGATATAGGTTCGGGGCTATTACTCAACGACCAGCGGCTGCGAGCATTGTAAAATAGGCGTCTCTCGCCACTTGTAATCTGCCAAGCATCTGTGTTTGCATCTGCGGCTCAACCCGCTCAGGAAAGGTTAGACCCAATTCGTCAATTCTTGCTTTGACCTCTGCCCGTGACAGCGGCCAACCTGCCTCCACGGCAGCGACCAGTTCCGTGATGAGTCCGTCGACGACTTTCGGATCATTGTCGTTTTGCAGTAAGAGTTCAGACAGATGCGCGAACCGTTCGATTGGGCTGTGCTGCTCACGAGTCGGCAAAGTCAGTCCCAACGCCTCGATCCTGGCTTTGATCTCGTCGCTGGTCAAAGGCGTGCCAGCATCGACGGCCGCTTTAATCTCAGCGACAAGTGTTTGAACGACTACCGGATCGTTGCCATTCTCCAACAATTTTTTCTCCAGACGATCTATTCTCACGCCTTGCTTGTTTGGCTCACCGTCGGGTCCCGCTAACGCCAATGTCTCAAGAACCGTAGCGTCAACGCCAGCATCGGAAAGGATCTTAAGGACGTCGGCGCGTGTTAATGGCTCGCCCGCCGTGATCGCTAATGCGAACGCGTCGGTCACGTTCGTTACAACCTCGGCGCTCACTCCCGCCGCAGCTAAGCGTTGAGATAGTCTTTCGGATAAGCGAGTTAAATGAGCTGCTGAGTCAGGGCAATCGTGGCCGTCTTCAACACCACCGTCATCATCGCCACCGTCGGTTGTGCCGTCTCCTGATCCATCGTCGATCTCGTCAGCACCTTCGTCAACCGCGTCATCGTCGGAGCCGTCTGGCGACTCACCGCTGTCAGTTTCATCACCTGCTGTTTCGTCTGTGTTGCTATCATCGACGCTATCATCTGACCCGTCCATGCCGTTGTCTGGATTGCCTCCGTCGTCAACGGTATCCGTGTCGTCGACGGCGACGTCACCCGAGCCTCCGGTGACCAACTTGTCGACCGACGTCACAGCCGGAGTGGCTTGGACTTGGGGCGGCGCGATTGCCTGCATCCGAACGAGAAGTGCTTTTGCGGTCACAATATCAAGATTTGTCGGCAGGGTTCCTGCCTCAATGTCCGACTCCAAGCGACTGATTCGATCTGCCATCGATACCCGGCTTTCTGTCGATCCATCGCGTCGTTCGCGAGCGATTCGGTTGATCACGACAAGAGCGTCGGCTGCGGTTGCCTTTCCGTCCGCGTTGACGTCAACCATGTTGCCGCGAGGCGAAAGACTAGTTTGGCTGGAGCCCTGCGGATTAACACGAGACCGTGCCAATTCATTAATCACCACGAGTGCGTCCAGCGCCGACACGTCACCGTTGCCGTTTGCATCTTCAGGAAGCATGGCGTTGTGGTCGCAACGCAGGTCCCCGGCAAGCATCGCCCGCGACTCGAGCCGTTCGACCCGCAGCGCTTTTCTTTGATGGAATTTTGACATGGATCTGGTCTCGAAGTGACTCGACAGGGTTTAAGGGAGTTTAAACCAGCTTCGGCTTATCAATGAAGGACCGAGGCAGATGGTTTTGTTTCGGTAAAAAAATCGAAACAATTGTTGCTTCTCGCTGAATTTCCAGTTCTTCGATTCGCTGGCAATCAGCGAGAAGTGTCGCTAATTTCCGTTTTGCGGGCAAGCAATCGGGTCTGCTTCGATTCTCGTGAACTTGTCCGTCTCGCCGATACGATGACGACAATTCCCAAGGCGATCGAAGCAAATGTCGAAACTCGCGGATCTCGCAACCACTTCTGCAAAACAGACGCTTTTAATGGATCGCTTTGTTTCCCGCCTGACTGAATCGAAGAGTTCAGGACTGAGGCATTTGCCTCATCAGCCTGAATAAAGAGTTGAACGAGCGCCAGCGGATCCATCGAAGCAACTAACGGACCTTCTGCCCTGGCGATTGACGGAGCCATGTCCAAGGACAACATCCCCTCGGGCCAAGGACCAATACCCCGAGACGCGTCGACTTGGACGAGTTCATTGCCCTGTTGCCGATCTTGTCTTGTCGATGTTTCCGCCAAAGGAAGCTTGTCACGACTTGCGAGTGAAGACTGCTTCGCAACGCGTTCGGCATTCGGCGAAAGTCCTGCTTCCAATCTCAAATCGTGTTCGTCGGCTTCATCCGGCTCGCCCTTGAGTCCGAATTCCGTTGGTTTGTCCTGTGCTTTGCTTGGTTTTGAAGTATCGGGCGCCGAGTCCTTGTTCAACGAAAGCATGCCATCGAGACCCAGCGGCCGTGCCGTGGCCATCTGCGGATTGTAAGCAGAACGGCCCGGCCTTGATGATTCGATCGTCGCAGCCGCTTCCGAAGCATTTACTTCTTCCGATTCTGCGGCTTTTGGATTGACTGAACTTTTATCGGACGTTGACTGCGTGACTGCGTTTGCAACATCATTGAGGCGGCCGTGCAACGAGTCTAACGCGGCAACATTCACCGCCGCCGGGTTTAGAACGACGTGAATCAGCGACGCTCGTGGTTCAACCATACGGTTCGAAGAGAACGCAATCTCTACGGTCCACGACGGTGTTTCGCTCAACACTGGCCGATGCGTCAGGCTGGCAATGTCGAGCCGCTCCGCACGTGGCAACAAAAGCGGCGATCGAGCAACGATCAGATTTGCCTGAACGACAGGCTCGGCAAGCCCATAGCTCGTCTCCCAAAAATCATGGCCGACAAACTGCTCGCCCTCGGCATCGGCGTCAAGATCCCAAGAATCATCGCTCCAGCCACCGCCAAATTGATTTTCGAATCTTGTGTCTTTCCAGTCGCTAACGTCGAGGCCATCGAATAGTTCGGCGTAACCGTCGTCAATCGCACTGCTGTCATCGAAGACGAAATCACTCTCGGCTTCGAAACCAAAATCAAAATCATCGCCATGCAACATTGATCGCGATTCAAGGCGTTCGATCCCAAGCCAACGACGATGGACCGAGCGAGGATTGTCGACGATTCGGAATGCGGCTCGTTGAATCTTTGCCATAGACCTACCCATCTACAGAAAAAAAGTTGTGTCGAATTTGGTCAAAGAAACGATCGTTCTCGGGGCTCGGTGCCTGTTTCCCAGCGCGCCGTTGGTGTTCCATTGCCTGAGCAAAGGCGGCCTTGGCGTCCGCACGCCTGCCCTGCTCACGCAGCAGCACACCAAGATTGTTAAGTATACCTCCGCACTCCCTGGCGGCAACAACATCGGTCGGGTCAGCGTCTGCGGAGCTGGTCGTGATCGCAACTGCCCGGCGAAAAGCAGCTTCGGCTTCCGCGAATTGTTTTGTCGATGAAAAAGCCATTCCCTGATTGTTCAGAGTGATGGCGAGCTCGCGCCGCACCGCCGTCAGCCCCGGTAGGCGGGTCACAGCTTGCTCAAATAATGTGACCGCTCGGGTGTAGGAAACAATTGCTTCGGCGGTCTCACCTGCTCGCCATCTCATCGCGGCCAGATTGTTATGCGCCAGAGCTAAACGGCGCAAATCGCTGGGCGTTCCCTGCGGCCCCAGACCTGCTTTTTCGCTTAGCTCAACCGATTTTGCGACCAGCAAGGCGGCTTCCGACTTTTGCCCTGCTTCACTCATCAACGTCGCCAGATTGCCAGTGGCGGCGGCAAGATTACTGACCAGCGAATGGTCCTCGCGATCGGGGTCAGCCGTCAGCGAAACCGCTTCAAATTTTGCCACCGCAGAGCGAAGCTCCTTGATCGCCAGCTCCTTGTCACCGCGCCGCAGCGCGACGACTCCACGATTGTTTGTCACCAGCGCCGTTGCTAACGATCGCTTCAGTTCGTTCGCAATCGTATCCGCAACCTCCAGTGCTTCGTCGAGGAGCGGATTCAGATCATCAAGCTCCCCATGGTCACACCGCAACATCGCCAACTCATTCAACGCTTGCACAAGCAGTACGCCAGCGTCAGGGTCAGTTGATTGATGATTGAGAATTCGTAACGCATCGATGCTCCGCAAGTACGCAGCGTCCGACTCACCGTAGGCAGCACCGCCAGCGCGAATCAATTGAGCAATCTTCAATCGTGTCTTGGCAACGTCCCCAATCAACGCACGATCATCGTTGGCATCGGCGATGAAGGTTTCGTAGTAGCTGAGCGTTTCCGCGAGAACATCTTGACGAACCTCTGTGGCTTGGGGAATGGCGATCAAACGATTGGCGACGTCAGCTCCAAGGGTGTCTACCGCACGACGTGCTTGCTTGTAATTTGACTGCGACAAATCCAGCAGTCGCTCGGTTTCAGCGTTTTGTCGAGCAACAATGATGCCGTGAGTTACGGAGGCTGCGATGGCGATGATTGCCAACACAAATCCTGCCGCGACCATCGACGCATGATCGCGAGCATAGCCGACCCAGCGCTCCGTCAATGTGACTTGCGACGCAAGGACCGGCTGCCCCGAGGCGAATCGTCTCAAGTCGTCCGCTAAGTCGCTCGCCAATGCGTATCGTTCACTTGGTGCCCGCCGCATCGCTCGGCGAATGATGATCTCCAGTGGCTTGGGAATCGTGCGATCGATCGATCGTGGTGTCGGGGGCTCCATGGTTTGAACCGCGCGCAGCAAACCGGCGCTGTCGTTGCCTTCAAACGTCGGCCGGAGAATTACG
>Ga0105045_10004692_pt1 | contig 11905 bp, 8 predicted proteins | sample MAT02_FD_78089 | JGI IMG/M metagenome (GOLD analysis project Ga0105045, IMG submission 78089) | Freshwater microbial communities from Lake Fryxell liftoff mats and glacier meltwater in Antarctica - MAT-02 (megahit assembly) | ecosystem: Environmental > Aquatic > Freshwater > Ice > Liftoff... | reverse complement strand
GGTCAGGCATGAATGGCTCGATCAGCACATCATCGAAACCATCGAGGAGGCCCAAGATTTTGCAACGCAGTGGCTATGGACTTACAACAACGATCGCCCGAACATGGGCATCGGCGGCATCACACCCGCCCAGAAACTAAACGCGGTCGCGTAAATTCTACGACCGACCCCCACCAAAAATGGGGGGATTACCCACCACAGGCGCCACCACAGTCGCCGCCACAGGCGTCACCACAGGCGCCGCCACAACGCGGCCGGCAGACAACAGTGTTGCAGGACCCTCGGGCAAAGAAGGCAACGAGGTGGCCAGACGTTCGGGCTTTACCATCGGATCGTTCCCCTGCGCCATCGAGTGCAAACTGCGGACAGTTGGATGTCTCACTCTTGTTGGCACGCAGGGTTGCTGGTTGGTGCCCGTGGCAGCGACCTTCGCCGCCATCATGACACGGTGCCGGATCCTGGCACTGGCGGCATCCGTCCTGTTGGTGCGCGGAAAGGCTGCTGCGCGCGTTTTCCTGCGCGGCGGGCTGATCTGCACGGGGAACTGCGCGGGAAACTGCCTGCGGCGGGGTGAAGGCGGAATCATCCCGACCGGTCGTGTCCCGACAAGGGACGAGCCCGATGGGACCCGCCCGGGGCCACCGCCCCACATTGCACCAAAGGGCGGCGGCGTCAGGCGGCCAGCCTGCGCAGACATGGTGCGGGGCAGAGTCCGCCGACGCCTGCGCCTCAGCCCCAGAGCGGCTGGCGGGCTGCGGTCAGAAAGGCCGGATGGTCCGACCGGTCCGCATCGGCAAGCTCTGCCAGGTCCTGCGCAAGGCGACGGGTGGCGGCCGCCGGGTCTCCGGAACTTGCGGCGAGCAGCCGGGCCTGCGAACCAGCGATCAGCGCGCTCCAGGCGATGGTGGGCGTTCAAGCATGGCCCGGGCGATGTGTTCAAGATAGAGCGGCACGCCATTCGCCCGGGCAAAGATACCTTCACGGGTGGCGGGGGCCAACTGGCCGGCCGGGTCAAGCGCGGCCAGCATCGCGCCGGCCTCGTCATCGGGCATTGCCACAAGGTCGATGACGGTCGCCGCGTCGGGCCACAGCGCCTCACCCTCGGGGCGGCGGGTCGCGATCAGCAGGACAGCTTGCCCGGCCAGCGCACCGGGCAAGGCGGCCAGAAGGGCGCGCGTCTCGGGGTCGATCCAGTGGGCGTCCTCGACGAACAACACCATTCGGCCCGGCCCGATCGTGGATTGCAGCAGACCCATCAGCGCCCGCCGGATCCTGTCCTGCCGGATCAATGGCGCGACCGGCGTCGGATCGAGACCCAGCAGCAGGGCCAGCCCGTCGGCCACCGGACCATCGGCAAAGTCGGACAGGCACCTGCGCTGGTCTTCGGCCGGGGCCGCAGGGTCCAGCCCCGCAAGGGCCGCGACCAGCGGTTTGAGGCAGGCAAGACTTTGTTCGCGGCGATGGCTTTGGCCACGCAGTTCAAGGACTTCGTGGTCATTGGCGGCACCGGTCAGGAAATGGTGCGCAAGCGTCGTCTTGCCGTAACCGCCGGGCGCCAGAAGCTCGACCGTACGGACGTTGCCTGCCTTGACGTCGGCCCAGACCGCATCGAGCCGGGCCAGGGCGGCGGCACGGCCGACAAAATCGGGCAGGCTGGGCGGGTGGTGGGCGCGCGATATGGCCCAGGCGGCGACCGGGTGCGCAAACCCCTTGAATTGACGCAACCCAAGGAAATCGCGCGCAAAGACAGCCGGATCAAGTTTGCGGCAGACATCGTCGCCGACCGCGACCGAGCCGGGGTCGGTCGTGGCCAGCAGGCGCGCGGCCATGTTCACTGTCCCGCCGATGGCCAGCGTCTCGCGCGCGGCGGGGCCGGCATGGGCATCGCCGACCACGACCCAACCGGTAGCCACCCCGGCACTGACCAGCATGGGCGTGTTGTCGTCCGGGCCGAGGCGTGCGGACCGCTCGACAATCGCCAGTGCTGCCGCGGCGGCGCTGGCGGCGCTGTTCTTCATTGCGCCGGGAAACCCGAAATAGGCCAGCATCCCGTCGCCCATGAACTTGGCGACGTAACCGCCCTCTTCCGCGACCACGCTGCGGCACAGGTCTTGGAACCGGGCAAGCAGCGCGAACATCGCCTCGTCGCCGATGGCTTCGGTCAGCGCCGTCGACCCTGCAAGATCAACGAACAGCACCGACATGAACCGCGACCGCACCGGACTTGCGCCGACCAGCCGTGTCCCGCATTCGGGGCAGAACCTTGCCCCGTCGGGGATGGGGCCCTGGCAGGCGTCGCAGACCCTTTCCATCATGTCCGACCGACCTCGCGCAGGCGCTGGCGGATGTCGAAATGCTGCATCGGGTTGTTGATCGTGCCGTCGGCCCGCAGAAAGAAGCCGCCAAGCGCGGCATCGGCCAGTGACGGGACCCGATGTTGACCCGGTGGCAGGCCGAAATCGTTCACGCCGATCCGGATGTCCATCCTGACCGGCGCGACCCGGGCCGATTCAAGCGAAAAGTCATAGACCGAATACTGCCAGCCCAAGAGCCGGTTCGGCGCCACCATCACGATCTCGTAACCCGGGCGCACCGGGGCGAACCGGGCAAAGTCGTGGACCCGCCCTTCGGGTCCGGTCCGTTCATAGCTGCAGGAGATGATCTCGGCATCGGTGGCGGGGTTGCGGATGACGTAGCTGTCATCGCCAAAGCTGATCGATGCCTTCTGCTTGTGAAAACCGAAGGCGTGGACGCCCAGCGCGATCGGGGGCGAAAGGTCAAGGTACAGCTTTTGCGGCCAGATCATCGGCGGAAACCCGGCAAGGTCCGGTGTGGTGTGACGCACCCAGGGGACCGCGCAGATGAACTCGAGATAGCTTTTCCAGCCGAAGGGCAACAGGTTCACCCGCACGTCGCGCTGTTCGCCAAACAGCAGGATCACCGGATGGGTGCCCGGCGGTGTGACGCCTTGTTCGGCCAGCGCCAGCCCCGGCGGCAGCATGGCGGCGACTGACGCGGTCGGGATCGGCAGCGTGACCGAGGGGCCCGTCGTCTCGGCCATGCCGTAGGCCGCGCTCCAGGGCCAGGCAGAATGCTGCGGCCGCCAGGATTTCAATACCGACGCTGTCGATTGTGACCCGATCTGCGCCGCACCGCCGGGGATCGGGTCGGGGTTTTCGCCGACGATCTGCGCCGGACGCCCGGCCAGTCTTGCCGCCGCCCGCATGCCCGACATCACCGCCGCCTCGACACAGCCCGCGTTGATGCCGGTATAGGTCCAGTCGCCTGCGAGCCAGAGGTTTGCAAAACCCGACCGATCCGCCCGCAGCCGCGCCGAGGTCGAGCCGGGCACCGACATGACGTAGCGTTCTGTCGGTTCCACATTGGCGCGAAAGTATTGCGCATCCCAGCGCGCGTCTGCTGGCGTGCCCTCGGGGACGGCCAGTCGCATGTCGTCGATCAGCCCGTCGGCACCGATCAAGTCGGGGTAAACATAACCGACGTGCTTGTTGACCCAGGCCCGCGCATCCGCCTTGACCTTGGCGCGCATCCGCTCGGGATAGGCTGTGTCGCTGAACGGCGGGATTTTTGCCGGGTCGGCGAAAGGCCCGCAGAAATAGGCGATGGCGCGAGGTTCGTCCCCCTTTGGCCAGGCTTCGGTCGGGATCAGGTGGCTCATGTCCGCCCAGGTATTCAGCGGATCCTCGTAGGCGGTCAGGATCGCGGGGCCCAGCGTCCAGCCCATGCTCTGTTGGGAATCCCTGAGCCAAAGCTGCACCGCCTGCGTCGCCGTCGTCCTGACCGTCGTCACCATCCTTTTCCAGGCAGGATCGGCTTCGACAAGTACCTGCGCGACCTGCGGCAGGGCACCAAGCGAGATGCCAAGGATCACCTCGTCAAAATCGGCCCCGCGCGTCAGTCGCAGCGCACCGGCGGGGACATGCCCGGACCAGGACGATTCAAGGTCGGTACCCTTGTCGGCCAGTGCGGTCCCACCCGTGATCTGGGTCCAGTCCGGCTCGGACGGCCAGCAGTCCAGCCCCCGGCACCGCGTGAAGGGCTGATATGCGCCCGGCGTCTCGACCTGAACGTCGATGTCGATGTCGATGGCGTCGATCAGCGTGGCCGTGGGGTCAAGGTGCAGCGCGCTGACCTTGTGGAAGAAATGGAACGTCACTCCGCGCCTGACCAGCGCCTTGTAAAGCGGGGTAAAGATCGTGTCGCCCATGCCGGCATTCATCTTGTAGAAGATTGCGCCCTTGTAGGTCAGCATCATCCGCAGGCAGCCGCGCAGAAAGGTTCCCGCCGCAATGGCGCGGTGACGGTCGTCGGTCAGACCGTGGCGAAAGCCGAAGACATAATCGTAGACAGCCTTGATCAGCGGGCTTGTCAGGCTGTCGGGGCGGGCGCCGTGCCGTTGCAACCAGGCGGCGATTTCCTCGCCGTCGATCGCGTCAAAACCCCGGCTGAAGATCCGGTCGGCCACCATGCCCTTCAGCGCAGCCGCGCCCAGATCCAGAACCTCATGCAGACGCCGAACATCACCGTCAAGGCTGGGTGCATTGCGGACCGTGCTGTTGCGGGTCCGGATGTCGCTTTGCAATTCCGAGACGAGCCAGGCGAGCGCGACATGGTCCGGACCGTGCCCACCCTTGAAAGCATGGCCCAAGGTGGCCGCCAGCGCTTCGAGCATGTGCAGGGGCGCGCCGAACGCCTCGGTCGCAAGGAATGGCAGGCGGGACAAAAGATGTCGGCCGATGTCGTCGCCGGGCAGCCGTTTCCCCGGCCACGCCGGGCGGCATGGTCGGCGTCGACCTCGTCCAGGGCCGCGCGCATGGCGGAAATGGCGGCCCGGAAATATCCCCAGGGGGTCAGGTCCTGCCCACCGATGCCGGGGCGGCTTTGCTTGATCGCGGGACGCAGCGACCAGTGTTCCCAGCCATCACCCACAAGTTCGCCCAGAACGATGGCGTTGGAAGGGGTGAATGCCTGTTCGACGGATTGAAACACACCCTCCTGACCCCGCAGATCCTGAAGACAATCGCGCATCAGGGCAAAGGCATTGTCGTAAAAGCCGGACCAGACATGCAGGCCGTGCTCCTCGATCCGCTGGCCCGCCCGGGCGTTACGGCCGCTCGCACTCTTGCCGCCCAGCCGCCAGCCCACCTGATAGACGTGGATGTCATAGGCATCTGCCGCGCCGGGCTGCGTGCACAGCGACTACACTGCGCTAAGCGCGCCGACCCCGCCGCCCAGCACCGCAACCCTGCGTCTTGTCATAAAGCCCGATCCTCCGAAATCGCCGGACACTGAAAACGTATAGCGAAAGGCCAATCACCGACGATTGCGCCATATGGACGCGCCCGTTAACGCAGCGTCAAGCAGTATCGCGTCCGGTGCGGATCGGCCGCCGTTGGTTTTTTTGCAAAATTCCAGATGCCTCAGGGCAAATCGACCGCGCCGTCGATTGCAGCAAGCTGTCGCAGGCGCACGACGTTGCAAAGCAGCGTCCCGTCCTGACGCTCCAGTGCGCCTGCGGCGATCAGATCCTGCAGCACCCGGTTCACTTTCGGGCGGCTTGCCCCAAGAACGGCGGAAAGTTCGGATTGGTTGAGCTCCACCCGGATCGCTGCCCTGTCGGGCGGATCGTCACCATGGATCTGGCGCAGAGAAAATAGGAAAAAGCGGATGACGCGCAATTTCAGCTCGTAAAGCGCGATGGATTCCATCTGGTAGTTCGTGTTGCGCAGCAATTCGCTGAGGTGGCGCGCAAGGGCCAGACCCAGTTCGGCCTGTGCACTGGCGACCCGCAGGAACGCCACGCGGCCGATCACGATGCCACGCGTCGGCGCCTCGGCCCGCGCGTCGGCAGATCGCCTTTGGCCGTCGATCATCGCCAGTTCGCCCAGGACATCCCCCGCCGAAAGATGGCCGATGACAAGTTCCCGGCCCAGAGCCGAGCCGACGGACAGGCGAACCCTGCCCTCGGTCAGGGCAATCATGTGACCGCCTTCGTCGCCACGCTGAAAAAGCTGGGCGCCCGCGGCCCAGATGCCGGGGCGACCGACCGCCGCCAGCCCGGCGCGCGTCTCGCGGTCAAGCTGGGCGAATAACGGAAATGCGGCTAACGCCTCGGCCGGGTCCGGATCGGGTTTCTTGCGCTCATCCCGCATGACATTCGCCCGCCCGGCGATCCGGTCCCGCCGCACAGGTCGCGGCCCCCGGACGGTAGGCTGCGAAAATCTTTGGCGCAAGGGTGCCGCCGCGTTCCCTGAGGAACAGCGCGCCTCGGAAACCTCGCCGATATTGACCCCATTGTCGGCCCCGAACGGGCCACAACTGGGAGGAAACGAAAATGATCAGCGGCAGCGGCGCGAAATACGTGATGGACCTGTTCAGCAAAGTGAACACGAGCGTAACCCCCAACGACGACCTGCAGGAGGCCTACCTGTCGATGGAGCACGATCATGTCGGCCTGTGGCAAAGGCTTTCCGGTGCCATCCGATCCCGGTTTGCCCGGATTGCGGAGGGGCGTCCGATGCGCCCCGAAACGCTGGACGATACCTTGCTGCGGCTTGCCGCGACCTCGCCGCATCTTCTGAAGGACATCGGCTTCGAGATCAGGATCGTTGCGCCTGCCATCTTTACCCCTGTCGGCCCGGGGCCGATTCAGGTTCTGCCGATACAGGCCGAACAATTTGCCACCCCGCCCGCCGCCGCGAAGGCTGCGCCGGTTGCCAGACCGAACCGGTCGCCCCTGCGACCGATACCGGCATTGGCTGCTGGCGATTGATGGCCGACAGGCGGGGCTACCACACGTCCGATGACCCGCCGCGCGTTCCGGGCGACACCGGGACTGTGAACTGGCTCTCTCTCCGATCGGGTGTTCGCGGTCGCAGGGTCGGGACCCATCGGTTTCAGGCTCTGCAAGCAGCCGGATAAATGTGGCGTGCTGCCGGTTTCAAGGTGTTCGGCTTGCGATGGTGGGCCTTGATGCCCATCCGCTTCATCAGCGTGGCAACATGCAGCCGTCCCACCCTGGAACCGTTCCTGTACCGGCAGCCCCTGCAATCAGATCGTCCCGGCCACCGTTATCCGCGTCATCGAAATGGACAATCATCCGCCGCTGCAAGCCCGGACGCTGTGCATCCGAGGGGCGGAAACCTGCCGATCGGGGCGGCGGGGCGGACGGCGGGCGCATCGGGCTTGCCCATGCCCCTTCTCCCCCTCGCGCAGGGTGGTGCCTGCCGAAACGATCAGCGGGTCAGGCACGGTACCGCATGAAGGCGAACGCCCCGCTGTCGGGTGCCCATGACGGCACGTTGATCGTTCCCTGGCCGCCGTGCAGGGCGACGACCTGCCTGCTGGCACCGCCCGCCTGTGGCATCAGGCGCAGCGTGACGTCCAGCCCGCCGGGATGGCCCGTGGTGCCCGGCGGATAGGCCAGATACACCGCATGGCGGCCGTCGGGCGACGGGTGCGCGAACCAGTTGACCGCATCGTCATCGGTCATCTGTTGCAGGTCGCGACCATCGGGGCGGACGCGCCACAGCTCGACCCGGCCCGCGCGTTCACCGTTGAACCAGATCCATTGCCCGTCCGCGCTGTAATCGGGCCCATCGGCATGGTCGAAATCGGTCGCAACAGCACGCTCGTCCGTGCCATCGACCGCGCAGGACCAGATGCCGACCCCGCCTCCGCCCCGCACCGCCGCATAGACCAGCCGCGCGCCATCCGGCGACCAGCCGTGCCACCAGCTGGGTACGTCTTGCGTCACCCGCGTCAGCGCGCCGCCATCCCAGGGCATGGTATAGATGCAGGATTTGCCCGTCCGCGTCTTGTCCGACAGGGCCAGGGTCCGCCCGTCCGGCGACAGGCCGTGGTCATTGTTCAGCCCGGTCGCCCAGCCGGTATCCACCGCCACCAGCGCAGGCGCGTCCAGCGGTACCGCGAACAACCGCCCGCCGCCATTGACCACCAGTATCCCGTCGGGATGCCAGTTCGGCGCCTCGATATGCCCGTCATGGGACAGGACCAGCCGGGTCCGGCCGGTCCCAAGGTCATAGGTGCACAGTTCGCTGATCATGATGCCTTTCGCCCGACCGGGGCAGGCTGGGGATGCCCCGCCGCACCGGTCACGTCCTTTGCGACCATGCCGACACGGGACGCCTGTTCATCCAGCCCGCCGCAGGCAGGGACCCGCGGTGCATCCGGCCCGGACTTCGCCAAGTCGCCGCCCTTGGTCAGGACCACATCTGAACCTTGTCGCGGTCGGTCAGGTTGTCGATGGCGGTCAGGTCATCGGCGGTAAAGTCCAGATTGGCCACGGCACCGGCGCAATCGACCACCTGTTCGGGTCTGCTGGCACCGATCAGCGCCGACGTGATGCCGCCCGCCCGCAGCACCCAGGCCAGCGCCATCTGCGCCAGGGTCTGCCCGCGCGCAGCGGCGATGTCGTTCAACTTGTGCAGTCTTTGCACGAACGCGTCCGTCACTGCGGCGGGGTTCAGACTTTTGCCCTGGGTCGCGCGGCTGCCCGGCGCGACGCCGCCCAGATATTTGGCCGTCAGCAGGCCCTGCGCCAGCGGTACGTACGCAATCGAGCCGATACCAAGATCGCGCAGCGTGTCCTTCAGCCCGTCGCGTTCCACCCAGCGGTCGATCATGTTGTAGCTGGGCTGATGGATCAGGCAGGGGGTGCCCAGATCCTTTAGAATCGCCGCGGCGCGACGGGTCTGGTCGGAATTGTAGGATGACAGCCCGGCATATTGCGCCCGACCGGACCGCACGATGTGATCCAGCGCGCCCATCGTCTCTTCGAGCGGGGTGTCGGGGTCGAAGCGGTGCGAATAGAAAATATCGACGTAATCCAGACCCATGCGCTTCAGGCTCTGATCACACGAGGCGACCAGATACTTGCGGCTGCCCCATTCGCCATGGGGCCCCGGCCACATCAGATAGCCCGCCTTGGACGATATCAGCAGCTCGTCGCGCAGGCCGCTGAAATCGGTCCTGAGGATGTCGCCGAACGCCTCTTCGGCACTGCCGGGGGGCGGGCCATAGTTGTTGGCCAGATCGAAATGCGTGATGCCGTGGTCGAACGCGGCGCGGCAGATCGCGCGTTTGGTCTGGTGCGGGGTGTCGTGGCCGAAATTGTGCCACAGCCCGATGCTGACCGCGGGCAGCAGCACGCCTGACGCGCCGCAGCGGCGATACGCCATTCCTTCATACCGGTCCGGCGCGGGGACATAGGACATCGGGCAGCCTCCTGTGGCAGTTCTAAAACGATTACGCACCAAAACCATGCACATCGGCAAGAGTCAAATCCCGCACATCGGCGCGCCGCCATTTACCGCATGACAATCCCACGCGCCTAGACTGCGACGACCTTTCAGCCGGTGGCCAGCGACTTGCAAACCGAGATTTCAACCCTGATCGCGGTCTTCCTGCCGGTGGCGGGACTGTGTCTGGCGCTGGCCATGTGGCTTGTGGCCGTGCGCCGCGATCTGGCCGAAAGCCGCGCCAGCCTGGCCGCGACGCTGCGCGACGAACGGTTCTACCGGATGATCGCCGAACATGCCAGCGACGGGGTTGTCGTGCATGGGCTGGATTGCAGGGTGACATGGGCCAACCCCGCCTATTGCGTGATGATGGGGCGCCCGCTGGACCAGATGATCGGGCGCAACCCGCTGTCATTTGCCCTGCCGCCCGATATCGCCATGTCCGAACAGGCGCTTGCCGGTTGGCGCTATGATCCTGACGATCCGCGTCAACGCGAAACCGCACTGTTCCGCAATATCCGCGGCGACGGGACCGAGTTCTGGAATCAGATCAGCGTGGCGTTCTTTGGTGATGCCGGGGCGGCCGACACGATCATCATGGTCTGCCGCGACGTGACAGCGCAGGTGAACCGCGAAAACGACCTGCGCGAGGCGTCGCAGCGGCTGAAACACGCCGCCGGCCATGATGCGCTGACCGGTCTGGCCAACCGCGCCGGGCTCATGGCCTTTGTGCAGGACGCACTAGCCGACCGCCGCCAGTCCCGCCTGGGCCTGCTGCATGTCGATCTGGACCGGTTCAAGGAAATCAACGACACCCACGGCCATTCCGCCGGTGACGCGATTCTGGTGCATGTCGCGCAAGTATTGCGCACGATTCTGCGCCCCGGCGATATGGCGGCGCGGCTGGGCGGCGATGAATTCGTCGTGGCCTGCATCGGGCTGCCGCATCTGGATTCGCTGGCCCAGATCGGCACGCGCCTGATCGCGGCGCTGTCGGCCCCGCTGGACTGGCAGGGCCGCACCCTGTCGGTGCGCGCCAGCATCGGGGCCGATCTGGCCCCCGAAGGCGACCGCGATATGGAGGCGCTGTTCCAGCGATCCGACTTTGCCCTGTACGAGGCCAAGCGCGCAGGCCGCGCGCAGATGGCCTGCTATGACGAAGCCGTCCATCAACGCCATACCGCAACCAAGGAACTGTCCGCCGATCTGGTCGAGGCGATTCGCACCGGCAGCCTGTCGTTTTCGTTTCAGCCGGTGCTGGATCTGGCTTTGGGCCAGATCTCGACGCTGGAAACCCTGGTGCGCTGGAACCACCCCCGGCGCGGGTTGCTGTCGCCCGCCGATTTCCTGCCGCTGGCCGAAGAGCTGAGCCTGATGGCCGACCTTGATTTCCGCGCGATGGAGGCAGCTCTCAACCTCAAGGCACGGCTGAACGCCCTGCGCCCGTCATCGCTGATCGTGGCACTGAACGCGTCCGGTGCCCTGCTGTCGCATCCCGATTTCCTGACGCGGCTGGCGCGCGGCATGGTGGAACGCGGGCTGACCCCGGCCGAAATCGGGATCGAGGTGCTGGAAACCGTCGTCTTCGACGCCCCCGGATCGGCCGACCCCGCGACCGAGGTGATTTCGGCCCTGCGCGCGGCGGGCCATCCGGTGGTGCTGGACGATTTCGGCGTGGGCTATGCCGGGCTGGCCCATCTTGCCCATCTGGAGGTCAGCGGCATCAAGATCGACCTGTCGCTGGTTCAGGCCGCCAAGACCGACCCCACGTCGGTCCAGATCCTCGAGGCGATGATCGAATTGTGTGGCCGGCTTGGCATCACCTCGATCGCCGAAGGGGTGGATACGGTCTGGATGGCGACGCGTCTGCAGGACATGGGCTGCACCCGGCTGCAGGGCTGGTGGCTGTCCCCCGCCCTGCCGGCCGATGACATCATCGCATGGCTGGAAGGCCATCTTCTGCCCCCCGTCGCAGACGACGACGTCGTCCTTGGCCTGTCCAGCCTGCCGCCGCCCCCCGCCGGGCCCGCCCCCGCCACCCGGACACGGGCCGGGCGCGGGCCGCAGCGATAGGGCGACATCCGAACTGCCGGAAACGGTCGGGCGCGCGACAACAGCCCGGAACCTGCGCCGACCCTGCACCATTGGGACGATCGCGGAACTTGACGCGATGGTCCCGCCCAGCCGCCAAACCCCCTGACGCATCCCGGCGCGCAAGCCCGTGATGCTCACCCGATTGCCCCTGCGCCGCCTTGCGTCTATCACCCCGCCATTCCGCGAAAGGAACCGTTATGGCAAGCTATCAGTACGTCTATCACATGGACCAGGTGTCCAAGGCCTATCCCGGCGGCAAGAAGGTGTTCGAGAATATCCGGCTGAACTTTCTGCCCGGGGTCAAGATCGGTGTCGTCGGCGTCAATGGCTCGGGCAAGTCGACCCTGCTGAAACTGATGGCCGGCATGGACAAGGATTTTCAGGGCGAAGCCTGGGCCGCCGAGGGCGCGCGCGTGGGCTATCTGCCGCAGGAACCGGGCCTGGATGAAACCCTGAACGTGCGCGAGAATGTCATGCTGGGCGTGGCGGCGAAACAGGCGATCCTGAACCGCTACAACGACCTGGCGATG
>Ga0105045_10004691_pt1 | contig 11907 bp, 12 predicted proteins | sample MAT02_FD_78089 | JGI IMG/M metagenome (GOLD analysis project Ga0105045, IMG submission 78089) | Freshwater microbial communities from Lake Fryxell liftoff mats and glacier meltwater in Antarctica - MAT-02 (megahit assembly) | ecosystem: Environmental > Aquatic > Freshwater > Ice > Liftoff... | reverse complement strand
TATCAACTTTTTTCTGCGATCAATTGCTTGTACAATTTTGATCCCTTAAATGCGCGATCAAAATTTACTGTACCTCTCAAATCATTCGCGCATTTAAGGGATCAAAATTGTACAAAGTCGAGATCATGAGACATTCCCTGCATATTTCCCTTTTTCATCTTATGACCACCATGCATATGACCCGTGCTATCTTCCGGCTTGCTCTGCATCCAGTTTCCTTCTTGATGAGACGGCTCTAATTTGTCTTCCTCTTGAGTAAACCAACTTTCTATGCTCGTCTCGCTATGAGAAGTATTTTGCATATTATGCACACTAGACATGTTAGGACTCATATTATTCATATCATGGCGCATTCCATTCATTTTAGAAGGATTATGGTTCATCTGTGTCTTCTCTATGCTTTGGTTATCCCTATTCATATTGTCTTGCATTTTCATTCCATGTACGTGGCTACCCATATTACTTGTATTATTGATAGACTCGGCAACAGTGCCTGGAGGGTGTTGATACCAACCTGGATCGGCATAACTCGTTAAATTATCTCTTACTTTAAAAATCGTAAACATGCCGCCCATTTCAATTACACCGAAGGGACCTGGACTACCCATGGGGGAGAGGTTTGATGGGTATTTCATTTTGAATCCCATATCCATCATCTCATTCGTTCCATACATTTCAAACATATCACCCATTCCGTTGATATTCATCAGACCCATGAAGTCGGGGAAAAATTGTCTAATCCGCTCTTCAATACCGTGTTTATTTATTCCTGTTAAATTTGGAAGATCATGCTGCATTTGATTCATTGTATGGTGCGATTTATGACAATGAATGGCCCAGTCTCCTGGATTATCTGCGATGAGTTCAATATCCCTTGTCTCTCCTGAAGCAACAAGTACTGTAACTTCACTATATTGAGCAGCTGGAGGCAATCTTTTACCTCCTCTTCTAGTCACTAAAAATTCATGACCATGTAAATGAATGGGATGAATACCCATCATCACATTGCCAAAACGAATTCGTACCCGATCGCCTTTTTTAACAACTAATGACTCAATCTTTGGATATAGAACGCTATTGAAAGTAAAAAGGTTAAAATCAAGCATTTCAAAAGGTATTGGGGTTTTAGATCCCATTGGAATACGCCATTCATGTAAAAAAATTGCAAAATCACGATCAACAGGTGGATTATCGCCATCTTTTGGGTGAATAATGAAAAACCCCTCCATGCCAAGCGCTATTTGAAACATTTCATCGAAATGCGGGTGATACATGAATGTACCATTTTGTTTGAGAGTAAACTCATATTTGAATGTATCACCCGGTGGAATGGCCTTTTGATTTAAACCCGCCACCCCATCCATCCCATTAGGCAAAATAATTCCATGCCAGTGAACGGACGTAGGTTCATTTAATTTGTTGGTTACAAGGATTCTGACCCGATCTCCTTCAACAGCTTCGATCGTTGGACCGGGGCTGGAGCCGTTATACCCCCAGCAATTGACCCAGAATCCTGGAGCAAATTCTCTTTGGATTGGTTCAGCGATCAAATGAAAGACCTTTACGTTTCCATCCATTGTCCAGGGAAGAGAACCTACATTTGGAGTGATAACAGATGGATGAATAACTCCTTTTGGAGATGGCTGCGTATTATTTTTATCGTTTTTATTTTGAATCTCATTTTTGTCAGGTTCCATCTGCATGTTTTCATTCATGGGCATTGTTGCATCCATCGCCTGCATGCGTTCCATAACAGGTTGATTAGATTTATCCATTTTGGAATTGGGAGAATGCATGGTATGGTCCATTTGCCCATGAAGCGAGAATGAACAAAGAAATCCTAAAAAAGTTAATGCATGGTAAATTTTCATTCTTGGACTCCTTCATCACAGTTGCACTCACCGTTGTAAATATCACCATTTAACTGAGAAAGAACCAAGTAAAGTTTACCACCCAAAGCTCTATCGAGTTGCACTCTTGCCATCCAGTAATTGCGCAGGGACATGATATAATTACTATAGGCTTGAAATTCTTGACGTTTATTTTCTATAAGACGATCAATCCCAAGTCCCATCACGTTATAAAGCTCTTCGGATGATTCTAAGATTTTGCTTTGCAAAGGAAGGATACGGGCTCTATAGTCATTAATAATTCTTAGATCATTCATAAGAAGCTTATGAGCCTCTCTAACCTCAGATAAAACACGAATTTCCATGGCAGATAAGAGACCTTGAGCTTGCCTTAATTCTGCATGAATACGCAGACGATCGCCTTGACCGTAGTTGAAGATGGGGATTTCGCCTGTGAAAGCAGGTCCAATAACATTAGTTCCATCAGGATCTCTTTCCCCAGCAATCCCAATACGTCCTTGTGTGTAAACCCACCATTGTTTAATTCCTAGTTTGCGACTTAAGCGAAGAACATCAAAACGGGCAGCTTGCAAATCAAGTCTTTCACTAAAAGCTACAGACTCCAGGCATTCGAGAGGTAATCCTTGATAATCAATTTCGGGTAAGTTATCGGCAACTCTCCATTGGATGTCTCCGCAAAAACCTAACAATCTATTTAATTTTTCCCTCAGACGAATGATGTCATTTTGAATCCTTGCAATTTCCAACTCGGCTTCTAGATATCTAGCTTGGATTTGCTGGAATTCAAGGTTGTTAACGTTTCCTATTGTTTGCTGTCTTTGAGCAAGTTCGCTATGAATGCTAGTTAGCTCGACAATAGATTGAACATATTTAAGATCTTGCTGTGCAGCTTGAAGTTCGTAAAAAGTTTGTTCAACCTCAAAAGCTAAATCAAGAATGTCATTAGTGACTCTCAGGATTGTTTGCTCAAGCTCTGCCTTAGCAACTTTTACACGAAGAGGAATAAGAAAAAGGTCTATAAAACTAGAGGTAATGGTATATTCAATATTTGTTTTTAAATTTGATTTTTCTGGGAACCGAAAAAAAAGATCAAAAGCTGGATTGGAGAAAAGGCCCGCTTCGACTAAATCAGCCTGTGCAATACCTACCTCTTCAAAAATTTCTTGAACTTTAGGATTGTTAAGAAGAGCTATTTGAACAGCAGATTCAGCAGTTAATTCTTGTTGAAGAAGCGCTCCGACTAAATCACATATTTGTTCATCTCGATAACATCCATGATTCCATGGAACTTGTTTATCAATTCGACGTTCCACACTTGAAGAAACACAATAATCATCAGGCCCTGGTATTTTTGTACATCCAGAAACACAACAGGATATTAATCCTAAAATCCATGTAGATTTAAATCGACTCATCTAACTGGCCTTTTTATTTAAATAATCTGTTAATCCATTTTCTTAGCTCATCTTCATTTTGTATTGCCTCAATTTCCAAAGAATTGGCTTTAGAGATAAAGTTGTCTAGAAGAGCTCGGAATATAGAGTTTGCAGTGATGCGCTCTCTTTCGTCTTTGGACAAATCTTCGTGAGAGCGGAATCGCATTAATGTTTTAGCTAGATCATTCATTGCATCTCTTTGTTCACTAGTCAACAAGACCGTTATTTTTTCCAGAGTTTTCCATTTAGGAAGCTTGTGACTTTCTAAGTGCACAGCGTTCTTAGTTTCTTTGAATTTTTTAGACTTCTTAGCTTTAGAAATTTTTTCTCCTAGATCAGCCGTCATGAGAGCACCGCCCAGAAAATTTAAGGTTTTTTTTGGAATCATTCAGATAATCCGGACCCCGCTTCCATTTTGGCTTTTTAGAGTCACCTGGAGACAGATTTACTAATTTTTTCATATGCATTCCTTTTTCTCTCATCGTTCATAAAATCAAAAATATATTTATAATGCAAGAACTTCCAAAGTTACTCACTTCTTATGTCAATTGCTAGGTGTGTTTTATATTAGGGAAGTTACCCTCCTTCCCATATTCCGCAACCTCTCCGCAAGCCCGAAATAAGTTTTTATATTTTTTGCTACCTTGACAATCATTCGGTTGTTTCTACGAGATTTTTTTTAGCATTTTAATTAAAATTATTCGAAGACGATCTAGAATTGGTCGCTCAAGCACTATCATCAAAAGGTCGATTCATTATAGTAACCAATGAGCTAGATGTGCAAAAACTTTCGTCGAAGGAAATGCTTTCAAACTATAAGGAGCAATAAAGTGTTGAACGGGGATTTAGATTTCTCAAAGACCCTTTTTTCATGACCTCTTCTCTGTTTCTTAAAAATCAAAATAGAATAGTGGCGCTTGGAATGGTCATGTGCCTGTGCCTTTTATGCTATACAATTGCCCAGCGGCTGCTTAGAAAAAAGCTTAAAGAACTACAAGCCACGATTCCTAATCAACTGGGTAAACTCACGCAAAAGCCTACGTTAAGGTAGGTCTTTCAGTTATTTGAAGGGGTCCATCTTCTTATTCATAGTACCATTTCGGGGTTAAAGGAAATAGTGCTTAATTTGAATCAGACTAGAAATCAAATGCTTAGGGTTTTAGGCCCAAAGTTTGAAAAAATATATTCTGTCCTTTAGGGATTGCAGAATATGGGCTAAAAGCTTATAAAATTATTAAATGGTTAACTTAACTTACGAAAAGCATAACTAATTTATGATATATTGGCTATAATATGTGACAATGGACGCCTCAATAAAAAAAAAGCTCCAGGAATACCTCAAAGACATCAAAAATAGAAGTGCATTATTTACCTGCATACTCGCCGAATTTAAATCCTATTGAGAGATTATGGAAAGTTTTGAGGGAAAAGAAAACTTACAATAGATGTTATGAAAAATTCATAGATTTTCAACGAGAAATTCGTGATTTCTTTTTTGAAGATATTCCGAAAATCAAAGATGAACTAGCGACAAGAATCACTGACAATTTCCAGCGCATTTATTTGAATCCTATCTTGCTTGCTGTTTAAAATTCTCAGATTTAGCTTGGAGAAGTATGTAATGAATATTTTAATTTTGTAGATGATAGGTAGTTTTGTGAATGTAAAAGAAGTAATAATTATTGGAGCAGGAATTTCAGGATGCGCGACAGCCTTAGCTTTAGCCCAAAAAAATATTTCGGTAACGATTTTAACCTCATCGTATGATGAGCGTATTTATCATGCTCCATTTATTCAAAAAGAAGAATTAGAGAAGAAAATCGCTGATTTACAAAAAGGAGAAAAGCAAAAGTTAAGTTGTTTGCGTGCAAATGAACAACTCGTTACTTGTGGTGAAAAAAGCGTTAATCAATTAATAGGCGAGCATTGCTTCATTGATCGAAAGGGAAATATTGACATTCATCGAGGTTTAATTGAACAGTTAAAACAACTTTCTAAAGTTGAGTGGATTTCTAATCACAGTTTATTAGAATTACTTACCCTCCATCAACACTCGGCACGCTTAGCAGATGTACATAAAAATCCTATGTGTATTGGCATTACCGCTTTCAATCACGAGACATCTACTGTAGAACGTTTTTTGGCCAAAGAAGTCATTATTGCTACAGGAGGCGCTACATCTCTTTACCCTTACTCGACTCATTCTAAATCTGCGCGTGGAGAAGGGATTGTCATTGCTTGGCGAGCCGGTGCCCGTTTATTAAAAATGGAGCAAATTCAATTTCATGCATTAGGCCTTTTTGAAAAAGATAAACCCTGTATACCTTTACCCCTAGAATTTTTGGATGAAGGGGGGCAATTAGCTCTGACTTATCAGTCTGTGAATGATATTGTTCCTGAACGAGATAGGCTATCGGATCAACTTTACGAGCTTATGTTAGAAAATCGTTTAGAGCATCTTTGGCTAAATTTAACGATGTTGGATGCGGCAAGACTTAAAGATAAATACCCAGCTCTTGATACTTACTGTTTAGATCGAGGAATCAATATTGCAAAAAACCGTTTGCCGGTAGTTCCTGTTGCCAGATATACTTGTGGGGGTATCGCTGTGGACAGATTTGGACAAACAAATTTACAGAGATTGCGAGCTGTAGGGGAGGCTGCCTGCACTGGATTAATAGCTAACTTTGAAGATGAAGCAATGGGCGTAGTAGAAAGTTTAACATGGGCATTCGTTTGTGCAGAAGATATTGCTTCGAAGTTAAATAAATTTATCTATTATTTTCCTGAGTTAAGGCCTAATTCTCTTGTTATTCAACCAAGAAAAAATCTCAAAGAAGATTGGCATTTGATTAACTTTATTATGTGGAATTATAGTGGAATTAAACGTGATAAGTTGCGTTTAAAACGCGCTCGTGTCTTTTTAAACCAACTCCAAAATTTTAATTCCTTTGATTTTTCTTCCGGACTCTCTATGGATCAAATTCATTTGATTTTTGCTAATCAAATGGCATTGCTAATCACTGAAGATGCGATTAACAATCTAAAGCAACTTCGAATTGTAGACAAAGAAGCCAACGAAAAATATACAGAGGTTGTTGAGGCATGCCTTGTTGAATTATCTCAGTAAAGCAGCATTGAACTCAATTTTTTATAGGAGCGACTTCTTTTTGAAAATGTGCGACAAAATGAATTTCATTAGGATACCCGAGAACATCTCCAAATAAGTCTGTGAAGTCATCTTGAATTTTTTCTAAAAATTTGTCTTGTTCGGTTTCTGACACATAAGGTAAATCAGCCACAATTTGAATGGATTTTTTCTTAATAGAAAAATAAAAAAGGATTTGTTGATTTGGAAATTTTTTTTTCCAGTAAGCTTGTAAATATTGTTCAATTAAATTTTCGTCTACAGCAACAGTATTACCTAAAATTTTAATATAGGCGTATCGTCCACCGGTATTGAAAATAGCATTAATAACGAGTGAGACTCCAATAAAAATTCCACCTAACCCAAATAGGGAAAGAATAAGGGTTTGATTAAAAATGAGGTGACTAAGAGAATTTTGCAAAGCGGGTGACCAGGGAAGAATAAGGCCAATACTCCCTATTAAGCAAAAAAATGCGCCAAGAATAAAACTCACGCTAAGAGAAAGAAAACGTCTAAATTTAAAATTCATCTGAATACTCTTCCCCTAGATTTGACCCCATCAATGTAGGAGGACCTTGATAAGAAGAGGATTGATCTGCTTTATTAGCATGCTCTCTAGAAATAACATTTTTGAAAACGACATGGACGGAGCTTACGTGTAAACCAGTAATTTTGGTGATCTCTTCTGTGGTTTTTACTTGAATTTCTTCAGCCTTCTCAGGGATTGATAATCCAAATAAGATATTCACTTCAATTTTGATATCTACCGAATGATTTTTTTCATTTTGTTCAGCATAGATGCCTTTAACTCCTTCTGAGCTGCGCCCTAGTAGGTGATCAATAAAATTTCCTTCTATCAAACTGATTCCATCAATTTCAGAAAGACATTGTAAAACAATCGATTGAAATACTTTATTCTCTAGATCTCTAATAAAAATTGTTTCTGGTAGTACAAATTCTTTTGTATCTAATTTCGTCTTATTAGTTTTCAATTTTGGATCTATCATGATCACATCTCCTTTAGGGATGATCTAAGTTATGTCAAATCTCACTGATGAATTGAAAACTGTTTTAACTTAATAAATAGTTATTTTGAACAGTATCAATTGACAGGTGTTTAAGGATAGATTAACATGAAGCTTTTAATCTGACCAGTTCTTTATGTCTAGATTTGTTTTAAGATAAAACAGCTCATAGAAAAAGATTCAAAATTTTAACCGAATAAAGAAAAAGGAATAAGCATATGTTTCAGATAGAAGGTTTTACAGGTCCTCAATTATTTTTTAGTTTTATTGTCTCAACTCTTTTTGCCTTTATATCTGCATATTACGCTGAAAAGAAAGGCAGAAGCAGTTTAGTATGGTTCGTACTTGGATTCCTTTTTACTTTTATTGCGCCCATTGCGCTTTATTTTCTTTCTCCAATGAATGAGGAAACTGAAAATTTAAAAACATCCAAAAATAATGAACCCTCTAGTCCTTTCAAAAGCGATCCTACATTTGCTTCTCCTCAAACCATTCTTCCGCCTCCGTTTAAAGAGGAAAATAAAGATGAAAACGTTTTATGGTTTTATTTGGACCAAGAGCATCAGCAAATAGGGCCAGTGAGTATTATTGCTTTAAGAGACTTATGGAACCGTGGATTATTAGAGTTAAATAGCTACGTCTGGACAGAAGGGATGCAAAAATGGGAAAAAGTCGATCAATTGCCTGACCTAAAAATCGCTTTAAATAAACCTTCACCCCTTTAATTTTCATCGTTTTAAATACGCTCAAAGGCTTTTAAATGAAGTTTGATGTGACCTTTGTAGTATTTTGAAGTTTTCTGCAAATGCCGATAAGTTACAGAGTTTATTTTTTTTCTAAGGAAGCACGTAGCGTTTAGTTTTTTGCCACTGCTAACCGCAGCTCTCATGCTAGTTGATGACTTGCATTTTTTAATTCTTAATTTGTGATGTATTAAATTTTGCAAATCTAGGCTAGATCAAACCTTGAGGTTTAATGGCATTCATGAGAAGAGTTAGCATTCACTAAAAGGGGTAAAATAAAGCAAGATAAAGAAAGGGTTATTAAAAAGAATGCAAAAATTAAGTAAAATGAGATTGCTCTATAGAGCACGCATAAAACTTAATTTTGCAACTCTTTAAAAGTTTTTTACCAGCTTGACTTAGTTACACCAGGAATCATGCCCATTGAGGCAAGTTCACGGAATGCTAAGCGTGATAATTTGAATTTTCTGTAAACACCGCGAGCTCTACCAGTTAATTGACAACGATTGCGTAATCTGACAGGAGATGAATCTCTTGGCATTTTATTTAATGCAATGCGTGCTTCTTCGCGTTGTTCTTCACTTAGATTTAGATCATACGATTTTTTTCTAAGTTCTTGTCTTTTATCCCACTTAAGCTTAACAAGTCTTTCGCGACGTTTTTGCTTTTCTATAGAAGATTTTTTTGCCATACTATAATGATTCCTTATTTGTTGTTACGGCTACGACCTTTCTGACGCTGTTTGCGATTAGGATCTTTTTTGTTGATTATACGTATCACACCGTTACGACGAATTAATATATCACCTTTCGAAGGGTCGGCTTTGATAGAAACTTTAACTTTCATGTGATTTCCTTGATGAAGATTAACAAATTAAGTTGTAAATTATGATCTTTTATACTTCAATCACATTTTTATATCAATTGTTTTTGCTTGATAATTTAAAATAAACCAATCTATAAATAGATTTTAGATCTTGCTTTTTTTTTCCCAACTGGCTATTATTTGAGAAATTTCAGGAAATTTAATGCCCATTGCGGCACAAAATAACAAGGATGTAATACTGTGAAACGAACATATCAACCAAGTAAACGTCGCCGTTCATCTGAGCATGGCTTCTTAAAAAGAATGAGCACAGCAAGCGGACGCAACATTATCAATCGTAGAAGAAGACAGGGACGCAAACAATTAACAAGAGTTTGATCTTTTCTTTTCCTAAATCCATACGTTTGCTGAGTCGATCACAATACAAACGTATGGGTTATAGCTCAAATGTCTTTACAGGACAGATGATTGTTGTAAAAATTTCTTCCAACAGAAATCATTGCCCCAAATTGGGCATTACTGTTACTCGTAAATTTGGCAAGTCACATGAGCGAAATCGCTTTAAAAGACTTGTGCGCGAAGCTTTCAGATTGACAAACTATCAATTTTTTTCAGGCATTGATATTTTAGTGCAGCCCCGTTCTTTAGCCATTAATGCCACAAATCAAAATATTCTCGATGAGCTTTTGATAGGAATCAAACATTTAGGGTATTTGCCACCCCCTGAATAATTGTGAAAGATCTAGAAAATTTAAATATTCACCAACGTCAAGCTGTTGAACAAGTCAATGGGCGAGTCTTAATTCTAGCTGGTGCAGGGAGCGGAAAAACCCGCGTCCTTACAACACGCATGGCTTACTTAATTCAACAGTTGAACGTTTCTCCAAAATCTATCTTAGGTTTAACTTTTACAAATAAAGCGGCTGCTGAAATGCGCTATCGCTTAGCTACTCTTATTGAACCACAAGCAGCTAAACAGGTCTGTCTTTGCACTTTTCACAGTTTCTGCATGCAACTTCTTAGAAATGATATTCATCATTTGGGTTATACTTCTGCATTTACTCTATATGATGAACAAGACGTGCAACGCTTGATGAATGCCATTGTACGTGATCATTTGCAACATGTGGGTGATCTACCCTCATTAGGGTCAACAGTTGAAGCAATTAAACAAGCTAAGTATAAAGGGGGCGAGGCAGAAACAATCACAGGGACTGCTTCTAAATGGCATGATGGATTTGCTCAAGAAGTTTATTCACGCTTAAAAGCAAGCATGCGCGCCTATAATGCAGTGGATTTTGATCATTTACTTTCACTAACAGTTGAAATCTTTGAACGTTTTCCTCAAGTTTTGGAGAAGTATCAAGAGCGCTACCGCTATATCATGATAGATGAATATCAAGATACCAATCCCATTCAATATAAACTAGCAAGTCTACTGTCAAAAAAATATCAAAATCTTTGCGTAGTTGGAGATGATGACCAATCGATTTATGGATGGCGTGGGGCCGATATAAAAAACATTTTAGACTTTGACAATGCACTTGTTATTAAAATGGAGCAGAATTACCGCTCATCCAATACCATTTTAAGCGCGGCCAACGCCGTAATAAAAAATAATTCCCAAAGGCATATCAAAAATTTATGGAGTGACAAAGGCTGCGGTCAGCAAATTGAGATTTTTCATGCGCCAGATGAGGTTAAAGAAGCTGAAGCTGTCATAAAAAAACTTATCCGCTTAAAAAATGATGAGAAGCTTGCTTGGAAAGACATTGCTATCCTATATCGTTCTAATGCTCTTTCTCGTCAATTTGAATTAATCCTAATGAAAAGCTATTGGCAACAAGGTGAGCGCTGGGTGCAAGGGATACCTTATGAAATATGGGGGGGGACAGAATTTTTTGATAGAAAAGAGGTTAAAGATTTATGTGCCTACTTACGCTTTATTATTAATCCTTTAGACCAAGATGCACTTTTGCGCATTATCAATCAACCTACACGGGGAATAGGGGAGGATAGCCTAGATCAACTGACTTCACATAACCGTCAAAAAGACATTCCCTTATCTGATGTATTGCAAAAAGTCATTAATCAATCTGACGAAGTTTCACATTTAAAGGTAAGCGCTAAAGCTTTGAAAGGAATAACTCATTTTACAACTCTTATCCAAGAAGCACGTGTCCGCTTTAATGCCGCAAATTTAACTGAAACTCTAAAATGGTTAATTGATTCTATAGATTATCAAAGAGCGATTAGAGAGGAAGTAAAAAGCCAAACGATGCGTGATCTTAAATGGGATAATGTCCAAGAATTTGTTTCATCATTAGCACAGTTTGAATCGCGTTGTCAAGAGGATGCAGAGCAAGAGTGTAGCTTAATTAATTTTATCTCTACTTTAGGTTTAGATCGTCAACAAATGCATACACAATCTAAAGAAAATGCAGATAAAGTTAAACTCATGACTTTTCATAGTTCAAAAGGTTTAGAATTTCCTGTTTGTTTTCTTGTAGGGATAGAAGACCACATTATTCCTCATGAAAAAAGTATGGCCTACACTGGTATAGAGGAAGAGAGACGTCTCATGTATGTGGCCATCACAAGAGCTAAAAAACATTTAATTATTAGTATGGCTCAACGACGCATGCGTATGGGCAAAGAAACATCCAGCCGCCCATCACGTTTTTTATACGAAATACCCAAAGAGTTGATTAAAATGATTGACTGGCGAACCATTTATTAACTCACCTTACGCTAGGGTGTTAATTTTGTCTGTTTTTTGAGGAAAAAAAATCACAAGAATATTAAAAAGTATGCTTTCTTAACAATTTAACTTGGAAAGCAAATTTATGACTCGTATTC
>Ga0105045_10004690_pt1 | contig 11909 bp, 12 predicted proteins | sample MAT02_FD_78089 | JGI IMG/M metagenome (GOLD analysis project Ga0105045, IMG submission 78089) | Freshwater microbial communities from Lake Fryxell liftoff mats and glacier meltwater in Antarctica - MAT-02 (megahit assembly) | ecosystem: Environmental > Aquatic > Freshwater > Ice > Liftoff... | reverse complement strand
TCTCCGACGGCAGCTTCGTCTTCATCCCCAAGGGCGTGCGCTGCCCGATGGAGCTGAGCACCTACTTCCGCATCAACGCACGCGACACGGGCCAGTTCGAGCGCACGCTGATCATCTGCGAGGAGCGCGCGCACGTTTCCTACCTGGAAGGCTGCACGGCGCCCATGCGCGACGAGAACCAGCTGCACGCCGCGGTGGTGGAGCTGGTGGCGCTGGAAGACGCCGAGATCAAGTACTCCACGGTGCAGAACTGGTACCCCGGGGACGAGAACGGCGTGGGCGGCATCTACAACTTCGTGACCAAGCGCGGCGAATGCCGCGGCGACCGCGCCAAGATTTCCTGGACCCAGGTGGAAACCGGATCGGCCATCACCTGGAAGTACCCCAGCTGCGTGCTCATTGGCGACGACTCGGTGGGCGAGTTCTATTCGGTGGCGCTCACCCACCACCGCCAGCAGGCCGACACCGGCACCAAGATGATCCACCTGGGCGCGCGCACCAAGTCCAAGATCATCTCCAAGGGCATCAGCGCCGGCCGCGGCCAGAACACCTACCGCGGCCTCGTCAAGATGGAAAAGACCGCCGCCGGCGCCCGCAACTACACCCAGTGCGACAGCCTGCTGATCGGCAAGAAGTGCGGCGCGCACACCTTCCCCTACATTGAGGTCAAGCACCCGACCGCCACGGTGGAGCACGAGGCCACCGCTTCCAGGATCAGCGACGACCAGCTGTTCTACTGCCGCAGCCGCGGCATCAGCGAAGAGGACGCGGTGTCCATGATCGTGGACGGTTTCTGCAAGCAGGTGTTCAAGGAGCTGCCGATGGAGTTCGCGGTGGAAGCCAAGAAGCTGCTGGAAGTGTCGCTGGAAGGAGCGGTGGGCTGATGCGCCGCCTGGCGGCCCTGCCCCTGCTGGCCGGCCTCGCCGCCTGCGCGCCCACGCCGCCGGCCGGCGAGGCCCCGGCGGCCAAGGCGAACGCGGCGCTGCACGCCTTCACTTTCTTCGTGGGCGACGTGGAGGCGCGCGACCCGCGCATCACCGACTTCATCCAGGCCGACTGCGGCGTGGTGGCGCTGGCGCGCGTGCCCGGCATCCCGCTCGGCGACGCGCTGCTGCGGCCCGACCTGGTGGTGCAGTACGACGAGAACGACGGCGTCGTGCACCAATGGGGCAAGTCCTACTCCAGCGAGATCCTGGCCATCGCCGGCGACCAGCTGTTCTTCGGGGCCAGCCCCGGCGGCGACGCCGGGCCGTTCCGAACCTCGCCCGCCGGCGACGTTACCGTGGCGGTGCCGCTGGCCGCCAATCTGGAAGCCAACTCCAGCGTCATCCCCTGCCCGGCGGCCCTGCCCGGCTTCCCCGACATGGCGCTGGTGACCTGCTACGAAACCACCGACATGGCCGGCCGCAAGCTGCGGCTCGCCTGGGAGGCCGGCTGCCCTTGAACCGGCGCCCGCACCGCACTGAACACCACATTGGAAACACCATGCTGAAGATCGAAAACCTCTACGTCCGCGTCGCCGGCAAGGACATCCTCAAGGGCCTCTCGCTGGAGATCGGCGCGGGCCAGGTGCACGCCATCATGGGCCCCAACGGCGCCGGCAAGTCCACGCTGGGCAACGTGATCGCCGGGCGCGAGGGCTACGAAGTGGTCGAGGGCACCGTGCAGCTCGACGGCGTGGACCTGCTGGCGCTGGAGCCCGAGCAGCGCGCCGCCGCCGGCGTGTTCCTGGCCTTCCAGTACCCGGTGGAAATCCCGGGCGTGAACAACACCTATTTCCTGCGCACCGCGCTCAACGCCCAGCGCAAGGGGCGCGGCGAACCCGAGCTCGACTCCATGCAGTTCCTCAAGCGCGTGCGCGAAAAGCTGGCCGTGCTCGACCTCAAGGACGAACTGCTGCACCGCGCCGTGAACGAAGGCTTCAGCGGCGGCGAGAAGAAGCGCAACGAGATCTTCCAGCTGGCCCTGCTGGAGCCGAAGCTGGCGATCCTGGACGAAACCGACTCGGGCCTGGACATCGACGCGCTCAAGGCCGTGGCCGACGGCGTGAACCTGATGCGCTCGCCCGAGCGCGCCTTCCTGGTCATCACCCACTACCAGCGCATGCTCGATTACATCAAGCCCGACGTGGTGCACGTGCTGGCCGACGGCCGCATCGTCGAAACCGGCGGCCCCGAGCTGGCGCTGCAGCTCGAAGAGCACGGCTACGCCTGGGTGAAGGACCGCATCGCGCCGGGGGCATCGGCCCGAGCATGAGCGCCCTGCTGGATTCGATGAGCGCGGGCTTCGACGCCCTGCCCGCGGCGCTGGTGGACGCGCAGGGCCTGGGCGCGCCGCGCCGCGCCGCGCTGGCCGCGGTGCTGGCCGACGGCCTGCCCGGGCCGCGCAGCGAAGCCTGGAAGTACACCTCGCTGCGCGCGCTGTCGGCACGCCGGTTCACCGCCGCCGACGCCGTGGCCGAGGTGGATCCGGCCGCCCTGGCCGACATTCCCCCGCCGCGGCTGGTGCTGGTGAATGGCCAGTTCGACGCCGCGCTGTCGAACCTCGATGGCCTCCCCGACGGCGTCGAACTGCTTGCGCTGTCGCAGGCGCTGCAGGGCGACGACGGCCGCGCCGTGGCCGTGCTCGGCCGTCGCTTCGACCGCCCCGACGAACTGTTCGCGCGCCTCAACGGGGCGCTGGCCACCGACGGCGCCCTGCTGCGGGTTGCTGCCGGGGTCGCGGTGGCGACGCCGGTGCACCTGGTCTTCGTCGGCGTGGCCGCCGCCGGCGACCTGGCGATGCACCTGCGCCACCTGGTGGAGCTGCGCAAGGACGCTTCGCTCACCGTGGTGGAACACCACGTCGCGCAGGGCGAACACCGCCACCTCGCCAACCACCTGGTGCACGTGCACCTGGCCGGCGGCGCGCGCCTGGTGCACGCCCGCGTGCAGGACGAAAGCACCGGCGCCACCCTGCTGGCCCGCACCGACGCCGTGCTCGCCTCGCACAGCGAGTACCGCCGGGTGGACCTGGAGCTGGGCGCCGGCCTGTCGCGGCACGAGCTCAACGTCGCGCTGCAGGGCGAAGGCGCCGTGGCCATCGCCGGCGGCATGCTGCTGGCCGACGGCCGCCGCCACCTCGACACCCGCCTGGGCGTCGAACACCAGGCGAAGAACACGCGCTGCGAGCTGCCCTGGCGCGGCCTGGCCGACGAGCGCGGCCGCGCCGTCTTCCACGGCGGCATCACCATCCACGCCGGTGCCGACGGCAGCGACGCCGCCCTGTCGAACAAAAACCTGCTGCTGTCCGACAGCGCCGAGATCGACACCCAGCCGGTGCTGGTGATCCACGCCGACGAAGTGAAGGCCGCGCACGGCGCCACCGTCGGCCGGCTCGATGAAACTGCACTGTTCTACCTGCGCAGCCGAGGCATCGGCCTGGCGCAGGCGCGCGCGCTGCTGATCCAGGCCTTCCTGCGCGAACCGCTGGCGGTGCTGGGCGACCCGGCGCTGGCCGAAACCCTGGGCGCGCTGGTCACCCAACACCTCGACCGCAAGGACCTGTCCGCATGACCGCCCCCGCCACCCGCCCCGACTGGCTGCGCATCCGCGCCGATTTCCCGGTGCTCACGCGCCAGGTGCACGGCAAGCCGCTGGTGTACCTGGACTCGGCCAACACGTCGCAGAAGCCGCAGTCGGTGGTGCGGGCGATGGACGAGTTCTACCGCGAACACAACGCCAACGTCTCGCGCGCGGTGCACACGCTGGGCAGCGAAGCCACCGAGGCCTACGAGGGTGCGCGCGGCAACATCGCGGCCTTCCTCAACGTGCCGGCCGACGAACTGGTGCTGACCTCGGGCACCACCTTCGCCCTCAACCTGGTGGCCTACGGCTGGGGCATGACTCGGCTCAAGGCCGGCGACACGATCCTGCTCACCGTGATGGAGCACCACGCCAACATCGTGCCCTGGCAGCTGGTGGCCGAGCGTACCGGCGCCAGCATCCGCGTGGTGGGCATCACGCCCACCGGCGAGCTGGACCTGGACGACCTGCACGCGAAGATGACCGCGGACGTGAAGGTGCTTGCGTTCACCCACGTGTCGAACGTGCTGGGCACGGTGAACCCGGTGGCCGCCATCTGCCGCGAGGCGCGCAAGCGCGGCATCGTGACGGTGGTGGACGGCTCGCAGGCCACGCCGCACCGCGCGGTGGACATCCCGGCGCTGGGCTGCGATTTCTACGCCTTCACCGGCCACAAGATGCTGGGCCCGACCGGGACCGGTGGCCTGTGGGCGCGCCGGCAGCACCTGCGCGAGATGCCGCCGTTCCTGGGCGGCGGCGAGATGATCAGGGAAGTGCGGTTCGACAAGACCATCTACAGCGACCCGCCGCACAAGTTCGAGGCCGGCACGCCCAACATCGCCGGCGTCATCGGGCTGGGCGCCGCGGTGGACTACCTGCGGGGCATCGGCATGGCCGACATCGAGGCGCGGGAACAGGCGCTGCTGAAGTTGGCCGAGGAGCGCCTGTCGGCGATCCCGGGCCTGCGCATCGTCGGCACCGCGCCGGGCAAGGCGGCCGTCATCAGCTTCCTGGTGGACGGCGCGCACGCGCACGACCTGGCCACGCTGCTGGACCTGGAGGGCGTGGCGGTGCGATCGGGCCACCACTGCGCGCACCCGCTGATGGCGCACCTGGGCGTGCCGGCCACCTGCCGTGCGTCGCTGGCCTTCTACAACACCCACGCCGAAATCGAGCGCCTGGGCGACGCGATCGAGAAGAGCCGGAAACTGCTGGCATGAGCTGGCTGCCCCCGCTGGAATTCCGCGCCGCCGCGGCGCGCGACGCCGACGCCGTCGTGGCGCTGGTGGAGTCGGCCTACCGCGGCGACGCCAGCCGCACCGGCTGGACCACCGAGGCGGACCTGCTGGACGGCCGCCGCACCGGCCCCGACGACGTGCTGGCCTGCATCGACCGCCCGCGCAGCCAGGTGCTGCTGGCCGAGCGCGGCGGCAGGCTGCTGGCCTGCGCCCATGTCGCCGACGAGGACGGCTTGGGCTACGTCGGCATGTTCTCGGTGGTGCCCGGGCTGCAGCGCGCCGGCATCGGCAAGCAGGTGCTGGCCGAGGCCGAACGCATCGTGCGCGAACAGTTCCAACTGCGCACCGTGCGCATGAGCGTGATCGACGTGCGCGAGGAGCTGATCGCTTACTACGAGCGCCGCGGCTACCGCCGCACCGGCATCAAGAAGCCCTTCCCCTACGGCGACGACCGCTTCGGCCTGCCCCGCCGAGACGACCTGCGCTTCGAAGTGCTGGAAAAGGCGCTGTGACCGCCTGGGTGCGCGTGTGCGCCACGGCCGAACTGCTGCCGGGCGAATCCACGGTGGCCTGGGACGGCGACACGCCCATCCTGGTGGTGAACCTCGACGGCGACCTGTACGCCCTGGAGGACAAATGCAGCCACGAAGACTTCGAACTCAGCGCCGGCGCGATCGACGGCGGCCAGATCGAATGCACGCTGCACGGCGCACGCTTCGACCTGCGCACCGGGCAGGCGCTGTGCGCGCCCGCTTATGCGCCGGTGCCCCGTTTCCCGGTGAAGGTGGAAGACGGCGCCGTCTGGACCCGCGACGACCGCTGAGCGCTAGGCGGGGCTGATCTTCACCAGCAGCAGTTCGCCGCCGCCGTCGATGATGCGGCGCGAGGGCCCGCCGGCATCGGGCACCAGCAGCGCGCTGTCGCCCTGGGCCAGGTGCAGCGGGCGGGCCAGGTCCTTGAAGTGCGCCTGGCCCTGGAGCAGGTGGATCAACCACGTGGCGCCCGGCTCGGCGAAGAACACCATCGCGCCCACCAGCGGCCGGTGCAGCAGGGTCACCTGCACCGCGTCGCGGCGCCAGATCAGGTTGAAATCGTGCGTGGGCCCGTTCACCAGTTCGGCGGCCAGCGGCCGCTCACCGCTGAAGCGGATGCGCTGGTGAGGCGGCTGGAGCGTCACGCTCTCGCCGTCGTCGAAGCACAGGCGCAGGCCCTCGCCCGCCAGCAGCACCAGCTCGCGATCACAGCCGGGAAAGGCAGAAAACGGCGAATCCTGGTCGATCTCGGCAATCGAAGCGCGCCACTGCCAGTCACCGGCACCCTCGGGATGGCGATGGATTTCCCGCGTCCAGCCGAGTTCGTTGCGCCAGCGCTCGCGCCGGTACTCGTGGGCCGGCAGGTGGACGATGCGCATCAGGCCGCCACGGCGCAGGCGCGCCCTGCGCAGGAAGCCGCGCCCAGCGGTGCGGGAACAGGGGGCGGGCAGTGGCCGGCGCGGGGGGACGGGGGCGTCATGGCCTGAAGTCTAGCGCAGGCTCCACGGCGGCTGGATCAGGGGTCGCCGGGTTCAAGCCAGGCCGCATTCCAGTACGGGTAGTCGCCCAGCCTCGCCACCAGCCCGGCACGCAGCGGATTGGCCACCAGGTAGCGAGCCGCCTGCCGCGTGTCCTCGCCGGCCGGCAGCAGCCGGTCGCTGAAGCCGCGGCCCCACAGCCAGCCGTTCACCAGGTGACGCTCTTCGACGGCGCGCGAAGTGATGGCCTTGAAGCGGCCGACCAGCGTGGACAGGGTGTCGCGCTCGCCCAGCGTGACCAGGCCATGCCAGTGGTCGGGCATCAGCACCCAAGCCTCCACGCTGGCGTCGCGCCAAGGCCAGGTGGCGGTGTGGATGCGGCAGACCGCGCGCGCGGCCTCGTCGTCCCGGAACACGGGCCGCCGGTACAGCGTGGGCACGGTCAGGAAATAGGTTCGGCCTGCGGCGGACCGCCGCGCCAGGCGCTCGGCCCGCAGGTTGCGCGGCGGAGATCCGGCGCCAGCCGGCAGGGTCGCAGCCATCGGGGTTCCCGGCAGGGTGGGAAGGGGATGGCCCGGCCGGAGCCGGGCCGCCGCGTCAACCGCCCCGGATCAGTTCGAGGCCGGCGCGGGCACCTTGGGCTTGGGCTTCGCCACCGCCACGGGCGGGGCGGTGCGGGCACCGGCGCCCACCTTGATGCGGTCACGGTTCTGTTCGATGGTGGACAGGCCGATGCCCTTCACTTCGGCCAGTTCGTCGGCGCTGCGGAAGGCACCATGCTGCTTGCGGTGGGCGACGATGGCTTCGGCCTTGCTGGGACCGACGCCGTTGAGCACGCGGTCGAGCGTGGCGGCGTCGGCAGTGTTGATGTCGACCGTCTCGGCGGCCAGGGCGCTGCCGGCCAACAGGGCCGACAGCAGGATCGAGCGCAGGATCAGGGCAGTCTTCTTCACGGGGATTCCTCGTTGGGTCCAGGGGATGTGCCGGGCCGCGGTGGTCGCCGCGGGGCAGGGCCAGTCTCGATCCGCGGGCCTGTGCGGCCCATCGCCATTCACCTGCGTGATGATCGGAACCGGCCTTCGGCCGCTGTCGGCCGTTTCCTACGCGGGCGCCGGTTCCGGCCCCAAGGGAGTAAAATGGGCGAAACGAACCGCCGAGGAACGCCATGGACACCGTCAAGACCGACCGCTTCATCGCCGACGCCTGGGATGGCGACATCGTCCCGCAGCTGGTGGAGTACATCCGCATCCCGAACAAGTCGCCCATGTTCGACGCGCAGTGGAAAGAACACGGCTTCATGGACGATGCGGTGAAGCTGCTGGCCAACTGGGCCAAGGCCCAGCCGATCGCCGGCATGCAGGTGGAAGTGCTGGAGCTGGAGGGCCGCACGCCGCTGATCTTCATCGAGGTTCCCGGGAGCGAGGCGCTCGGCGCCGACGCCGATGGCACCGTTCGCGACGACTGCGTGCTGCTCTACGGCCACCTCGACAAGCAGCCCGAGATGACCGGCTGGGCCGACGACCTGGGCCCCTGGAAGCCGGTGATCAAGGGCGACAAGCTCTACGGCCGCGGCGGCGCCGACGACGGCTACGCGCTGTTCGGTTCGCTCACCGCCATCCGCGCGCTCAAGGAACAGGGCAAGCCGCACGCGCGCTGCGTGATCCTGATTGAGGCCTGCGAAGAGTCCGGCAGCTACGACCTGCCTTTCTACGTGGACCACCTGGCCGAGCGCATCGGCAAGCCGTCGCTGGTGGTGTGCCTGGATTCGGGCTGCGCCAACTACGACCAGCTCTGGTGCACCACCTCGCTGCGCGGCCTGGCCGGCGGCAACCTCAAGGTCAGCGTGCTCGGCGAGGGCGTGCATTCGGGCGACGCCTCGGGCGTGGTGCCGTCGAGCTTCCGCCTGCTGCGCCAGCTGCTGTCGCGGCTCGAGGACGAGGCCACCGGCAAGATCCTGGTGGACGAGCTCTACGTGGACATCCCCGAACAGCGCATCAGCCAGGCCCACCGCGCCGCCGAAGTCCTGGGCAGCGAGATCTGGGACAAGTTCCCGTTCCTGCCCGGCATGACGCCCATGAACGCCGACCTGGCCGAACTGGTGCTCAACCGCACTTGGCGCCCGGCGCTGTCGATCACCGGCGCGGACGGCCTGCCCACGCTGCAGAACGCGGGCAACGTGCTGCGCCCGCAAACCGCGGTGAAGCTGAGCCTGCGCCTGCCGCCGACGCTGGAGCCCAAGCGCGCCGGCGAAATCCTCAAGCGCGTGCTCGAAGCCAACCCGCCGCACGGCTGCCGGGTGGAAGTGGAACTCGAGAAGGCCTCCACCGGCTGGAACGCACCGGCGCTGGCGCCGTGGCTCGAGCGCGCCATCGAAACCGCCAGCCAGGAGTCCTTCGGCGCCCCCGCGATGTACATGGGCGAAGGCGGCACCATTCCATTCATGGGCATGCTGGGCGACAAGTTCCCCGGCGCGCAGTTCATGATCACCGGCGTGCTGGGCCCGCACTCCAATGCCCACGGCCCGAACGAGTTCCTGCACATCCCCACCGGAAAGCGCGTCACCGCCGCCGTGGCGCGGGTGATCGCCGACCATTACGACGCCAGCCAGAAGGGCGAAACCCGCGGCGTGGGCGTGCACGAAGGCAACGCCCACTTCGGCGCCCACGGCTGCTGCTGAGGCCGGCATGGAGCCCAACGCCGCCGCGCCCGACCCGCGCATCGCCTTCCTGGCCGCCGAAGCCGAGCGGCTGGCGCGGCAAGGCCAGGCCCAGGCCAGCGCCGGGCTGTGGGACCAGGTGCTGACATTGGCGCCGGAACACGCAGGCGCACTGACCTTCCTGGGGGCCCAGGCCCTGGCCGGCGGCGACACCGCCGGCGCGGCCAGCCTGCTGCATCGCGCCGTGCGCGGCAGCCCGCCGATGGCCATGGCCCACGCCCAGCTGGCGCGCGTCTACCGCGCCACCCGGGATGACGCGGCGGCGCTGCAGGAGCTCGACCGCGCGCTCAAGCTCGAACCCGCCGCCTACGGCGTGCACTTCGAGAAGGCCGCCATCTACGGCCAGCAGGGCCGCGATAAGGACCAGGCGCTGGCCTTCTCCAGCGCGCTGCAGGTGATGCCGCCCCAGGCCGCCATGACCCCCGAGATGCAGCCGCTGGTGGCGCGCGCCCAGCGCCTGGTGGCGGAAAACCAGGCCCAGCTGGGCAGCTTCTTGGACGCGCACCTCGCAGATTTGCGCGGCAACGGCCCAGGACGGCCGCTGGCGCGCTTCGACGAATCCCTGGCCGTGTCGCTGGGCCGCACGCCGCTGCAGCTGTCGCGCCCGGGCATGTTCAACGTGGTGGGGCTTCCCTCCATCGCCTTCTTCGACCGCGCCGATTTCGCGTGGGCGCCGGCCGCCGAGGCCTGCACCGAAAAAGTCCGGGCCGAACTGCAGGACGTGCTGCAGCAGGACGCGCAGGGCTTCATTCCCTACGTGCAGACCCGCCCCGGCGAGCCGGTGGGCCAGTTCGAAGCCCTGGATTACAACCCGGACTGGAGCGCGTATTTCCTCTGGCACCACGGCAAGCGCGTGGAATCGCACATCGCCCGCTGCCCGGCCACCATGGCCATGCTCGACGCGGTGCCCCAGGTGGAAGTGCGCAACCGCGCGCCGGCCGCGTTCTTTTCGGCCCTGAAGCCGCGCACCCGCATTCCTCCGCACAACGGCGCCACCAACTGCCGGCTCACCGTGCACCTGCCGCTGATCATCCCGCCGCACTGCGCGCTGCAGGTGGGCAACCACGTGCGGCCGTGGACCCCGGGCGAGCTGCTGATCTTCGACGACACCGTTGAACACGCGGCCTGGAACGACAGCGACCAGCTGCGCGTGGTGCTGATCTTCGACGTCTGGCACCCGCTGCTGAGCGCGGACGAACGCCGGCTGGTGCAGGGTGCCCTGGAAGGCATCATGGCCTACTACGGCCACGACGCCCCGCTGGGCGAACTCTAGCCCCGCCTAGCGCTTGGCGTGCCACCAGCCGGTGATGGCCAGGCGCGGCTCCTGCGCCCACGGCGCCACCAGCCCCACGTGGTGCTTGGCCGGCACCTTGAACAGGCTCAGCGAATTCCACAGCGGCATGAAGGCGCCGCCCGGGCTGCCGTCTTCGTTGACGAAGTGCAGCAGGCCGCCCCAATCGGCCTCCCAGCGGCGCGACAGGTTGAGCACGTAGGCGTAGCGCCGGCCCTCGTCCTCGTGCCGGTCGTCGTGCACGCGCAGGAACTGCCCGGGCCGGTAGCGCGTGGCCTGCGCGCCCACCATGGTCAGCTCGCCGTCGCCGGTGAACGCGCGGATGAAGGCCAGGAAGGGCGGACTGTTGAAGAACTCCAGCGCCGCATGCACCAACAGACCCGGGTTCTGTCCGGCCTTCATCGCTTCCACGATGAGGTAGCGGTCGTAAACGAAGTGGAAGCCTTCGGCGGCGCGCTGATAGGCCGCCGGCATGCGCTGGCCCCAGGTCTCGCCCAGCCAGGCCGGGCTGTCGGGCAGGCCGCGCTCGGCGGTCACCCAGGGCACGTCGCTGCGCAGACAGGCCGCCAGCCGGTCGGCCGCGTCGGCCTGCAGGAAGGTCGGGATCTGCACCCGCCCATCGCGGGCCAGGGCCAGGCGGTAGGGTTCGAAATCCAGTTCGTTGCTGATCATGGCAAGACCTCCGCCGGCGCACGGCCGGCGCTGCCGCCGCTGGCGGCCGCGGCCGGCTCCAGCCGCAGCGCCCAGCCCAGCACGCCTTCGGCCTGGGCCAGCGGCCGGCAATCCACCTGCGCCCCGGGCCGCAGCGCGGCCAGTTCCTGCACCAGGGCCTGCGCCTGGCCGGCGTCGAGGGCATGGGAAAGCATTTCGGCCGTGCGCAGGCCGGCGGCGCGCAGCGCCTCGGCAAAACCCGAGAGGGCCGCCAGCGACGGGCCGGCGTCCGCCTGGGCGCCGGCGACGAGGGCGTGCACGTGGTCGCGCGCCTGCACCAGCAGGTCGGGGGTTGCCAGGGTGGCGATGTCGGTGGCGAGTGCGGCCATGGCGGCGTTGTAGGCCGCGCGCGCGACGTTGGCGCCGGCGCTGCCGCGCAGGTCCTCGCCGGCGCGCGCGCGCGCGAACCAGGGCAGCACCGCGGCGGCGGTGGGCAGCAGCCCGCGTACGTCGAACAGCCGCGCCTGGTGCGCCAGCTCCGCGCGGCCTACCCGCGCCAGCACCGAACCGCCGTGGTGCAGCACCAGCGCCAGGCGGCCGCTGCCGCGCAGCACACGCAGGCATTCGCGCAGCGCCGGCGTACGCCGTGCGTACTCGAAGCCGTACTGGCTCACCACCAGGTCGAAGCTGGCATCCGCGAACGGCAGCTGCTCCATGGCCACGCCGGAATGGAAACGGATGCGGTCGTGCCGCTGCGTCTGGTACCAGGCTGGCGCCACCTGGGCCAGGTCCACGGCGTCCACCTGCGGGCAGCCTGCGCCGCCGTCGCGCGCGTACAGCAGCAGGGGCAGCGCACCGTTGCCGGTGGCCAGGTCGAGCACGCGATCGGCGGCGGTGACCGTACTGAATTGCCCGGCCCAGAAAGCGCCGATGGCGCCGG
>Ga0105045_10004689_pt1 | contig 11911 bp, 7 predicted proteins | sample MAT02_FD_78089 | JGI IMG/M metagenome (GOLD analysis project Ga0105045, IMG submission 78089) | Freshwater microbial communities from Lake Fryxell liftoff mats and glacier meltwater in Antarctica - MAT-02 (megahit assembly) | ecosystem: Environmental > Aquatic > Freshwater > Ice > Liftoff... | reverse complement strand
TCTTGATCGATGGTTCTGCCAGTATGAACTACAAGCATGGCGATCGAACCGCTGCCGATGCCGCACGCACTTGGGCCAGCGACTACCTGGCGAAGCTGGCACCGGGTGATCGCATCGCCATCTTCCAGGTGAAAGCCCAACTGCTGCCGATCGTCGGGGCATTCACGACCGATCATTCCCAGGCGAAAAATGCCTTGGAACTCCTCACGCTTCCAAAAGGTACTGCCGATTGGCCTGCAGCCATACAAGCAGCGGAAGCGCTGGCACCCGATGCGACGCGGCCGCGCAGCATCATCGTTCTCAGCGACAATCAACGCTATTCCTGGGCCGATGAACCGACTTTAGCCAAGTGGGAGTTGCTAAAACTCGCGGGTGATCGTGAAAAAAGCACCACGCGAATTTGGGTGGTGAACGGGGATGCCGATCGACCGAAAATGCCGAGCAATTGGAGCCTCGATCCGATCATCACATCGCGCGCGGTGGCTGCGGCAGGTCGAGAAATCACTTTCCGTTCCGCGATTCGATTCACGGGTGAAGGCACGCCGACCGCGCCGGGCAAAGTGCAAGTGCGCGTTGATGGTCAGCCCATCGCGGAGCTGGACCCGGCCGCTTCGGAGAATGCGGAATTGCAGCCGATTGAATATCGCCATGCGTTCACATCCGGTTCGCACTTGCTCACGTTTCAACTGGCCGACGATGCCATGCCTGCAGACAACCGCCAAGATTTCGCGATCGATGTCCTCCCGCAGATTCCGATACTCATTGTCGATCGGGGTCGCGGCAGCGAATTCCTCCGTAATGCCCTCGCGCCGAAAGGCGATGCAAAACCGGCATTCGCAATTCGCACGATTCGCCCGAATGAATTCAATGCGACGATTCTACAACAAGACATCGCCGGAGACAGTGGCGCGCCACGGGTTCTGGTTTGGTTTCAAGCCGAAAGCATTACAAGCGAACAACGCGAGCGGATCGAGAAATTCCTGGGGCGGGGCGGTTCGGTGTTGCTCACGTTCGGCGAGCAGACCGATGCCGCAGTTTGGAATCGCATCGCGTTCCGGGGTGGGCAAGGTTTCTTGCCAGCGCGCCTCGTGAACATCATCGGCGATGAATCGAAAATCGAAGGCGCGCCGAAACCGCAAACGGCGAGCATTGCGCACCCGGCGTTGGATGTCTTCCGCGAACCGCTGCCTGGTGGATTGCAAACGGCGTACTTCCCAAAGCGCTGGAAGATCGACACCACAGCCGGGGTGAATGGCACGACGGGCATCACGATTGCATCAATCGGTAGCAACGAACCGTGGCTCGTCGAACGCGCGTTCGGTAAGGGTCGCGTCGTGCTTTCGACGGTTCCACTCGATACCTCTTGGAAAACGAATCTCATTCGCCTGCCGGATTTCGTTCGGCTCGCTCACGAACTGATGTACTATCTCGCGGGGGCGCGCTCCGCCGAACGCAACCTCGCGCCAGGGCAAGCGATCGTCTTCACGCCGATTCCAGAAGAGTTGCCCGGCCCGGTTCAAATTGCTTTTCCCGATGGCAGCACGCAAACGATACCCGTGAAATCGTGGCCCGCTGTCATCGAGAAAACCACTGACCCCGGCGCGTATCAACTGACAACACCGAGCGGCAGGCGCATCGACTTCTCCGTGCGGAACGATCCACGCGAAGCCGTTCTCACGCCGTGTAGCGACGACGACCGCGCCGCAATTCGCAAAAGCTTGGGCAACCTCGAATTCATTGCGAAGCCCGAGGAAGTCGTCGCTGAAAGTGTAGAAGCGGGCACGCCGCGCGAGTTCTGGTGGCTCTTTCTTGTGATCGTGTTGTTCATGCTAATCGGTGAAATGTGGTACACTCGCAAGCTCTCGAACCGTGGTGAACACAACCTACCGCACAGCCGCGAATAGATACCTTTTCGCCTATTTACTATGCTTTCCATCCCGTTGTATCTGAATGATCTGTCGCTCGAATTGGCTCTGCCATTCGCGGGTTGGCCGTTGGCTTTACGCTGGCTTCTCCTGCTGTTTCTGCCGTTCGCAACCCTGGCGGTTCTGCTCGGGCTGGCACGTTACGAACTGCGGCTCGTGCCACTACGAATTGCGATAACACTACTAGCATTGCGCGTCGCGGTGTTCGTCTGCATTTTGCTCACGCTCTTCCTCGAACCGAAGTTTAGTCGGACGATCCGCGAAGAGGTGCCGGGCCGCGTGCTCATTGCCATTGATCGTTCCGAGAGCATGCGCATCGGCGACCCGCAACGGCCACTTCTCGACAAATTGATTTTGGCGAAGTCGCTGAACTGGTTCACCGATCTGCTCCCGGAATCGCTTCTCGATCGCTGGATTCAAGATGTTCGCACGCGCGGTGAACCGCTCTTTTCCGAGGAAGATACCGATGCGGGCCGCGATGAACGTAAAGCATTCGCGGCACTCATTGAACGCTACGATCGTGTCACACGGCTGTCAGTTGCTAATCGCGTGTTGCAGCCCGATGGCGCGGGCCTGTTGCCTTCGCTTCAGGCAAAGCACGCGGTGCAACTCATTGCGTTCGATCAATCTCTTAAGGCATTGCCCAGTGATGCCGAGAAGCTCGGCGAGGCACTGGAAGTCAATCGAGCGTATTCGCCAGAGAGTAGTGCGAACCATGCCTACACCGATTTGAAACTGCCGCTGCTGCGCGCAGCGGAGATCGGAGGCGATAGCGCGAACTCCGAGCGGGCGAAACTCCTCGGCGTAGTCGTGCTGACCGATGGCCGCCACAACTGGGGTGAATCGCCGCTGGCAAAAGCGATGGAACTTGGCCAACGGAAGGTGCCGATTTTCTCGATCGTCGTGGCACCACGGGAAGCCCCGGCCGATGTTGCGCTACTGAGTGCCCAAGCGCAATCGGCCACGGTTTTTAAGGGCAGCACAGTTCCGATTGAAACCAAAGTACGCATCACCGGTTGGCCCGCCGGCGAGGTGCGCGTGAAGGTCGAAGTTCCGCCGAACGAAAAAGGTGAGCTGGTTCTGCTCGAAGAAATCATTCACCATAACGGATTGGATCAGACGTATTCGCTCTCGTTCAAGGTGAAGCTTGATGCGCCTGGTCCGCAGTCGATTGTCGTGGTAGCTCAAGGCGAAGGGGCGAAAGATCGCTTCCCGAATAATAACAAGCGCATCGTGCGCGTGAACGTGGTGAAGGATCGCGCGCGAGTCATGCTCATTGATGGCGAAGCCCGTTGGGAATTCCACTACTTGCAAACGTGCCTGGGCCGCGACCCGAATATGGATGTGCGCAGCGTCGTCTTTCGTCAGCCACGCATCACGCGCGCGACCGATGAAGAGCTTCGCAAATTCGGCACCCCAGCCAGCAAGATGCCAACCGATGCCGATGCACTCAGCGGCATCGACTGCATCGTCCTGGGGGATGTGGAACCGGAACAGTTCTCTCTCGCGGAACGGCAACGCCTGGAAAAATATGTTGCCGAAGATGGCGGAACTTTAGTAATGCTCGCGGGGAAACGGGCCATGCCAATGGCTTACACCGTCGCGGAATCGGAGCCATTCCGGAAGATGATGCCACTCAATAATTTGAAAGTGCTCAACAACACCGATAAGGGTTTCTCACTGAACCTAACACCAGAAGCACGCGCCAGTTGGTTCCTCCAACTCGGCGACACACCCACAGAAAATGCCGAGGCGTGGGCCGGTTTTCCCCCGCATTATTGGGCAATCACGGGCGAACCGAAACCGGGTGCCGAGGTGCTGGCCACGGCAAATGGTTCGCCGGTTCTCGCACGCCAGAATTACGGGTTCGGTCGAGTCTTTTATGTTGGCATCGATTCTACATGGCGTTGGCGCTACAAAACCGGCGATTACTATCATCATCGTTTCTGGGGGCAAGTCGCGCAGTGGGCCGCTTCGGATCGCTTACTGCCGACGATGAACGCCGCAGGGACGATCAAGTTTGGCACACGCGAACCGGCGTTTCGCACGGGGCAAGAAGTCGAAGTGATCGTGCGTGGAACCGATGCTGTGAAGAAACTCGGCGCGAATACATTGAAAGGCGCTCGCGTGGTGAAGTTACCCGAGAAAGCGGGCGAAGCCGAAAAGCCAATTGGTTTGGTTCCGTTGAAGCTGCCCGAAAATCGCACGCGCGATCTGGTGGGCAAGTTGCGAGACCTGCTGCCGGGGAAGTATGCGCTCGAACTTTCGATTCCGGAATGGACGGGCGATTTGCAGGGGCCGCCGGGCATCGACGGCCGCGCGTTGCCACTCCGTTCCACGTTTGAAGTGTTGCCACCGGAGCAGGAAGAGCTTGTCGAAATCTCTGCGAATGTGCCACTGCTCGAAGATTTTGCGAACGCGAGTTCTGGCAAAGTCTACTGGCCACACGAGACGCAAGAACTGATCGAACGACTCGCACGGCAAAGTGCGTTCATCGAGCATCGCGTGGAACGGCCGTTCCGAAAATCGTGGTGGCTGCTCGGCCTGATTCTTTTGCTACTCAGTGCGGAATGGGGTCTGCGGAAATGGAGCGGCCTGCCATGATAAGATTGCTTTCTTATCGTGCGACTTGGTTGCGAGAAAATCCTTCGCATTTCATAACTGTTGAATTCTCTATTGCGCCGCTCGCGTTATCATGTTCTTCATGGAACGACTCAATAAATACTTGGCGCATGCGGGCGTGGGTTCGCGCCGGCACTGCGATGAACTCATCGTAGCGGGCCGCGTGAAGATCAACGGCACCACCGTGCGCGACCTCGGAACGAAAGTGGACCCCGATACCCATCGCGTCGCAGTGGACGATACGCCCGTCCGCAGCGAGCGCGAAGTTTACTGGGTCGTGCATAAGCCGCCGGGTTATCTGTGTACGAATCGCGACCCCGCTGGGCGACCACTGGCGCTGGATCTGATTCCGCACGTCGAGCAGCGCGTCTACACCGTGGGCCGACTGGATGAAGCGAGCGAAGGCTTACTTCTCATGACGAACGATGGCGACCTAGCCCATAAACTGATGCATCCGAAGTTCGAGATTGAAAAAACTTATCTCGTTCTCGTGGCAGGTAAACCTTCGGGCGAAGACCTCGAGCGCTTGCTGCAAGGGGTCTGGCTCAGCGATGGCAAAGTGAAAGCGAAGCGCGTCCGTCGACTCAAAGCACAGGGCGATAGCACCTGGATTCGCGTCGTGCTTTGCGAAGGCAAAAACCGCGAGATTCGCCGTATGCTCGCCAAACTTGGGCACAAGGTGATGAAACTCCGGCGAGTGGCAATCGGTTCCATCGACCTCGATAAATTGCCGAAAGGGAAGTCGCGGAAACTCAGTTTACCGGAACTCAACGAACTCAGGAAACTGGTCGCGGGGAGCGAACGAAAGAAGAAGACGGAATCGGAAGTGGAGGTGGAGGTGGCAACACCTTCCATCAAAGCGAAACCTACTGCGAAACCCGCCGCGGAACCCCGATCATGAACGACGTGCCCACGATGACGATGGTGCAACGCAGCGCCGAAGTTCTGGAACATATTCCCATCGCGGAACGCACCTTCCGCATTCGCTTGGCCTGCCCCGATCTCGCAGCACATATTCGCCCCGGCCAATTCGTAATGTTGCGCTTGCCCGGTCGCACCGATCCGTTACTCGCCAGGCCATTCGCACTCTACGAAACTGCCGAAGATTCCTCGTGGCTCGACATCGTGTACCTTGTACTGGGGAAGATGACCGGCTTGTTGGCACAGGTGCAACCCGGCGAGAAGCTCGAAATCTGGGGGCCGCTCGGTAAACCATTTCTCGAGGTGCCGAGTTCCGAAGAAATCACGTTCGTGGCGGGTGGCATCGGCCAAACGCCATTCCTGAGTTATGCGAAAGAACTCCTCGGCAAACGCAGTTACGGCGGAGTGCCCACACAACAGCGCGTTCATAACGTGCGATTGCTTTACGGTGTGCGAACTGCGGCACTTGCTGCGGGTGTCGAAGATTTCCGCTCAGCCGGTGTCGAGGTGCAACTGGCGAGCGACGATGGCAGCATCGGATTCCGTGGTTTCGTGACGCAATTGTTGAAGCAGAACCCTGGCACGGGGCCGATCATCGGTTGCGGGCCGGAGCCGATGTTGCACGTGCTTTCCGATATTGCAAAAGAATGGAATCGGCTTTGCCATGTCTCGTTGGAAACGCCGATGGCTTGCGGGGTGGGGATTTGCTTTAGTTGCGTAGCGAAAGTTTGCACGAGTGATGGATTCGATTACAAGCGGGTTTGCGTCGATGGGCCAGTATTCGATGCAGCACAATTAGTTTGGGAATAAAAAGCGATTAGTGTAGCAGCACCACTAAAGAGATAGGTTGAGGACCTACGCAGTTGACGAAGAATATCAGAAGCACTCACCATAAAATCCTAGCGCGGCGGGTTCGTCGCCCACATTGATTCCAGCACCTTCCCAGCCCCCCCTTTCGACGAGCCCTGGAATCATCCCCATTTGCCGGAATGGCCATGCGGCACAACGACTTACAACGCGTGCTGTACACCCCAAATCGACCCCAAAAAGGCATTGATTCCGGAGTTCACATCTGGAATCAAATGTCGCCCTGGATACAGACAGGAAAAGGGGACGGGCACCTTTTTAAATGACTTATTTAAAAAATAGTGCCTTGAAAAAGGTGCCCGTCCCCTTTTCTGCTCACGCCTTCATCACGGCTTCCCCTGAAGCACCCTTGCTGACGTTGCGGGCTAACTGCAAAGCAGAAATTACGCCAGGAGGTAGGCGAATCGGCCACGCCAGCTTTTGGGGATCTCGGCACGCAACGAAATCGGTTCGTGCTTGGTCGGGTGCAGGAATGTTAAGGATCGCGCATGCAAACCAAGCCCATTGCCAAAGCGAATCTCCGAGCCATATTTTGTGTCGCCGTAGATCGGCATTCCCCGGCTCGCCAACTGAACGCGAATCTGGTGCTTGCGGCCCGTATGCGGTCGCACTTCCAGTAGCATCAAGCCGCCGTGGCGTGCTTTAATCTGAAAGTGGAGCCGAGCCGGTTTCGCATCCGGCGTGCCTTCAGGTACGGCCTTCACGATGTGGCCGGCATCATCGTGCCAAAGCCAGTCGTCGAGCGTTCCCCATTGCTTTTCATCGAGAATTTGCGTGAATACGCTACCCCATTTCCCCGCTGGTTCGCTCACAACAGCCCAGTAAACTTTCTCGACTTCGCCATCGCGGAACTGCTCGCTGAGTCGTGCCGCGGCCTTGCTCGTGCGGGCAAAAACCAGCGCGCCGGATGTCGCTTTATCGAGCCGATGCACCACGCCCAAGAAGACGTTGCCGGGCTTCTGGTACTTCTCTTTGATGTAGCTTTTCACGAGTCGATCGAAGGTTTCTTCGTTGCCATCGAAGTGCGTCGTGGGCCAGCCGTTCGGCTTGTTCAGCGCGATGATGTGATTGTCTTCGTAAAGCACATCGAGCAATTCCGCGAAGGAACTCATGCGGGAACTCCGGGCAGTTGCCGTGGCAGATTCACCTTGTACTCGATCCACTGGGCCACGCGAAGAAGGTCGCCCTCGCACCCCTTCTGGCCGATGATCTGCACGGCGCACGGCAAACCATTTTTGCTTGCGATTGGCAGCGATACCACAGGCAAACCCGCAAAGCTCCAGGGTGCATTCAATACGGGGTTCCCTGTGGTTTCCAGAGTGGGGGCGAAATCGGTCGCGGCGGGCATCATCAGGAAGCGGAATCCTTTGGCCAAGCTCGCACTGAATAACCGTTGGAAGTAGTATGCCGCGTTGAGTTCCTCCTCGCTGACAGCTTGGCCGTGTTCGATCAACTCGCGCATTTTCACGCGGTAGTCATCGGGGTAGCGAGCCAGTCGTTCTCCATGGAGTTGCGCCGCTTCTGCTGCCATGATGGTGCGATGATGGCCGAGGCAATCGTCGAACCCGGTTTCGACTTGAACACGCGGCACATCGCCGAAAGTGCGTAAGAAGTCATTCCAAGAATCTGCGACATCCGGATGGGTTCGTGATTTCCAGAAATCATCGGTCGTGTTCACAAGATAACGGGATTCGGAATTGCCTGATTCGTAGGGTTTTTCAAAGGCCTCGTAGAGTAGAACCAAATCCGGAACTGATTGAGCAAAGAAACCGAGATGATCCAAACTCGGGGCCAGTGGCAGAACTCCAATCAGCGGAATCTGTTGATGAGTCGGCTTGAGGCTGCAGACACCGCAGTAGGTGGCCGGGCGAGTGACACTGCCACCCGTTTGCGTGCCGAGCGCGCCCAAGCACATTCCGCTGGCCACAGCCGCAGCGCTGCCACTGCTACTTCCGCCGGGTGTGCGTTCGAGGTTCCAAGGGTTGCGCGTCTGGCTTGGATCAAGATAGGCATAGGGTGTCGTGACGGTTTTCCCGAGGATGAGCGCGCCAGCTTTGCGTAGCTTCCCCACGCATGTTGCATCTTGCCGAGCGATGCTGTTTGCCCAGCTTTCAGAGCCGCAGCCAGTGGGCATGTCTTGCACATCAATGATGTCTTTGATGCCGATGGGGATGCCATGGAGTGGCCCGCGATAATGCCCCTGGCGAATTTCCTCGGTGAGTTTCTGGGCCTCGGAACGAGCCCGGTCGCGGTTGAGAAATGCCCAGGCACGCACATGCGGTTCAAACACATCAAGCCGTGCGAAGCAGTATTCCAGCAGATCCGTAGGCGTGAGTTTGCCCACCTTTAAGAGTGGGGCGGTTTCCGCGATCGTGAGAGCATCTAGCGGCATCATGTATTCCTGGGTGATTTTGTCATTTTTACTCACGACGATTGTGCAATGGCTTGCAATCTTTGCAAAAATGAAGCCACTGCTAGAAAGAAGCGGAAAAAGAATTAGTCATGAAATGCTGAAAAACGTGGGGTTTTCCTCAAGTTTCCGTGGAACGCGATCAATTGGCACAGCGGCTGCATTGTAATCTTTCATCTCGCGGCCAACCCCCAATGAACCACGAGAGGATGCGATTCACCGCAAACGCTGAGCTTCAACCCCCAAGAAGTTCAGCACCCCCAACGCGGCATCGTATCGAATATCCGCGGATCGCTTCTCCCCCAGAAGCGATTCGCACGGCAAGCAACCCCCCGCTTGCCGAGCTTATCCCCCCGCAAGTCTGTTCCCGCTTCAGACACCATCATCCCCCCACGCTGCCCCGCCAATCTTGGCGGGGTGCGGTCTTTTTATGCGGGTGGTTTCAGTTGTTTCACCAGCACTTGTGAGCGGCGATTACTGCGGTCGTACATCTCGCGGCGATTCGGCGGGAGATCGTCCGGCGTGCCGAGTTTAAACCCTCCGCGTTGAATGAAGTAATTGATCGCTTGCGTCGAAAGGCAGAACAACATGCTCACGCCCAAGGAACGCGCTCGAGCTTCACCGTAGTTCATGATCTTGCCGCCGATGCCCTGGTTTTCGTATCGCGGATCAACATAGATGCACGCGAGTTCCGCTTTGTCTTGCTCGGGGTAAATCTGCAATGCCCCGCAGGCCACGGGGTTCTTATCGACTTCAAATACAAAAAAATCGCCGATCTGCCTTTCGAGATCGGCCCGCGTACGCTTGACCAGCTCTTCTTGGCGAATGCCCTGTTGAATCAGGCCATACACCACGCGCACATCTTTCTTGAGTGCCATGCGAATCGACTGGTACTCATTGGCATAGATCAGCGTTCCGATGCCTTCGTTGGAAAAGACCTCGCCGAGTAAACCTTCTTGCTCGCGGCCATCAATGATGTGAATCCGTTCGATACCTTCTTTCCCGGCTCGCACGGCATGATGCAGCTTCGTCAGCGTGCCCGCTTTCGATTCCATCTTGCGTTTCTTCAACAACGCATCGGCTTCTTCGACCGTCATTTGCCGAATGACATGCTGCTTGTCGTCCGAGACACCGCCTTCGGTGCAGAGGTAAATGAGCTTCACGGCTTGCAGAGTCTTGGCGATTTCCACGGCAACGGCATCCGAGTTCAAGCGGTACGAATGCCCGACACCATCGCAGCCGATCGGTGGAATGACGGGCACGATGTCGCTGTTCATGAGCGATTGAATGAGGTAGGCATCGATGCGTTCTACGCGGCCCGTGAATTGTTGATCGACCCCGCCGAGGATGCCCGCAGGGTGCGCGACGAGCGCGTTCGGGCAGGCCCCACGGAGATCGTTCGCGCTCAGCCCTTCCAATATTTCGTGCGTCACGCGGTTCGCTGCGGTGATGGCGATTTGCAATGTCGCGGCATCGGTGATGCCGGTGCCATCGGTATCGGAAGGCAACACGTTCAACATGCCTGCGTAGCGCTTCACCTGCAATGCCGCACCATGCACGAGCGCCACGCGCACGTTCAAGCTGCGCAGAAGTGAAATATCCAGGAGCAGATTCGGGAAGTTATCGTCTTCCACAATCGCGCCGTCGATGGCGATGACGAAGACGCGATCGCGGAATCGCGGAACGTATCGTAGGATTTCCCGCAGGTCGGTCAGTCGCAACATAGTCGAATCGAGTTCACAGAGTGGAAGAAATCGGATCGCTTCTAGATAGAATACAATTCCACGAAGAGTTTTGTGCTTACTCTCATTCTTACCGCATTCGTTCGAGAGCATCATGCCCGAGAAAGTCGTCATCATCGGTTCTGGCCCAGCAGCTTGGACCGCAGCCATTTATGCAGCCCGTGCCCAACTGGAACCGCTCGTCTTCCAGGGCAACCCCTACGACAACAACAACAAGGCGAACGGCACCTTACCCCTCGGCCAATTGGCTTTAACAACAGAAGTCGAGAACTTTCCCAGTTGGCCCGCCGGCGATACGCGCGCCTATTTGAAAACCGCGCTCAAAGAAAATGATGTTGATTTCCCGTATTGGGTGGCGAGTGACGAACCGCAACCGACGCATGGCATCAACGGCCCAGAACTCATGGCACTCATGCGCCAACAAGCCGTCAACTTCGGCACGCGGATCGAGTCGAAGGATGTTATTTCCGTCGATGCCAAGAAGTCGCCGTTCACCTTGAGAATGCACGACGGCGAAACCGTACAAGCGCTCGCGCTCATCATCGCAACGGGGGCACGCGCGAACTACCTTGGCTTGCCGAGCGAAGAGGCCTACAAGAACAAAGGCGTGAGTGCCTGTGCGGTCTGCGATGGGTTCTTGCCGATCTTCCGCAACAAGCCACTCGCGGTTGTCGGTGCGGGTGATTCCGCGTGCGAAGAGGCAACGTACCTCACCAAGTTCGCCAGCAAGGTGTACATGATTGTTCGCCGCGATGCCATGCGTGCCAGCAAGATCATGGCGGCACGTGCGATGAGCAACCCCAAGATCGTGGTGAAGTGGAACAGTGTTGTCGAGGAAGTGCTGGGTAATGAGAAAGTCGTGACCGGCTTGAAATTGAAAAGCACCACAAGCGATGAAACAGAACAACTCGATGTCAGCGGAATGTTCTGCGCGATCGGCCACACGCCGAACGTGAAGTTCCTCGATGACCAACTCGAACTGAACGAGAAAGGCTACGTCAAGTGGACGACCGTAGCGCGGACTTATACTAGCGTCGATGGGATCTTCGCGGCGGGCGATGTCTCGGATGATTATTACCGCCAAGCAGTGAGTGCAGCAGGGACCGGCTGTATGGCCGCACTCGACGCGGAACGCTGGCTCGCCCACCACGGGCATATCTGACCCTCAGAGCGGCGGACGTGAGTCCAATGCCGCCAACATAAGGAAGAAGTTGCGTTGAGATTCAGCTGAAGTTCAATTTCCTTCCTCTGAGCGCATTGGTTTTGTAGCACCTAATTAATGCTAAAAAACCGTGGCTTCTGTTGGAAATCTTTTCTGAGGACCACGGAGTGGTCCAAGAATGTAGCCTGGGGTTGAGCGCAGCGACACCCCAGGAATAATGCGATAATAAAATCGACCCCGGAGGGGTCGCAGATTCTCTAAT
>Ga0105045_10004688_pt1 | contig 11912 bp, 9 predicted proteins | sample MAT02_FD_78089 | JGI IMG/M metagenome (GOLD analysis project Ga0105045, IMG submission 78089) | Freshwater microbial communities from Lake Fryxell liftoff mats and glacier meltwater in Antarctica - MAT-02 (megahit assembly) | ecosystem: Environmental > Aquatic > Freshwater > Ice > Liftoff... | reverse complement strand
TGCCCTGGACGCGGTAGCGCGAGGGGTCGGAGATGCGGGTGCCCTCCGGATTGGCGTCGGAATACTCGTAGACCGGGCCCTCCCAGGCGCCGAACTCGATGGGCCTCCCGGCGCTGTAATTGTAGTATTGCGTGTCACGCGCCGCGATCACCCGGGCGCCCGAGGTCAGCGCCAGATAGCCGCAGAAGCGCTTGCCATCGCCCCAGGTACCGACATTGCCGCGATAGGTATCGGCCGGCGCGCAAGCGAAAAGCACAATCTCGTCAACCATGCCCTTCCATTTGCTGGTCAGGCCGTAGTTGAACAGATTAAGCCCCTCCAGGCCCAACTGCAGACCGAAGCCGCCATGGGCGGAAGGCAGGCAGAGCCGGCCGCCCAGGTTCCAGTTGCTTTCGAAACCATGGCACAGGATGTGCAGCCGCCGCAGCCGCCGCACCAGCCGCGCCCGCTTGGCCGTCGTGTCGACGATATGGCGGATCTGCGTCAACGCGTTCACCTGCATGACGAAATTGTACCAGGCCGGGGTTTCGCCCAGCAGCCGGCTGTCGTGAATCACCATCGAAGCCATGTCTGTGCCCTTTCGTTTTGCGCATCCTGCCAAATCAGCGGCCGCAGCGCGGTTCAGTTCCTTATGAGCGAGGCCGGCCCACAACGCTGGACGCCTCGCGCCATGGGGGGCACATTGGGCGCACAAACGGGAGAAACCCAGTGACAGACATCGTCATCGCCTCCGCCGCCCGCACACCGGTCGGCAGCTTCAACGGCGCCTTCGCCTCGATGTCGGCCCATGCGTTGGGCACCATCGCCATCCAGGCCGCGCTGGCCCGCGCCGGGGTCAAGGGCGAGGAGGTGGATGAGGTCATCATGGGCCAGATCCTCTCGGCCGGGGCAGGACAGAACCCGGCGCGGCAGGCGAGTGTGAATGCCGGCATTCCCGTTGAGCACACCGCCTTCGGCATCAATCAGCTCTGCGGTTCCGGCCTGCGCGCCGTGGCACTCGCCGCGCAGCAGATTGCGGCTGGCGATGCACGCATCATGGTCGCCGGTGGGCAGGAGAGCATGACCCAGGCGCCGCATGCCCAGCAACTGCGTGCGGGCCAGAAGATGGGCGATCTGGCGCTGATCGACACCATGCTGAAGGACGGGCTGATGGATGCCTTCCACGGCTATCACATGGGCACCACGGCCGAAAATGTGGCCGAGAAATTCCAGATCACCCGCGAGGATCAGGACGGCTTCGCCGCCTACAGCCAGCAGAAGGCGGGTGCGGCGATGAAGGCCGGGCGCTTCCAGGACGAGATCGCCCCGGTGACGGTGAAGACCCGCCGCGGCGACATCGTGGTGAGCGACGACGAGTACCCGCGGCCGGAGACGACGGCGGAGACACTGGCGAAGCTGCGCCCCGCCTTCAGCAAGACGGGGACGGTGACGGCGGGCAATGCCTCGGGCATCAATGATGGTGCGGCGGTGGCCGTGCTGATGAGCATGGCGGAAGCCCAGAAGCGCGGCATCACGCCGATGGCGCGAATCGTGTCCTGGGCGACGGCGGGGGTGGACCCTTCGATCATGGGCACCGGGCCCATCCCGGCCAGCCGCAAGGCGTTGGCCCGCGCCGGCTGGAGCATCGACAGCCTGGATTTGATCGAGGCGAATGAGGCGTTTGCGGCGCAGGCGATCGCGGTGAACAAGGATCTGGGCTGGGATACGGGCCGGGTGAATGTGAATGGCGGGGCGATCGCGCTGGGGCACCCCATCGGCGCTTCGGGTGCGAGGGTGCTGAACACGCTGCTGTTCGAAATGGTCCGCCGCGGGGCCAAGCGTGGGCTGGCCACGCTGTGCATCGGCGGCGGGATGGGTGTCGCGCTTTGCGTTGAGCGCGGCTGAGCGTTACCCGCGCGCAAGCCGCTTGGCGTTGGCGCGGGCCTTTGTCACGAAGGGCGCCATGATGGCGGCCTGGCTGCCGCCGGTCATCATCGTGGCCGTGGCGGCCTGCATCGCCGCCATCTTTTCCGTCGTCATCCGCTGATATTCCGCCATCGTGCAACTGCCATCCGCCATCATGCGGGTGCGGTGCATGATCGTCTCCCACGACGCCAGGTAAAGCCGCGTCATCATCATTGGGAAGGCAAAGGGCGAATGTTTCATGCCGACTAAATGATCGCGACGACGACCCCACACAAGCAAAAACCCCAGTTCATGGAAAAAAGGCGGGTAGGGGATTTGGGGGGAGGGAGTTCTCTCCCTCCCCCATGCTTTTCACTCCGCCGCCTGGGCAACCTCCGCCATGGGCCGCGCCAGATACTTCGCATATTCCTTCGGCACGACATGCCAGAACTGGTCGCGCTCGCTCGCCCAGTCATTGAGGATACGCGCCGCAAAGCGGCTCCCCGTCTCCGCCACGTGCTTTTCGATCAGTGCCTTCAGCACGCCTTCCCAATGCGCCGAACCCAATCGTTGCCACAGCAACGTCTCGGGATTGACCCGCTTTTCGAAGGTGTTGTCGGCGTCGTGGATGAAGGCCGCACCGCCGGTGAAACCCGCGCCGAAATTGTCGCCGGTCGCGCCCAGGATCACCACCATGCCCCCGGTCATATACTCGCAGGCATTGGCGCCGGTGCCTTCCACCACGGCGGTGGCGCCGGAATTGCGCACCGCGAAGCGTTCGCCCGCCTGGCCGGCGGCAAACAATTCGCCCGCCGTCGCGCCATAGAGGCAGGTATTGCCGATGATCGTATTCTCATTCCAGACCAGCGTGGATGACGGCGCCGGCCGCACCACGATCTGCCCGCCGGACAGCCCCTTGCCGACATAGTCATTGGCATCGCCAAACACTTCCAGCTTGAGCCCGCGCACCGCGAAGGCGCCCAGCGACTGGCCCGCCGTGCCGCGCAGCCGCACGGTGAGGTGGCCGGGCTGCAGCCCGTTCATCCCATATTGCCGGGTGATCATCGCCGAGGTCTTGGTGCCGATGGCGCGGTGGGTGTTGCGGATATTGTAGGCCAGCTGCATTTTTTCGCCGCGCTGGAACAGCGGTGCGGCGTCGCGGATCATGTCCGCATCCAGCGTCTCCGGCACCTCATTGCGGCCTTCGAGCGTGCAATAGGCAGCGTGCTGACCGGCATCGGCGCGCACCAGCAGCGGGTTGAGGTCGAGATCGTCCAGGTCATCGGCGCCGCGGCTGACCTGCTTGAGCAGATCGGTGCGGCCGATCACGTCGGTCAGCTTGCGGAAGCCCAGGGATGCCAGGATTTCGCGCACCTCCTCGGCCACGAAGGAGAACAGCGCGATGACCTTCTCCGGCGTGCCTTCGAATTTCTTGCGCAGCGTCTCGTCCTGGGTGCAGACGCCCACCGGGCAGGTGTTGGAGTGGCATTGGCGGACCATGATGCAGCCCATCGCCACCAGCGATGCGGTGCCGATGCCGAACTCCTCGGCGCCCAGCATGGCGGCGACGACCACATCGCGCCCGGTCTTCAACCCGCCATCGGTGCGCAGCCGCACGCGGTGACGCAGGCGGTTGAGTTGCAGCACCTGATGGGTTTCGGACAGGCCCATCTCCCAGGGCAGGCCGGCGTATTTGATCGAGCTGATCGGGCTCGCCCCGGTGCCACCGGAATGGCCGGAGACCAGGATGGCATCGGCTCGCGCCTTGGCCACACCGGCCGCAATGGTGCCGATACCCGAGCGCGAGACGAGCTTCACGCAGACCAGCGCATCGGGGTTGATCTGCTTGAGGTCGTAGATGAGCTGCGCCAGATCCTCGATCGAATAGATGTCGTGATGCGGCGGCGGGCTGATCAGCGTCACACCGGGCGTGGAGTGGCGCAGCTTGGCGATCAGGCCCGTCACCTTGAAGCCGGGCAGCTGGCCACCCTCGCCGGGCTTGGCACCCTGGGCGATCTTGATCTCGATCTCGCGGCAATTGTTCAGGTATTCGGCGGTGACACCGAAGCGGCCCGAGGCGATCTGCTTGATGGCCGAATTGGCGTTGTCGCCATTCGCCCGCGGCTTGGCCCGCGCCGGGTCCTCGCCGCCTTCGCCGCTGTCGGAGCGCGCGCCGATGCGGTTCATGGCGATGGACAGCGTCTCATGCGCTTCGGGCGAAAGTGCACCCAGCGAGATGCCCGGGGATAGCAGCCGCTTGCGGATTTCGGTGATGCTCTCGACCTCTTCCAGCTCCACCGGTTTGCGGCCTTCCATGCGGAAATCCAGCAGGTCGCGCAGCGCCACCGGTGGGCCGCGGCGCACGCCCTCGGAATAACGCTTGAACATCTGGTAGCTGTCGGTGGCCACGGCTTCCTGCAGGGTGTGGATCAGCGGGCCGTCAAAGGCATGCGCCTCGCCCTTCCGGCGCAGCTTGTGCAGCCCGCCCACCGGCAACGCGATCACATCCGCATCCCAGGCACGCGCGTGCAGTTCCAGAATCCGGCGGGAGATACCCGACAGACCGATGCCGGAAATCCGGCTGGGCACGCCCGGGAAGAACTCGTTCACCAGCGCGCGGGACAGGCCGATGGCCTCGAAATTCATTCCCCCGCGATAGGAGGAGATGACGGAGATGCCCATCTTGGACATCACCTTCAGCAGGCCCTTGTCGACGGCCTTCTTGTACTTGGCCACCGCCTCGGTCAGTGACATGGCGCCGAACAAGCCGCGGCGATGGCGGTCGGCCACGCTCTCCTGCGCCATATAGGCGTTCACCGTGGTCGCACCCGCGCCGATGAGCACCGCGAAGCAATGCACATCCAGGCATTCCGCCACCCGGGCGTTGAGGCTGGTGAAGGTGCGCAGCGAGGTCTTCACCAGATGCGTGTGCACGCCGCCCACGGCCAGGATCATCGGGATGGCAGCGCGCGCGGCACCCTGGTTCTCATCGGTGAGGATGACATGGACGGAGCCGGAACGGACCGCGTCCTCCGCCTCGCGCCGGATGCGCTCGATGGCGCGGCGCAGGCCGGCCTCGCCCTCCTCCACCGGGAAGGTGCAATCGACCTCGGCGGCGGCGGCGCCCATGTATTCGCGCATGGCATTGAACTGCGCGGTGCTCAGTACCGGGCTGTCCAGCATCAACATGTCGCATTGCTCGGGATTCTCGTCGAGTATGTTGCCCAGATTGCCCAGCCGGGTGCGCAGCGTCATCACCCGCGTCTCGCGCAGGCTGTCGATGGGCGGGTTGGTCACCTGGCTGAACATCTGCCGGAAGTAGTGGTGCAGGCCGCGGTAATGGGCGCTCAGCACCGCGATGGGCGTGTCGTCGCCCATGCTGCCCACGGCCTCGGCGCCATCCTCCACCATGGGGTGCAGGATGGTTTCCAGCTCCTCCATCGTGGTGCCGATCGCCAGCTGCCGCCGGCGCAGCTCCTCACCGGCATAGAGCGTGGGCTCGGCGGTGTCCTGCTTGACGATCTCGTCGATGCGCGTCGTGCGCTCCACCCATTTGCCGAATGGTTTGCGCTGCGACAGTTCGTCCTTCAACTGCCGGTCGAGAAACATCTTCCCGGTGTCGAGATCGACGCCGATGCACTGGCCAGGGCCGACCCGGCCCTTCTGGATGATCTCCGCCTCCGCCAGCTTCACCATGCCGGTTTCGCTGCCCACGATCAGCAACCCGCCCTGGGTGACGGAATAGCGCATCGGGCGCAGGCCATTGCGGTCCATGCCGCCGATCACCCAGGTGCCATCGGTGGCGCACATCGCCGCCGGCCCGTCCCAGGGCTCCATCACCGCGTTGCAGTAGAGAAACAGGTCATGATGCAGCGGCGACATGGTGGCGTTGTTGCCCAGCGATTCAGGCATCAGCATCGCCTTGGCCATCGGTGCGTCGCGGCCGCCGCGCACCAGCAGCTCGAACACATTGTCCAGGCAGGCGGTGTCGGAATTGCCGGCCTGGATGACCGGCTTGATGTCGGCCATATAGGCATCGAGCGAGGGATGGGCGAGCCGTGTCTCGTGGCTCTTCATCCAGTTCACATTCCCATGCAGCGTGTTGATCTCACCGTTATGGGCGAGCATCCGGAAGGGCTGCGCCAGCCGCCAGGTGGGGAAGGTGTTGGTGGAATAGCGCTGATGATAGATCGCGAAGCGGCTGATGAACCGCGGGTCGGTCAGGTCGGGGTAGAATTCCGACAGGTCCTCGGCCAGGAACATGCCCTTGTAGATGACCGACCGGCAGGAGAGGGAGCACAGATACAACTCCTGTATCTGTGCCGCGATCGCCTGCTTTTCGATCCGCCGGCGGATGACATAAAGGTCGCGCTCATAACTCGCGTCATCGCGGCCTTGCGGGTCCCAGATCAGGATCTGCTCGATCTCCGGCCGCGTCGCATTGGCCTTCTCGCCGATGACCGCGGCGTTGATCGGCACCTGGCGCCAGCCGTAGATGGCGTAGCCGGCGTTGAGGATCTCGGTCTCGCAGATCTGCCGGCAACGCTCCTGTGCGCCGAAATCGGTCTTGGGCAGGAAGGCCATGCCCACCGCGATGCGACCGGGCTTGAGTTGGTCGCCACCATTGCGCACAGCCTCGGCGAAGAAATCCTGCGGGATCTCGATATGGATCCCCGCGCCATCGCCGGTCTTGCCATCGGCGTCGACCGCGCCGCGGTGCCAAACGGCCTGCAGCGCATCGATGCCGGCCTGGACGACCTGGCGCGAGGGCTGGCCGTCCAGCGAAGCGATCAGCCCGACGCCGCAGGCATCATGCTCGGTGGTGTCGATATGGGCGTCGCCCAGGGTGGCGAGGTTGGCCCGATAGTTGGCGACGAATTCGGCGCCGGTTTCTTCTGTCATGAGGGTCACTCCGCCGCCACGGCCATGACGGCCTTTCGTTGCATGTAATGGTGCATCTGTTCCGCCGCATCGCGCCCGTCGCGGATGCCCCAGACCACCAGGGATGCACCGCGCACGATATCGCCGCCGGCGAACACGCCAGGCATCGCCGTCATCATCGTCTTGTGGTCCACCTTCAGCGTGCCCCAGCGGGTGACGGCCAGCATGGGCTCGCCGAACGCCGCGGGAATGTCCTCGGGGTCGAAACCCAGCGCCTTGATCGCCAGATCGGCGGGCTGCAGGAAACCCGCCCCGGCTATGGGCTCCACCTGCTGCCGGCCGGTGGCGTCGGGCAGGCCCAGATGCATGCGCGACGCCCGCACACCCGTCAGCTTCGCCGTGCCCTCAAAGCCATCCGGCGCGCTGAGCCATATGAAGCGCACGCCCTCCTCCTCGGCATTCTTCACCTCGCGCATTGAGCCGGGCATATTTGCGCGGTCGCGCCGATAGAGGCAGGCGACCGATGCAGCGCCCTGGCGCACCGCGGTGCGCACGCAATCCATCGCCGTATCGCCACCGCCGATCACCACGACATGCCGGCCGGCGGCGTTCAGGCTGCCATCCTCGAATGCCGGCACCCGGTCACCCAGATTGTCGCGGTTCGACGCCGTCAGGAAGTCCAGCGCCGGTACCACGCCGGGCAGATCGGCACCGGGCAGCGCCACGTCGCGTGCCTTGTAGACCCCGGTGGCGATGAAGACGGCGTCATGCTGCTCGCGCAGTTGCTCCAGCGTGATGTCGCGGCCGATCTCCATGTTCATGTGGAACAGGATGCCGCCTTCCTCATATTGCTTCCAGCGGCGGAGCACGACCTCCTTCTCCAGCTTGAAGTTGGGGATGCCGTACATCATCAGCCCGCCGACACGGTCGTAGCGGTCGTAGACATGCACCTGGTAGCCGCGAACGCGCAGCCGCTCGGCCGCGGCCAGGCCGGCGGGGCCGGCGCCGATGATGGCGACGGATTGCGTCAGCTCGACCCGCGGGGTGGGCGGCTTGATCCAGCCATTGGCCCAGGCGGTGTCGACGATGTAGCGCTCGACGCTGCCGATGGTGACGCTCTCAAAGCCCTTCTCGATGACACAATTGCCTTCGCACAGCCTGTCCTGCGGGCAGACGCGGCCGCAGATCTCGGGAAAGGTGTTGGTGGCGGCGGCGACCTCATAGGCTTCCTCCATCCGCCCCTCGGCGGTCAGCTTCAGCCAGTCCGGGATATTGTTCTGCAGCGGGCAATGGATCTGGCAAAAGGGCACGCCACATTGGCTGCAGCGGCTGGCCTGCGCGGCTGCATCGGCCGGTTTGAACCGTGCATAGATCTCGCTGAAATCGGTACGGCGGTCCGCTGCTTCACGCTTGTCGGGCGTTTGCTGCTGGAGACGAACGAACTGGAGCATTTTCTCGGCCATTGCGCGCATTCCGGCTGGAGGTGATGCGCGCCATTAACAGGTAGTTTTCACTGCGAAAAGGGCAATTTTTCGCGATTAGACAGCTTGACTGACCTTTATCGATGGAGTTTCCATAGACAGGTCCAGTGCGCAGCCTACGGCCCCATCATAAAGGGCCGTATTGGGCCTAAGGCCTTCGGCCGCCGCCCGCGCGGAACCTTGCCAGGTAGCCGGGCACCTCCGCCTCGATCGGGCGCGGCACTATCCCCAGCGATTCCAGGGTCAAAGCCCCTTCGCTCACGACATTGTCGCGCTGCAGCAGCAAAAGCTGGTCCTGGGTGAAGGGCTTGCCGGGCAGTTTCTCGGCGATCCGCGCCTGGAACTGCGCCAGCTTGAGCGGCACCTCGAACAGCCGGCGCCGGCGCCCCGTCACCTCCAGGATGTAGCGCAGGATGTCGCGAAAGCTCATCGCCCGCGGCCCGCCCAGTTCATAGACCCGGCCGGCCACGTCATCGCGGCTGGCGGCGGCCATCACCGCATCGGCCACGTCACCCACCCAGACGGGCTGGAAGCGCGTGTCGCCGCACAGCACGGGCATGATCGGCAGCATCCGGGCCAGCCCCGCGAACATGTTGAAGAACTTGTCCTCGGCGCCGAAGATAATGCTGGGCCGCAGGATTGTGGCCGTGGGGAAGGCGGCGAGGACCGCCGCCTCGCCCTCGCCCTTGCTCTTCGCATAGAGGCTTTCGCTCGCCGGATCGGCGCCGATGGCCGAGATTTGCACCAGGCGCGCCACGCCCGCGGCATGGGAAAGCCGCGCCACCCGGCCCGCGCCCTCGGCCTGGATGGCATGGAAGCCGCCGGCCCGCTTCTCGGCCAGAATCCCCACCAGATTGACGACCAGGGAGGCGCCCTCAACCGCGCGCGCCACCCCGGCCTCATCCGTCACATCGGCGCGCAGGGCGACGATCTGCCCGACCCGGCCGCTGGTCTGCAAGGTGCGCGCGCCGGCGGGGTCATGCGTGGCCACCCGAATTTGCCAATCCTGCCGCGCCAGGCGCTGCACCACATAGCGGCCGATGAAGCCGGCACCGCCGAAGACGGTTGCGATCTTTTGCACGTGGAAAACCCCCGAGAAACTGTAGCTTCTCCATATGTGTCGTGGCCGTCGCAGCCAAGTGCCCTACCCGGGTTGACGCCAAGCCGTCACGCCACTAATCAGCGCCTCACTCCACCGTGCCCAGGTGGCGGAATTGGTAGACGCACTGGCTTCAGGTGCCAGCGATCGCAAGGTTGTGAAGGTTCGAGTCCTTTCCTGGGCATTTTCCCCGCCCGCTTGCCTTCCACCGCGCTGCCGCCTAGCAGGCTTCATGAGCACCATCTTTCAGAACGGCGTCACCATCCATCTGCATCGGCATGACCTGCCTGATGGGCTGGCGCTGGGGCCTGTCATTGCCGTGGATACCGAAACCATGGGGCTGGACCCCCGGCGGGACCGGCTTTGCCTGGTGCAACTCTCCGATGGCTCGGGCGTGGTTCATCTGGTGCAGTTCATCCCTGTCAGCCTTGGCGGGCGGGGCTTTGATGCCCCCAATCTTTCGGCCCTGCTGACCGATGCCAACACCGTCAAGCTGTTCCACTTCGCCCGTTTCGACCTGGCCGCGCTGCACAACGGCCTGGGCATCGACGTCGCCCCGGTGAAGTGCACCAAGATCGCGGGGAAGCTGGTGCGCACCTTCACCGACCGGCATGGGCTGAAGGATCTGTGCCGCGAATTGCTGGGCGTGGAGATCAGCAAGCAGCAGCAGACCTCGGATTGGGGCGCGGCCGAATTGAGCCCCGAGCAGCAGGCCTATGCGGCGTCGGATGTACTGCACCTGCATGCGCTCTGGACGAAGCTGGAGGCGCTGCTGAAACGCGAGGGAAGGCTGGATTTGGCCGAGGATTGCTTCCGCTTCCTGCCGGCGCGGGGCCGGCTGGATCTCATGGGCTATGCGGAGCCTGACATCTTTCATCATTGAGCGTCCCCCTCGGGGGGAATCGGGTTGGCGTCAGTCCCGCCGCGACTCGAGCCGGGCCAACATGGCGCGGATCTCCACCAGCGCGGCCTGCTGCCGGCGCAGCGCCAGCCCCAGCCCACCAATGGCAATCAGCGCCAGCGCCGACACCGCGCCGGCCATGGCGTAGAGCATGCGCGGGCGCGACCAGCCATCGCCCCCCCAGGGCGATGCCTGCCAAGCCAATTGCGCGCAGGCCAGCAGCGCCACGATACCCAAGACCTGGAGTGCGCGATGCAGGATCATCGGCGCCTCGCAATCGCGGCATCCAGGGTGTTCTCCAGCAGGCAGGCGATGGTCATCGGTCCCACGCCGCCGGGTACCGGGGTGATGGCGCCGGCGATGGCGGCAACCTCATCGAAGGCCACATCTCCCACCAGCCTGCCATCGGCCAGCCGGTTGATACCGACATCGATCACCGTAGCGCCGGGCTTCACCCAATCCGCACGCACCATCTGCGGCCGGCCGACGGCTGCGACCAGAATATCGGCGCGGGCGCATTCGGCGGCGAGGTCGCGTGTGCGGGAATGCGCGATGGTGACGGTGCAGTCGGCGCCCAGCAGCAATTGCGCCATGGGGCGGCCGACGATCTGGCTGCGGCCCAGCACCACCGCCCGCGCGCCGCGCAATTGCGTGCCGTCAAGCAGATGCATCACGCCGCGCGGGGTGCAGGGCACCAGCCCGACCTGGCCGCCAGCAAGCCTCCCGGCATTGATGGGGTGGAAGCCGTCCACATCCTTGCCAGGCGCCACGGCGTTGATGGCTGCCTGGGTGTCGATATGGCTGGGCAGCGGCAGCTGGACCAGGATGCCATCCACCTGATCATCGGCATTGAGCGCGGCGATCTGCGCCAGCAACCCGGCCTGGGTGGTGGCTTGCGGCAGGTGGATGGTGCGCGAGGCCAAGCCCGCCTCCTGCGCCGCGCGATCCTTGTTGCGGACGTAGACGCCGCTGGCCGGGTCCTCCCCCACCCGCACGACGACCAGGCCCGGGGCGTAGCCCAGCGCCGCCACCCGCGCGGCCAACCCCGCCCGCAGCGTGGCAGCGATCGCCTTGCCATCGATGATCCGCGCCGCCATCAGAAGTAGATACCGCCGCGGATCATGTAGTTCTGGACCGCCGCGACCAGCAGCGTGCAGGCCTGGATCAGCAGCAGCACCACCATCGGCGAGATGTCGATGCCGCCCAGATTGGGCAGGCGGCCGCGGATCGGGCGCATAACCGGCTCGGTCAGCCGGGTGAAGAAATCGGCCAGGGTCCAGACCATGCGGTTGCGGGTGTCGAGCACATTGAAGCCGATGAGTAGCGATATCACCGCGGCTATGATGACCGCCCAAAAGAAGAGTTGAAGCCCGGCCTGCACGAGGAAGAAGACGGCATCGAGAAGCATGGTGCTGGGTGTGTCCGTGGCTTTGGTTGGCGGGGCGACGCCGGGAAACTAGGGATGCGCGGGGCTGGCGGCAAGCGGCGGGGGGAATGGCGGGGCGGCTGCTTGACTTAGTCGGGGGGTGGGGGCAGAAGCAGCGGCCTTGGGGTCGCGCCGCCCGGGGTGGTGGGTGCGGGGCTGTAGCTCAGTTGGTAGAGCGCGTCGTTCGCAATGACGAGGTCAGGGGTTCGATTCCCCTCAGCTCCACCACTACTCCCCTCC
>Ga0105045_10004687_pt1 | contig 11913 bp, 13 predicted proteins | sample MAT02_FD_78089 | JGI IMG/M metagenome (GOLD analysis project Ga0105045, IMG submission 78089) | Freshwater microbial communities from Lake Fryxell liftoff mats and glacier meltwater in Antarctica - MAT-02 (megahit assembly) | ecosystem: Environmental > Aquatic > Freshwater > Ice > Liftoff... | reverse complement strand
CGCCACGCTCCGACATGGGCGTGCGTCTAGGGCGGGCAAGTGTTGAGCGCAAGCGGCGATGTGCTGGTCGGCACCGATCTGGCTCTCGTGCGCGGCGGACGGCTGCTGTTCGAAACTGTGTCGTTCCGGGTGGCGCGCGGCGAAGCTTTGCTCGTCACCGGCCCCAACGGCGCTGGCAAATCCTCGTTGCTGCGCCTGGTTGCCGGCCTGCTGGAGCCGGCCGGTGGCACGCTTGCCAACCCTTTTTCCATCGGCTGGCAAGCCGGCGAACCCGCACTCAAGCCCGATCGATTGCTCGGCAGCGAGCTTGCCTACTGGGCCGCGCTGGATGCCGCACCGCCTGCTGCCGTGCAGGGCGCAGCGGTTGCAATGGCCATCGACAGCCTGCTCGATCTGCCGTGTGCGATGCTGTCGGCCGGGCAGCGCCAGCGCGCCGCGCTCGCCCGCGTCATCGCATCCGGCGCGCCGCTCTGGCTGCTTGACGAGCCGACGAACGCGCTTGATGCCGCTTCGGAAATCCGCCTGTTGCGGGCCATCGCCTCGCACCGGGAACAGGGCGGCCTCGTCGTCGCGGCCACCCACCACGCGCTGCCGGTGCCCGGCGCCGCGCACCTGAGCCTGTAGCGCCGACGGGCTTTGCCCTTTGCTCTACCCGAAAGCGCCGCGCAGACCATCGATGACGATCTGCGCTGCCAGCGCCGCCAGGATGACCCCCAGCAGCCGGGTTATCATGCCTTCGACCTTGGATCCCACGCGGCGCATGATGGGGCCGGCTGCCAGCAGCGCGGCGAGTGTCAGCAACAGCACCAGTGCAAGCGCGAGGTAGACTGCAATCGTCTGTTCCGGCGTGTCGGCCTTGGAGGTCAGCAGCATCACCGAGGCGATCGAACCCGGCCCGGCAATCATCGGCATGGCCATGGGGAAGACCGCGACATCCTCCTGTTCCACCGCTTGCGCGCGCTCCTCGCGGCGCTTGGTGCGGGTTTCGAAAACCATGTCGATGGCGATCAGGAACAGCATGATGCCGCCGGCGACGCGAAACGCATCGAGGCTGATGCCCAGCGCCCGCAGGAAGGGTTCGCCGGCAATGGCAAACCCGAGCAGAATGGCCGAGGCAATGGCGACCGCTCGGACGGCCATCGCGCGGCGCGCGGCATCGGTGGAATTGGTGGTGAGGCTGGCGAAGATCGGCGCGCAGCCGGGCGGATCGATGACCACCAGCAGCGTGACAAGGGCGGAAATGAAGAGATCGAGGGGAAAGGTCAACCGGAGGCCGCCTTCAGCGTGTTTTCAAGCAGGCAGGCAATCGTCATCGGGCCGACGCCGCCCGGCACCGGTGTGATGTGCGCGGCAATCTGCACCGCCTCCTCGAAAGCCACGTCGCCCACGAGCCTGCTGCCGCCGGCGGGAGTGTGGACGCGGTTGATCCCCACATCGATGACCGTAGCGCCCGGCTTCAGCCATCGCCCGCGCACCATTTCCGGCCGCCCGGCTGCCGCCACAACGATATCGGCCCGACCACACAAGCGGGCGAGGTCGAGGCTGCGGCTGTGCGCCACGGTCACTGTGGCAGATGCGGACACGAGCAGGCTTGCCATTGGCCGACCGACGATGGTGGAGCGCCCGATAACCAGTGCCTCGGCACCGGCGAGGTCGCCGAGCGTTGCTTCCAGCAGGCGCAGGCAGCCAAGCGGGGTGCAGGGGACAAAGCCCGGCAATCCGGTTGCCAGCCGCCCGGCGTTCAAGGGGTGGAAGCCATCGACATCCTTGCCCGGGTCGATGGCCGATATGACCTTGGCGCTGTCGATCTGCGGCGGCAGCGGCAACTGCACCAGAATGCCGTCCACGGCCGCGTCAGCGTTCAGTGCAGCCACCAGCCCCAGCAGCTCCGTCTCGTCGGTGTCCGGACTCAGGCGGTGCACAATCGACGTGATGCCGGCCTCGCGGCAGGCGGCGATCTTGTTGCGCACATAAACCTGGCTGGCTGCATCCTCGCCAACCAGCACCACGGCGAGCGCTGGCGGGCGGGCCCCTGCCGCTCCGCGCTCGTTGACCTGTTGCGCCACATCCGCCCGCAGCCGCGCCGCGTGCGCCTTCCCATCGATGATCACCAGATGCCGATCACAAAAGCAGATCAACCGCGAGCCCGGAGAGCAGCCGCTGTGCCAGCATGACGCCGAGGATGAGCACCATCGGCGACAGATCGATGCCGCCAAGATCTGGCAGCACGTTGCGGATCGGCCGCAGCAGCGGATTGAGGAAGCGGTCGAGCCCCTTCACCAGCGAATAGACGAAGCGGTTCTGCGTGTTGATCACGTTGAACGCGACGAGCCACGACAGGATCGCCTGGGCGATGATCACCCAGACAAACAGCTGCAGCACATAGACCACAAAGCCGATCAGTTCCGCCACCATGTTCATGTGCGAGCGCCATCCTTAAGCCGATACCAAGGCGCAGCCTCTAGCGAGTCCGCAGGACGGCGGCTAGAGCCGCTGCGATGCAAACGCGCCATCCCGTCCGGGTGCAGAGCCTGTCGCTCGTTGACCTGCGCAACCATAGGGCCACCCGGCTGGAGCCGGGTGACGCGCCTTGCGTGGTGCTCACCGGAAGCAACGGCGCTGGCAAGACCAACATTCTGGAGGCGCTGTCGCTGCTGGCCATCGGGCGCGGTTTGCGCGGCGCTGCCCTGAGCGAAATCGCCCGCCAGGGTGGGGACAACGGTTTCCAGATTGCCGCCACCCTGTCTGTGGAGGCTGCCCTGCCCGCAATTGCCCTTCGCACCGGGACGAGCGCCGACGCGCCCGCGCGGCGAAATCTGCGCATCAACGGCGCACCGGCAGCACTGAACACGCTGTCCGACTGGCTGTCGGTGCTGTGGCTCACTCCGGCGATGGACCGGCTGTTTGCGGACACGCCGTCGGCGCGCCGGCGCTTCCTCGATCGCCTGGTGCTCGCATTGTCGCCGTCGCATGCCGGCCATGCCAGCCGCTATGAGGCCGCGATGCGCGCCCGCACCCGCCTGCTGGGCGGGGATGCGGCGCCCGATCCGGCGTGGCTTGCCGCCCTGGAGGCGCAGATGGCCGAGCATGGCGCGGCAATTGCAGCCGCCCGCGTGGCTACGGTGTCCGCGCTGGCTGCGCGCCTTCGGGCACTGCCGGCAAGCGCCTTTCCAGCGCCGGAAATCGCTCTTGCCGGAGCGCCTGCCGATGCCGATCTGGCCGCCGCCCTGCGCGCTGCGCGCCTGGCCGATCGTGCCGCCGGGCGGGCGACCTGCGGCCCGCATCGCGCCGATCTGCTGGTGATGCACGCCGAAAAGTCCATGCCGGCAGCCCAAGCCTCCACCGGCGAGCAGAAGGCGCTGTTGATGGCGATCGTGCTGGCGCACGCCGAGCTTGTGACCGAGCACAGCGGGCGGGCACCGCTGCTGCTGCTGGATGAAGCGGCGGCGCACCTCGACGCGATCCGCCGCGCGGCACTGTTTGCGCGGCTGGCGGCGCTGGGGGGGCAGAGCTGGCTTTCAGGCACCGATGCAGGCTTGTTTGCCGGCATCTCCGGAGCCGCGCGTTTCACCATCGCAGATGGCATCGCGACGCCGGGCTGACGGCGTTTTTCATGGCATTTTCGCACCCGCTTGCCTATACCCTAGGGATGAGCGACGACGATATGACCAGCTCCGCGACCAGCGGTGATTATGGCGCTGATTCCATTCAGCTTTTGAAGGGTCTGGAGGCGGTTCGCAAGCGTCCCGGCATGTATATCGGCGACACTGACGACGGCTCCGGGTTGCATCACATGGTGTTCGAAGTTTCGGACAATGCGATCGACGAAGCGATGGCCGGGCATTGCGACCGGATCGACATCGTGCTGAACCCCGATGGATCGGTCACGGTCGAGGACAATGGCCGCGGAATTCCGACCGGAATCCACCCCGAGGAAGGCATTTCGGCCGCGCAGCTGGTGATGACCGAGCTGCACGCCGGCGGCAAGTTCAACAATGTGGAAGGCAACAGCTACAAGGTGTCCGGCGGTCTGCACGGCGTCGGCGTGTCGGTCGTCAATGCGCTGTCGGACTGGCTGGACCTGCGCATCTGGCGCGATGGCCACGAGCACTACATGCGCTTCCACGGCGGCGTTCCGCAGGCGCCGCTGGCAGCCGTTGGCCCGCAAGGCGATCGGCGCGGCACCAGCGTTACCTTCTTCCCGTCCATCGAGACCTTCCGCACCGGCATCGAGTTCGATTTCGACCGGCTGGAGCACCGTTTCCGCGAGCTTGCCTTTCTGAATTCCGGCGTCCGCCTGTTTCTCACCGACAACCGGCACGCCGATGTTCGCTCGACCGAATTCTTCTACGATGGCGGGCTCACCCAGTTCGTGCGCTGGCTGGACCGCACCAAGACGCCGCTCATGCCGGAACCGGTCGCCATCCGCGGCCAGCGCGACGACATCGGCATCGATGTCGCGCTGCAGTGGAACGACAGCTACTACGAGCAGGTGCTGGCCTTCACCAACAACATCCCGCAGCGCGACGGGGGCACCCACATGGCCGCCTTTCGCGCGGCACTGACGCGCACGCTCAATGTGTATGCGGAAAAATCCGGCCTGCTGAAGAAGGAAAAGGTCGGCCTGTCCGGAGACGACATGCGCGAGGGGCTCACGGCGGTTGTTTCGGTGAAGCTGCCCGATCCGAAGTTCAGCTCGCAGACCAAGGACAAGCTGGTGTCGTCTGAAGTGCGCCAGCCGCTGGAATCGCTGCTGGCCGACAAGCTGGCGGAATGGCTGGAGGAAAATCCGGCGTCGGCGCGCGCCATTGTGCAGAAGATCATCGAGGCGGCAATTGCGCGCGAGGCAGCAAGGAAGGCCCGCGAGGCCAGCCGCAAGTCGGCGCTTTCCATTGCCTCGCTGCCCGGCAAGCTGGCCGACTGCCAGGAGAAGGATCCGGCAAAATCCGAGCTTTTCATCGTGGAAGGCGATTCCGCCGGCGGCTCGGCCAAGCAGGGGCGCAACCGGCAGTTTCAGGCCATTCTGCCGCTCAGGGGCAAAATCCTCAATGTGGAGCGCGCGCGCTTCGACCGGATGCTGGGATCGCGCGAAATCGGCACGCTGATCCAGGCGCTCGGCACCGGCATCGGCCGTGACGAGTTCAGCCTGGAAAAGCTGCGCTACCACAAGATCGTCATCATGACCGACGCCGATGTGGACGGAGCGCATATCCGCACCCTGCTGCTGACCTTTTTCTACCGCCAGATGAAGCCGCTGATCGATGCCGGCCACCTCTACATTGCCCAGCCGCCGCTCTACAAGGTAAGCCGCGGCCGCTCGGAGGTCTATCTGAAGGATGAGGCCGCGCTGGAAGAATATCTCGTTACCGCCGGACTTTCGCAGATGCAGGTGGTGGCCGCCGGCGAAGCCCGCAGCGGAGCCGATCTGCGGCTGCTGCTGGAGCATGCGCGGCGCATGAAGCGGCTGATGGCCTATGTTCCGCGCCGCTACCCGCCACAGCTGGTGGAGGCGCTGGCGCTGGCCGGCGCGCTCAATCCCGAAGGGCAGGACCATGCCGCCACCGCCGCGACGCTGGCCGGCTGGCTCAATTCGGAATCCTCCGGCTGGACGGTGGAGGCAGCGATAGAAGGCGGCTATGTTGTTTCGCATCTCGATCGCGGCGTCACCGACCGCCACATCATCGATACCGCCTTCCTGCGCTCCACCGAAGCCCGCAAGCTGCACACGCTCGCCAGCGAGCAGGCCGCTGCATGGCTAACCCCGGCGAAGATGGGAGACGCGATTTTGCGTCGACCGTCGGACCTGCTGCTCGCGGTGATGGATGCCGGCCGCAAGGGCCTCTCGGTGCAGCGCTACAAAGGTCTGGGCGAGATGAATGCCGAGCAATTGTGGGAAACAACGCTCGATCCGGCCGCCCGCACGCTGCTTCGGGTGGAAATCGGCGATGTGCTGCAGGCCGACGAAACCTTCACCCAGCTGATGGGCGACATTGTGGAACCGCGCCGGGAGTTCATCCAGGACAACGCGCTTTCGGTTGCCAATCTGGATATCTGAGGCAGCGTCTCAACGACGATAGCCTGTCCATTGGGCGGAGCGCCGCAAGCGCGCCTGCGCCCCGGCCGATTTCAGCATTCCGGCAAACGCGCTGCTGCGTCAGGCGGCCGGCTTTTCGCGGCGTTCGGCGCCTGCGGCCGGGCCTGCTTCGGGAGGCAGGAAGCTGTGCGGGCCAACTCCGAGCCAGATCAGGATCGGCGCGCCGATGAAGATGGACGAATAGGTGCCGATGCCGATGCCGAGCAGCATGGCAACGGAAAAGCCGAACAGCACATCGCCGCCGAGCACCACCAGTGTGCCGAGCGCGATGACCATCGAAAGCGAAGTGACGATGGTGCGCGAGAGGGTTTCGTTGACCGAAAGATCGAGCACCGATTCGATGTCCATCTTGCGGTATTTGCGCAGGTTTTCGCGGATTCGATCATAGACGACGATGGTGTCGTTCAGCGAATAGCCGATGATGGTGAGCACGGCTGCAACGATGTTCAGGTTGAATTCGAGCTGGGTGAGCGCGAAGAATCCGAGGGTGAGGGCGACATCGTGCACCAGGGCGAACAGCGCACCCACGCCGAACTGCCATTCGAAGCGGAACCAGATGTAGAGCGAAATGCCGATCATCGCGAACAGGATGGCAAGCGCGCCGTCGCGCACCAGCTCGGCCGAAACCTTGCCGGAAACCGTTTCTACGCGGCGGAATTCGGCATTGGGATGCTTGTCGCGGATGGCGGACTGCACCTGCTGCACCACCTGCTGCACGGCGTCTTCGTCGCCTGGCGGCAAGGGCAGGCGGATTGAGACGGTGTCGGCCTGGCCGAAGGTCTGCAGCGATCCCTCGCCGGCGCCGGCGGAGTTGACGGTGCGGCGCAGATCGTCCAGCCGCGCATCCTGCGAAAAGCGCACTTCCATCATCAGGCCACCGGCGAAATCGACACCGAAGTTCAGTCCGCGGATGGCGATGAGCGCGATGGAGCCGATAATGAGCGCTATGGAGATGGCCATGGCCAAATTGCGCCACTTCAGGAACTTGAAGTTGGTGTTGTCGGGGACGAGTTTCAGAAGTCGCATGGCCGGCTTCCTATAGCACGAGCGCTTGCGGCCGCGCGCGGCGCAGCCACAGCGAGACCATCAGTCGGGTGACGGTGACGGCGGTGAACACCGAGGTGATGATGCCGATGGTGAGCACGATGGCGAATCCCTTGATCGGCCCGGAGCCGAACCAGAACATGATGACGGCGGCGATCACATTGGTGACATTGGCATCGAAGATGGTGCGCGATGCGTCGCGATAGCCGGTTTCGATGGAAGAGATGACGTTGCGACCTTTCCGCAGTTCTTCGCGGATGCGCTCGTTGATGAGCACGTTGGCGTCGACCGCGGCACCGATGGTGAGCACGAAGCCAGCAATGCCCGGCAAGGTCAAGGTGCCGCCGATGGCGCTCATCACACCGACGATGAGGATTGCATTGAGGAGCAGCGCCACCACCGAATAGAGGCCGAAGCGGCCGTAGGTGACGATCATGAACAGGGCGACCAGCACGATCGCGATGAGCGATGCGATGGCGCCTGCACGGATGGAATCGGCGCCGAGATCGGGTCCGACGGTGCGCTCCTCGATCACTTTCAGCGCAACGGGGAGCTTGCCCGAGCGCAGCAGGATGGACAGTTCGCTGGCTGTTTCGGTGGTGAAATTGCCGGAAATGATGCCGGAGCCGCCGAGGATCGGCTCGTTGATGCGCGGCGCCGAAATCACCTGGCCATCGAGGATGATGGCAAAGGGTTTGCCGGAGTTTTCCTGCGTTGCCTTGGCGAAACGCTTGCCGCCGGCCGCGTCGAAGCGGAACGACACGACCGGCAGCCCGTCCTGGAAGCTGGGCTGCGAATCGATCAGCTGATCGCCGGACACCATCACCCGACGCTTGACGATGACCGGCGGGCCATCGACGCTGGGCAGAATCTGGCTACCGGGAGGCGCGCGGCCGGTCGCGGCAAGCGCCGGGTCTGCTTCCACATCCACCAGCTTGAATTCCAGCTTGGCGGTCTTGCCCAAGAGGGACTTCAGCGCCTGCGGATCCTCCAGACCGGGCACCTGCACCACGATCCGCGTGTCGCCCTGGCGGATGATTGTCGGTTCGCGCGTTCCCAGTTCGTCGATGCGGCGGCGGATGACTTCGACAGCCTGGCCGATTGCCGAATCCGTTTCCGCCGACAGCCCCGCCGCAGTCGGCCGCACGGAGACGCGAATGCCGTCGACAACGGTGACGTCGATATCGCGCTGCGCCGAAAGCTGGCCAACGGGCCGGGACATCTTGCGCATGGCATCGACCGCGCGGTCGACATCGGCGGGATTGCGCACCGTGAAGCTGATGGCGCCGTCGCGCACGCCCATGTCCTGAAACAGGATCGGGCCACCATCGGCCTGCCGCAGTTCGCTGCGGGCGATGTCTTCGAGGATTTCCAGCCTGGCTTTCCGGACATCGTCGGGATTGCCTTCCAGCAGGATATGGCTGCCGCCGCGCAGGTCGAGCCCAAGGTTCATCTGCTTGTGCGGCAGCGACGTCGGCCAGCCGGCGACGGTTTCTTCGGGGAAGAAATTCGGCACCGCCAGCACGATGCCCGCAAGCAGCGTGGCGACAATCGCCCATATCTTCCAGCGAGGAAAATCCAGCATGGGGGTGCGTCAGGCCTTGGTGTCGTTGGCGGGGACGGCGGCACCCTTGGGTGTGACACTGGCGAGCGTGCCCTTCACGGCGCGCACCTTCACGGTCGGCGCCAGCTCTATCTCGACCTCTGCGTCCATAACGCGCACAACCTTGCCGACGAGGCCGCCGCCGGTGACGACATCGTCGCCCTTCTTCACCGCATCCACCATTGCGCGGTGCTGCTTGGCGCGCTGCTGCTGTGGCCGGATGATGAGAAACCAGAAGATGGCGAACAGCAGGATCAGCGGCACAACCTGGATCAGGAAGGCCGAAGTGCCGCCAGCGGCGCCCGCACCTGCGGCTTGCGCATAGGCTGGAGTTGCAAACATGAATGAAAGTCCTTTGGAACGCTGTCGCTCGAGAGAAGCGCGCTTACACGGCAACGCGGGCTTTTTCAAATCCCTTGGACACGGCTATGGTGCGCATGGATGACCGATACCGCCACTCTGCTTTGCCGCATCGCGGACGCGCTCGACCGGCTCGCCCCGCCGCAGCCGCCCGAAGCCGATCCGGCAACGCATTCCACGCTTCGCTGGGACGGTGCGCGGCTGACCGGCCTTGCAGCGGCATCACCGGTGCCGCTCGATCGGCTGGTGGGTATCGATCCGCAGATGCTTGCCCTGAAACGCAATTTCGCTGCGCTCGCGCGCGGTGGCGAGGCGCACGACTGCCTGCTGTGGGGCGCGCGCGGCAGTGGCAAGTCCGCGTTGGTCCGCAGCGTCAGCCATTCTGCAGGACTGGCAATCGTCGAAGCCGCCGCCGATCAGCTTTCCGGGCTGCCAGCGTTGTTTGCAAGGCTGCAATCGATTGCCCGGCCGTTTCTGCTGTTCGTGGACGACCTCGCCTTTGACGCCGGCGATCCGGCAATCCGGGCGCTTCGCTCGCTGCTGGATGGCGGCGTTGCGGCGCGGCCGGCAAATGTTCGCATGGCCGTCACCTCCAACCACCGGCATCTGCTGGCGCGTGAAGGCAGTGATTCGCTCGCCCGTCACGCCAGGGATGCAGCGGACGACCAGCTGGCGCTGGTGGACCGGTTTGGCCTGGTGCTCGGATTTCATGTGCCCTCGCAGGACGAATATCTGGACATGGTGCAACGCCACTGTGCTCCCGAAGGACTGGCTGTGGACGCCACCGAGGCGCTGGCCTTTGCCCTGGCGCGCGGGGGCCGATCGGGTCGCACCGCCTGGCACTACCGCACGGACCTGCTGACGCGACGATGCCAGCCGCGGGGCACGGAAGCCTGACGACGGCTCTTGCTATTGCGAAATACTTGCAATAGTCTTTGCCTGTCCTGTCAGGAGACCGCGATGCCAGTGCCGACCGCCGCCGCTTTTTCAACCCGTCCGGTGGCGAGCTACGCCGCCTTCGATCGGCTGTATCTGAAGGCGATTCGCTATTGGGTGCTGCTGGCCCGCGCCGGACGCAGTCCAAGGCAACCCCTGGCCGCGCTGCTCGGCGAGCGGTTGGCGGCGCAATTCTGTCTGCTGATGGAAGATTGCGTCAGCGTGTGGCCGGATCCATTCACGACCTTTCCGCCCTGTGCCTGCCAATGCTCTCCCGATGAGGCGGCGCTGCTGGGGCTGCTGGCGCACTGCGATGCGAACGCGCCCGAAGCTGCGCACGCCATGCTGCGGGACATGCTTTCGCCGGCGGCCAGAGAACGACTCTGGGACGCGGCGGCCCGATGCGGTGCCGAGCGGCTGGGCGAGTGAAGCTGCACCAAGCCTGCCGCCACATTCTTTGCGGCGGAATTGGCAATTGTTCAGGAACTGACAGTGTGCCAGCTTGCGCAGCGCTAATGGCCATCTTTATCTTTTGGGGGAACCGGGAATGGAATTCAAAGTGATGTGGGCGCAGTTCGGGCCGGCGCTGACCGACGCGGCGATCAAAGTGGTGGCTGCAATCATCCTCTACATGGTCGGCCGCTGGCTGATCGGCCTTGCGATTACCATGCTGCAGCGCGTGCTGACGGCGCGCAATTTCGATGCGACGCTGCAGCGATATATCGCCAACATGTTGGCGGTCGTGCTCAACATCCTGCTGGTTGTCGCCATCCTGGGCTATTTCGGCTTGCAGACGACAAGCTTCGCCGCCCTGCTCGCCGGGGTCGGCCTTGCAATCGGTGCCGCCTGGTCCGGCCTGCTGGGCAATTTCGCGGCCGGCGCCTTCCTCATCATCTTCCGGCCTTACAAGGTGGGAGACTATGTGTCGGGCGGCGGCGTGGAGGGCACGGTCACCGAAATCGGCATGTTCAACACGTTGATCACGTCACCCGACAATGTGATGACGATCGTCGGCAATTCGAAGATGTCGGGCGATGTGGTGTGCAACTATTCCAGCAACGACTATCGCCGCGTGGACCGCACCGCCCAGCTGGCATTCGGCGTGGACGCGCTGGATGCAATCGCCAGGCTGAAGCCGGCGCTGGCAACCATCCCGAACGTGGTGGCGAATCCCTCGCCAGATGTGGAAATCCTGGATTTCAACGAGCGAGGAACCGTGCTGGCCGTGCGGCCATACTGCAACACTCAGCATTACTGGCAGGTGTTTTTCGATACCAACAAGCTGATCGCCGCCACCTTTGGCACGGCTGGCTATCCCGCACCGTTTGTTGTGCAGAAGGAATTTCGCGCCGACGGTTGACCAGCCCAGGCATCAGAAGGCTGCGGTCGTTCAGGCGACCGCAGCCTCTATCCAGCTCTTGAGGCTGGATTTCGGCTCGGCGCCCAGCTTGGTTGCAACCAGTTCGCCGCCTTTGAAGATCAACATGGTGGGGATCGAGCGCACATTGTACTTGGCGGCCCATTCGGGCTCGTCGTCGATGTTGACCTTGGCGATCGTCACGCGTCCTGCCAGCTCTTCCGAAATTTCCTCCAGCGCCGGGCCGATCATTCGGCAGGGGCCGCACCATTCGGCCCAGAAATCCACCAGCACGGGCATGCTGCTCTGCAGCACATCGGCTTCGAACGAGCTGTCGCTAACCTTCACACTTGCCATTCACTGTCTCCTTGCAGCAGCAGACATAGCCCGCCACCGCCGCAGATCAAGCCGCAGGTGGCGGCCACTGCGCATCGAGCAGCTTTTCCGGCAGCAAGAGAAGCTTGGGGGCAGCGGTATAGAGCAGCGCCGCCTCTATGCGGCGGCCGGGGAATGCCGCGG
>Ga0105045_10004686_pt1 | contig 11913 bp, 11 predicted proteins | sample MAT02_FD_78089 | JGI IMG/M metagenome (GOLD analysis project Ga0105045, IMG submission 78089) | Freshwater microbial communities from Lake Fryxell liftoff mats and glacier meltwater in Antarctica - MAT-02 (megahit assembly) | ecosystem: Environmental > Aquatic > Freshwater > Ice > Liftoff... | reverse complement strand
GCTGCGCGATGTGGCCCTGCCACCCGCCGTCCCCGGCGACCTCCTCGCCGTTGCCACCGCCGGCGCCTACCCCCTAAGCATGGCCAGCACCTACAACCTGGTGCCGCGCCCCGCCGTGCTGCTCGTGGCCAACGGCAGCGCCCGCCTCATCCAGCGCCGCGAGACCGAGGACGAGCTGCTTGCCCGCGATGTAGCCCTTTAAGGGCACAGGGGACAGGGGACAGGGAACAGGGAGCGCAGCGCGTTGAGCTGCGGCCGGTTCGGACCCTGGCCCTGCGTTGAGCTGCGTCCGGTTCAGACCCTGTCCCCTGGTCCCCGTCCACCGTCCCCTTGCTTAACGTCCGCTCGGCTGCGGTGCCTCGCCCGGCTTCCCGCCCTGCAACGTGGCGCGGCCAGCCCACGCGCCAGGCCAGCCTGTCAAGAACAGGCTGATCGTTAGTGCCACCAGAGCTGCGTAGAACGTCACCTGGTAGGCGCGCTCGAAGCCAACCAAGTTCTCGGCGCATGCCGTCTCGATGCCGCCGATAATCTCTACCCTGGCCTGGGTCTGCGCCTGCGCGGGCAGCGCATCCAGCTGATCTCTCGCGGCTGGCGGAATGTTATCCCCAGCGGCCACACCAGGCGTCTCGCATAGCCCAAAGCGCCCTGCGTCCCCCGTGACCACCGCGCCCGCGCTTTCCAGCGCCTGGTCGCCCTGCGCCTGCACCGCCGGCGAGAGCGCGCTGGCCAGCACGGTGGCAAGGATGGCTACGCCCAGCGACTGCACCACAAAGCGCGTGCCGTTGATCAGGGAGGAGCCGCGCGGCAGCAGCCGGGGCGGCACCGCGCCTAGCGCCGTGGCAAACGTGGTCTGCACCGTCATGCCCAGGGCCAGGCCGCGCAGCGCCAGCAGCATGCCGATAAACCAGATCGGGGTGTCGGCCTGGATCTGCGCCAGCTGCCAGGTGTTGATCACCAGCAGCGCAAAGCCCGTCACCACAAGCGGCCGCGGCCCGATCCTGTCGTAGAGCCGCCCGGCCAGTGGCGCCGCAATCCCCGAGGCGATGGCCAGCGGCAGCAGCAGCAGGCCCGTCTCCAGCGCCGTGCGCCCGCGCAGCACTTGCAGATAGACCGGCATCAGGAACTCGGCGCCAAACAGGGCCAGCACACTCACGTAGCCGATCAGGCTGGCGGTAAGAAACGTTCGGTTACGAAAGAGCCGCAGGTCGAGCAGCGGCTCCTTCGCCACAAACAGCTCCACAAGCGCGAAGAGCACCAGCGCCAGCACGCCAATGCCAAAGGAGGCGAGCACCGTTATGGAGCCCCAGCCCAGCTCGGCGGCGCGCGTGGCCCCGAACAGCACCGCGCCAAAGCCTACCACCGAGAGCACCAGCCCCAGCGGGTCGAGCGCTGGCTTGCGCTGCGGCGGCTCGTTGCGCAGAAACAGGTTCGCCAAGAAGACGCCTAAAATGCCGATCGGCAGGTTGATGAAGAAGATCCAGCGCCAGAGGTTGGCGTCCACCAGCAGCCCGCCAAGGATGGGGCCAAGGGCCGGCGCCGCCACCAGGGCGATCCCGAAGAAGCCCAGCGCTGTACCCTGCTCATTGGGCGGGAAGGTGCGGTAGAGCAGGGCCGGGCCGAGCGGCTGCGCCAGGCCGCCACCGATGCCCTGGAGCACACGGGCCGCGATCAGCCAGCCAAGGCTTGGCGCAAACCCGCAGAGCACCGAGGCGAGCGTGAATAACGCCAGGCCGCCGATGTAGATCTGCTTGAGGCCGAAGCGGTCGGCTAGGAACCCCGAGAGCGGCGTGGTGATACCGAGGGCAAGTACGTAGACGCTCAACACCCACTGGGCGTCATTCAACGTGGCGCCATACTCGCGCCGCAGCGTCTGGAACGCCACATTAATGACGGTGCTGTCGAGAATGATCATGAAGATGCCGAAGACTACCGAGATCAGCACCTTCCATTTGTACTCCAGGCCGCGCCGCGGCCCCGCCGAGCTGTTCATCGCCATCCTTGCTGCTCGCCTTCCCATCTGTCACGGATACGCTTGCCGGGTCTTGGGGCGCTACAGGCCTGGCCTGCGGGCGCGCAGGCCCTCGAACATCAGCCTGGTCAGGGTCTCGCTCAGGCGCTGGCGCTCTTCGTCGCCGCCCTGGGCAAGCGTCGAGTAGTCCATCTGGAACAGCTGGCTGAAGGTGTGGGCTACCACCGAGGTGTCTAGATCGGGGGCTGCATCGCCCTCAGACTTCGCCTGCTCGATCAGCGCGTGCAGGTAGCTCATCATGCGCTCCTGCTGGGCCTGGTACTCGGGGTGGCGCCGCAGGTTTAGGGGCAGCATACTCTCGCCTGCGCCCCAGATGCCTACCCGCCGCTCCAGCCCGCGGCGCAGCATCTGCTCTAGCCGCGTGATCGCCGGGAGCGTCGGGTCCATGCTGCGCATACGCTCCTCGCCGTGTCGGCGCATGCGCACGATCACCTGCACGGCCAACTCCTCTTTCGAGGCGAAGTGCTGGTACAGCGTCGCCTTGGAGATGCCCGCCTCGCTGGCGAGCTCCTCCATGCTCATGGCCTCGTAGCCTACACGCGGCAGCAGCTCGCGGGCCACATCCAGAATGTGCTCCTCGCGCAGCTTGCGCTGCCGCTCTTTGAGCGTTGATGCTGGCATAGCCTGGCGCCTCGTCAAAAAGTAGTACTTGCGGGTTTTATTTTTATACCGACTGTTGTTTTTGTCAAGTGTCGGCTACGGGAGTATAATGCGGTGAGGAGTAGCTCTATGTCTGATGGCACCATCACATCAAGCGATGCGCGCGCCCTGGTTGCCGAGGGCAACATCGCCCTAATCGCGGGCGACGCCTACAGCGCACGCCAGCGCTTTCGCCAGGCCCTCGAGCTTGAGCCGGAGCGCGTCGAGGCCCTGATCGGCCTGGCCGGCAGCGTGCGCCCCTACCGCGAGAAGCGTGAGCATCTGCTGCGCGCCCTCGCCCTCGCCCCGGAAAACCCTGAGGCCCGCGCTGTGCTCGCTCAGGTGGAGGCTCGCCTCGCCGCAGGCGAGTCGCTGGCCCCCGGCGGCGTGCAGGTGCGCTCGCCGGAGCCAGGGGCGCTCAGCGAGCTAGAGCCGCCACCGGCACAGCTTGTCACGTCGGAGGCGCCCGCCACGCTCCATTGTTACCTTCACCCCGAGCGCGAGACGGGCCTGCGCTGCACGAACTGCGACCGGCCAATCTGCGCCGAGTGCGTGCGGCCCGCCGTGGTGGGCCAGCTCTGCCCCGAGTGCGCCAAGGTGCGCCGCCCGGTGAACTATCAGGTCAGCGGCGCAAATATCCTGGTTGTCGGCGCGATCACCCTGGTCTACGCTGTGCTAATCACCTTCCTCGCCTCGCTGCTGCTCGGGCAGGTCGGCTTCTTCGGCTTCATTGTCGCCTTCCTGCTTGGGCCAGTGGCAGGCGACTTGCTTATTCGCCTCACAGACAGACTCACCCGCAACAAGCGCGGCCGCACGCTTCAGCTTACCGCCGGCATCTGCTACACGCTCGGCGCTCTCCCGTGGACCATCCTGATCGCGCTGCTGGGAGGGCTTCCCCTGAGCCTGATTGTGTTTACGATCGCTGCTGCGGCCACCGCTGTGACGCGCCTGCGCTAGGCTCCGTCCTACTCTGTGTAGGGTATGCTAGAGTAAGTGCGCAATGCTACAATGCGCGCCAGAGTGCAGGGTGCGCTCGCCACAAGGGCTGCGGCGCAGCTAGTCAACAAGGACGAGGGGCAGTATGTCTGAGACAACGCGCGGGATGACGCGAGCAGTGCGCGGCGACCAGAACCCACTCGATCTGGTTGAAAGCCACCTGCGCGAGCAGATTTTCGGCCAGGAGCGCGCTATCGAGACGGTGGTGCGGGTGCTGAACCGCGCAAAGTTCGGCTTCTCTGCCGGCAACACGCGCCGCCCACGGGCCACGCTGCTCTTCCTTGGCCCCACCGGCGTTGGTAAGACGGCCACCGCCCGCGCGCTCGCCCAGCTGCTGCGCCCCGACGGCGAGGCGTTTCTGAAGATCGACTGCTCGCTCTTCAGCCAGGGTCACGAGGTGAGCGCCCTGGTTGGCGCGCCGCCTAGCTATGTGGGCCGCGACCAGAAGCCCCTGCTCAACCCTGAGATCATCGAGCAGGAGAACAGCGTCGTGCTCTTCGATGAGATCGAGAAGGGCCAGCCCGAGCTCTGGAACCTGCTGCTTCAGGTGATGGAGGACGGCGAGATTCTGCTGCTCAACGGCGGGCGCCGCGTGAGCTTCCAGAGCAGCATCGTGATCTTTACCACCAATGTGGGCGCCAAAGAGATGGTGGATTACTTGGACCGGCGCACGATCGGCTTCCGCACGCCCCACGGCGACGTGGAGGCCACCGGCCAGCAGATCTACCAGATCGGCTTCGAGGCGCTCCAGAAAGTCTTTCAGCCCGAGTGGATCAACCGCCTCGACGAGATCGTCGCCTTCCGCCCGCTCTCCAGTGATGTGCTGCGCAGCGTGCTCGACCGCATGCTCCAGGAGAGCAACGATCAATACCTGCGCCACGGTGTGCAGGTGGAGGTAACGCACGAGGCCAAGGAGTATTTGCTCACTAAGGGCTTCGACCCGCGCTTCGGCGCTCGCCCGCTGCGCCAGCAGCTGCTCAAGAATATCGATGCCCCGCTCGCCGACCTACTCGCCTCTGGCGGCATCCCTCAGGGCAGCCGCGTGATGGTGGACTACTCGGGCGTGGACAAGCACGGCGAGGCGCTGGAGTTCTTCTTTGTGGTTGCCCCCGAGCTGCTGCGCCAGGCCGAGGAGCTGCGCGCCCAGGAGGTCGGTCGAGTTCAGGTGGACAAGGGCGACGGCCCGCAGCCGCCCAGCGTGAGCCTCAGCAGCGAGAAGAGCAACGTCGCCGAGGGCGGCACGGGCATGTTTGGCGCGCGTGGCCCGCGCATCAACCCGCGCCGCAACGAGGGACGGTAGGGCACGTTTGGACCACAAAGGGCGCGAAAGCGCACGAATGGCGCGAAGGGGTTGTACCTCCTTCGCGCCATTCGCGTGCGCGGTGGTTCGCACCGTTCGCGCCATTCGCGGTCCAGACGGCCATTCGCGTGCGCGGTGGTTCGCACCGTTCGCGCTATTCGCAGTCCAGACGGCCATTCGCAGCCCAGACGCTCCCATTTACACCGACACCACCTGCGCGCCGCTGTCCGTGGTCGCGGGCTGCTGCTCGGGCTGGGCGGGACGCTCGCGGCGCACCACCGAGAGGTCGGGCTCGGCGCCGTCGGCAAGGGCACGCTTGAAGATCATGTAGCTGCGGCCCGGCATCGCGTGCTGAATGCCCGAAAGCTCCCAGCCATCCGCGCCGAGGGTGTTGAGGAAGCGCCGCCCAAAGGCGCTGTTGCGCTCGCCTTCCTCTGGCCGCGTCTCCTTGCCCTCCACCGAGATGCGCTCCCACCCCTCCACGAACACGACCTTATACTCCCATTTGTTGCTCATCGTCGCTCTCCTGTTGGCTTGCGGCGCCGCGGCAACCGGCGCGCTTGCCTGCTGTTTCCTGTTCCTGTAGGCGCAGCTCTAGTGTAGCACGCGCTTGATTACATGATTACAAGTAATTTGGCTAGGTTTTAGCAGGCGCTGGGATAAAAAACCTTTTGCTTCTTTTATTGACAAAAACGCGCAAGGCTGGTAAACTTTATAGTAGTTCGGAGGATTGCTACTATGCTTGTCATCGGTTACTCCACCGCCAGCGCGGCTGGCCAAATTTTACAATATCTTCAGCGCAACAGCGAGGCCACCGTCAAGGTGCTCGCCGCGCTGGTTGGCATCTCGTCCACCGCCGTGCGTGATCATCTGGTGCATCTTCAGGCCGAGGATCTGATCGATGTGCGCGCCGAGCGCTACGGCCCCGGACGCCCGCGCCTAGTCTACTCGCTCAGCGATGCGGCCCGCAGCCGCTTCCCAAAGCAGTACGACCGGCTGATCACCGGCCTACTACGCGAGCTGATCGCCGTAGAGGGTGCCGAAAAAGTGGATCAGCTGCTCACACGCGTAAGCCGCAGGCTCGCCGACGAGTACTCTGGTCACATGGAAGGCACCAACATGGGTGCCCGTCTGGACGAACTGCGCCTGCTGCTTGAGCAGCGCGGTGTGCCCGCCGAGGTGGTGGCCGCCGGCGACGGGATCAGCCTGTTCGCATGCCCATTTCACGACATCGCCCAGGATCATCCCGAGGTCTGCTCGATGGAGCGCCAGATGATCGAGTATGCGCTTGGCGCGAAGCTCTCCCTGGAGAGCACCATCCGCGAGGGCGCCCACACCTGCCGCTTTGTGGTGCGCAGCGGCGATATTCCCCTTACGCCCGTGCGACGTGACGCGTAAGCAATCGCTTTTTGAACGATCTAGTGTATGAGGAGCGCATGAGTAACGATCTGGAGATCCGGGAGCTGCAGGCCAGCATTGGCGACAAACCCATCCTGAAGGGCGTCAACCTCACGGTGCGCGGCGGCAGTATCCACGCAATTATGGGGCCGAACGGCAGCGGCAAGAGCACGCTAGCCAATATCGTCGCTGGACACCCCAGCTATGTGGTAACGGGCGGTGAGATTCTGTACCAGGGCCAGAATATTCTTGAGCTCGACGCCGACGAGCGCAGCAAGCTCGGGCTGTTCCTGGCCTTTCAGTACCCCGTCTCGGTTCCCGGTGTGAGCGTGGCCAACTTCCTGCGCACCGCGCTCAACGCCCACCGCGCCCAGGAGGGCCAGGACCCGAAGAAGACCTCTATCCCCGTGGCCGAGTTTCGCAAGCAACTGCGCGAGGGTATGAAGTCCCTAGAGATGGACGAAGGCTTCGCCCGGCGCTACCTGAACGAGGGCTTCTCCGGCGGCGAGAAGAAGCGCCTGGAGATCCTCCAGATGACGCTGCTCAAGCCCACTATGGCGATCATGGACGAGACCGACTCTGGCCTCGACATCGACGCGCTGCGGATCGTGGCCGAGGGCGTCAACCGCCTGGCTGGCCCGAACATGGGCGCACTTGTGATCACGCACTACCAGCGCCTGCTGACCTACATCAAGCCGCAGTTCGTCTCCGTGATGATGGAGGGCCGCATCGTGCGCGACGGCGGCCCCGAGTTGGCGCTCGAACTGGAGGAGAAGGGCTACGACTGGCTGCGCGAGGAGCTGGCAGAAGCCGCGTAGGATTTCGGAGCCGATTGAATCCTGTACGGGCGGCCCTCTGTGGCCGCCCTGCTTGAGAGACTATGAATTCGCTTACCCTCAAAGATCTCACCGCCGACAGCGTCGTCGCCACCTCGCATCAGCTTGGCGAGCCCGCCTGGCTTGGCGAGCGCCGCCGCGACGCCTGGGAGCTGTTCGCAAAGTCTGGCCCGCCCGAGTGGCGCCGCAGCGACCTGAGCGGCCTCGTGCCCGACGACCTCGCCACCTTCACCTCACCAGGCATAACGCTGGAGTGGGACCAGGCGCTCGCTGCGCAGGGCGTGGTCTTCAAGCCCCTACAAGAGGCCCTTGCCAGCCACGAGGCGCTGATCCAGCGCTACATGGACACGGGGGTGGCCCCGCTGGAGCATAAGTTCAGCGCCATGCGCGCCGCCCTCTGGCGCGACGGTGTGCTGCTCTATGTGCCAAAGGGCGTGGCCGTCGAGTCACCCCTGCGCGTGCGCTACAGCCTGCCCGATGGCGTCAGCGCCACCTTCCCGCGCACGCTTGTGATCGTCGAGGCGAACGCCAGCGTCACCCTGGTGGAGGAGTTCAGCTCCAACGACCAGCCCGTTAGCGCGCTCGCCGCCCCGATCAGCGAGCTCTTCGCCGGCCCCGGCAGCCAGCTGCGCTTTGTGTCGGTGCAGCACTGGGGCGCGGGCGTGTACCACCTGGGCGCCCAGAAGCTGGTGCTGGAGAACGACGCCAGCGCCGAGTGGACGAGCATCGCGCTTGGCGGCAAGCTCCAGCATCTGGATGCCGAGACCACGCTTAAGGGCAATGGCTCAAGCGTGAACTGGCTCGGCGCCACCTTTGCGAACGGCACGCAGCAACTGCTCACCGCTCCCTGGCTGCGGCACGTCGGCCATAACGCCGAGAGCTTTATGCAGTTCAAGACGGTGGTGAACGACACGGGCTACAGCGTGTTCGACGGCATGATCAAGATCGAGCACGAGTCGGCTGCCACCAGCACGCGCCTGGAGGAGCATGCGCTGCACCTCAGCCCCAACGCCCGCAACGACTCGATCCCCGGCCTGAAGATCAACACCAACAGCGTGCTCAAGGGCGGCCACGCCTCCACCAGCGGCGACGTAGACGACGAGCAGCTGTTCTACATGCAGGCCCGTGGCATCAGCAGGGCCGACGCCAAGCGCATGATCGTGATGGGCTTCTTCAGCCCCGCGCTCGACAGCATCCCGCTCGCAGGGTTGCGCGAGGAGCTGGAGAGCATTATTGAGCAGAAGATTTAGATGTCATGCTGAGCGCAGCGAAGCATCTTGGCCCAGACCCTTCGCTACGCTCAGGGTGACACAGAATCTGCAAGTACTATGACAACACTCACGCAGTTCGATGTCCTCGCCATCCGCCGAGAGTTCCCCATCCTCCAGCAGGAGGTGAACGGCAAGCCGCTGGCCTTTCTCGACAGCGGCGCCTCCTCGCAGAAGCCCCGCCAGGTGATCGATTGCCTGGAGGATTACTACAAGCGCTACAACGCCAACGTGCATCGCGGGGTCTACAAGCTAAGCGAGGAGGCCACCTTCGCCTACGAGCGGGCGCGTGGCAAGGTGGCGCGCTTCATCGGGGCCACCAGCCAGCGCGAGGTTATCTTTACGCGCAACACCACCGAGGCGCTGAATCTGGTGGCTTACAGCTGGGGCGGTGCCAACTTGCAGCCTGGCGACCGCATTCTGCTCACGATTATGGAGCACCACTCCAATATCGTGCCCTGGCAGCTGCTCGCCCAGCGCACGGGCGCCAAGCTCGACTACCTCGGCATCGATGGCGAGGGCCGCCTGCGGCTCGACGAGCTCGACCAGAAGCTGAGCGAGCGCACCAAGCTTGTGGCGCTCACCCATCAGTCCAACGTGCTCGGCACGATCAACCCGGTGCGCGCCATCGCCGAGCGTGCCCACGCTGTGGGCGCCGTGGTGGTGGTGGACGGGGCGCAGAGCGTGCCGCACATGCCAGTGGATGTCCAGGCGCTCGACTGCGATTTCCTGGCCTTCAGTGGACATAAGATGTGCGCTCCCACCGGCATCGGCGTGCTCTGGGGGCGGCGCGCGCTGCTGGAGGCTATGCCGCCCTTCCTCGGCGGCGGCTCGATGATCAAGGTCGTAGAGCTGGAGCAGAGTACCTACGCCGATCTGCCCGCGCGCTTCGAGGCTGGAACACCTGCAATCGGTGAGGCGATCGCACTTGGCGCGGCCTGCGACTATCTCAGCGAGATCGGGATGGAGGCTATCCATCGTCACGAGGTGGAGCTGCTGGCCTACGCGCTGGAGCGGCTGTCTGCTGTTGAGGGGCTCACGCTGTTCGGCCCGCGCAGCGTGGAGCAGCGCGGCGCAGCGGTGAGCTTCACGCTGGATGGCGTTCACCCGCACGATGTGGCGGCCATTCTCGATGGCGAGAACGTGGCGGTGCGCGCTGGGCACCACTGCACGCAGCCGCTGCATCGCCAGCTGGATGTGCCGGCCACCACGCGGGCGAGCTTCTACATCTACAACACTCACGAGGATGTGGACCGGCTCGCCGCCGGGCTGGAGAAGGCGCGGAGGATGTTCGCATGAGTGACGACATGTACCGCGAGGTGATCCTGGAGCACGCCAAGTACCCGCATAACTTTGGCACGCTCGAGGGCGCCAGCGTAAGCCACGAAGAGCTTAACCCGCTCTGTGGCGACAAAGTGCGGATCGATGTGCTGATCGCGGACGGTGTGATCGCCGATGTGCGCTTCTCGGGGCGCGGCTGCGCGATCAGCCAGGCCTCGGCCTCGCTGCTCACCGACGAGCTGAGGGGCATGCCGGTGGAGCAGGCCAAGCTCTACAGCAAAGACGATCTGCTGGAGCTGATCGGCATCCCACTGAGCAAGAACCCCACCCGGCTGAAGTGCGCCCTGCTCTCGCTCAAAGCGCTCAAGGCGGGGCTGTATGGGGTGGGGCATATCCGTGATGATGACGAGCTATAACCGACCGTGAACGAAGAGTGGTGGCTCCGGCTGCCACCGTCTACCGTCTACCGTCTACTATCCGACAAGGAGTACGATCATGGTCGCAGAGGCAACCAATCTTCAGTTCGACTATTCCAAGTACGGCTTTCGCAACGAGGAGAACTACCTCTTCAAGGCGCCCAAGGGCCTGAGCGAGCGGGTGGTGCGTGAGCTCTCCGGCATGAAGGACGAGCCCGAGTGGATGCTCAAGCGCCGCCTGAAGGCGCTGGAGATCTTCTACAAGAAGCCCACGCCGCTGGTGGGTATGTGGGCCAACTCGGAGCTGGCCGACCTGGACTACGACAAGATCCATTATTTTGTGCGCGCTGGCGAGCGCCCCCAGACCGACTGGGACGCGGTGCCCATCGAGATCAAGAACACGTTCGAGAAGCTGGGCATCCCCGAGGCGGAGCGCAAGTTCCTGGCCGGTGTGGGCGCGCAGTATGAGTCTGAGGTGGTCTACCACTCGCTGCGCGAGGAGTGGTCGAAGCTCGGCGTGATCTTCCTGGACACCGACTCGGCGCTGAAGGAGTACCCGGAGCTGTTCAAGCAGTACTTCGGCACGATCATCCCCGCCGCCGACAACAAGTATGCCGCGCTGAACACGGCTGTCTGGTCGGGCGGCTCGTTCGTGTACGTGCCCGCAGGCGTTAAGGTAGACATCCCGCTCCAGGCCTACTTCCGCATCAACGCGGAGAACATGGGCCAGTTCGAGCGCACCCTGATCGTCATCGAGGAGGGCGCCGAGGCGCACTACATCGAGGGCTGCACCGCGCCGATCTACTCCACCAACTCGCTGCACTCGGCCGTGGTGGAGATCGTGGTGAAGAAGAACGGCAAGTTCCGCTACACCACCATCCAGAACTGGGCCAACAACATCTTCAACCTCGTCACCAAGCGCGCCGTGGCCTACGAAGAGGCCAGCATGGAGTGGGTTGACGGCAACATCGGCAGCAAGCTGACCATGAAGTACCCCTCCGTCTACCTGATGGGCCGCAAGGCGCGCGGCGAGGTGCTGAGCGTGGCCTACGCCGGCAAGGGCCAGCACCAGGACGCGGGCGCGAAGATGATCCACAACGCCCCAGAGACCACCAGCCGCATCACCAACAAGTCGGTGAGCAAGGACGGCGGCAAGACGACGTATCGCGGGCTCGCCAAGGTGGCGCCGGGCGCGTACGGCGCCAAGATCAACGTCAACTGCGACGCCCTGATTTTGGATGATCGCTCGGCCTCCGACACCATCCCGTTCATCGAGATCGAGGAAGACCGCTGCACGCTGGCCCACGAGGCGACGGTGGGGCGCATCGGCGCGGAGCAGCTGTTCTACCTGATGAGCCGCGGGCTTAAAGAGTCGGACGCGATGTCGATGATCGTGCTCGGCTTTATGGAGCCATTCACGCGCGAGCTGCCGATGGAGTACGCCGTGGAGCTGAACCGGCTGATCCAGATGGAGATGGAAGGCTCGGTCGGGTAACGGGCTGACGGTGGACGGCGGACGGTGGACGGTGGACGGTATTTATCGTTCACCGTCTTCGTTTTTTGCAGGTACAACATGCCTAACTATTCTCTTGGCCCGCTGTCCGACCTCGCGCCTGGGAGCATGGCCGTCTACACGGTGGAGGGCGCGCCGATCCTGGTGCTGCGCGTGGAGGACGAGCTGTTCGCGATCAACAATATCTGCTCGCACGCCGACGCGAAGCTGAGCGAGGGCGAGTTCGACCCCGACGAG
>Ga0105045_10004684_pt1 | contig 11917 bp, 9 predicted proteins | sample MAT02_FD_78089 | JGI IMG/M metagenome (GOLD analysis project Ga0105045, IMG submission 78089) | Freshwater microbial communities from Lake Fryxell liftoff mats and glacier meltwater in Antarctica - MAT-02 (megahit assembly) | ecosystem: Environmental > Aquatic > Freshwater > Ice > Liftoff... | reverse complement strand
TTTGCAAGCAATATCTAGGGGGCAATAGCAAAAAAACACTAAAATGGTGGAAGATTATTACTTATCAGGATAATAGAACCACAACCGAACTCCTGGGACACTACCCGGTATCACTACATTCTTTGTACAACACGGATTCCTAGCAGATCCAATCCTTGTTGCAATACACGGGCCGTGGTCGCGACTAACACCAGCCTTGAACGCGTCGTTTGGTCGTCGCTAGCTTTCAATACGGGGCAGTTGTCATTGAATACGGCATAGGCACGGGCCGTTTCATACAAATAGTCAACCAAAAAGTTTGGTGCGTTGTCATTTCGCACCTGTTCTAGGCTCTCACCAAACCTCAGCAGGGTCATGGCCAAGGATCGCTCGGCTGGATCACTGATCAACGCAGCGTGATCGAAGGCGGCAATTTCCTCTAGCCCGACCCCCCCTTTTTGCATGATTCCATTGACACGAGCATAAGCATATTGGACATAGGCGCTGGTATTCCCGTCGAGCGAAACCATTTTCTGGAGGTCAAACTTGTAATCGCTGGTCCTATGATGCGACAGATCGGCATATTTAATCGCACCATGCCCCACCGCTGCGGCAATCTGTTGCTTTTCCGCATCATCCATGGGCGGATCAAGTCGCGCCGAACGCTCGGGGTCACAAACCACAGCCATTGCTCGGCCGACCGCTTCGTCTAGCAACGACTCAAGACCGACGGAAGTACCGCTGCGTGTCTTAAACGGCCTTCCATCGGAGCCTAAAACTGTGCCGAAATTAACATGTTGCATGTCAATGTCCGCAAATCCAAGGCGACGGGCAACCGCAAACAGCTTTTCAAAGTGCTCGCTCTGGCGTGAATCGACAACATACAGAATTTCATCCGCCGCAAATTGATCGCGACGGTAAAAAAGCGTCGCCAGATCCGTCGTCGCATACAGAAAAGCGCCGTCTTTCTTGCGAACGATCATCGGTGCGTCGAACTCAGGCATGAAAACGCAAACCGCACCTTCACTGTCGCTGGCCAAACCTGCCGCACGCAAGTCTTCGACGACTTTGCCGAGCATTTCGTGATAGAAGCTTTCGCCCAGCGTGTAATCGAACGTCACGCCCAGACGCTGATAAATCCGGTCAATCTCATCGCGGCAATAGGGCAAAAAACGCTTCCACAAGGCAATATTGTCCGCATCGCCCTCATGCAATTTGGCCGTCTCGTTCAACACAGACTGCCCAATATCGGCGTGCTGCGCTGCCAGACCACGGAACACAGCATCCTCAGTCGCACCGGTGACAATGGATTCCAACTTGTCAAGTTTTTCCGTCGCCGCCGCCTGTTTTTTGCAGATCGATGCATGTGACTTCTCGAGTGCCTTCTTCTCTTTCGGATCTTTCGCGCCGGCAATCGCGTGCAGCGCGACATCGACAAGCCGCGCAACATCAACGACCGACGCTCGGGCCACTTCGATTTCGGCACCAGCGGCGTGGTATTCAATGATTCGGTTTACCAGCCGGTAGAGCCGCGACAACTCTTCGACCGGCGAACTTGCTAAAGCAGATTCATTACCAAAGTGTTTAAATCCATAAATCACCATCCCAAACTGGGTACCCCAGTCCCCTAGATGGTTATCCGTCATGACCCGGTGCCCCATGAATCGATAAATTCGTGCCAGGGCATCGCCTATCACCGTGCTGCGAATGTGGCCAACATGCATTGGCTTAGCGACATTCGGTGATGAGTAATCGACAATTATGGTGCGTGGCATTGCGACCAGCGGGACACCTAGCCGATCGTCCTTCAGCATCGACGACACCGCAGCGTCAATAAACTGGGACTTCAATCGCAGGTTAATGAAGCCTGGCCCAGCAATTTGTATGTCGTCGCACATTTCGGCGACATCTAAGTATTGCACCAAAGCTGTCGCGACATCACGCGGGGCGAGACCGAGCAGTTTCGCCATCGGCATCGCACAATTGGCTTGATAGTCGCCAAATCGGGGGTCTGCGGTAGGACGTACCATCGCCGCATAGCTTTCCAAGTCTTGGCGCGACGGTTGGGCAAGATTACCCGGCGAAGATTTTGAATCGACCGTTCCTTGGTCGATGAAATGTTTGACGGCCCTGTCGAGTGCAACGGCAAAGCTTTGCCGTAACCTGTCAAGAATCAGCATTATGACTTGGTTCTGGGGGAGATCTCGGCGGGGGTCAATCCGAGATCGGTCAGCGGGACAACTTTCGCATCAGCCCATAACGACTCCAAGTCGTAGTATGAGCGGGCTTCTTCATCGAACAAGTGGATTACGATACTGCCGTAATCGAGAACGATCCAGCGGCTATCTTCGTATCCTTCAATTCCCATACGGTGATCGCCCAGGCCTTTTTGCAGCGCATCATCGATTTCTTCGCTGATAGCGTGCAATTGGCGACGGCTAGTCCCAGTCGCAATGACGAAATAATCGAAGAGCGCCGTTTGTTCGCAAACATCCAGCACCAGAACATCGGTTCCGTTGTTGGCAATCGCTGAACGTGCCGCCGCAGCGGCCAACTCTTTGCTGCGATCAGTTACCGCTGGCGAACGTGGAGACTTGGGTGCCAATTCTGCCAAAATGGCGTCGGCATTTTCACTTGTCGGGTTTGGATTATTCATAAGGGACGCTAGTTTAGCGTTTTCTCGGCTAATGTCACTCCCACCGAGAGGATTGATTTACGAATCTATGGGAGAGCAAGAGTCGTTCCATTTACAAACTGAATTGAGGTTATCCAAGCATGTCTGATTGGCTTGAAGAAGGGTCAAAAGTTCCTTCGTTCACTTTAGTTGATGATACGGGCAAGAAAATTAAATCGTCACAGTGGGCTGGCGCGCCATTGGTGATCTACTTTTATCCCAAAGACGATACGCCCGGTTGTACCAAGCAAGCGTGCGCATTTCGCGATGCGTCGGACGAAGTGCGTGCTCTGGGAGCTGTTGTCGTCGGAATCAGTTGCGATTCGTCCGAAAGTCACGCCAAATTCCGTGATAAGTATTCGCTTAACTTTCCGCTGTTGGTTGACGCCGACCATCAGGTGGCGGAGAAGTTTGGTGCCTGGCGCGAGAAGAACATGTATGGCAAAAAATCGATGGGCATCCAGCGCTGCACATTCCTGCTCGATGCCAAAGGCAAGGTCGCCAAGGTTTGGAAACGCGTGCAAGTCGATGGACATGATGCTCAGGTGTTGGACGCGATTCGCCTGCTGGGCACACCCGCCTGATGAAAGGGGTTTGCGACTAAGATCGTGGGCGACCAGGAACTGATTTTCCTTCGCACCACGAGATGGCCGTTTGAATCGCTTCAGCTCTCACATCGGCTTGATCGGCTGTATATCCCGCGTTATCCACCAGAAATCCGACCTTCGGATGCAGCTCACCCGATTGCATCCCAAGGTCCTTCAGAGGCACTCTGTAAAGAATCGCAATCGTCGCAAGCGCTGTATCGGCGACCTTTACATTCACCTGCTTTTGGTCGAGAACGATCGGCATCCGCGTCGTAGCTGGTCGCTGATCGCTCAACCAGCGAACCAATTTGGGCGCATCTTCGCGACCGCGAAACCTTGAAATCGACTGGAATGCGGTTTGCAAAGTCTCGACGTCCGTGGTCTCGTCCAAGGTTTGCATCCCCAGTTGCCCGCTGGCTGGCAAATCCCACTGCATCGAATACCACAGCACATCCATCCGGTTTTCGATACGGCTGCGAAGTATCCACATTTCCAATAATCGCGAAACCGGTTGCCACAATTGTGGATCACGCTGCAATTGTCCGAATTGACGGTTAAAGATCGACAGCAGCGTCATTTCATTGGCGCCCCCAAGGCGGACATCTGGATCAATCAAAGGCACTAGGATCGCAACCCCATCGGCCAGCGTCGGCGATTGGCGTCGCTCCAGCATTCCCAATTGCACTGACGACGCAATTCTTTCGGCGACTGTCATTCGATCGGCGGTATTGGCTGTCAGACTTTTAGGGGAATCCGGGTGCGCCTTCATCACCTCGACGAATAATTCCCGGATCGCGTTGGAGTCACCGATTGCCGCTTCGAACTCCGTCCAGCCTTCAAACCATGTACGTGCCTTTTCCGACGAATCGACACTGCCGGACAAAAAGATTTCGACTCGTGATTCGAAATCATCCAGCGTCATTTGCGAAAGGGTTTTCTTCGCCCTCAGCGTCAACTCGGGGTCATCCGTCGACTCAATCGCCTCTTTCAAATAGGGCGCCATCGGCGCACCGATGCTCAAGATTTCTCCCATCGCCCGTTCACGCTCCGCGAAAGTCGGGGCGGACAACGACTCAATCAACTCGGACGCCTGGTCAGCAGTGACTTCTTGGGCAGGCGTTTCCTCAACCGTCGTTTGATTGTCGAGTTCGTCTGCGAGAACTGCCGATCCGAAACCGAGCAAACCCACTAGGCCAGTTACCAACATGCCAAAACGCAAATAATCCAGCCAAACCGCTGGGTTGCGGGCAAAAATGCCAAAGAATTCAATTCGATTCATCATGACGCGAGATCCGAACCGCAACGACCGACGAATCGGGTCGATGCAAGGAAAAACTGGGGAGACGGTCGAGGTGGAGTGGATTGGGTAAAGCATGACTGCTTTGACGTCTATTCTAGCGTGTTTGCACGAGTGTAGTTTTGAAGAGCATAATTCGGTTGCCGAGCGATTGTCATGCGGCTATCCTAGTGCATATCAGGGATTTGCGGCCGCTTGCAGCCTGGACTGCTAAAGAGCCACCGATACATCGTTAGTGACAAAGCCCGTCGCTAAAGCTTGTTCGAGTATTCTTTCAGGCCACTGCTGGCTGCAAACCCCTCGCGTTAGTGAATGTTTCGGCGTTTACAGACCGATACGAACCGCCGCTTTTGAGATTTAACGCTCACATTTCGGTAGGCTCAGCACAAAATTACTGATCAAAAGACCACGTAAAAACTGCTGCAACAAAGTCTGTGTCGCCGAATCTAGCGAGTAAACCACTTGCGAGCCAACCACCGTAACGGGTTGTAATCATTGAAGGATATGTGGAACTATGGCAATTGACACCCTGGCATCCGAGCCTTTTTCTGTGCATACCGAAGACAAAAAATCGCCCACTTCGGCGACTATTAACGACGCTTCACTGGGCATTTCGACCCAATCCGTTCACTCCGGGGAACTTCGCCAAAAAGCAGAGGGTTCCATCAGCACACCGACCTACAACGCGTCGACCTATACCTTTGAATCGACCGACGCCCTGCTGCGTTTCGTCGAAGGCAAAGTCGATCGTCAGGAATACGGCCGTTATGGCAATCCGAATGAAAAGTCGGTTGAACAAAAACTCGCGGCCCTCGAAGGTGCCGAATCAGCGGTTCTTTACAGCAGCGGTATGGCGGCGATCGTCGGCCTGTTGATGTGTAAATTGAGCGCAGGCGATGAAGTGATTTTTTTTGACCAGTGTTATCACCGTTCACGCGAGTTCTGCCTCAAGCATTTGTCGCGTTTCGGCGTGAAAACGCATCAGGTCAAAACCGGCGACTTCGACGCGATGGAAGCGGCGATCAACGCGAACACCAAGATGTTGATCAGCGAATCGCCAACAAATCCTCACCTGACATCGATCGACATCGAACAATTTGTGTCGTTGGGCAAGGCTCACGAAGTCGAAACCTTGATCGACGCGACCCTGGCAACCCCTTTTAATATCCGCCCGATCGAATTGGGCGTCGATTATGTGTTGCATTCGGCAACGAAGTACCTCGGTGGTCATAACGATTTGTTGGCCGGCGTGATTTGCGGCTCGATACAAAAACTGGAACAGGTTCGCCACCTGCGCGGAATCCTGGGCAGTATTAATGCGCCGCAAAGCCTCTATTTGCTGGAACGAGGCCTAAAAACATTCGCACTGCGGATGCAGCGTCACAATGAAAACGGGATGGCGATCGCCAAGTTTTTGGAATCGCATCCGCGCGTGTCGAAAGTCTACTACCCAGGGCTGGAATCTCACCCCTCCCACAAGATCGCGTCATCACAAATGCGTGGCTTCGGTGGTCTGATCACCTTTTTGGTACGTGACGCAGACTGGAAACAAACGGCAAAAATCATCGACGCCGTCAAGATTCCGCGAATCGCACCGAGCCTCGGTGGTGTCGAATCTTTGATCGAACAACCGCTGGTGATGAGTTATTTCAGCTACTCACCCGAAGAACGTCAGCGTTTCGGAATTGACGACAACATGATCCGTTTGTCGTGCGGCATCGAAGACACCGAAGACTTGATCGCCGATTTGGCACAAGCGCTTGAGGTCGATGTGAATGTCTGATTCACCAGAAAGTTTATCGCTGCGGACTCGATGTATTCATGTCGGCAATGAGGTCGACCCGGCGACCGGTGCGGTGGTCAAGCCGATTCATTTGGCTAGCACTTTCCAGCAACCCGGCGCTGGAGTATGGGGTGAATACGATTATTCTCGAAGCGGAAACCCTACTCGCACTGCCCTTCAAACCACACTCGCGTCGATCGAAAGTGGTTGTGGTGCGCTAGCGTTCAGTTCAGGAATGGCCGCGATTCATGCCGTGACGATGCTGTTGCACAGTGGCGATCATATCCTCGCCGGAAGCGATCTTTATGGCGGTGCCTATCGATTGTTCCACCAGATTTGTGACCGCGCCGGAATTGGTGTTTCCCTGGTCGATATGACCGACTTAGATGCCGTTGCTGCGGCGATTCGTCCCGAAACCAAATTGATTTGGGCTGAAACGATCGGTAATCCAAGGCTTTCGATTCCGAACCTGCCCGAACTGGTTCGGATCGCATCGGATGCCGGTATTTTGTTCGGTGTGGACAATACTTTTGGCACCCCAGCACTGATTCGCCCTTTGGAAATGGGGGTCGATATTGTGATGCATTCGGCGACCAAGTATTTGGGCGGTCACAGCGATTTAGTAGGCGGTACGCTCGCGGTCGCCAGTGAAGATTTGTACAAGCGGCTTTACTTCATTCAAAACGCCACGGGTTCGATTCTCGATCCATTTTCTTGCTTTTTGGTTTCGCGAGGAATCAAAACATTGGAATTGCGAGTCATGGCCCAGTCGCAAACGGCGCTGCGACTAGCACTTTGGTTAAATGAACACCCGCGAGTCACATCGGTGCTTTATCCGGGATTGCCCGATCATCCCGGCCACGCATTGGCGACTCAAATGATGGGTGGTCATTATGGGGCGATGGTGACATTCCAAGTCGATGGTGATGTCCGCCAAACGGCCAAGATTTGTGAATCGACCGAATTGTTTCATTTGGCGGTCAGTCTCGGGGCAGTCGAATCGTTGATCGAACAACCGGCCACGATGTCGCATGCTAGTTATGCCAAAGCCGATCGCGATCGATTCGGAATTACCGATGGCCTGATTCGGTTGAGCGTCGGATTGGAATCGTTTGAAGATCTGCGGAATGATCTGCAAGCGGCATTTCGTGCCGCTGGCCTATAAAGCGATTTGTCGACTTTGCTTCTGCGGTCCTCAGCCAAGTTTGTTGAGGACTGCGTTACTGTCGCCGAACTTATCAGCCTTCACGCCGACTTGGTTTAGCATCCAAAGGTAAAGATTGCATAGCGGCGTTCGGTTTTCATAGACAATATGACGCCCGGTTTTGATTTTTCCGCCACCGCCACCAGCCAAAATGATTGGCAAATCATCGTGATTGTGGCGATCGCCGTCGCTGATGCCGCTGCCGTAAACAAGCATGCAGTTATCCAGCAACGTTCCATTGCCTTCGTTGATCGACCGCAACCTGCCAAGCAAGTAAGCGAATTGGTCAATATGAAAGCGATTGATAATCGAAACCTTCGCTTGCTTCTCTTCGCTCTTTCCGTGGTGCGATAGATCATGGTGACCTTCGCTGATTGCCAGATCAGGGTAACTGCGATTACTGCCCGCGTTGGTAAACATAAAGCTGAGAATTCGCGTCGAATCGGTTTGATAAGCGAGCGCCACCATGTCCATCATCAACTCGGAGTGCTTTGACATTTCTCGCGGAACGCCGGCCGGACGCGGATAATCCGGAACACCTTCTTCATTGATTCGCAACTTGTCGGAACCGTTGATTCGCTTCTCAACATCCCGAACCGCGAACAGATATTCATCCAGCTTGCGTCGATCGTTGGCACCCAGTGCCTTGGACAATCGCTCGGCATCGTCGACGACGAAATCCAAAACGCTTTTGCGATACTGTTGGCGAATTGTCTTGGCATAACGAGTTTCTTTGACCGTTTGTCCTTGAAACAATCGATCGAACAGCGCCGTCGGATCGACTTCCTTGCTCATCGGACTGGTCTTGCCACGCCACGAGATGTTCGATGTGTAAACGCAACTGTAACCGCTGTCACATCGCCCCGGTTTTGCGCTTTCTTCGAGGCCCAATTCCAACGAACTGAAACGGGTCGCGACGCCGATCTGCTGAGCGGCGACTTGATCGACCGAAATATCGTTCTCGATATCAGCGCCGTCAGTCTTTCGTGGATGAGCACCGGTCAAAAACGCCGCAACCGAACGAGCATGGTCGCCACCGCCATCGCCGTGCGCAAAAGCGCCATCGAGCGTTAAACCGGTCAGAACGTTGAAGTTGTCTTTGTGTTCTTCCAACCGCTTTAAAATCGGCTTGAAGTCGTACCCGGCACCTTCCTGATCCGGCTTCCAGTCGGGCATATGCACCCCGTTGGGAACATAAAAGAACCCCATTCGCAGCGGTGCCCTGGACTTCTCAGTTGCGGCAGGGGCATAAGCGGTCAAAAGGCGAGTTGGTGACATCGCGTCCAACAGAGGCAACGCGATTGCCGTACCCGCACCGCGCAATAGCGTTCGTCGCGAAATCGTTTTTGTTGACACACTCATTCTCGCTCTCCCAATTTTTGAAACGGATCGCTTTCGATGATTCCGGCCAGGATGTAAGCGAAGCGAAAATCGTTTGGCCTCGCGTCGCTGAGAATCTTATCCACGGCACATTTATCGTAATACTCGACGCCACGCCCGATCGCGTAGGTCATCATTTTCTCGATCAAAGCTTTGACAAATTGTTCGCGGCGCTCGGTCGCCAAAACGCGACGCAAGCCATCGGCGCCCACGAACTCGGTTCCGTCTGGCATTCGCCCTGAAGCATCAATGTCCGAACCGCCGTCGCGTTTGCGGTATCGCCCAACTGCGTCATAATTTTCAAGTGCAAAGCCGAGCGGGTCCATCATGTTGTGACACGCTGCGCAAGCGGGATTTGTTCGGTGTTGTTCCATTCGCTGGCGCAAAGTTCCCACTAACTTAGCTTTTTCCAATTCAGGAATATCCGGCGGCGCGGGTGGCGGTGGCATATTCAGCAGGTTATCCAGAATCCATTTGCCACGTTTCACAGGACTGGTCCGCGACGGATTACTGGTCACTGTCAGGATACTTCCGTGAGTCAGTAGGCCACCGCGACCGGTACCTTCAAGCGAAACTCGTCTGAACTCAGGACCTTGGACGTCACGAATGCCGTAATACTTTGCCAGTTTCTCATTCAAATACGTGAAATCGGCTTCCAGAAGCTCAGTAACCGGCAAATTGCCTCGCACAACCGCTGCGAAAAAGGTCAATGTTTCGCGTCGCAACAGCTCACGAATCTCGTCATCAAACTCGCGAAATTGCCGTTTATCAGGCATGCTGTCCGCTAAGCTGCGCAGTTCTAACCATTGACTGGCGAAATTATCGACAAACCGGTTGATGCGTGGATCTTGCATCATCCGACCGACCTTGCCACGCAACACTTTGGGGTCACGTAACTTTCCTTGATGAGCCAGCAACAGCAGTTCATCATCCGGCATGCTGCTCCAAAGAAAATACGAGATCCGCGTCGCCAGCTCGTACTGAGTCAATGTCGGATACTTGCCTGACGCATCCGGAGTCGCTGGTTGTTCAACTTTGAACAAGAAATGCGGCGAAACGAGAATCGCCTGCAACGCGACCTGAATGCTTTCATCATACGTGCCGCCATCTTTACGCACTTGAGACGCCAGTAGCCCCAAACGTGTGACTTCATCCTGAGTTGCCGGACGCCGAAAGGCACGACTAGCCAATCGCTGCAAAACAGTCGCCGAGGCTTGATCCTCAGTGACATCGCCGGTGGGCCTTGCAAAGATCAGCTTTTCATGGCTTTCAGGCAATTTCAACGGCAGCACAAATCGCGGCCGTCGCTGTTCACCGGTCAGGTTCAGATGGTAGATATACAGATTACGATCTTGTTTGGAAGCCGCCTCATAAAAGTCGTTGATAAAAGTGAAGCTGATTTCGCGTTTACCTGCCCCAAACTTCATCGGCACTTGATATTCGGCCTCCGTCTTGCTGGGCACATCAACAATCTGTTTGAACTTCGCACTGATGACTTCGATCTTCACCGGTTCATCGCCAGCTTGATCGCCCGATGCGGTAATCGTCAGCACGTAATCACCGGCGAACGGCAACTCGACTTCCAGCGTCGCAGTTCCGCTACTGTAAATCCCAAGCGAACTATCGCGGATCGCTAACTTATCAGCACCGACCAATGACGCGCCGCTTCTATTGACTTCAAAGATTTGGCCTGGTGGCGCGGTAACGATCGCCTGGCCAACAATCTGCTCTGCGGCATCAAAATATTTTTCCATCAATAGTGGCGGCAATGACAAAACGTCACCAATGTTGTCGAACCCATAACCGACATCGTCACCCGGAAATCCGGCGGCAGGTTCATAGTCAACGCCGACCAAGTCGCGAACCGTGTTGCGGTATTCATTTCGAGTGAGCCGGCGCAGTGTCACTTTTCCAGGATTCGGATTTCGCACACAATCGACTGCGTTTGCCAAATCATCGATCAGCTTGATCATCCGGGCCCGCGTTTGCGGATCCAATTCCGGGCCATCCACCGGCGGCATCGATCCGAGTTGCACCTGTTTCAGTGCCCGCATCCACTCTTTGCGATCACCCAAAACCGCTTCGACCGATTCGTATTTGTCCAATTTGACATCACCTTCGGCGTGCTCCGAACCGTGACAATCAAAACAATACGTCCTCAGCAACGGCACCAATTGATCGCGATACTCCGCATTTCGCGTCGCCGAATCAGCCCAAACGCTGGACGACCCGACGAACAACGCCGCCAGAATCACGATCGATCGTCGAGCCGGTAAATGGAGTCGCCTTGACATCATGAAACAAAGAGATAGGTGATCAGCTCAATCGACCCGCGAGCCGTACACGCGACGATCGATGCAAGCAAAAATCTTGAGCCCCGAAGATACACTTAAAATTGTATCCTTGCCATTGTACTTGTACTAACGTCCGTCAGGGCTCAAAGTGTCTCCGAATTGTCCGCATCAGGCGCGATCGCCGATGGTGCGACGGTTGACCCAACTGAATCGCTGGGTGGCGACACGCCCAGGCATTTGGCAATCCAAATCTGCCAGTGGCAATCGCCTCACCAAACCCGCAGAACAACCGGCGTCGAAAAGTTGCGTCGCCCTTTCTTGGCGAAGCGTTTGCAAGCTTGCGACATGCGAGCAGCAAGGCAACCGAGGCCAGCAAGATTCGTATGCACGGGCGTATAGTGAAGTAGTTCCACATGACGCTGTCCGCCTCGATCATCCTGCCAAGAAAGCTCGCGATTTTTGGATGTACCGGAGATTTCCCGGATTGAGAGTCCATCCGGTAATTGAGATTGACGTAAACGCCAATTTTTGCAAGAGTTACGCAACTTCATTCAAGTTGTCTTGCAAAGGAATGCGTCATGTCAAATTCGTCCGATCGTCGCCCCTATTCAACCGATGTTAGCGATTGTGAATGGGTGCTTATCGAACCGTTGCTTTCGCCGCTCGTAATCAAGAAGGGTGCAGGGCGACCTCGTGTCGTGGATTTGAGAGAAGTTTAT
>Ga0105045_10004681_pt1 | contig 11921 bp, 8 predicted proteins | sample MAT02_FD_78089 | JGI IMG/M metagenome (GOLD analysis project Ga0105045, IMG submission 78089) | Freshwater microbial communities from Lake Fryxell liftoff mats and glacier meltwater in Antarctica - MAT-02 (megahit assembly) | ecosystem: Environmental > Aquatic > Freshwater > Ice > Liftoff... | reverse complement strand
GACTTCGTCGCAACCCCCGTCTAAGGACGGATGAACTTGATGCACATGGGGGACGGTACCGATGCGCGGATCGCGGTGTCGGACAGTTCGCCGGTGGTGGGGTCGATGGACAGGACGGCCAGACTGCCGCTGTCTTGATTGGCGACAATCAACCACCCGCCATCGGGCGTTAAATTGAAATTACGTGGTGTCAGTCCTCCGGAAGCGATCGCGCCACGGCGAGTCACCTTTCCCGTGTTTTCATCGACGTCCAGCGTCGCAATTTCGCTTGGTCCGCGGTTGCTGCAATAAATCACCGGCAGGGTTGGGTGCAGAAGGATTTCGGCGGACGAACGAGCCGCATCGTCGCGAATGTCGTCGGCCATCGTCGTCGTCGTATACAGGGGAGCAGCAATCAGGTGCTCGTAATCGAACGTTGAAATCGTCCCTTTCATCTCATTCAAGACAAACACGAATCGACCATCTCGTGAAAACACGAAATGACGCGGCCCGCTGCCCGGCGGCAGATCAAAGGTCGGCGTCGACGACGGCGTCAATTTTCCATCATCGGAAACGTCGTACAGATAGACCTTGTCAGTGCCCAGGTCGGCCGCGAGCAGTCGCTTGCCTTGCGAGTCAAATCGAACACTGTGTGCATGTGCTTCGCCCTGGCGTCCAGCGTCAATACTCGAACCGCGATGCCAGATGTTGGACGTCATCGGTTGAATGACCCCATCACCGTCGAGCGGATAAACCGTGATGCTGCCGCTGCCGTAGTTGGCCAGCGCCGCGAATCGACCGTCATCGCTGACGGTGACAAAGCAGGGGCCATCACCTCCGGCGGGTTGGTGATTCAGCTTGGTCAATGACTTCGTCGCGGGGTCCATTTTCCAGGCGACAATGCCAACAGAATCAACGGGGTCGTTCGCATACGTTTCCGCAACCCCGTAAAGGATTGGCTTGGTCGGATGAAGTGCTAAGAACGTGCAGCGGTTCGCTGGCGCGGCCAATTCAGGCGTCGCGATGACGCCGGTTTGCGGATTCAGTTCGCTCAGGAACACGCCTCCGTCTGTCTCGTCGGTTCCCGTACCGATGTAAAAACCGATCGATTCGTCGGCTCCGTTGACGGCCGTGATGCAGGTGGTCAACCAAAACAAAATGGTGCAGGCGCGAATCATGGCAATCTCGAGGGTGGCAATTAAAAAAGGCGTGTCATGGCACTGCGGGGACGCGGAATTGGCCCGCTGTCCCCCCAAGCACCCTATTATTCTACTTGCTTTCGGTAACGGTTACCGTCGTTATCTTGTCGCCCTGTTCGATCGCATCGACAACGTCTTGTCCTTCGATCACCTTGCCGAAGACACTGTGCTTCCCATCGAGCCAAGGGGTGGGGACGTGCGTGATAAAAAACTGGCTGCCGTTGGTATTGGGGCCAGCGTTTGCCATCGACAAGACTCCCGGTGTGTCGTGTTTCAGGTCCTTGTGAAATTCGTCCGCAAATTTGTATCCGGCATCACCGGTGCCGGTACCCGATGGGCATCCACCTTGGACCATAAAGTCAGGGATGACACGATGGAATTTCAATCCGTCGTAAAACTTTTTGTTCACTAATTTTTCAAAGTTGGCGACCGTTTTAGGCGTCTTGTCGTCATGTAGCTCGATTTTGATCGTGCCTTTGGTGGTTTCAAATGTGGCGACTTTCATCGTTTGTTTACTCTCGTTAGGGATGGAAAAGATAGGACGTAAGGAACGTGTGGAAAAACGGCTTTAAGCGGCGAAGGGGCCGTGCTCGGGTACAAAAATGATCGCCGGTCGTAACATGGCTAAGGAATCGCTGATGGGTTAGGGGCGTCGTCGTCAACCGGCAAATTGTCCTCTACTGGCACAACCGCTTTGGGCTCCGGTGCGCCGTCACCGGGCTCTTGCGGGGCAAGCGGAATCTCGAATCGCTCGCCGTCCAGGGGAATGACTGTGATGGATTTTGGCGTCCACTCGCCGTCCTGGTTCCCAGCGATCACTTCGATCTCCCCGGAGCCTTTATCGCCCTCGATCGACAAGATAATCAGCTCGGGTTCGGAACGCTCAAGGGTACGAGCAGGGTCAACCGCGATCCGGGTAATCGTACCGATCCGTTGTTGAACGTTGGGATCATTCTCAATCGCCTGGGTGACCTTTTCCGCAAGCAGCGTGCTGGCAAGGTTGATCAGTACGTAACCTCCGCCACAGCAGATCAATGCGGTTGCAAGCAGGACCGAACTGCTAATGCCCACCCACCACCAAACGCGGCGGCCACGTCTTGGCAGGGCAACTTGCGTGTTAGGCTGCGTGTTGTCAGGCAGGGGTGGATAGTTGGGGCGGGACATTCAGTTCCGTGTCAGTAAAATGTCAAAGTTAATGAGGCCAACTCGCACTTCGTTTTTCGACAAACGCGGCCAGCCCCTCGGCGGCAACTTCGGTCGAGCATGATGTCGCCGCGGTCGCCGCACCAACGGCTAGGTGCGTGAAAATCGCTTCACCGATCGATTCGTTGAGCAAGCGTTTGGTTGCCGCCATCGGTGACGCTGGCCAAACCGCACAGGTTTGAGCAAGCTCATTCGCGGCGACCCATATTTGATCCGATGAAGCAATTCTTGTGACGAAACCAATTCTGGCCGCTTCGGTTGCTGTCAACACTTGGCCTGTCATGACCAAGCGAGCGGCAATCGCGCCGCCGACTCGAAACGTCAATAGCGGTGCCAGCACGCCAGCCACCATGCCGCGTTGAATCGCCGTCGATGTGAATTGGGCATTGTTCGATGCGACGATCATGTCGCACGCCAGTGCAAGCGAAAACCCCGCACCGCTGGCTTGTCCATCGACCGCCGCGATTACGGGCTTGGGAAAACGTAAGAATCGCTCGGTCAATTCAGCCAAGCGTTGCCATTGCTCGATCCAGTGTGGCAGCGCGTCCAGTGGATCTCGCTTGGAGTGGCCATGCAATTCATGCAGGTCCATGCCAGTGCAAAAGTTTGCGCCCGAGCCGGTCAAGATGATCGCGCGGACACGCTTCTCCTGGTGCAGGTCATCGAGTGCCTGAGCCAGGTCTTCCATCAATCGTTCATCCAGCGCGTTTCCGTGATCGCCGCGATCCATCAAGATCGTGGCGGTAGGTGCATGGACTTTGACGTTGACTAGATTCATCGGTGAAAATACGCGGATTGGCCAAGATCGTGGGGAGAAAAAGTATAAACAAAAAAACCTCGGGACGCTGCTAGGGCGTCCCGAGGTTCGGGTTTTTTCACGCAGATTTGACCATCTCGCGTTTAAAAAATTAGTTATCGCAGTTGGTGCAACCGGCACCGGCTTGCATGACTGGAGCGGACGATTCCATCATCACTGGGCTGGACATCATCATCGGTGCCGACGAGCTATAAACCGGAACGGTTACGGTCGTTGGAACTTGCTTGCAGACCTGGACGGTGACGGCCTTTTGACCTGGGACCGAGACACAAACGGTGTAGTTCTCGGCGACTTGTTCGGTGACGGTATTGCACACAGTCACGTTGTAAGTGCGAGTACGGGTTTGTGGCACGCTGACCGTGTACGCGACTTCGCGGGTGCGTTGTTGCGTTTCGCAGCGAACCTTGTTCACGGTGCGAGTACGGGTCTCGGTGTTGTAGCTCGTTACCGGCACCATGCGGGTGCGGGTTTCCGTCGTCATGCGAGTGACCGGAACCATGCGAGTGCGGCTTTCGGTCGTCATGCGAGTGACGGGAACCGTGCGGCTACGAGTTTCAGTGCGGCAATTCGTGACGGTGTAGTCGCGAGTACGCTCTTCCATTCGTTGCTTTTGCACGGTGACCGTTCGGGTGCGAGACTCGGTCGTCATTTCGGTGTATGGAACCGTACGAGTACGGGTTTCCGTGCGGCACTTGGTGACATTGACCATGCGGGTGCGAGCTTCCACGCGGCACTTGGTAACCGGGGTTTCCTTGGTGCGAGTTTCCATACGCGTGCGAGTGACCGGCACCTCGCGGGTCTTGGTCTCGGTCTTGTACATCGTGACTTGGCAGTCGCGGGTACGCGCCTCGGTGCGACACTTTTGAACGTTAACCGTCCGGCTGCGTTGCTCGGTCTTGTACTTCGTCACGTTGACCATGTTGTTACGGGTCTCAGTGTTGTACTTGGTGACCGGAACCATTCGCGTTTGCGTTTGGGTCGTGCAGGTCGTCGTGGTAAACGTGTAAGGCTCTTCGGTCGTTTGTTGTTGGTACGTGGTGACCGGAACTTCACGCGTGACCGGGTTGGACACGAATACCTTGCGGTACGAGAACGTCGGGCCGCACGATGCGCCGCTGGATATTCCAGCCGACGAACCGCATCCGGTGTCACAACCTGAATCGCAACCGCTGCTGCAACCGGAATCACATCCATCGCCGCAGCCTGAACCCATGCTCGTGCTCGTGCTCGCCGGTGCTGGGCTGACTTCGACCATTTGGCACTGATAGCTGCCCTGGTCTTCGGTGACCGTCGTCATCGATGTGACGGGGATGCACTTGGTGACCGTACGAGTCGCGGTCTTGGTTTCGGTTACTGGAACCTGAACCGTGTAAGTTTGCTCAACTTGCTCGGTGTAAGGAACTTGAACCGAGTAATTCTGAGCAACTTGTTCGGTGTACGGGACGCTGACCGAGTACGGCTGTTCGAGGGTTTCCGTGTAAGGAACCTGAACGCTGTACGACTGGGTACGGGTCTCGGTGTAAGGAACCTGTTGGTTGTACGTCTGCGTCACCGATTCGGTGTAAGGAACGCAAACTTGGTAAGTTGACGTCATCATCTCGGTGTAAGGAACTTGAACCGAGTACGACTGCTCAACTTGTTCCATGTAAGGAACGGAAACTTGGTAGGTTTCTTCGCGGGTCTTTTGGACAGGAACCTGTACCGTGTAAGACTGCTCCATTTGCTCGGTGTACGGAACGCAGACCGAGTAGGATTGCGTCTTCGTTTCCGTGAAGGGAACATTGACCGTGTAGGTTTGCTCAACCTGATCGGTCACGGGGACGCAAACGGTGTAGGATTGCTCGACTTGCTCAGTCACGGGAACAGAAACATTGTAGTTCTGGGCAACCTGGGTCGTGACAGGCACCTGAACGTTGTAGGAAACTTCTTCGCTGTAAGGAACCTGAACTTGGACCGAATAAGTTTCGGTGCGAGTGCGGGATTCGGGAACGTTGACCGTGTAGGTCTGGGTGCGGCTTTGTACCGATGCAACTTTACGCGATACGTTGCGCATCCGCTGTCGCGTTTGCTGGACGTACTGAACGGTCGGAACCATTCGTGTTTCGGTAACGTACTGTGACTTCATTACCGTTCGTGTTTCGTACGCTGGGCCACATGCGTCGCCCGAACTCATCATCATTCCGCCCGAGCCGCTGCCCATGGCGACACCGCCACCGCTGCTCGTACAATCGGAGCCAGCGGAACATCCGCCACAGCCACCGCAGCCCGCATCGGCGCTGGCAACGAAACCGATCGTTGTCATTACGCCGAAAAGAAAAGTGAATACTCGCGTTCTCATTGGAAATTACCCTTGGGGACCCCTCGCAACCTATGAGGCAAAGTTAGAAATACTGGTTAATCTTTAACGGCTGCGTGCTCTGGGCATACTGCCCCTGCTTGCCGATAGGTTAAGCCACTTCAACCGGCTGTCAACAATAAGGGGCCTCGCAATTCCGTAAATTGGAAAATTATCTTCTCGGCAGACCCAGTTGGCGGATTTTCGTACGTAGAACCCGCAGGAGAACCCTCATTCTGGGGCGGGTCGAAGTAAATTATTTTTTGGTTTTGCCGAGTTATTGGCCATTCGAGCTAGTTTTGTAGCGAATTCAAAGCCATTGTGAGGGCGACAATGTGTCCTTTGGCAGCATTTTAATTAATCCGGGACGTTTAGCCGTTGTCGTCAAGCCCCTTTAACGTCTATCATAGGCCAGACGAAATGTTAAGGATTGGCGGCGAAAGCACGTGGTTTTCCGTAAATCATCGATACCAAATTGGTAGAAATTTTTCCGCAAGGCAGTCGTTTCCCGTAGGCAATTCAAGGGCGGCAGTGACACGCTGGGGTGTGGTGCGGTGGTTCGTTTGCGTCGAATCCTTTGTATTGGGCTCCCACAATCGGGGTCCGAAAACGTAAGCGATCAAACGGCTGAGATCGCCCGGGCTGGTTTCGTGTCGCTGCAGAACTCGCCAGAGCCCTCTCCTTTGGACGCGTCGACAACAGCCGGGGACGTGGGGAACGCGGGCCCCGAAATCGCCGCACCGCCCGAAATTGTTGTCGTGTCGACGGTTCTCGAGGCCGTGGGGCGACTGACGGAATCGGAATTTGACGGGGTTTGGATAGACCGCAGCTACCTTCCTCAAATGGGCCAATGGGCTGGATTGTTGAAGAGCGCGGAAATGCTCCGCGACATGCCCGAGGGCGTCGCCCTTCTGGACGACCATCATCGCGTGCTTTGGGCAAATCGCCGTTTGATGACGTGGGCCAACGAGGACACGATTCCCGACGGAACGTTGTTTTATGAATTACTCGGCAATCCAGAAATCATGGGGCCTGATTTCTGTCCTTTCCATACCGCGATGGCGACGGGTGTTGAAAGCAGCAGCACGTTGCACAGCGGCGACAATCGATATTATCAGGTCCACGCCGCCCCGATCGGACTGGCGGGCGATGGTCGCGAAGCGGGCGACGATGGAGACTTGGTAAATGGCTCGTCGGTCCCAAAAGTCGCCCCATCTCAACCGCCGGCGAATCATTTGATTGTAACCGTCGGCGACGTCACCGAAGAAATCCTGCAGCAGCAAAAGATTGCGGCGATTCATAAAGCGGGTCGCGATCTTGCGGATTTGCGACCGCGAGAGATCTTCATGATGGAGGTCGACGATCGGATCGATTTGCTGAAAGAAAATATCCGCCACTACCTAAGCGACCTGTTGAATTTCGAAGTCATTGAAATTCGTTTGCTCGAACAGGCGACCGGCAACCTCATGCCGCTGTTGAGCGTCGGCATCGACCAGGAAGCTTCGGACCGGACACTGTACGCTCAACCCCGCGGTAACGGCATCACCGGGTACGTCGCGGCCAGCGGAGTCAGCTACATTTGCCAAGACGTCGTGAATGATCCGTTGTTCATCCCGGGCGTTGCGGCGACGAAAAGCTCGTTGACGGTGCCCCTGGTGCTGCACGACCAAATTCTTGGGACGATCAACGTAGAGAGCTTCGAACCGGCGGCGTTTGGCAGCAGCGACTTACAATTTCTGGAAATCTTTGCACGCGATGTCGCGTTCGCGCTCAACACGCTCGAATTGCTGGTTGCACAAAAAGCGAACACGGCCCAACAATCGTGCGACGCCATTCACAGCGCGGTCGCGTTGCCCGTTGACGAGATCCTGAACGATGCCGTCAACGTGATGGAAGGCTACATCGGCCACCAGGGTGAGGTCGTCGATCGCCTGCGTCGAATTTTGCAGAATGCTCGTGACATCAAGCAAACGATCCAGCAAATCGGCCAACGAATGACGCCGCTCGAAGCCGTTCCCGCGGGCTTGGAAAGCGAGCAAAGATCGCTGCTCGCGGGCAAACGCATTCTTGTCGTCGATGCGGACGGTTCGGTCCGCGACGATGCGCACCGCTTGCTCGAACGATTCGGTTGTATCGTCGAGACCGCACACGAGGGGCGCGAAGCGGTCATGATGGTTCGAGGCAGCGGCGGGGAGGGAAGCTACGACGTAATCATTAGCGACATTAAATTGCCCGACTTCAGCGGGTACCAGTTGATGTGTCGACTGATGGAAATCATGCCCCGTGTCCCGATGGTGCTGATGTCTGGATTTGGTTATGACCCCGGCCACTCGCTCGTCAAAGCTCGCCAAGCAGGGCTGCATCCCAAGGGAATTCTCTGGAAACCGTTCCGCTTGGATCAATTGATTGACGTCGTGGAAACCATTCTCGAAATCAACCGAAAAGCCGCCACCGTCTAAGCAACCGTCCCGAAAAACTTCCCGTTTTCGGGCGTCGCTTGCCGTCTCGGATCGCAAAGCCGGATCGGGTTTCGAGAGACCATCGTCGGCACCGCATCATACGCATCGATCACCGCACAATCATCGACGTCACGCCGGTAACCACGATCGCACAAATTGAGACCACCCTCCGATGCGGCCAAATGATCGGCAAGCGGTTGCGATTGATCAGTGAACGATCGCCAAGTGGCGGCAGCGGTCGTCGCGTTTGCGTCAAGCGTCACTTCCGCCGTTTGATCGAGCAACCGCTGAACGATTGCTCCGGCACAGAGAATGTCTTCGGACGTTTCGGCTCCGTCGGTTCCCGCGCACATGATGACAATCGTTCGTTCGTCACGAAGTGATTCGACGATTGCGGAAAGATTGTTAAAGCACGCCGCATAGACCGTTTTTGCACCTGCGGCTGCGGCCATCGCGACGGTCCCATTCGTGGTCGTCATCACGAGCGTTTGACCGGCGACGCGAGCTGGCGTGTAGTCCCGAGGCGAGTTGCCGAGGTCAAATCCATCGATGGGATGACAATGTCGTTCACCACACAGCAGCGGTCGTGGTTGAGTTTCGTTAGCTATCGACCGCGCGGTTTCGATGTCCAAACACGCAACGATCCCATCCGCGCCGCTCGCGATCGCGGTCGCCATCGCCGACGTCGCGCGCAAAACGTCGATCACGACGGCAACAACGTCGGATCCCTGGGCGATCGGTTTTGGCAAAAAGTTTACGGCGACGTGCACAGGTTTCGTGGGGTTGGTGGAGTTGTCATCGCGGCATTATGGCCCGAAACTGTCGACCTCGCCAAGTTGGTATGCACCCATGTGGCGATTCGCGTTTCGCCCGAACTTCTTCCACTCGATAGGCATTCGATGACCACGACGACACCATTGACCCAAAGATCGGCATGGAAAGAGTTGCAATCGCACTACACCCAAGTCCACTCGGCGCACCTTCGCGAATGGTTCGCTGCAGAACCGGAGCGAGCGGCGGCGATGACGATTCGCGCGGTCGACCTCGAATTGGATTATTCGAAAAACCGCGTCACCGGGGAAACGATGTCGCTGCTGATGCGTCTGGCGAACGAGTGCGGACTGCGTGACCGAATCGATGCGATGTTCGCGGGCGAAAAAATTAACGTCACCGAGGGTCGTTCCGTATTACACGTCGCGCTGCGGATGCCACGTTCGGCGAAGCTTGTCGTCGATGGCCAGGATATCATCGCCGACGTTCACGCGGTCCTCGATAAAATGACGTTGTTCGTTGATCGAGTTCGTGGCGGCCATTGGACCGGTCACACCGGCAAACGAATTCGCAACATCGTCAATATCGGAATCGGCGGGTCGGACCTGGGGCCCGTGATGGCCTATGAGGCACTGAAATTTTACAGCGACCGCAACCTAAAGTGCTTGTTCGTTTCCAACGTCGACGGCACCGATATCGTCGAAGCGACCATGGGTCTCGATCCGGCTGAAACGTTGTTCATTGTCGCTTCGAAAACGTTCACCACCCAGGAGACGATGACCAACGCCGAGAGCGCACGCGATTGGTTACTGCGCGGACTCGGCGATCGATCCGCCGTCGCAAAACACTTCGTCGCCGTATCCACCAACGCCGAAAAGGTCGCCGCGTTCGGGATCGACACCGCCAATATGTTCGGATTCTGGGATTGGGTGGGTGGTCGATACTCAATGGATTCTGCGATCGGATTATCGACGATGCTCGCCATTGGTCCCGATCGGTTTCGCGAGATGCTGGACGGGTTTCATCAGATGGACGAACATTTTCGCAGCGCTCCCCTGGAGGAAAACTTGCCGGTCGTGATGGCAATGATTGGACTGTGGCATGTCAACTTCTTCGGCTCCACCGCGGTCGCCGTCTTGCCCTATGACCAATACCTCAAGCGATTCCCCGCGTACCTGCAGCAGTTGACGATGGAGAGCAACGGTAAGCACGTAACACTCGATGGTAAAACGGTCGATTACGCGACGAGCCCTATCTACTGGGGCGAACCCGGGACGAACGGACAACACAGTTTTTACCAATTGTTGCACCAGGGAACCGCGATGATTCCGTGTGACTTCATCGCGTTTAAAAAAAGCCTGAATCCCGTCGGGCGGCATCACGCGATCTTGAACGCAAATGTGTTGGCGCAGGCAGAAGCGTTGGCATTCGGAAAAACCGCCGCGGAAGTATCCGCCGAGGGCGTCGCCGCGTCGCTGGTCCCACACCGTGTTTTTGAGGGCAATCGCCCGTCGAATCTGTTGTTCGCCGAAACGCTAACGCCGAGGGTGCTGGGGCAATTGGTCGCGTTGTACGAACATATCGTCTTCACGCAGGGAGCGATCTGGAACGTCGGGTCGTTCGACCAATGGGGCGTCGAACTCGGCAAGGTGCTCGCCCAACGCATCGTTCCCGAATTGGAGGGCGACGCAAATAAGCCGCTGTCCCATGACAGTTCGACCAACTCGCTTATTCGCCAGTTCCGAGACTGACGCCCGCAAGCGTTGGAGCCTCGCTCATTCAATCACCGCAGGAACGTACCGGTGCAACGATTGGTCACTTGTCAAAAACTGAAATTCTGCGCGATCACCGATTGACTATTCAACCAGACTATTTTCCATGAAATTTCATTTACTCGTCTCGCTCGTTCTATTGTCCACCCTACCTGTGCCGACCAGTGCACAACAACAAGATTGGCAGCATTCCGGTTCGATCTTTTTGCTGACGACACCCGAGGGCGCGGATCTACCAGCATCCGCGAAGCTAGAAGGATTCCCGCTGTTGATTCGATTGCAGGGGAGTCTCTTCGATTTCAGTCAGGCCAGGCCCAATGGCGAAGACATTCGGTTTAAAATGAACACCGGTGAACCACTTTCCTATCAGGTTGAAGAATGGGATGCCGCGCTGGGACGTGCCAGCATTTGGGTTCGCGTGCCTCTTATCAAGGGTAACACGCGACAAGAGATCAAACTGTATTGGGGCAATGCCGACGCAGTCAGCGAATCAAACGGGGCAGCCGTTTTCAACGAATCCAATGGCTTCCACAGCGTCATGCATCTCAGCGACCCAACCGACCCCGTCATGGACGATACCGGATCGCTTTTGCCCACCGATGAGGGCACCGAGCCTGCGGCGGGAATGATTGGTCCAGCCAGGCGCTTCGAAGTCGGCAAGGGGATCAACGGCGGGGAGAACATCGCCACGTTTCCGACCGGTTCCGATGATCACACATCCGAAGCTTGGTTCAGGGCCGAAGTCCCCAACGCCCTTGCGCTAGCATGGGGCAACGAACATTCGCAAGGGAAAATCACAATGCGTATCGCCAGTCCACCCCACGTGCAGATGGAGTGCTATTTTTCGGGCGCGGATATTCGGAATGGCGGCAACGTGACTTTGGGGCAATGGACTCATGTGGTGCATACCTACCGCAAAGGCGATTCACGGGTCTACGTGAACGGTGTCCTCGACGGGGTCACAATGACGCAGGACGCTCCGCTGGCGATTAAGTCGCCTGCCAGAATGTATGTCGGCGGCTGGTACGGCGACTATCGCTTTGTTGGCGAGATCGATGAGGTTCGAGTCTCCAAGGTCGTCCGATCGGCAGACTGGGTAAAACTGCAATACGAGAACCAAAAGTCACTTCAAACAGCGGTCGGCTCCTTGGTGCAACCGGGCAATGACTTTTCAATTTCAACAGACGCCATTACGATCGATGAGGGACAGGGCATAACCGTCACCGCTAAGGCGGACGGTGCTCAGAAGATCTACTGGATTCTTAAGCGGGATGGTTTGGAGACCGTGGTCGCCGTTGATCAGTATGATTACAACTTCACCGCTGACCGCGTGGTGGCCGACTGCTCGTCGATCTTGCGGTTCAAGGCAGTCTATAGCGATTGTGT
>Ga0105045_10004680_pt1 | contig 11923 bp, 10 predicted proteins | sample MAT02_FD_78089 | JGI IMG/M metagenome (GOLD analysis project Ga0105045, IMG submission 78089) | Freshwater microbial communities from Lake Fryxell liftoff mats and glacier meltwater in Antarctica - MAT-02 (megahit assembly) | ecosystem: Environmental > Aquatic > Freshwater > Ice > Liftoff... | reverse complement strand
GGTGTAACGTTAACCAACGGAATCAAGAAAATAAATAGACAATTGAGTAATAATGTGGAAACTTTCAAAGAAGATATTTTTTACAACTTACAAAATAATAACTAATAAATAATAGGTACTGCTTGAACGAGAAAGGCTGAAGCGCAATTACGAAATTTTACTCCAAACCGTTTTCCCTTTTTGTATTTGAAGGTAATTTTTAATTGGCAAATTTTCTGCCAGATTTAAATCAGGATCACTCTCAACAATGGCTGTTGTGATCTGTTTGGCCACATCCAGCATAACCCTATCCTGGACAATGTTTGCCAGTTTAAAGTTTAAAACGCCGCTTTGCCGGGTTCCCTCAATTTCGCCGGGGCCTCGGATTTCAAGATCTTTTTCTGCTACCTTAAAGCCATCATTGGTGGCACATAAAATCTTGAGTCTTTCCCTGCCATCATACGACACTTTATTGCCTGTTAATAATATGCAAAAACTTTTCTCAATCCCTCTTCCCACCCTACCCCTCAACTGGTGTAACTGTGACAGTCCAAATTTTTCGGCGCTTTCAATCACCATTACAGAGGCATTCGGCACGTTTACACCCACCTCAATCACGGTGGTACTCACCATTATTTGAGTATCTCCCGTAACAAACCTTCGCATATTTGTTTCCTTTTGATCTGCTTTTTGCCTTCCATGTACCATGCTGATCCAGTATTTTGGTTCTGGAAAAAAGGATTTCACTTCTTCAAATCCCTTCATCAGGTTTTCATAATCAAGGGTAGCGGACTCCTCTATCAAAGGGTAAACAATGTAAACCTGCCGACCTTTCAAAATCTCTGCTTTTATAAAATCCATCACCTGCGGCCGCTTATTTTCGAACCGATGAATTGTTTCAATCGGTTGCCTGCCGGGTGGCAATTCATCAATTACGCTGTAGTCCAAATCGCCGTAAGCTGTAAGTGCCAATGTTCTGGGTATGGGCGTTGCCGTCATAACAAGGATATGAGGTGGCAACGAATTTTTTTTCCATAATTTGGCCCGTTGTGCCACACCAAATTTGTGTTGCTCATCAATCACGGCGAAGCCAAGATTTTTAAAAATCACCTTATCTTCTATCACGGCATGGGTACCAATTAATATGTGCAGGGTGCCATCTTCGCAGGCTGCTAAAATTTCCCTTCTTTTTTTAGTAACCGATGATCCGGTCAACAATTTAACCACGACCGGCATATCCTTTACCAATTCGCTGATACCGTGAAAGTGTTGTTGTGCTAAAATTTCTGTTGGTGCCATCAGCACACTTTGAAAACTATTGTCGGCTGCAATCAACATGCTTAGCAATGCAACAATTGTTTTACCGCTCCCCACATCCCCCTGCAATAAACGATTCATTTGTTTACCGGAACCCGCATCCCTTCTTATTTCTTTCAACACTCTTTTTTGTGCACTGGTTAACTGGAATGGCAGGTAGTTATCATAAAACGTATTGAAGTAATCACCCACTTTATCAAATACCCAACCTTTACTAAAACGATGACGGGTACTGCGAATCATCCCTAAGCGGAGTTGGGCAAAAAATAATTCTTCAAATTTCAATCGCCTTACGGCATGTGTATATTTTTCTTCAGAAGCCGGAAAATGAATATTACAAAACGCCTCCCATCTTGAAACAAATCGGTATTGTTGCACGATAGAGTCCGGTAAGTTTTCAGGAAATTCTTTTGACGATAATAATTGTAGTAATGCAAAGGTCAGTTTACCCATCGCCCGTCCATTGAGCCCCTTGGCTTTCAACTTTTCTGTGGTAGAATAAATGGGTTCCAGAAATTTTTTACCCCCTGCTTTTTCGGGTGTGAATAATTCTATTTCAGGATGCGACATCTGCAGCTTATTCATGAAGAAACCCGGCTTTCCAAATGCCAGATAATACTGTCCGGTCTCCAGCGTTTTTTCAACCCAACTGATTCCCTGAAACCAGGTAAGCTCAATTTCACCGGTTTCATCCTGCAGATAGGCCACCAACCGCTTAGATCTTCCTTCACCCATGATATTAAAACCCGTGAGTCTTCCGGCAACCTGTGCAAAATCTGCTATGGGATTAATGGAAGCAATCTTATCTACCCTGGTTTTATCAATGTGGCGAAACGGATAGTATTCAAGCAGGTCTTTAAATATAAAAATATTAAGTTCCTTTTTCAACATATCGCCCTTTAAAGGTCCGATGCCTTTTAAATACTCGATGGGGCTGGCTAATATGGTACTACCCGGTATGATGTTGAATTGTTTTTACAAATATATTGGCAACTGCTGTAAAAGCAAGTTTTCCGTAAAACATCCGATTGCAAAAAAGGTGGATGATATTGGTGATTGCTTTTGTTATTACCAATAAAGAAAAATGGATTGTTTCGATTGATGACAGGAATTAACAAAAAAGCAGCAGCAATGCTAATTTTTAATTGAGCAACACGCCTGTTTTAGAATGCCATCATTTAAGCGAATCGCAAATAATATTTTGTAGTATGTAGGATTATTGAGTTTCCAAATACCATCGCAGCTATCAACGCGACATCTTTCCGGAAAACTTTTGAGGGCGCTTCATATTTCGGTTCCCACCTCCTCCACCTTCTGATTTGGATGAACCGGGGTTATATTCAGGGGCTTCTCCAAATTGCTCCGGCACCACTTCTTTTGGAACGGATTTACCCAATAACCTTTCAATGGCGGCAAACTTACGCTGCTCTTTTACACTAATAAACGTAATGGCGGTACCTTCTGCGGCCGCTCTGGCGGTGCGTCCTATGCGATGCACATAATCTTCTCCGTCATGCGGTACATCATAGTTTAATACCAGGCCGATATTATCAATATCAATTCCACGGCTCAATATATCTGTCGCTACTAAAATTTGTATCCGTCCACTTTTAAAATGCATCAGTACTTCTTCTCTTTTATCCTGCTCTAAATCACTGTGAATTTCATCAACCGGCAAATTGGTCTTCTTTAGGTCACGGGTTAATTGCTTTACACTTATTTTACTACTGCAAAATATCAATACCGATGAAAAATTTTTCTGATGCAGAATAAATTTTACCAGTGGGATTTTTTGAGTATCGTACACCACATAAGCCAGTTGCTTGATTTTTTCATTGGGTTTGCTGATTGAAATACTCACCTCTTCCGGCTTATGTAAAATGGTTCTTGCCAACTCTCTTATTTTATAAGGCATGGTTGCGGAGAATAGCAGGTTCTGTCTTTTCTGCGGTAACGCATGAATGATGCGCATGATATCGTCATAAAACCCCATATCCAGCATGCGATCTGCTTCATCCAAAATGAGGTATTTTAGTCCCTGAAACTTCACGTAGCCCATATTGATATGTGCCAGCATTTTTCCCGGAGTACAAATTACCACATCCGCACCTGCGCTTAAAGCTTTCTTTTCCTGTACAAATGCATTGCCGTCACCACCTCCATATACTGCGATTGAACTAACGGAAGTAAAATAGGAAAGTCCTTCCATGTGCTGTGCAATCTGGATGGCCAACTCGCGGGTGGGAACAATTACCAGTGCGGTTATGCTATGATGATTGATGGGAGAAGAAATGATATTGTTGATTAGGGGAAGTAAAAAGGCGGCTGTTTTACCAGTGCCAGTTTGGGCAGATGCAATCACATCTTTACCCGCTAAAACCAATGGAATCACCTGTTCCTGAACGGGCGTTGCGTCATCATATCCCGATGCTTCAATTCCTTCCAATAGGCGGTTATCGAAGCCAAAATCTGTAAACTTCAAAATAATATTTGCTGATTAAAATTGAAAAATGAATGTACTAAGATTTACATCCTCTATCCCGATTATTCACTAGCTGTTTCTACTTCAGCCACTGCTTCAACAGGTAATGGGGTAATATTTTTTACTGTAATTTGAAATTTTGTATTTAAGATTACCTGAAAATGACCAGTTTGCAAAACGGCTTTGGTAGGTCCGTCTTCCAGCATTGCTGCAGCAAGATGACTGGCAAGATCGGAACCACTGATTACATTACTTACCTTACCATCTGTAAATTCAATGGTGAATTTATAACCCGCTTTTCTACCGGTTCCTGCCCTTTCAAAATCTTCCCGATTTAAACTTAACAACTGATCTCCTCCGGATGATTTTTTCAATAAAATCCTTATTACAGGCAGGTATTTATTCCAAATATAAGTGTACATAATACTGTTTTTTAAAATTTATTTTGGGGAGACGGCATTGGATTTTTATTAAAATAATGTTCAAATAAAAATAAAGGTAAGCTTTCCTGACTTAACACTCTGTTTGAATTATTAGATCAAAGCTGGAAAATAAGGCCAAATTTTAAATATTCCGCCTGTTTTACCATTAAACCTTCTATTGAACACAATATTTGTCACCTTAAATAAGTTTACGTTGTAATCCGATGTAGTTAAAACTACACACCTCTTATTAATCAAAAAAAAATCCGTACTATGAACACTAAATCCCCAATTACAAAATGCGTAGTGGAACAAACAACCAACAATACCACCAGTTGGATCGGTCATCAAACAAATAATGATAAAGACATTATTGGCGGTCAGACTTTCACCTCCCCGTCAGAAGTTGATCTTGAAGCAATTGAGGTTTTAACTAGTATTGTAGCCCACCCGGGTAACGTATTAATGACGCTGCACAGCTTTGATGCTCAACTGGAAAGCTGGGGTCCAATTCTTGGATCGGCCAGTGTCGACTTTAATCAAACCGATAATGGGAAATGGAAATCGTTTAATATACCAGGTTTACATTTAAATAAAGGTAAATCGTATGGTTTTCGCCTCGAAAGCCTGGACTCAGGTGCTTGCATCGGGGTAGCTGAAGCCGTTGGCTGTAATCAAACACCATTGCCGAATACAGGTCGGGAATGGCAATTTATCAACAGCGATATTAAAGGGAATTCCTTTTCGTATTTCAGCCTTGCCTTCAAGGTAGATGCGAAGGCGGCATAATTTTGTACTAATAGCTGGTGGGTTTTCCGACTTTTTGATACCAATTAAATCTTTCCCCGTGAAAGGTATATAACAATACCAGAATCGGTATTTATATCTGGTGGCAGATCAGGTTGGAGGTAACTGTAATACGACGTTTATTTTTAAAGACTAATGGAATGCGAATGATGAATGGTCAAAATTTCACCATTCATCATTTGCTATTCATGCTTGACCTAAACCAGGCATTACACATACCATTTTCTATTTGTACTATGGCAGTTCTTTAATCCTGATATTTTTAAAATACACTTTATTACAATGATCCTGAAGGCAGTGCGTCCTTTTTTGGCTTTACCATAATCTGGATAATCTTTCCATTTACCTTTCGCTTTTTTCTTATTCCATTCATCACTCCAGGCTTCAAAGTACACCACAGCTTCGCCATTTAACCAGTGTTCCACCTTTCCTTTATTAAAAACTATCCTGCTTGAATTCCATTCACCAACTGGTAATAATTTTTTGCTGCTGTTCGGAACATTCATAGCGTAATCCACACCAGATTTTTGCCAATCCTCTACCTTTTCCGGAAAACCAATATCATCAATCATTTGATATTCCGATCCTGTTTCATACGGGGCTATATACTTAGGAGACTCCACCACATGGTACATTACCCCGCTATTGCCTCCCTTTGTAACCTTCCATTGCCAACTCAGATCAAAGTTTTCATACTCTATATCAGACACCATATCGCCACCTGCTGCATCTCTTGCTGCCCCAAGGCAAACCATCGCACTGTCTTCAATTGCCCAGTTTTCTACTTTTCCGGTTTTATTAAAATCATGCCAGCCTGCCAATGTTTTACCAGCAAAAAGATTGGCTTCATTTACACCAATGGGATTGGCGATGGGATCGGACTTCATCTTTACCTCGGCTACAGGTCCTTCATCTGAATCTGAACAGGAAGCCAATGTTATTATTGATAAGATAATACAAGTATTTTTTAGAAATTTCATACTCATAAATATTGATCTATTTTTTTACCAATTGCATCTTTTCAGGGTTCCACAAAATAGCAGTATCCTGGTTATAGCTGTCGTTGCATAACAAGGCCGGGGCAGCAGCCCGGTAACCAAAAATGGCATCCTCTGTTACCTTGCCACCATTTTTAATGGCATTAAAAAAGTTTACAAAGTGGTCGTAAGGTCCACCCAGGTAGCCTTTCTCTGCTTCAAAAGTATATTCTTCGGGGGCCAATATTCTTTTGCGGGGGCTAACTGGTGTTCCAGCTTTCCTCATTTGCTCAACATAAAACGGATCGTCTGATTCGGTGGTTTTATTTCTTTTTAAGGTAACACTATCCCAGGTTACATCCATTGAGCCTTCACTACCCACCAATTTTAAATAAGTGGTTCCACTGGTTCCATCCACAAAATTGCACCTTAGTGAAAGGTTAAACGCAGGATGAGACTGGCTTTGTGGATAATCAAATGTTCCTAGCAATACATCTGGTACTTCTCTACCGTCTTTCCAGTAACGCAACCCGCCAGCGGAATAAATTTTGTTTGGACCATGGGAATTGGTAATAAAATGAAGGCTTGAAAACAGGTGAACAAACAGATCGCCGGCCATGCCAGTGCCGTAATCCAGATAATTTCTCCACCGGAAGAAACGAGTGGCGTCAAAGGACCGTTTATTGGTATTACTGACAAATGTTTCCCAATCCACATTAGCCGGAGAGGCATCTGCGGGAATAGGATATTGCCATGCCCCGGTAGGAGAATGTCTGGCCCAAAAACCTTCTGCATAGTTTAGGTCACCAATGGCACCATCCTTTAATAATTGTTTGGCCTTTTCATTTCCCAACGAGGATACTCCCTGGCTACCGACCTGGAAAATTTTACCGGTTTCCTGCTGGGCTTTAATCACAGCCGGTCCTTCTGAAATACCATGCACCATTGGCTTTTCACAATAAACATGTTTGCCTGCCCGCATGGCGTCTACAGAAATCTGCTGGTGCCAGTGATCGGGCGTGCCGATTATCACCGCATCCACATCCTTGCGGTTTAAAATTTCTTTATAACTGCGGGTAGTAAAAATATCTGCACCCCATTTTTTTTTACCTTCTTCCAAACGTCCGTCATACAAATCGCAAATGGCTACCAGTTTAGTACCGGGTACAGTAAGGGCAGTCAGCGTGTCTTGCGCACCCATACCTCCAGCTCCAATTAAAGCAATGTTTATTTTATCGTTGGCACTGGTGCCTAATCTTTTAAGCTGTTCAAAATATTGTTCCTTTTTTTCGGTAGCGAACACATTGGATCCAACACCAACTGCGGTTGCTGTTGTTGCAAGGTTTTTCAAAAATTTCCTACGAGATGATTCATGTAGATTTTCCATTGGAGTCATTTAATTATTAAAATTGGGTGTTTGTTTTTTAGGGTGCATTCCACATCCGAAAGTTATCGGATGTGGCTCCTGATTTCGGCCGGTGAGGAAACCGACCGGGACTCATCATCCGTGGTCTGCGGCAATTTGGGATGCACCCACCTTTAATCGAATCGGTTCAGTTAGTCTAGTTGTGTTACCTTAATATTCTTCCAGCGTACTTTTATGCCGCCGCCATCATGAATCTGCAAAGCGACAAAACCTTTCCCCTCTCCGATTTTTTGATCTTTCAAATAAACCATTTTTTTACCATTCAGCCAGGTAGTCACTTCATCATTTTTTACTTCTATCTTCATCAAATTCCATTTATTGCCTTTCAAATTTGACTCATCTTCTGGTTTTGGCTGTACTAACCATCCCCGACCATACGATTCATAAATGCCCCCGGAATGTAAACCGGGCGGTGCTACTTCTACTTGCCATCCGCTGATTTTTGTTCCTTCTATTCCCGAACGGATGAATACCCCGCTATTACCATTTGCCTCCAGTTTAAAATTTACCGTCAGAATGAAATTTTTATATTCTTGATTGGTAGAAAGATAGCCATATTGTTTATCCGGACCGCTTTCACAAACCAATTCTCCCTTTTCCACATACCACTTTTCAGTGCCATGGATCATCCAGCCAGTTAGATCTTTACCATTAAAAATGCTTTTGGATTGAGAGAAAATTGAAATAGGAGACAATACAATCAGGAAAAAAATTATCAAATAGTACTTCATCGTTTAATAGGTTTATATTTAAACTAAATTGGATTTTTATGAGAAACAATCATAAAATAAAAGTAAAGCTATTTTGCCTGTTAAAAACAAATTAACAGATTTTATTGCCGGATGAATTAAAAACGATCTGTCAAATATTTTTCAGGCTTTAACCACCTGCATTTTAGCTGGCTGCAAAACGGGATACGGTGATGCTTACACGAAATGAAATGCAGCATCATAAAATCGCTTGAATTAATTTCAAAAGCGCCTATTGAATCTTCATGGCAGAACAGCTTTTAGCACTACCCTGTTATCATATCATTCTTTTATTATTACAGTGCAAAACATTTTTACTAAATTTCAAGTAGTTGAATTTTAAATAATTCAACTATTTTAGTGTACCTTAATTTTTATTTATTTTATACGGCTTTTTCTAAACAGCTTCCGCATGAAAAAAATCTTATTGATTCCTTTTACGCTTTTTTGTGTACTTACTATTGCCGCTCAAAATTCAATAAACATATCCGTTTCGAATAAATCCGCCATCCCCAGACCCAAACTTGTGGTGGGCATCGTAGTTGACCAAATGCGCTGGGATTACCTTTACCGTTACTTCGACCGCTATGCGCCGAATGGTGGATTTAAACGTTTGCTCAATAATGGATTTTCCTGCGAAAATACATTGATCCCCAACACGCCGACCATTACTGCCTGCGGACATGCCGGAGTTTTCACGGGTACGGTTCCTGCCATACACGGTATTACGGGCAACGACTGGTGGGATTATGATTTAAATAAATTTGTTTACTGTACGGAAGATGAGAATGAAAAAACGACAGGCAGCACAACCTCGCTGGGACAAATGAGTCCGCGTAATTTATTGGTAACTACCATTGGTGATGAGCTGAGGCTTGCCACCAATTTCAATAGTAAAGTAGTTGGTGTTGCCATTAAAGATCGGGGTGCCATTTTATCTGCCGGTCATAGTAGTAACGGCGCTTACTGGTATGATAATAAAACGGGAAACTGGATTACTTCTACCTATTATACAAAACAATTGCCTAATTGGGTAAACGAGATAAATTCAAAAAAACTGGTGGATAAATATTATGCGCAGGATTGGATTCCGATGTACCCGATTGAAACCTACAAGCAGAGCTTGCCCTACACCAAAGGGTTTCCACACGCATTGAAGCAAAACATTGAAAAAAATTATGGTATCATTCCGGCGACTCCACATGGCAATACATTTACTTTTGACATGGCCATGGCCGCAGTTAACGGAGAAAGTTTAGGGGCAGATTCTGTAACTGATATGCTAACTGTAAGTTTATCATCACCTGATTATATTGGTCATGCTTATGGTCCTAATTCTGCAGAAGCGGAGGATGGCTTTTTGAGACTGGATAAAGACCTCGGAGATTTTCTTGATTTTTTGGACTCAAAAGCTGGAAAAGGTGAATACCTTGTTTTTTTAACCGCTGATCATGGTGTTGCCAATATGCCTGCATTTTTACAATCGCATAAAATACCTGCCGGTAATTTTGACAACGAGAGAGTGGCAGAGGAAATCAACACAATGCTCAAAGAAAAAACAAAAGCCAGCGATCTGGTAGTAGGGATTTTAAATTATCAGCTTTATCTGAATCGTACTTTAATTAAAAAAGCCGGATTGAATAAAGAATCTGTCAATCAATGGGTGATTGATTATTTACTACTTCAACCAGGTATTAACCGGGCTTTTGCCTTAGAGGCTTTGAGCAGCACAACGCTCAATCAAACTCAAAAAGACGCTATGGCAAACGGCTACTATCCCAAACGAAGCGGCGATATTCAAATTGTATTTCAACCTCAATGGATTGGTGATTTTTTAAAAGGCGGCACTACACATGGCGTATGGAATCCGTATGACAGTCATATCCCGCTTTTATGGTATGGCTGGACGATTAAGCCAGGTGCAACCAACAGGGAAGTATATATGACAGACATTGCACCTACTCTGGCGGCTTTACTTCATATCCAAATGCCTAGCGGTGCAATAGGCCATGTTATTGAGGAGGTATTAAAATAAGGCCGGGTATATTTTTTCAACCGGGATGTAACAGTTACACCCGTTATTTAAAAATCCTGCATCCTTTGATTGATTTAAAACTTGTAACTGAATTCACCATCTTAAAAAGAGGAACTCAAAATTTTAGTTCCTTTTAATTAAAAAAATTTTAACCTTTTTAATACAGTTTATGAAACTATTATTATCAGGCTTGTTGGGATGCTTCATTTTTATAAGCCAACCTGCTTATGCCCAGAAAAACGCAATCAATAAAATTGATTTTTTTAAAGACGAAGCAATGCTGGATGTAACTGTGGAAGCCTATTGGTCGAAATTGATGAAGCAAAAAAATAAAATAGGGCAGATAACCCCGGCTCGTTTTATAACAAAATTGCCGGATAGCTCTGTCGTAAATGAACCACTTAACCTGACGGTACGAGGACATTTTCGAAGAGACTACTGTTTTGTTCCACCCTTAAAAATGGCTTTCCAAAAAACTGATTCTTCCAGAATGCATCCGCTTAAATCTATTAAACTGGTGAGCACCTGCAGACTGGGTAGTGGTTACCAGCAATATTTATTAAAGGAATACCTGGTTTATAAAATGTATAATTTATTAACCGATAAAAGCCTGCGGGTTAGATTATTAAACATCAACTATAAAGATAGCAGCGAAAAGAAAGATGGATTTTCAGGATATGCGTTTTTTATTGAGGATGTGAAAGAAATGGGCAAAAGAAATAACTGTATCGAATGGACTAAGGGGAAAATTTTTACCGAATCTACCGAGCGGAAGCAAATGACTTTGGTTGCAATATTTGAATATATGATTGGCAATACAGATTGGTCGGTGCCGACCCCTCACAATATCAAACTGATACAACTTAAAGACGATCCCTCGTCAAGACCTTTTGCTGTAGCATACGATTTTGATTATGCTGGCATTATCAATACAGATTATGCAGTTCCTGATCCACTGATGAATACAGAAACCGTAACACAAAGAGTTTACAGGGGATTTTCAAGAACGATGGAAGAACTTAATGAAACGCTGGAACTATTTAAACAGCAAAAAGAAAACATTTACGCACTGGTGAATAATTTTATATTGTTAACCAACGGAAGTAAAAAAAATATGATCAACTACCTGGATGGATTTTTTGACCTGATCAATAAGCCAAGGGATGTAAAATCTGTATTCATTGATAATGCAAGGTCGGAGTAAATATTCCGCAAGCATGATTTTGGGTGCATTTCCAATCAGACAAACCGGATGCCGCTTTGAATTGTCGTTACCGTTTTCGGTTCTGGTGAGATATCGACCGAGGCTGGCTGAAAAACCTGCTAGCCTTCTAACATTATTTATTATACATAGAAAGTTACCAATCATTGAAAAATGCAGCGTTATTGAGAACGGTTTATTAATCAATTTTTAAGTAATATACAATAAAGCGCTTTTCCTCGCTGCACCGCAGCAAATGACATTATTCATTAATTCATACCTTTCGTTTTATAACAAACTAAACCGTGGTAACTATAAAAAATGTTGCCTGCTTATTATTAACCAAAATATATTTTGGAGTGAAGTTAAGCGCTATTACAACTGTTTTTTCTATATTGTCTGTAACAATTAAATGGGAGAAATTCTGACTGCATGGCAACAATTTCTCCGGACACTTTTGAGCATCCTAATACTATTCCGCTTAAGCGAAATCCGAGGCGGGGACTAGCATCTCTTGTACATGGCCTT
>Ga0105045_10004679_pt1 | contig 11923 bp, 8 predicted proteins | sample MAT02_FD_78089 | JGI IMG/M metagenome (GOLD analysis project Ga0105045, IMG submission 78089) | Freshwater microbial communities from Lake Fryxell liftoff mats and glacier meltwater in Antarctica - MAT-02 (megahit assembly) | ecosystem: Environmental > Aquatic > Freshwater > Ice > Liftoff... | reverse complement strand
CGCCATCACCTCCACGCCCGGAAGGGCGCGTCCTACACTGCTGATCCGTTGCTCCTCGGTATCCGAGAAGCGCGTGATCGTGACCGTGGGCCCGGTTTCCGTGAGCCCGTACGCCACCAGCACGTTGCACCACCGACGCACGCGCTGCACCAACTCCTCCGCGACGTCCGTGCCGGCAATCACGCCGGTGCGCAGCGAGCGCACACGTGACGGCGTAAACGACGGGTCTCGCATGAGCAACTGCCACATCGTGGGCACACCGTACAGCACCGTCACCTTCGCCGACTCAATGAGCGCCAGCGCCTGTGCCGGTTCAAAACGCGGCGTGGTCACCAGCGTGGCGCCCACGGCGAGCGCACCCAGCATCACCGAAAAACCGAACACCGTAAAAAACGGTACTGGTGTCAAGACACGATCATCGGGCGAGAGTTCCAGCACTTCGCCCGTCCGCACCGCGTTCTCGAGAATCGCACGATGACTGAGCCGAACCCCCTTGGGCTTGCCCGAGGAGCCCGACGTATAAATCACCGCGAGATCGTCGTCGTGCGTACTGGCCACGACCGGCACATCGCGTCCGCTTCCCTTGGAGAGCAGATCCTCGAACTGAAAGATGCGATCGTCGTACCACAAGTCTTCCTGGCCGACGGTGACGACGTAGTGCAACTCCGGCAGATCCGCCAGCACGTCTTCAAACCGCTGGAGAAAATCCACACCGTCGAGTTGCTCGATTGTCACAACGAGACTCGCTTCGGCGTGTCGTAACTGATAGCGCAACTCGTGAATGTTGAGCTGCGGGCTGATCGGAACCACGACGGCGCCCAGTCTCGCGCACGCCATGAGAGTGACAAGCCATTCCACTCCATTCGGAAGATTCACGGCGACACGATCACCGTGCTCAATACCGAGTTCTGCGAACGCCGCGGCCAGCGCCGCGGATTGTGCATCCACCTGCCGAAACGAATGCGAGCGATCACCTGCCACAACGACGAGACGCTCCGGGTGTTCCCGGACGCGCGACTCGAACAGGGTGGTCAGGGTCCACTGGCTTGGCATTCCGCTCCGGTCATGGGACACAACAATCATGTAAATTACCAGCCATGAACGAGATACGGAAGCCAACCGAGCCGTCGGATCCTCGTGCCGGCCCTCCGAAACCCGCTGGAGAAGGGCGCCGTACGGTCCTTTATGCTGAACAGCGCGCCGTCGCCCGCACACCGTCGCGTGCCCGAGCGCCCTTCCGTTCAAGGCTGTTCGCCATCTTGCTGCTCTTCGCCATCGTGCCGTCGGTCGTGCTGACGATCGCCTGGGTCCTCACCACCAGCCGTGCCCTGTCGCTCGTGGGCGCGACCTCAGCCTGGGAGCGCGTAGGCGCGAGCGGCGAGCGCGCCATCACCACGCTGGCCGACGCGCCACTCAATGCCGCGCAGCGGGAGGCTCTGGAGACCCATGAGGCGGAACTTCGGCGCTCGATGGAAATGGCCAAGCGATTCGGGTTTGTCGTGCCGCGCACCGTGCAGCTTATCGCGCTGGGAGCCGTGGTGCTGCTGATCGGCGTCACGCTCGGCGCGTCCCGCGTGGCCGGACACCTCGCGCGGCAGCTCAGTCGCCCGCTTGATGAACTCGTCGGGTGGACGGGGCTCATCCGCTCGGGCGCGTCCCTGCCCGACGCCATCGTCCGGCGTGGCGCGCCGGAGTTCGAACTGCTACGAACGGGAATGCGCAGAATGGCCGCCGAGCTTGAACAGGGCCGGGCGCAGGCCCTCGCGGCCGAGCGCGCCGAAGCCTTTCGTGAATCGGCCCGTCGCTTTGCGCACGAACTCAAGAATCCGCTCACCCCGATTCGGTTTGCGGTGGCACGACTGCGCCGTAGTGCGCCGCCGGAGCTGCACGACACCGTCGAAGTGTTGGCGGAGGAATCTTCGCGTCTCGATGCGATGGCGCGTTCGTTCGCGCAATTCGGACGACTGCCCGACGGTCCACCGGCCGACGTTGATCTCGCGGACCTGATTACCCGGACGGCCCAGTCGGTAGTCCCGGAACGTCTCACGCTCTCGCTCGATATCGCTCACGAAACCCCGCTGGTGCACGGCTATCACGAGGCACTGGTACGCGCGGTCACCAATGTGCTGATCAATGCCGTCGATGTGTGCCCTGTCGGCGGAACGATCACCGTACGTGTGCACCCGGATCAACTGCACGACGCGCCGGCGGCGTGCATCGCGATTCGTGACACTGGGCCGGGCATTGCGGCCGATCATCTGGCCCGGATGTTCGATCCGTACGTGACAACCAAACCGGGCGGCACGGGCCTCGGTCTTGCCATCGTGCGGCAAACCATCACGGCACACCGAGGCGTCGTAGAAGCGGAGAGCGCGCCCGGACAGGGGACCGAGATCCGTTTTCGTATTCCCGTTCGTGGTCTCCCTTCGACGCTCGATCCGTCTCCCTCAGGAGCCTTCGCATGACGCATTTTTCCTCAGCATCGGTCGCCGCGGCGCAGCCGGCCCAACCGCCCGCCAGCAACCGCGAAGAAATCCGGCAGGCGATTCAAGAGGCGATGGAGGGCGTGCGCGCGGCCGCCGAAGGCGCACGCACGGCCGGAGACGCGGCGCGGCAGTCCGCGATCGATGCGCGTAATGAAGCGCGTCAGGACGTCCCGTCCACTCCACCACCCTCGGGCCCCGGTGATTTCGCATTGCGCGTCGGGCCCGACGGTCTGCTCATCGTGCAGAACAATGCGGACGGCACCGAGACCACAACGCCCTGGAACGCCGACAATGTGATCCCGCCACAGGTCACGGAGATCCTCGCGATCGTCGCGATCGGCATGGTTGCAGTGATCATGGCCTTCCCGATTGGCCGCGCTATCGCGCGCTACATCGACCGGCGCGGCCATGCACCAAAGGTTCCCGACGACGTCGTCAAGCGCCTCGGCTCAATCGAGCAGTCCATCGATGCCATCGCGATCGAGGTGGAGCGCATGAGCGAAGCCCATCGCTTCACCACGAAGCTGCTCAGCGAGCGCGTGGCCGCACCCGACTTCCATGCCGGCGCCTCTGCGAGCAACGCGCCGCAAGCTGCGGCACGCGAAACCGCCGACTCGATCATTCACCGTTCCGACGCGATTCGCGGATGACCGCGCTCCATTCTGATTCGCACCCGCGACCAAGCGCATGCCCAGCGTCCTGATTGTCGACGACGAGGGTAACATTCGCCGGATGGTTGGTGCGTTGCTCGCCGGCGAAGGCTACGACGTGTTCGACGCCCCCGACGGACGCGCTGGCCTGACGCTCGCGCAGACGCAGGATCCCGACGTCGCACTCGTGGATCTCATGATGCCCGGAGAGTTCGACGGCCTCGGACTGCTGAAGCAGCTGCGACAGCAGTTTCCGGACATGCCGGTCGTGATGATGAGCGGGCGCGCGGCGTTGGCCGACGCTGTCCGTGCCACACGGCTGGGAGCATTCACCTTCCTCGAGAAACCACTCACGCCGGAAAGTGTGCTACTGGCCCTCGCGTCAGCGCTCGAGCTCAGGCAGGCTCGGCGCACGGCGCGTGCGCTGCGCGAAGATCTCGGGTTCACGTCTGAGCTCGTGGGCAACAGCCCGGTGATGCAGGCCGTGCGGCAACTCATCACGCAGGTGGGACCCACCGACGCGCGCGTGCTGATCACCGGCGAATCGGGCACGGGCAAGGAGTTGGTGGCCGCCGCGTTACACGCGTCGAGTCCGCGCCGAGACCTGCCGTTTATCCGCGTCAACTGTGCGGCGATTCCGCGCGACCTGCTGGAAAGCGAGATGTTCGGTCACGAGCGTGGGGCGTTCACCGGTGCCACCGAGCGACGGATCGGTCGCTTTGAACTGGCGCACACGGGTACACTTTTTCTCGACGAAGTCGGCGACCTCGGACTCGACGCGCAGGCCAAGCTGCTGCGCGCGATTGAGGCGCATGAAATCGAACGCGTGGGTGGCGGCAAACCGATTCGTGTTGACGTTCGCATCATCGCGGCGACGAACAAGGACCTCACGCGCGCTGTACGCGACGGCAGCTTCCGTGAAGACCTGCTCTTCCGGCTCAATGTCATTCCGATCGAGCTCGCGCCGCTACGTGAGCGCCCCGGCGACATTCCGCTGCTGGTGAGCCACCTCGCCGAACGGCATCGCGCGCGCACCGGTCGTGCCTGCTGTGCGTGGCCGCAGGATGTGCTGGCGGTCTTTGAAGACTATGCGTGGCCCGGCAACGTGCGCGAACTTGCCAACATCGTGGAACGACTCATCATTCTGTATCCCGGCGCAGCGGTGAGCGCGGATCAGTTGCGTCGATTACTCCCCGACCGGTTGAGCACACCCACATCCGTCGCCCGCATCGCGGCCGAACAGGAAGGCGACACACTGATGAATCTCACGGAGTCGCTCGATGCATTCGAGCGCACCTTGATTGCCCGTGCACTCGCTGCCGCGTCAGGTAGCATCGCCGAAGCGGCCCGTCGGTTGCAGACGGATCGGCCGAATCTGTACCGGCGCATGAAGCGGCTCGGGCTGGGCGGGGCACATGATGAGTGACCGTGTGCGCCTGCCGGTCGGTCGCGCGGTGATCTTCGTCGGCGTGCTGCTGCTGGCCACGGTATCCGGCGTGCAGGCGCAGGAGCGCGGTGAGCCGCGGGATGGTCCGCTCTCGGTCCAGGTGACAGCCGCCGTCATTGATGCCTGGAATACGCCCGGCACCCGGCAGGTGCGCGGACGTTTCATTGTGGCCGTCAATGACACCATATCCAGTTCGCTCGCCGTGCTCGATGGACCCGTCATCGTGAGCGGGACCGTGCTCGGCGATGTCGTCGTGATCAACGGAGATGTCCGTCTTGACTCGACCGCGTTTGTGCGCGGCTCGGTGGTCGTGGCCGGCGGCGTGGTGGTGGGTCGGACCCGTGGACGCGTTGAGGGGGACATCCAGGCGTGGCGCTCGGCACTCGCCTACCGCGAAGCAGACGGCCGGATGATCGCCGATGAAGAGACCACCCTCTTCTCGCGATACACGCTCTGGCGCGACCGTGACAAAGCCGGCTTTCGTGATGTGCTCGTGTCATCGGCGCACACCTATAATCGCGTGGAAGGGTTGGCGATTCTCGCCGGTCCACGACTGCGACTCAGTCGCGGCGCGAGCCGCGCCACGTTTGAAGCGCTCGGCATCTTTCGCACCGGCGATCGCATCGCGTGGGAGAGAGAAAACCTTGGCCATCGCCTGCTGGCGGAGTTTCGCGAAGGGACCGACGCAAAGTATGTGGCGTTCGGCGCGCGACACGACGACGAAATTGAAGCGGTCGAGAAGTGGACGCTCAGTGATGCAGAAACAGGGCTCACCTCGCTGTTGTTTGCTCGCGACTATCGCGACTATTGGAATCGGATCGGCGGAAGCGTCTTCGCGCGCGCTGCTGGCAAGCACGGTACGTCGGTGCAACTCTCGGTCGGCCGAGAGCGCTGGGAATCACGGGACGCGCGCAATCCATACGCGATGTTCCGGAGCGGGCGCGACTGGCGAGTCAACCCGGCGGCACTCGAGGGCACCGCGAATCTGCTGAAGCTTGAGGGCGTGATCGATACACGCAACGATCCGGTCAATCCGCGTTACGGCTGGTTCCTGCGCGCCGACTACGAGGCTGGCGAAGTGGACGTGTCGTCACCGATAGACTCCACCTCGCTGGCATTGACGGTGCCACAACTGTCGTATGGACGCTTTTTTGTTGATCTGCGTCGCTACAACCGTGTATCGCCGCACTCCTCGCTGAATCTGCGTCTGGTCACGGGCGGACTGCTCCACGGCGACGGCCTTCCGGCCCAGCGACGTCTCTCGGTGAGCGGTGTGGATGCACTGCCGGGGTATGCATTCCGCGGGCTTGCAGGCACCGCCGACGTCGGCATGTGCAACACTCGATCCGAAGCCGAGTTTGCGGCCGCAGGGCGACCGGCACTGTGCGATCGTATTCTGCTTGTGCAGGCCGAGTGGCGCGGCGACTTTCGCGTCGCGCTTTTTGGCACCGAGCGGCGGACGGATAACCGCCGCTGGTACGCCAACGGGCTCACCGCCGATGGCTCGTGGAGCATTTTTGCAAATACCGGGCGGGGTTGGCTGGTCGGATCGCGTGAAGGAGACCTCAGCTTTCCCCGCGGCTCGTTCCCCCTCATTGCAGGCTTCCGCTCCGATGTTGGCGTCGGTCTCGATTTCGGCGTGCTTGGGGTGTACGTCGCACAGCCATTGCAGGGCCCGGTGCGCACCCCACGCGTATTTGCACGCCTGGGCGCGCGTTTCTGACCATCACCGTGATACGTCGCCGCACCCTGATCCGATACGGCCTCACGCTTGGCAGCGCGCTGCTGCTTGGCGTGTTGGCGATGCCCGCGCAGGCCCGAGCGCAAGGCGATAGTGGGCCACGCATTGAGATCGAGCTGCCAAGCGCGACGTCGTCGATGACCGTGCGCATGCGCAATGCGATTGATGGGGGACGGTTCGAGGAGCTGCTGCGCAACGGGTTCGATGTGCGCGTGCGCATGCGCGCCGAACTGTGGAAGACCGGCGGCTTCTTCAACGCCATTGTCGCGCGCCAGGAATGGGATGTCATCGTACACTTCGATCAGTTTGACCAGACGTTCGACGTCGCGCGGATCGATCAGAACATGAACGTCGCGCCACTGGGTACCTATCGCCGACTGGTTGACGCGAAAGCCGCGCTCGTCCTGCCGTACGCACCGCCGATTGCTCGGCCCAGGCCCGACGAAGAGCACTACTATAGCGTCCAGGCGGACATCAGCACGCTCGATCTCGACGACCTTGATGAAGTCTCGGCATGGCTTCGTGGTGAACTCGCGCCGGCCGTTCAGGGGCGACGCAATCCGGGCACGGCGCTCGGCCGCGGTGTTCGCACCCTGCTGTCGCGCGTGATGGGTGGCGAGGTGCGTCGGCTCGAAGCGCGCTCGCCACGATTCCGGGTGACACCGGGCGGGTGAGCGCGAACGTCGCTAGTTGGACGACGGCAGGGCGTCCATCGCCTTCACGCGACGCAGCGTTTCTTCACCGTAGAACACCTTGATATAGCGCGCCTGCGTTTCCGTGAGGCGACGTACCGCCCAGCTGAGGTGCACGAAGTGCGGCTCCGCTGGGGCGGCGATCGGTTGCATACCGATTTCCGATGGCAGGCGGCTCGCCTTGCGTGTGTTACAGCTGCTGCACGCAGTAACCACGTTCGTCCACTCGTTCAGGCCCCCGCGCGACATGGGAACGACGTGGTCACGCGTGAGCGATTCCCGCGGCTTGAGATCACTCCCCTGTCGCCCGCAATACTGGCATTGATAATGATCGCGCGCGAACAGAAAAATGTTCGTGACCTGGCGTCGAAATCGGCGCGGCACGTGGATAAACTTGGTGAGTCGGATGACGGCCGGGCGCGGCATGGCCAAGCGCTCGGAGCGAACAGGGCGACCCTGTTCTGCCTCGACGATTTCCGCTTTCCCATCGATGACAAGCCGCAGCGCACGGCGCAGGGGCACCATGGTGAGCGGCTCGTACGACGCATTCAGTGCAAGACACCCGGCAATCACAACCGCCCTCCGTGTCAGGTACGCATTCTCTTGGAGTATATCCCTTAAGAATACAGTCGGGTACACGCTCGACGCTACAGTCGGTGGTGCGCCGTCATGGTGACGTGACGATTCAAACGAAACGGGCGACGCCGATCAACCCGTGAGCCCGGCGCGTGAGCGGGTGTACTGCTGCACGACTGCCCCGTCGGCCATCACCCGGGCCCGGACGGCATCATCGAATGCGAGTTCGATCCCATTGCGCACAAGCACGCGGCCGGCCACCATGGTCAGGGCGGCCCGCGCACCAGTGCCCAGCACATGGACCAACAGTACCTCAGGGCCATACACGGGAGCTGCCTCAAAGGCATCACAGCGGAACGCGCACAGATCGGCCCACTGCCCCGCCGCGAGTGTTCCGACATCCGGGAGGCCAAGCGCACGCGCTCCACCCCGCGTCGCGAGTTCGAGCGCGTCGGCTGCCGACAGGGCGTCGGGTGTCGCCGTGGCCAGCGACTGCAGCAGCACCGCCTGACGTGCTTCGGCGATGAGGTCCATGCGATCATTGCTGGCGACGGAGTCGGTGCCGAGTCCCACTGCGATCCCGGCGTCGCGCATCGCGCCGAGCGGCGCGATCCCCTGGCCGAGTTTGGCGTTGCTGATCGGACAGTGCACCACGGTACTGCCCGAATCGGCAATGCGTTGGACATCATTGGCGTCCGTGTGAATCGCGTGGATGCAAAGTGGCTGGGTGTCGAGCAGGCCGGTCTCGGCGAGCAGCACTATCGGCGAGGCATGCGTGGGCGATACCGCGATACCGCGTGCCTGCAAACGCTCGGCAAACGGACCGGCGCCTTGGCGCACAAATGCCACTTCGGCCGCACTTTCGGCCACATGAGTCGCCACGGGCAGCCGTTCGTCGCGCGCGTATTGCCCCACGGCGCGAAAGAGCGGTGCCGACACCGTGTACGGCGCGTGTGGTGAGATACCAACGCCAACCAGTGACGTCGCGCGCGCTTGAAGGCGGGAGACTCCGTCGCGAAGGTGCTGCATGGAGGTGGATACCTGCATGACATCCGGACCGAACGTTTCCAGATACACGCGGCCTCGCATCCCCGCATCGCGAATGGCTTCGATGGGTGCACCGCTGGCGGAGCAGTCGGCCACGGTCGTGATGCCGGCGCGCAAGGCTTCCGACACGCCCAATCGCGCGGCATCGGTCAGCGCGCGCTCGTCGAGCACATTGGCGCGCACATCGGTGAGTACACGCAGCCAGTCGCGAAACGGCAGTCCTTCAAGAAAGCCACGCAACGACGTGAGTTCAAGATGTGTGTGCGCGTTGACAAGGCCCGGCATCAGCATGGCCTCGCCCAGTTGTTCATGCCGTCCGGCTTCGGCGTGCGCCGAGGGTCCCACCCACACGATTCGTTCGCCGTCCACCACGACCGCCGCATCGCGCAGTGGCGCACTGACCATCGGCAACACCCAGCGTGCATGCCACGCAACGCGTGAGTCGCGCGCTGACGTGTGAATCACTGCGGGGGGATGCGAAACGGGTTGGTGGTGTCGCGGTACGCACGTGGGATCGCGCCGTCCACGACCGAATCACCGATTACTTTGGGCAGGCGGAACGCGGCATCGGAGCAGGTGAGCCGAGGTTCGTTGCCAAAGACGAAATACTCCGACGTCACGCGATCGCGGCACGACCCATTGGCGAGCAAGCCGGTGGCTGCATCGATCTCGCGCACGACGATGCCATCCGGACGCGGCCAGTCCGGCGGGGTGGGCTTGCGCTTGTACACATCCATCATGAACGCGGTCCACGCTGGTGCCGCCAGCGAACCACCCTGCGCATTCGCCTTGATTTTTTTGGGCTTGTCGAAGCCCATCCAGAGACCGGCGACCAGATCGGCCGTGTAACCAATGAACCACACGTCGGCGCCGTCGTTGGTGGTGCCTGTTTTGCCGCCGGCCGGCACGCGGAAGCCGGCGCCTGTTGTCGCGCCGTAGGCGGTGCCGCGACCGACGACGTCTTTCATCATGCTCACCATCAGCCACGCGTCTTCGGCGGTCAGCACCGCTTCACGATCGGGGCGCGGCTGCCACACGATTTCGCCGTCGGCGTCTTCCACCCTCTGGATTGCGTGCGGCGTGGTGCGCAACCCGAGATTCGCGAACACCGAATACGAGGCAATCATCTCGAGCGGGTACACGTCGGCCGCGCCGATGTACAGCGACGGATACGGTGGAATCGGTGTGCTGATCCCGAAGCGTCGCGCCATGGCAATCACCCGCTGAGGTCCAAGCTCGAGGCCAAGCTGAATAGCCGGAATGTTGCGCGACATGAACAGCGCGCGGCGCATCGGCATCGGGCCCTCGAACTTGAGATCGAAGTTTTGCGGACGCCACGTTTCGCCACTCACCTGGTCCATGCTCATGGGCGCGTCGTCGATCACGTAGCCCGGACTGAGTCCGGAGCGAATCGCGGTGGCGTACACAATCGGCTTGAACGTGGAGCCCGGCTGACGCAGCGCTTGCACGGACCGATTGAACTTGGAATCACCGAAGTCGCGTCCGCCAACCATGGCACGCACTGCACCGGCACGCGGATCCACAGCCACAAACGCGCCCTGCAGATACGGCGAATCACCGCCACCACCGAGCCCCGCCCCCTCCGCGTTGCGCGCCTGATACTGCTCGAACGTGAGATGGCCGTACGCCCCGTACTTGCCGGATTCGATCGCCCCCAGCTGTTCTTCGAGGGCCCGTTCGGCCGCTACCTGCATGTCGAGATCGAGCGTGGTGTAGACCTTAAGCCCTTTTTCGTAGAGCGTTTGCCCGAAATGCTGATCGAGCTGCTGACGCACCCACTCCACAAAGTACGGCGCGGTTTCCCCCGACTCGGTGCGCTGCGCGAGCTGCAATGGGAACGCCTTGGCCAGACTCGCGTCGGAGGCGGTAACCACATTGGCACGGCGCATGAGTTCAATCACGGTATTGCGACGCTGAATGGCACGATCGGCGAATCGACGTGGATTGTATCGTTCCGGCGCCTTGGGCAGCGCCGCCAGCATTGCGGCTTCGGCCACGCTCACATCGCGCACCGACTTGCCGAAGTACCGCTGAGCCGCCGTCTCCACGCCGTACGCGCCGGAGCCGAGATAGATCTGATTCAGGTACAGCTCGAGAATACGATTTTTGGAATACGCGCGCTCAATGTCGACGGAGACGTGCGCTTCCTTGAGCTTGCGCAGGATGGTCTTCTCGCGCGTGAGCGATTCCGGGAAAATGTTGCGCGCGAGCTGCATGGTGATGGTGCTGAATCCTTCCTGAAAGCCACCGGCCTTGAGGTTGCGCAGCGCGGCACCAAAAAAGCGGATGTAATCAATGCCCGCGTGGTCGTAGAAGCGCTTGTCTTCCACCACCAGAAACGCGTCCTGCACATGCTTTGGAATCTCGGTGAGCTGTACGAGCGTGCGGCGCTCGAGCCCTAACTCGGCAATGAACCGGCCGTCGGCGGCGTACAGCTTGGAGGTCTGATTGGGGGTGTACGTATTGAGCGATGCCGCGGAGGGACACGCGTTACCGCGACAGATCATGGTCCACGCTGTGGCCAGCCCGGCCGCACCGACGGCCGCACCAAAGACAGCGGTCACGCACAGCCAGCCAAACCACGGCCGGCGCCAGAACCGGGAGCCGAACCACCGCTGGCGTTGCGCGCTCATTGGCGGCGGGGGCAGAAGTCGCGTATGGACATACGGGAACGCTATCGGCGCGACGCGAACGCGCCAAGAGCCGACAGACGCATATAATTGCAGGTATGTCTCTCGATCATCAGCTTCTCGACGAATTGGCGTGGCGCGGCCTGCTGTTCCAGCACACCGACGGCCTCGCCGAACATCTCGCGTCCGGCTCCGTGTCGGCCTACTGCGGATTTGATCCCACGGCGCCCAGTCTGCACGTGGGCAATCTCGTGCCGGTCATGGGGCTCATGCATCTGCAACGCGCCGGTCACAAGCCGATCGCGCTGGTGGGCGGCGGCACGGGTATGATCGGCGATCCGTCCGGCAAAAGTAGCGAACGTTCGCTGCAATCGCTCGACGTGATCGCCGAGAACGCGCGCCTGATCGGTGCCCAGCTTGAACGGTTCCTTGAGTTCAGCGGTCCCTCGGCCGCACGCATGGCGAACAACGTCGACTGGTTGGCGCCTCTTGGCCTGCTGGAGTTCATGCGCACCACGGGCAAGCACTTTACGGTGAACTACATGCTGGCAAAGGACTCTGTGAAGTCCCGCCTTGACGCTGGTATTTCGTACACTGAGTTCACGTACATGTTGCTGCAGGCGCACGACTATG
>Ga0105045_10004676_pt1 | contig 11928 bp, 8 predicted proteins | sample MAT02_FD_78089 | JGI IMG/M metagenome (GOLD analysis project Ga0105045, IMG submission 78089) | Freshwater microbial communities from Lake Fryxell liftoff mats and glacier meltwater in Antarctica - MAT-02 (megahit assembly) | ecosystem: Environmental > Aquatic > Freshwater > Ice > Liftoff... | reverse complement strand
GGTTCGGCGGAAGCCCTCTCCTCGCTTAGGCTCGACTCTCCCGGAGGGAGAGTGAAATAAACAAATGCGAAACAACGACTTAAAAACTGCACGTCCTCCCGGAGGGAGAACGAAGTTACTCCTAACATTCCCAGCGGGTTGTCCGACACGCTTGGACCCGATATTAGACCAAACCCATGAACTCGTCTTCGGTCATTGTTAAAAAAGTCTCGCTGGCAATGCGCTCCGACGGTGCGGACGTTTGATGGACCAACCCGCCGACAATGACAACGTGCGTCTGGGTGGTCACGTGTTCGTGGACGGTGGCACCAAACTGAACCGCGACCAAAGCCGCATCCGTCATTGGCAGGCGTCGCCATTCGCCCTTGAACACGACGTTTTTTCCGGCCAGCGGTTTTAGAAATTGAGCCCGCACGAACAAGCGTTGCAAATCGACCGTCGGCGTCGCGGCGCGAGTTTCATATCGAGGTGCGGGCTCAGCGACCCCATCGGCGACCACCTCCGCGGCGACCTTGCGGATGACTCGGCGAGAACGGGTTGCCCCACGGTATCCGCCGGCCCCCGCGATGCCGCGAACCAGGTTGTACTTTAACTCCAGCGTTTCCACCGAGTCGCAGCACGCGCTGGACGCGGCGGCGAGCAGGATACCGGCGCAGGCTCGCGAGTCCTCCAACGCATCATGGTGCCGGAACGAGATCCCAAGCGACTGGGCCAACGGTTTCAGCCCATAACCCGAGCGGCCCGGCCACGTCGCACGGCCGATCAAACGCGTACACGTGAATTGAAATTCGGGACATTTGTGGCCATACGCGCGGATGCACGCCATCAAGACGCCGATGTCGAACGCCGCGTTGTGCGCGACCAAGCACGTTCCGCGAACATGCGGCGCGATCGATTCCCACAACTCGCCAAACTCCGGCTCATACTCGACGTCATCGGGGCGAATGCCATGGACCTCGATATTCCGGGGGCTGAAAAATAGCGGGCGCGGCCGGATCATCCACTTCTGCTCGTCGACGATTTGCCCCCCGCGGACGACGACGGCGGCCAATTGGCACGCGCTGTCACGCCGGTGATTCGCGGTCTCAAAATCGATGGCGGTGAAATCCATTGCAAAAACCCGTCCTCTAAATTGTCAAGCTAATTCGCAAGAAAATGACTTTAAACGCGGTAATTCGTTGCGATGGCAACGATTGTAGGCATAATGAGAGCCCGTTTGTCGACCCCACCCGCAGGGCGAGACCGCTCAAGCGTTATCATGACGGGTCGCCCGACTCAGGCAAGATTCACGGCATCTTCGATCTCAGCAGCAACACGTACTTCCTGATCCAGTCCGACATCGCGCCAATTTTGGGCGAAGATTTCTATGGCAACAACGACGGCATCATTGATGACCTGGTCCCCGCCAAATCATGGAACGTGCTCGATTCGATCAGCCTGCACCCGGATGTCTTCACCGCCCGCGCCGCGTATGGAAAAATCGTCTTCGTCGATGGCACGGCTGCTCGCAATCCGATCTCGACCGCACCGGGCACACCGATCGTCTATGGCCCCGGTTCTGGTTACGCCGCCCGGATCGGAGACAGCACCGGACACACGGCAGCGGACTGGGTCGTCGGCACCGTTCGTGACATGGCGTCACCAACAGCAACGGTCGTCGCGACACGATCGCGTACACCGTCGAGCCAAACGATCTCCCGGTCGGCACGGAGCTGACCAACGCTTACCCCGGAGTCACGCTGACGACCGCGACGGGCGACAACGGACCGATCGGATTCGCGATCGAATCGCGGCTGGAGAATTTCGGATCCGTCGGGGGAAACCGTGTTTTCTCCTCCGGAGGAATTTCGTTCTTCACGCCAAATAGCAAGCTCCGAATCGATTTCAACCGCCCCGTTCGATCGGTTTCGATCGAGGCGATCGGCAACAGCACCCTCAGCGCGACGTATGGCCGGTTGGAGATATTTAAAGAAGCACCCATCGTGCGCGTGGGTGAAATTTTCGTCTCCGAAGAATCCGACGATAACTCGCCGATCGGACGCGTCGACGTCAGCGATCCCGAAGGCGACGACGTGACCTTGACCGTTGTCGGCGTCAACGCGAGCCGATTTGCGATAAAGCGAATCAACGTATGTTCGCCTTGCCCGGCGCGGTCATCGATTTTGACGCGACTCCTGAAATAGCGGTCGAGGTCACCGCGCGGGACGCAAGCGGTCTCACATCGACCCAAACCCTCACCGTTTTTGAATCCGGTTTGCCAAAGTTCGGAACGCCGATTTCCAATCAAATTTTCATGACCGGCGAGCCGGTAAACTTCCCCTTACCCGAGGCTTATCGCGGTTCTGACATCGTGTCGGTCGAAGTGGTTGGAACCGCCAATGCGTTGCCTCCTATACTTGCGATTCGATTCCACGACATTACGGATCACCGGCATCCCAACGCCCGCCATGCCGGGCGTATTTCCGGTGTCAGCGATCGTGCGTCAAATGGTCGACGGCGCTACGATCACGAAAGAAGAAACCTTTACGATCACGGTCGCCCGCAGCGATACGCCGCTGCACAACCGGCCAATGCCCGAAGACGTCGACGGCAATGGCCGTGTTGAAGCGATCGATGCTCCGCGAATCATCAACTACATCGCTTCCTATGGCGGAGGCAGTGCGTTTGCACACCTAAACGACTTCCGCGGCTTTGTCGACACATCAGGTGACAACATCATCGGACCGCTGGACGCCCTCCGGGTCATCAATCGAATCAGCATCCAGCGACGCACCACCGCCGGACTCGCCGAAAAGATCGAGCGTCCCCAGCAAGCCACCGACGCCGCCATCGACTCGTTCATGAAGGACTCAGCAATCTTTTAATGAGTGTCGCTGATCGCTCCGCCGATCAGTCGCTACCCGCGTGCAAATCCGGCATCCTTTCATGCGACGGAGTGAGTGTCGCCGATCAGTCGCTGCTCATGCGCTAAACAGGCAATTGTTTAAGCGACGGATCGGCGGAGCGATCCGCGACAATTTATTGCCCGAACATCCATTGCTTCAGCCTTGCGTAGATTGTTTGGTCATCGTCCAGGTATAGCGTTCCTCGTTGGCCCGAACGGACGATCAACGACTGCGTCGGCGAGATCAATGCGATCGCCGTTCCAACGGGTGTCGCGGGTTTGAACCCACCCTCGGCGCTTGCATCGGGGATCATCGTCACGTCGCCACCGGACGTCGACGCGAGCGCGGGGTTATTAAGCGTTTCCAAAAACCTTGGCTGGGCTGCCATCGGCTCGACGCTCAATCGCTCGCCGCCACGAAGCCGTGATGCCAACAAGCTTTGCCGTCGCACCGATCGGTCATACGCCGAAAAATCATCCTCGCTGATCGCAACCAACAACTCCTTGTCGTTCGGATCGGCCACGCGGACCAAGACGTCGCCACGTTTGGCGTATCGTCCCACCCATTGCCGCGGTTGTTCCGAAACGACGACGCCGTCTCGCGTGGCAACGATTCGCATCGCCAAAATCGATTGATCTAGTTCGGCAAGCGACACTCGCAATTGTTTGCATCGTTCGTTCGCCGCGTCCGCTTCGGCGAGCTGACCGCTGCTTTGCAATTGACGATATTTCGCCGAGCTGACCCGCAGGTCGTCGCTCATCTGTTCGCGTTGCAGTACCAAGCCATCGTCGGTAATCTCCACCAATACATCGCCCCGCCGGACGAGGTCATTCCGGTTAACCGAAACTGCGGTAACAAACCCGTCGGTCGACGCGCGGCCGATCTGTTCGTTGCGATGCTGGACCAACACCGGCACGCCGTGCGCTACCGGATTGCGGGCGCTGAGGAAAAGCGATCCCAGCGTGAAGCCGGTCATGGCGACGCTGAGCATGCGCCGCCGCATCGCGCGCGCCAAAATCGCATCGTCCGCGTGGGCGTTCCAGTTCTTCAGCCACCACAGGACCATCGGCATGGCGACCCAGGCGCCCACAGCGGCGGCGGCGACGATCGTTCCCAGGACCGTCGTCCACGACGAAACGGCGACGATGATTCCGATCATCCAAAAACACTGGAACACGATCGACGCGGCGGCGTGCAATGCCGCGAACCAAACCCGCCAGCCGACCAGCAGGCTACGACGGTACGGTTTCTTCAATAGCCAATGATCCAGCAGTGATGCCCACACGGCGCGACCATGCATGCGGAGATTGGGGATCGCGGCCGCGTCGGACAACACGTAATAACCATCCAAACGCAGAAGTGGATTCGCGTTGGTAAGCCATGTCGCCGGTCCAGCGATCACCATCGCCTGCGCCGCCAAATGCCTTGCGATGCCATCATCAAGCCACGCGAATAAAAAGGTCGCGACGATCGCTAGCCAGCTTTCCAGATAAACGCCACCCATGGCGATCAAGATCCGCGGCATCCGTGCGGACAATTTCCAGGCGTTGGTCAAGTCGACGTAAGCGAGTGGCGCGAGCAGAAAAAACGTAATGCCGACCGATCCGACACGCACGCTAAGCCGTTTCGCCATCACCGCGTGACCAAGTTCGTGAACCGCCTTGATCGCGATCCCCAAGCAAAACAAGCCAACCCAGGATGATGGCGAAAACATCAAACGGCACTGCGCCACAAGCTCGGTTCGCAAACCCCACGCGATCCACGATGCGGCGATCACGCCGACCAACCAAACGCCGAAACCCTGACGAATAAAAAGCGGTCTCAGCCACGGTAGGCAGATCGCCGCCAGGCGATCTGCGTTGCCCAGCGGAATCCGCTGGCTAAGCACGAGGCCAAGCGACGATGCGACGCGGTGGATCGCCATTTTGGGTGCCACGGCCTCGCGCGTGTTCGCGTCCGAAATCGCTTTTTCCCCCACGCGAACCACTGACACGATGTTTGATTTCACCAGCAATGACATGAACGCTTTCACATCGGCGTCGGTCCACGCGATGCCAACGGCACGCATTTGGTCCGCAATCTCATCCACAGTCAACACGCCATCGATCAACGAGAAAAAGACCGACTCCTCGCTGCCCACATGAAAGAATTTTCCGGATACGTCATCATGCAAAGCGATCGCACGCCTGCCGCCGACCACACGATGGTCCGCGCTAACGGACGAACGGACCTCGATAACAATCGGTTGCGCCTGATCGCCCGGCGACTGGTTACCAGGCGCTTGCGCAGTTGTGTTCGGAGCGATGAGGGGATTGGGCATGTGGAATTTAAAGTCCCATTAACCAGGTGGCCTGATCGACCAAGCCGCGAATGTGCGTCCACGACCAGGGACGAATCGGTCCGTAAACGGTCGCGAGACCCGTCATGCCCGGTCGATATCCGTGCGACGAATTATCGATCTCCAACGGTGCGACGAATATCGATTTTCCATCTCGCAATACCGCCGCCGGATAGATCTGGTCTAGCGTCGCGTCGAGCGAGCCGCTTCGCGACGAATCGACTCGCACACGAACGGCCGATTGATCATCGACCAAACCGATTTCGTGTTCCGGAATTTCGATTTCCAGCAGCACGCGATCGAGCGATGCGATCTCAAACAACACCTGGCCCGTTTCGAGCGGGACGCCGATCGACCGGCGCAGGTCACCGGCGACGACAGTTCCCGCGACGGGGCTGGTAATGACCAATTGATCCAAACGACGCTGGATCAACTCGCGTTGACGCGACAATTGTTGACACTTTAATTGTGCCAATTGTCCCTCCGCGATCTTACCGGCCGCCATCGCGACGTCACGCTGCTTGCTGAATTGCTGGATCTCCGCGTCAACGGATTGTTGCTCCAACCTCAGGGGGCGTCCATCAAGCTCAACCAGGGGTTGCCCCAGGGTCACATTATCACCCGGCTCGACATGAACCGACTGGATCGTTGCCTCGAACGGGGCCGACACGACTCGCGCATCGATCGGTTCGACTCGCACCTTACACGCCGCCCGGTAGGGGACCGGACAAAGCAATAACGCGACCACCACCGCAATCCCCATCCCGATCATCCAACGACCGCGACCGCGACAGGGAAGTTTTAACATCGCATGAAACGCGGGCCGGCCCAAGACGATCGAACCGAGCAGGCTTTGCTCCATGCACATCCGGTGCATCATCGGTTCGGAAACCGACTTGCCCGCCATTCGCAAAATGGCGATCGATTCGGTGCCCGGTCGCGTCAATCGAATCGTGATCTCCGACGGCAAAAGGACGGCGGATTCCTCGCGGGACTGGATCTCCGTCCAAGATTCGGCGACGTCGCGATACAGGCTGCTTTCGTTGCCGATCCAACCCAAACGCGAATCGTACATGCGTTTCAATTTGTGGGTTCCGTAACCGCACCGAACGCTGACGCCCGGCAAACCTTTGGCGAACCAGTTCACCATTTCCTCGATCGCAACGTTGCGGCTCTTCGCACCGCTGGCGGCCAAGAGCACCGGTTCGAGATCGTTGACCGGTCGTGGCGGTGGCTTCGCCGCGGAGTCCTGCGATGGTGACACGGTGGACGACGACGTTCCTTTTGCCTGCTCGATCGCGGCCTGCAATTCGTTGATCTGTTTGACCATCGACGCCGCATCCGTCAAACCGCTGCGCACGCCATCGAGCGACCGCGCAGATTCACCGCCGGCGATCGACACCGTGATCGGTGACGCGCCGGTTGACGGTCCGCGCGACGCGGCGTCGAGCGAGGTTGCGGGCGTTGCGACTCCGTCACCATACGATAACGTAGCCGTCGGATGCGCCGGAGGATGTTTCATCTTGAAAACATCCTCAGTGTTTGCGTTCGGTGGGTCGCTTGGTTGGTTCGCGGCTTGGTCGATTGAACCGATGATGGCAGCGTGCGAACGTTTAACAGCGAGCACCGATCGCCCGGAATTAATATTTCGTCGCGATTATCGATTCGAATGCGAACGGCCACCGTACCGCTCTCGCCGTCGATCGCCGGTGAGATCGAATCCACGACGCCATTGACCGGACGCATCGACGTCGAAGGCTTGACCGGAACCACCTGATTCACCGTCAACCCCAGTGCGTCATTGGCGGGCAGGGTAATGTTCGCATAGATCACGTCTTTGGCGATGATCCGCGCGATCGCCGCGTCGCCCGGCGAGACGTACTCGCCCGGTTGGTGGATGACCTTTGCGACGATGCCGGCGATCGGCGAAAGTACGCGGCGTCGTTCCAATTGAACCTCCTGGCGACGCAATTCGAGCACGCGGCTTTGTTGTTGCTCGACCGCGATTTTTAGCCTCGCGACCGCCACGACGAGGTCCGTTTCGGCACGTGCGACTTCATCCGGACGGGCCGTTCCCATCGTCGCCAGCATCCGTAACTGCTCGGCCCGGCTGATGCTTAATTCGCGTTCGGCGGTCGCCGCTTCGATTTCGCCGCTCATTTCGACCTGGGATTTCGCGATCTCCACGGCGATCAATTGCGCATCGTTTTCCAGCAACGCGATTTCCTGGCCCGCCTCGACGCGATCACCCACTTTGATGTGAACCGCTTGCAGTCGTCCGATCTCGATGGCGGAAACGAAAACGTCATGTCCGGCTTCGAGAAAACCGTCGTACACGTACTCCTCGTTCGGATCGGTCGACTGGCCGACCGCCGATGAACAACACGCCAAGGCGCAACATGCCACGGAGCAAAACATGACGGCGATCATGTGCAGCAACGCCGAGCGAGCATTTTGTTTCATCATTGGATATCCGATTCGATCATGGTGGCGGGTGGCTCAATCGCTTGGTTTTCAATGACGGCGTCCTGATAATCCTCGATCATTCGCGTCGGTTCCCATTGCACTCGCGTGCGGCTGACGGGTGTCGATTCGATCCCCTCGGTCATCAGCAGCGTGCCCATCGATTCTTGCAATTGGATCAGCGACAACAGGTAGCCGACTTCCGCCGCGACGACGTCCTGCTGTGCGGCGGTGTGGGCTTCCTGTTGTTCGAGCAGGTCTTCCAGCACCAAGGACGCATGACGGCCATCGGAACCAAGTGTTTCCCACCGCATCCGCACGAGGAATTCCTGGCGGCTGGCGGCTTCGAGTACGCGTTGTTTCGTTTTCATGCTTGTCACGGAGGTCGTGACGTTGCGTGCGGCGATTTCGACTTCGGACGCGGTCTGCGCGACCCGTTCACGATACCGTTCGCTTTTTTCCGCAAACAATTGGTGGGCGGCGCGATTGCGTGATCGCGACGCGCGGCGTCCATATGGCATTTCGTATTCGAGCCCCGCGTTGACGCCCGGTCGACCGGTGGAAAACTGGTCGCCAAAACTGCCGATCACGTCGTTCTGGCCCTGCAGACCGACGACGTAACCGCCCGCGATCGCATTCAATTTTGGCAACAGCTCGTTGCGCGTGATGGCGATCTTCAGCGACGCGGCTTCCATGTCCAGCGCCGCCGTACGGACATCAGGACGATTGTTCAGCGCATTGATCACCAAGTCTTTGACCATAAAATCAACGTCCTGGACCGTCGGGGTGCCAAGCGGAATCAATTCCAAATCGGTTTCGGTGCGAAGTTGCTCCGACGATACGATCGCGGCCAATTGCGTTTGCAGATTGCGAAGCTCGCGTTCTTTTTCGACCAATGCATCGCGGCGACGCGTGATGCGAGTATTGACCTTCGAAATTTCCAGCTCACCGCTGTCGAAATTCCGACGCGATTGAACGATCTTTTCGATTTCCAGACCTCGCTGGAGCAATGATCGCGATTGAATCAATTGGCACCGTGCCTGATAGATTCGCCAGTACAGCACCATCGTGGTCGCGATGCGGTCCTGGACATCTTCGCGCATCTGCTGCATCGTGAACTTTGAATCAATCCTCGCCTGCAGCACCAACCGCTCGTTGTAGAGCTGGCCCGCGCCGGCCCGCAGCGGCCTGACGATGCTGAGATTCAAACGGCTGTTGCCCTGGTTGCCGGGCAAAAAGAACTGACTATTACTGTTTAACAATCCCATCTGCTGGGAAAGATCGATCTGCGTACCGTCACGATTGGTTTTGATGATGCCCGCTTGGTTGGCGAACGAGTCTTGAATCAATCGGGGAGGTCCGCCGGTCGTTAACGAATTGCCGACCGGATCACTTGTGCTGCCGGCAAGGCTGGACAACAACACCGCGGGATCAAAGATGGCATCGGCCTGAACGATCTGCTCCACCGCGATCGCGGATTGGTGAGTCACCGCAGCGATGCGTGGGTTGTGCCGTAACGTTTCCACAACCACCGTCGGCAATTCGAATGAGACCCACTGAGGCGACGCCAAGATCGGCTTATCCACGTACGCTTCCCACCATCGCAGCGACGGTTCGTCGACGGGTTGACCGACCACCGGAATCATCTCGATCTGTCCCGGTGAGATCGACGTTTTGGCGTGATCCGTCTCCGCGATCGGCGGCGCGACCGTGCCCGGCGGGAAAGACAATTCCTGAGCGCACACGAACGTGCCCAACGCGAGGCCATAAAAGCCGATCGCCGTGATTCGCTTGACGATTCGATAAACGAATTCGCGACTCATAGAATGTGAATTTCGGGTTTACGAACACTCAGCGCGGGGGCACACGCTTGTAGCGCTACATCGACCCGTTGCGAGGCATCAAATAACATCCATCCGCTACAGGCCGCCCCCTAAGGAATATCCGGATGTTCGCTTCATCAAACCCGAACAACCCACCGCAATCATTAAAGTCACCCCGATTGGTAGAGTCGTGGAGATTGGGGCGAGATATGTCGATTGACGAAGGTGCACCGCGCCGAATTGCCCATCCAAGAAGGACTTCACCGTGTCAGTGCCCACACCATCACGCAACTTCGAATTCTACCCGCTGGAAGATCGCATCCTGCTCGATGGCGAAGCCATCGATGTCGATCCGCAAGCCGCGGGCGCAGCGGCCGAGATGCTCGATTCGTTGGTGACCCAGGCATCAATGATGGATGCCGACGGCCAAGCGATGGATCCAAAGGGGACCGACCGCATCCAACCGTCGCCGACATCACGCGACTTGGACATTCATGATGGCTTGCCAGCGTCGTCAAGCAAGTCGTCCGGCACCGACGTTCGCCATGAAATCGTTTTTGTCGATGTCAACGCGAAGGACTCGCAATCGTTGATCGATGCGTTGGCCAACGAATCGCCGGAAACCCGATTCGCGATCATCTACCTTGACCCCAAAATCGATGGGGTTCACCAGATCAGCGATGCGCTGAAAAACATCAATGACGTCGACGGCATTCATATCCTTGGTGCCGACGCGCGAGATGGCACGTTGCGTTTGGGCACCAGCGTGTTGTCGAGCGACTCGGCGCGAGCGTATTCGGGCGAGCTGACGTTATGGGCTGGTGCGCTCGACGACGACGCCAACGTCCACCTTTACGGTGGTGACCTCGCCCAATTCGACGACGGGCGTCTACTGGCATCCTCCATCGCGACACTTTGCGATTGCGATGTGACGACATGGCAGCGCACCGATGCCAACGAAAAGGCCGATGATAAGGAATCCACGCTCGACCAACGCATCGTCCAGCTCTGGGTGCCGACGTCATTGACGACGATCGATGACACGTCCATCACCCACATTCCGACAGGTGAATTCGAAACGCCAGAACCGATGCCGGCCTACCCCGGTTACGAGGTCTATGGCTCGGACCACTGGATCGGCCAGTGGCATATTGACAACGGCACGGTCGATTTGAACGGCGATCACTACCTCCCGTCGCCCGAAAACCGCCGCTCGATCATGCTTGACAACGGCGATGGAGTCGCACAAATATCGCAAGCGTTACTGACCCAACCGGGCGAACACTATCAAGTCGTCTTCGCCGTTCGAGCCACCAATGCGGATGCGGGCGTAATGGAAACGTTGCACATCGCGGCGGGCGATGATTCCGATGTCGTGACCGTGATCCCAGACCGGGAACTGTCATCCGCGAATCAGCGATGGCAAACACGAGCGTTCAACTTTGTCGCAAACGACACGACCACACAACTTCGATTTTCAACCGATGACGCCTCGCTCGGTCGGTCGCCAGTGTTTTCCGATGTCCAAGTGTTGCTGTTGCCACGCGCCATCGCGGCGTCGATCGTAGTCGGCGACACGTTGCAATACAACGCGATCACGGGCGACTACATCCGCGTCGACACGCCGGCGGACGTCGACGCGAGCGTCACGGTGGACAATATTGATCTAGCCAGCGGGCTGGTCGAACAGGTCAAAAAATTTATCATCGAACAAAGCGTTAGCGAAACATTCGTCTCGCCAACCGTACCAGCCGATGGCGCAATCGCCTCACGACACGAAGTCGTTTTCGTTCAATCCGGAATAGGGAACGCGGATGCATTGATTGACGATATTCGGCGTGAAGCCGATGCCTCCGGCCGGGTGGTTTCGATCTATGAACTCGGGGGCTCCCAGAGCGGCTTCGATCAAATCGATTCCATCCTGTCAGGCTACACCGACCTCGACGCAATCCACATCGTCTCGCACGGTAGCGATGGGATGATCCAGCTTGGTGGGTCATGGTTGACCGCGAATAATGTCAACGAGCATCTCGAGCAACTCTCCCGCTGGGGCATCGCACTGACCCAAGACGGCGACATTCTGATCTACGGTTGCAACGTCGCATCGACTGACTTCGGACGCGGACTGGTCGACACCATCGCGCGAGCAGCCGACGCCGACGTCGCCGCGTCAACCGACGACACTGGCGACGTCACCCGCGGCGGCAACTGGGATTTCGAGTACGTTAGTGGGGTAGGCAGCCTGCCTGTCTTCGATGGAAATGAAAGGCTGGCAGCCTATCCTACGATCCAAACCGCCTCCGCCTTCGGCATGCACCTCCAAGAATCCTACGGCGGCCTGCTGGCAACCTACACCGTCACCAACACCAACAACTCGGGTGCAGGTTCACTCCGCCAAGCCATTCTTGATGCCAATGCT
>Ga0105045_10004674_pt1 | contig 11930 bp, 12 predicted proteins | sample MAT02_FD_78089 | JGI IMG/M metagenome (GOLD analysis project Ga0105045, IMG submission 78089) | Freshwater microbial communities from Lake Fryxell liftoff mats and glacier meltwater in Antarctica - MAT-02 (megahit assembly) | ecosystem: Environmental > Aquatic > Freshwater > Ice > Liftoff... | reverse complement strand
TATGTCATGCCCGGCGGGATTGATCCGCATACGCATCTGGAGATGCCGTTCATGGGCACCTACTCGGCGGATGATTTCGAGAGCGGGACGCGGGCGGCCCTCAGCGGTGGCACGACGATGGTGGTGGATTTCGTGCTGCCGGGGCAGGGGCAGGGGCTGATGGATGCGGCCCAGATGTGGCACAACAAGTCGGGCCGGGCGAATTGCGATTATTCCTACCACATGGCGGTGACCTGGTGGGGCGAGAAGGTCTGGGACGGGATTGCCGAGGCAATGGGCGCGGGCATGACCAGCTTCAAGCACTTCATGGCCTACAAGGGTGCCCTGATGGTCAATGACGATGAGCTTTTCGCCAGCTTCCGCCGGATTGGCGAGCTTGGCGGTCTGGCAATGGTCCATGCCGAGAATGGCGATGTCGTTGCGGAACTGACGGCGAAGCTCTTGGCCGAGGGGAACACCGGGCCGGAGGGGCACGCCTATTCCCGCCCGCCGCAGGTAGAGGGCGAGGCGACCAACCGCGCCATAATGATCGCCGATATGGCCGGGGTGCCGCTTTATGTGGTGCACGTGAGCTGCGAGGACGCGCATGAGGCCATTCGGCGGGCGCGAAGCCAAGGCAAGCGCGTCTGGGGCGAACCCCTGATCCAGCACCTGACGCTGGACGACAGCGAATACTCCCACCCCGACTGGGACCATGCCGCGCGGCGGGTCATGTCGCCCCCCTTCCGCAACAAGCAGCATCAGGACAGCCTTTGGGCGGGTTTGATGTCCGGCAGCCTTTCGGTCGTGGCCACCGACCATTGCGCCTTCACGACGGAACAGAAGCGCTTCGGCCTTGGCAACTTCGCCAAGATTCCGAACGGTACGGGGGGCTTGGAGGACCGGATGCCGATGCTGTGGACGCACGGGGTGGGGACGGGGCGGTTGACGATGAATGAATTTGTGGCTGTAACCTCAACCAACATTGCGAAAATCCTGAACTGCTACCCCAAGAAGGGCGCGGTTCTGGTGGGCGCGGATGCCGACCTTGTGGTCTGGGACCCGGAGAAGGAAAAGACGATCACGGCGGGCAAGCAGCAGTCGTCGATCGACTATAACGTGTTCGAGGGCAAGACGGTCAAGGGCCTTCCCCGCTTTACCCTGACCCGCGGCCACGTCGCGATCCACGACGGCGAGGTGAAGACGCAGGAAGGCCATGGGCGTTTCGTCGCCCGCGAGCCTCGCCCGGCGGTGAACAAGGCGCTGACCCAGTGGAGGGACCTGACCGCGCCGAGGCCGGTCGTGCGGTCGGGTATCCCGGCGACGGGGGTCTAGGTGCCGGGGCTCCGCTTGTTCGTCCGACTTTTGCAGGCGTGCAAGATCCGCATGCCCAGGCTACGGGAAAATGAAGGGACGGTCGGGTGAAGGACACGACGAATGCAAGTCAGCCGGTGATCGAGGCGAAGGGGCTGAACCTCATCTTCCAGACCGCCGACGGGCCGGTGCAGGCGTTGAAGGATGTGGACCTCACCATCAACCGGGGGGAGTTCGTCAGCTTCATCGGGCCTTCGGGCTGTGGGAAAACGACTTTCCTGCGGGCGATTGCGGCTTTGGAGCATCCGACGGGGGGGACGCTGACGGTTAACAGTATGTCACCGGATGAGGCGCGACGGAAGCGCGCTTATGGCTATGTGTTTCAGGCGGCAGGGTTGTATCCTTGGCGGACGATTGCCGGGAATATCCGGATTCCACTTGAAATCATGGGGTTTTCCAAGGCCGAGATGAATCAACGGGTGGAGCGGGTGCTGGACCTGGTGGAGCTTTCGGGGTTCGGCAAGAAGTTCCCATGGCAGCTTTCGGGGGGGATGCAGCAGCGGGCCAGCATCGCGCGGGCGTTGGCGTTTGATGCAGATATCCTCCTGATGGACGAACCCTTTGGCGCGCTGGACGAGATTGTCCGCGACCGGCTGAACGAGGAAACCCTGAAGCTGTGGGCGCGCACGCAAAAGACTGTGGCCTTTGTCACTCATTCAATCCCCGAGGCGGTTTACCTCAGTACCAAGATCGTCGTCATGTCCCCCCGTCCGGGGCGGATCACTGACATCATCGACTCGCCCCTGCCGAAAGAACGCCCCCTTGATATCCGCGACAGCCGGGAGTTCATCGAGATTGCGCACCGGGTGCGCGAAGGGCTGCGCGCGGGGCATCTGGATGAATAGTGGTCTGATCCTTTGGCTTTGCGTGGCGATGGCGGTGTTCATCACCGCGAACTCGGTCCTGCGGGCCTATGTGGCCAATGCGCAGATTGCGGTGCTGATCGGCGCGCTGATGCTGTTCAGCATCGGCAACCTGATGATGGTTCGCGTGATGCGGGAAAGCGGGCTGGCGGTGGCGATCTCGATCTCCTCCATCGTGCAGTTGGTCATGATCGGGCTGGTGGCCTGGTTCATCTTCGGTGAACGGCCTACGGGGCTGCAAATCGCCGGCATGGCGCTGGGGGTGGTCGCGGTGGCGATGATCGCCTGGCCGCAAGGGGGCAAGGTATGACCCTGCGCAGGTGCCCACCCTCCCTCTCCCTCTCCCAAGCCCAAGCGTCGAGAGGGAGGGTCTTGATCGGCAAAGCCCTCTCGCAGGGCCAAGGCGGCCTCCTCCCCCTTCCGTGGGGGAGGGTTGGGGTGGGGGGGCTGGCATGAGGCGCGCGCTTCCCATTCTGACCGTCCTGTGCGGGGTCGTGGTCATCTGGTATCTGGCAGCGGTCTGGATGAATGCTACCTGGGTCTATGATCAGGCCGAACGGGCTGGGACGACAGTCACCCTGGCCGAGGTGATTCCGCTGACCATGACGCAGGATCGCCCGCTCCTGCCGCCACCGCATCAGGTGGGGGCAGAGCTGTGGAAGGGCCTGTTCGGACAGGCGGTGACCTCTAAGCGCAGCCTTGTCTATCATGGCTATGTGACCTTCAAGGGAACGATGCTGGGGTTCGGGCTGGGGATCCTTGCGGGGGTTCTGCTGGCCATGTCCATCGTCAGGTTCCGGGTGATGGACATGAGCGTGATGCCATGGGCGATCATCAGCCAGACCATTCCGATTGTGGCGTTGGCGCCGATGATCATCGTGGTCTCGAACCAGATGCAGATCGACAATCGCGATGTGCCGAAGGCGATCATCGCGGCTTACCTCAGTTTCTTCCCGGTGCTGGTCAGCATGGTGAAGGGGTTGCGGAGCCCGGACCAGATGCAGCTGGACCTTTTGCGGACCTATGGCGCAGGCGAGGGGGCGACCTTCCTGAAGCTGCGGCTTCCGGCCTCGATGCCGTATTTCTTCGCCTCGCTAAAGGTGGCGATTGCGGCGTCATTGGTGGGGACGATTGTGGGGGAACTGCCGACCGGGGCGATCGAAGGGCTTGGCGCGCGGATGCTCATCGGGTCGCAATTTGGCGAGCCGCTGATCATGTGGGCGGCGCTGTTCGCGGCGGCGATCCTGGCGGGGCTGCTGATCGTGGCTGTGGGGCAGCTTGAAGGGCTGGCCCGCAGGCGGATGGGGGTCCCGACATGAGCGTCCTGTGGCTGTCGATTCTGGTCTGGCTGGGGGCATGGGCGCTGAACGTGGCGCTGGCGGGCAGTGCGTTTTCGCGTGGCGCTGCGGGCAGGACGTTAGTGCCGGTTATCTTTGGCGCGTCGATCCTGATTCTGTGGGAAGGGTTGGTGAGGGGCCTTGGCGTCTCCCCGGTGATCCTGCCTGCGCCCAGCGCAATTGCGGTGAAGATCGCCGAAGAACTGCCGGTTCTCTGGACTGACTTTGCCCAGACCATCCTGAAGGGCGCGATCCCGGGGTTCCTGATCGGCGCGGGGGCCGCGCTCGTGACGGCCATCGCCATCGACCGCTCACCTTTCCTGCAGCGGGGTCTTCTGCCGGTTGGCAATTTCGTTGCAGCACTGCCGATTGTCGGCCTAGCGCCCATTCTGGTGATGTGGTTCGGGTTCGACTGGCAGTCGAAAGCGGCGGTTGTCGTGGTGATGGTGTTCTTCCCGATGCTGGTGAACATCGTCGCAGGCCTGCAGTCGTCGGAGCGGATGCAGCGCGATCTGATGGCGACCTGGGGGGCCAGTTACTGGCAGAGTCTGATCAAACTGCGGCTACCGGCAGCGATGCCCTTCATCTTCAACGGGCTTAAAATTGCATCGACTCTGGCCCTGATCGGGGCGATTATCGCCGAGTTTTTCGGCAGTCCGATCTACGGCATGGGGTTCCGCATCTCGACCGAGGTGGGACGGCTTGGCCTTGACATGGTTTGGGCCACGATTGCGGTTGCGGCAGTGGCGGGGTCGGCACTTTACGGGCTGATCGCGCTGATCGAACGGTGGGTGACCTTCTGGCACCCGTCGCAAAGGCATTAACCAATGGCCCGGAAAGCGGGCCCAACATGGGAGACGACAATGAAGAAACTGATCACCGCAGCGTTCCTTGCGGCCACTGGCACCGGTGCCATGGCAGAGGATGTGAAGCTGCAACTGAAATGGGTCACCCAAGCGCAGTTCGCGGGCTACTATGTGGCCCAGGCCAAGGGGTTTTATGAGGAAGAGGGGCTGAACGTCACCATCCTGCCGGGTGGCCCCGACATTGCGCCGACGCAGGTGATCGCGGGCGGTGGCGCCGATGTGATGGTCGAATGGATGCCTGCCGCACTTGCGGCGCGCGAAAAGGGCCTCCCGCTGGTAAACATCGCGCAGCCCTTCGTATCGTCCGGGATGATGCTGACCTGCCTTGCGGAGACCGGCATCACCTCGCCCACCGACTTTGCCGACAAGACGTTGGGCGTCTGGTTCTTTGGCAACGAGTTTCCGTTCCTGTCCTGGATGGCAACGCTGGGCCTTGCGACCGACGGGTCGGCAGGCGGCGTGACGGTGCTGAAGCAGGGCTTCAACGTCGATCCCTTGCTGCAAAAGCAGGCGGCCTGCATTTCCACCATGACCTACAACGAATACTGGCAGGTGATCGACGCAGGTATTACGCCGGAACAGCTGGTGACCTTCAAGTATGAAGATCAGGGCGTGGCGACGCTGGAAGACGGGCTTTATGTGCTGGAAGAGCGCCTGGCGGACCCGGCCTTTGCCGAGACTATGGTCAAGTTCGTCCGTGCCAGCATGAAGGGCTGGAAATACGCCGAAGCCAACAGCGACGAGGCGGCGATGATCGTGCTGGAAAATGACCAGACCGGGGCGCAGACCGAAGCACATCAGAAGCGGATGATGGGAGAGATTGCCAAGCTGACCGCGGGCTCCAACGGCGCGCTGGACGTGGCGGCGGCAGAACGCACGGTGGCCACGCTGCTGGCTGGCGGTTCGGACCCGGTGATCACGGCGGCGCCCACGGGCGCATGGACCAGCGCCATTACTGACGCCGCACTGGCGAACTGATCTGACAGACCAACAGGGACGCGCCCGGGTAATCCCCGGGCGCGTCTTGCTTTTCAATGGTTGTAAATCTGTGACGGGACTGTAAATCTTGTGCCTGTCCAACAGGTCACGCCATGCCGCTGTCAGCCCTTTCCGGAACCCGCCTGCGCGAACGCCGTCTTGCAGCGGGCTTGCGGCAGTCGGATGTGGCGGCGCGTGTCGGAATCTCGGCCTCCTACCTCAACTTGATTGAACACAACCGGCGCAAGGTGGGTGGCGCTGTACTCGATCGTCTGGCCGATGTGCTGGGCGTCGATCGGGCGGCGCTGGCCAAAGGGTCCGACGCGGCTTTGGTCGAGGGGCTGCAATCGTCGGTCGCGCGGTGTGCCGGGGTGGTGGTCGAGCTTGACCGGCTGGAGGAACTGGTCAGCCGCTTTCCGGGTTGGGCGGGGCTTCTGGTCGCACTGGACGCCCGCGTGCAATCGCTGGTACGCGCAGTCGAAACGCTGAATGACCGGATGACGCATGATCCCCATTTGTCTGCGTCGCTGCACGAGGTGTTGTCGTCCTTGTCTTCGGTCCGGGCCACGGCGGCGATCCTGGCCGAGACAGATGATCTTCCCGCCGACTGGACCGCACGGTTTCACCGCAACCTGCACCATGACAGCGAACGCCTCGCCGTCGGGGCCGAAGCGCTGGTGGCCTATCTTGATGCCGGCAGCACGATGGCCGAACAGGGCATTGCCGCGCCCCAGGAAGAGGTGGAGGATTGGCTCAGGTCGCGCGGCTGGGGGTTTGAGGATGCGGCGCTGCCGGACGGGCTGGACAGCGAAATTGCAGCGCTCGCCTCGACTGCCGCGCGCAGTCTGGCGCGCGATCATCTGGCCCGTGCCGCTGCAGATGCCGTAGCGCTGCCAATGGTGGGCTTTGTCGCCGCCGTCACGCGCCATGGTCCCGATCCGTTTGCTTTGGCAGAGGCCTTTGCCTGCGATCCGCTGGTGGTGATGCGCAGGTTGGCCGGTCTGGCCGACCTTGGTGCGGGACTGGTGGTGTGCGATGCCTCGGGCACGCTGACCTTTCGCAAGCCCACGGTGGGTTTTCCGTTGCCGCGCTTCGGGGCCGCATGTCCGCTTTGGCCACTCTATGCAGCCCTTGGCCGACCGCTGCACCCTGTTGAGGCCGTGGTTGAAATGGCGGGGCAGGGTGGCCGATCCTTCCGCGTGGTGGCCTGGGCCAGCCCGCGTCATCCTTTCGGGCTGCGCGGGCCGGAGCTGCGCGAGGCGGCAATGCTGGTCCTGCCGGGCGCATCCGGATCCGCGGCGGCGATCCAGATCGGGTCCAGTTGCCGGGTCTGTCCGCGCACCGACTGCGCAGCGCGGCGTGAACCCTCAATCCTGTCGGCCGCAGGCTAGCCTGCCCCCGTCCCCTGGCAATTGTGGTTTTGACATGCCCCCCGGTTCGGCGGATAGTGAACCCATGGTCGGCCGAACTGCGCCGGGGGAACCATTGTCACAGCATGTGCTCCTCATAGAGGATGAACCGAACATCGCCGAGGCGATCCGCTTCATCCTAACCCGCGACGGCTGGCGCGTAAGCTTGCTGAGCGATGGCAATGCAGCACTGGACCGGGTGCGCAGCGACAGGCCGGATCTGGTGATCCTGGATCACATGCTTCCCGGCATGTCCGGGCTGGAGATCCTGACCGCCTTGCGCGCCGACCCCGACACCCGCTCATTGCCGGTGATGATGCTGACCGCACGGGGTCGCGACCGCGCGATGGCCGAACAGGCTGGCGCTGACAGCTTCATGTCGAAACCCTTCTCCAACGCCGAGATCCTGGCCGAGGTCCGATCCCTGATGGCCCGCTGATGGCACGGCCCAAGCCCCCGCTGTTTCTGGCCCGTTCGCTGTACCGGCGGCGGCGGTTGCGTGATGCGGCACGGCTTTTGCCGATCCTCGGGGTGTTCCTGCTGCTCTTGCCACTGCTCTGGACTGAGGAATCGCGGCTAAGGCTGGCGGCTTGGGATGTGATATACTTTTTTGCCGTCTGGCTGGGGCTGATCGTCCTGGCCGCCGCCTTTGCCCCCGGACTGAGCCGAGGCGAAACGACCGAGGAGGAGGAGGACTGAAATGCCCTTCAACCTTCTGGTCGCGGCCTGTGTGCTTTATGTCATCTTCCTGTTCGCCGTGGCCTTCATCGTCGAGCGCCGGGCGCAGACGGGGCGGCTGGGCTGGTTACGCTCGCCGCTTGTCTACACGCTGTCGTTGTCGATCTACTGCACCGCATGGACATTTTACGGCGCTGTTGGCTATGCGGCCCGGTCGGGGCTGGAGTTTCTGACGATATATTTCGGCCCGACGCTGGTCTTTGTCGGCTGGTGGTGGCTTTTGCGCAAGCTGGTGCGTATCGGGCGGCAGTACCGGGTAACCTCGATCGCCGACCTGATCTCATCACGGTTCGGCAAGTCGAACTCGCTTGGCGTGATCGTCACGGTGATCGCGGTGGTAGCCGCGACGCCCTATATCGCGTTGCAACTGCAATCGGTGGTGCTGTCCTTTGGCGTCTTCGCCAGCGCGACGCCCGACGGCCTGGCCCCGCCCGATCCGGAAAGCACGGCGATCTGGGTGGCGGTGGGGCTGGCGCTGTTCACCATTCTTTTCGGCACCAGAAACCTGGACGCCAAGGAACAGCACCACGGCATCGTCACGGCCATCGCGGTCGAGGCCGTGGTCAAGCTGGTGGCCCTGCTGGCGGTCGGCTGTTTTGTGGTCTGGGGCATCGCCGACGGGGTGGGCGACATCATCGCCCGGATTGACGCGGCCGACCTGTCGGCCTGGCAGGTTCAGCCCGGGCGCTGGGCCGGGCTGATCTTCCTGTCTGCCGCCGCAGTCATCACGCTGCCCCGGATGTTTCAGGTCATGGTGGTGGAAAACGATGATGAGGGTCACCTGGCCCGTGCCAGCTGGGCCTTTCCGCTGTACCTCATGCTGATGAGTCTGTTCATCGTGCCCATTGCCGTGGTGGGTCTTGACCGGCTGCCTGCCGGGTCGAATCCCGACATGTTTGTCCTGACCCTGCCCTTGTCCGAGGGACAGGGCGGGCTGGCGATGCTGGCCTTCCTTGGCGGGTTTTCCTCAGCGACCTCAATGGTCATCGTCGAGTCGATCGCGCTTGCCACGATGATCTCGAACCACGTGGTGATCCCGCTCTGGCTTCGGCTGCGGCCTGCGGCGGGGGGCGGGGATGATCTGCGTTCGGTGGTGTTGAACGCCCGGCGGATCGCCATCGCGGCGGTGTTGGCACTGGGGTATGGCTATTACCACGTGTCCGGCGGGTCGGCGGCGCTGGCGTCGATCGGGCTGATTGCCTTTCTTGGCGTGGCACAGATGCTGCCGGCACTGTTGGGCGGCCTTTTCTGGCGCGGGGCCACACGGATTGGCGCGGCTCTCGGGTTGATTACGGGTTTCGTGGTCTGGGCCTACACTTCGTTCCTGCCTTCGTTCGGGCCGGGGGCGGCGCTGTCGGATGCGGTTTTTGCCCAAGGCCTGTTTGGCCTGACCTGGCTACGCCCGCAGGCCCTGTTCGGGACCGAAGCCATGGATCCGATGATCCACGCGCTGTTCTGGTCCTTGACCCTCAACCTTATCGCCTTTTGCGTCGGCTCACTTCTGACATTCCCCGGCCCGGTCGAGCGGTTGCAGGGGGCGGCTTTCGTAAACGTCTTCGAAGGTGCGGTCGGCCTGCAACGCTGGGCGAAGGGTCAGGTGGAGCCTGAGGCCCTGTTGACCATGGCCCAGCGCATTCTGGGTGAAGAGGCCGCGCTCTCGCTGTTCCAGACCGCAGCACGGGGTCAGGGCAAGGACAGTTTCCTGCCCGACCCGACGCCCAAGTTCCTTAATACCCTGGAGGCGCAGCTGTCGGGCACCGTCGGCGCGGCCACGGCCCATGCAATGATCAGCCAGCTTGTGGGCCGGGCCACGGTGACGGTGGAAGACCTGATGGCAGTGGCGAGCGAGTCGGCGCAGATTTTGGAATACTCCGCCCAGCTTGAGGCGCGCGAGGCCGAACTGACCCGCACAGCCGGCGCGCTCCGCGAGGCGAATGAAAAGCTGACCCAGCTGTCGATCCAGAAGGATGCCTTTCTCAGCCAGATCAGCCATGAGTTGCGCACGCCGATGACCTCGATCCGCGCGTTTTCCGAGATCCTTACCGAGGGCGACCTGCCGCCCGAGATGGTCACGAAATATGGTCGCATCATCCATGACGAAGCCAAGCGTCTGACCCGGCTGCTGGACGACCTTCTGGACCTCAGCGTTCTGGAAAACGGCACGGTGCAGCTGAACCTTGGTCTCGCCAGCCTGCAGCAGATTATCGACACCGCCCTGACCGCCGCCCGCCAGACCCGGCCGGAACGCAGCTTTATCATCCACCGAGATCTGCCGTCCGAGGCGATCTACCTCAAGACCGATGCCGACCGGCTGACGCAGGTCTTCATCAACCTGATTTCCAACGCGCGCAAGTATTGCGATGCGGACCAGCCGGAGCTGCGCATCGCCGTGCGCCAGCGGGCAGGGCGGGTAACGATCGACTTCATCGACAACGGCAGGGGCATCCCGAAAGATGCCCAATTGTTGATCTTCGAAAAATTCGCCCGGCTGACCGATGCAAATCGCGCGGGCGGGGCAGGCCTCGGGCTGTCGATCTGCCGTGAGATAATGACCAACCTTGGCGGATCAGTGGCTTACCTTCCGGGTCAGGGTGGGGCTGCCTTTCGGCTGACTGTGCCTTTGCGCCTGGAAAAGGCTGCGGCTTAACGCTATGGTAGGGGTGCGCACGCTAGGGTCGGGCGTCCAACTCCGGGGCCCTGCCGCATGACCAACGTGATCCGCCGCAAGATTGACCGTGCCAGATTGCCACTGGCCGATGGCGCGCCCGGGGCAGACCGGGGCTGGCGTCTGGCGCTTGCCCGGGCGGCGCGCGATGCGATCGGGCTGGATCTTGAAGTGCGGCGTCTGACCGTCACCCGCGCCAGCCTTGCCGAACTGCTGGACATCGCGCCGGAGCGGGCGCTGGTTGCGCTGTTGGATGGTCCGCAGGCCGGGTTGGGCATCCTGATGCTGGCCCCGCCCGTGACCGCCGCGCTGATCGAGATGCAGACCGTCGGCCGCCTGTCCTCGCAACCACCCGCGCCACGAGAGCCCACACGAATAGACGCGGCCATGGTCGCCAGCGTGATCGACCGGGCCCTTGCGGGCCTGGATGAAACGCTTTCCGAAGAGGCCGATCTGATCTGGGCCGGCGGGTTCCGCTATGCTTCGTTCCTGGAAGATGTACGGCCGCTGGCCCTTTTGCTGGAGGAAGAGGTGTACCGCGTGCTCATGGCTGATGTGGCCATGGGCGATGGAAACCGCGAGGGGCAGGTGATCCTGATCCTGCCCGCCGCCGGGCGCGGGGAGCGTCCTGCCGGGAACACGGATGGGATTGATAATGAGGCGCCGTTGTTCACCACGGCCCTGACGGCTCAGGTCTTGCAGGTAGATTGTCGGCTGGATGCGCTGGTCGGCCGTCTGACCCTGCCAATCCGGCAGATCATGGCCCTGCAACCAGGCGACCTTCTGGATTTGCCGCTTGCTGCGTTGGACGCGATTTCTCTGGAAACACTGGACGGACGGCGTATTGCAAGGGCCCGCCTTGGTCAGAATCGGGGCATGCGGGCCTGCAAGGTGCAAGAGGCAGATACCACGCGCTGCGCCGCACCCGCCCCACGCCACAGCCCGTCCCCCGTCCGTGACATGGACATCCGCGCGGCCGGTTGACCCCTCAACCCGCTTTGGCCAGAGTCTCGATCTGTGGACGCAGATGGTCCAGCTGATACCCGAACTTCGCCGGCAGGCCCACAAGCTCATCCGCCGGAAGCTTTCCAGCCAGCGCCAAGGCCCAGACGATGGAACTGCGGTTGCCGCTTGCGCAATACGCGAAGACCGGCCCGGTCGCGGCAGCCATCGCGGCGCGCTGCGCGGTCACATTATCCATCGTCAGCATGCCCCCGACCACCGGATTGGCGATAAATGTCAGACCAAGCGCTTCTGCCGCAGACTGCATCACCATTGCGTGCAGATGCGGCGGAATCTCGCCATCCGGCCGGTTGTCAATCACCACTGCGTAGCCAGCAGCTTTGATTGCGGGCAGGTCTGACGGCTCGATCTGTGGCGAAACGGCGTAGTCCGGGGTCAGTGCGCGGATTTCCATTGTCTGTCCTTTGAGTGCAGCCCAGCCTCGGGCGCGGGTATCTTTGGCAGCTTAGTCGCTCGCCAGGGCAAGGGAAAGCGACTGCGTTGGTGTGGGTTGCTGCTCTGGTCCATACCTGACCCACCAGAGGGAGAATCCCATGCAAGCCACCGTCAAAGTTCCCTTGGCGACGCGCCGGGCCATCTTGGAAGGCCGCCTGAGAGAACTGGGCGCACGGCTGGAGGCGATCGAGTAAGAGCTTGCATCTCATCACAATCCTGATTGGGAAGACCGTGCGAGGAAGCCAATCTGCTGCAAGCAGGCC